>Ga0182740_1001453_pt1 | contig 16005 bp, 12 predicted proteins | sample eDN5th37CKraftBY_FD_128872 | JGI IMG/M metagenome (GOLD analysis project Ga0182740, IMG submission 128872) | Enriched backyard soil microbial communities from Emeryville, California, USA - eDNA 5th pass 37_C Kraft BY (version 2) (version 2) | ecosystem: Environmental > Terrestrial > Soil >...
GGGCTTCGACTACGTCAAGGTCCCCAACGCCGAAGTCTCCGATCCGGACCTGGTGCGCGACATCGTGGCGGAGAAGGGGTTCTTCATCCGCCCGAGCGAGCTGTTCGCCAACGTCCGCGCCCGAGCGCCGCGCGATGCGAACCTCAACGAGACCCTGGAACGGGCCTTCCGCAATATCGAGGCCTCTGCCGTGGGCACCGACGCCGAGGACGACCTCAAGGGGCTGTTCGACGACATCGACGTCAATTCCAACAAGCTCGGCCCCACGGTGGCGCGTCGCAACGAGAAGCTCGTCAAGCTGCTGGACGCGATCGGTGAGCTGAACCTCGGCAACGGGACGTTCTCCGAGAACAAGATCGACGCGTTCGGTGACGCGTACGAGTACCTGATGCAGATGTACGCCTCGGCGGCGGGCAAGTCGGGCGGGGAGTACTACACCCCGCAGGAGGTCTCCGAGCTCCTGGCTCGCATCACCGTGGTGGGCAAGACGAGCGTGAACAAGGTCTACGACCCGGCGTGCGGGTCGGGGTCGCTGCTGCTGAAGTACCGCAAGGTGCTCGGCAAGGACGGTGTCCGGCAGGGGTACTTCGGTCAGGAGATCAACCTGACCACGTACAACCTGTGCCGGATCAACATGTTCCTGCACGACGTGAACTACGAGCAATTCGACATCGCTCACGGCGACACCCTGATCGACCCGGCGCACTGGGACGACGAGCCGTTCGAGGCGATCGTGTCCAACCCGCCCTACTCCATCAAGTGGGAGGGCGACTCGAACCCGCTGCTCATCAACGACCCCCGGTACGCCCCGGCCGGTGTGCTCGCCCCAAAGTCCAAGGCTGACCTGGCGTTCACGATGCACATACTGTCGTGGCTCGCCGTCAACGGGACCGCGGCGATCGTCGAGTTCCCCGGCGTGCTCTACCGCGGTGGGGCTGAGCGGAAGATCCGCAAGTACCTCATCGACAACAACTACGTCGACGCCGTGATCCAGCTCCCGCCCGACCTGTTCTTCGGCACCACGATCGCGACGTGCATCATCGTGCTCAAGAAGTCCAAGAACGACAACGCGGTGCAGTTCATCGACGCCTCGGAGGAGAAGGAGCGCAGCGGCAACAAGAACAAGCTCACCAAGGACCACCAGGACAGGATCCTCAAGGCGCTCACCGCGCGCGAGGACGTCGCCCACTTCGCGCAACTCGTCGAGAACGAGGTCATCGCCGAGAACGACTACAACATCTCCGTCTCGTCGTGGGTCGAGGCCGAGGACACCCGCGAGGTCATCGACATCACCGAGCTCAACACCCGCATCGAGGGCATCGTCAAGCGGCAGACCACGCTGCGTGAGCAGATCGACGCCATCGTCGCCGACCTGGAGGTAAACGCGTCGTGAGCATCGAAGTGTCCGTCCCGGGCCTGCCCGACGACGGCGGTGACGGCAAGCGTGTCAAGGCGCCCGACGCGGCGGCGGCCTCGGCTTACGGCGACATCCGCGCGATCCTGGATGCGGCACGTAGTCGCGTCAAGAAGGTCGTCAACGACGAGATGCTCCTCGCCTACTGGGACGTGGGCCGCCGGATCGTCGAGACCCAGGGGGAGCGCGCGGCCTACGGCAAGCACCTGCTCCGCTACCTCGCCCAGGAGCTGACAGCGGAGCTGGGTGCCGGCTTCGACGTGACGAACCTGCGGAACATGCGCCAGTTCCACCTCACCTTCCCAAAACGCGACGCACTGCGTCGCGAATTGAGCTGGACGCACTACCGGTCACTGATGAGGCTCGCTGATCAGCGGCAACGGGGGTTCTACGAGCGCGAGGCCGTGCAGTCGGGATGGAGCGCACGCCAGCTCGACCGGCAGATCTCGACCCAGTACTACGAACGCCTGCTCTCGACGCGCAAGGAGCACCGCGGCGAGGTCGAGGCTGCCGCCGTCGAACGGGACCCGGCGACGACGGCGGACGACCTACTCAAAGACCCGTACGTCTTCGAGTTCCTGGGCATCCCCGAAGACCGCAGCGTGCACGAGCGCGACATCGAACAGGGACTGATCGACAAGCTCCAGGAGTTCCTCCTCGAGCTTGGGCGGGGGTTCTCCTTCGTCGCACGCCAGAAGCGGGTCACCGCCGAAGGCCAGCACTACTGGGTTGACCTGGTCTTCTACAACTACATCCTCAAGTGCTTCGTGCTCGTGGACCTGAAGATCGGTCGCCTGTCCCACCAGGACGTCGGGCAGATGGACTTCTATCGGCGCATTTTCGACGACATCGTCAAGCCGCCCGAGGACAACCCGTCCATCGGCGTCGTCCTCGCCTCCGACAAGGACGAGGCCGTGGCCAAGTACTCGATCCTCGCCGACAACGTCGGCCTCTACGCCGCCAAGTACACGACCTACCTCCCGACGGAGGACGAGCTCCGCGCCGAGCTCGAACGCGAACGCCACCTCATCGAGCGGGCCATCGATCGCGAGGAGGGTCAGGGATGACCGACTCAAGTACTTGGGCTGCGGGCACGGACGGCGAGACTGGTGCGACGGCGTCGCACCAATGTCCGGCAAGCTGTCGGCATCGTCGAGCAGTTCGATCGTGCGGCGACCGTCGTCGGTCGGCAGCTCACCAGGACGTTGTGTCGATAAACGTGGCGGGGCCGAGAACTCGGCCACAGGTTGTGGCCGGAACTTCGTGCAGTGCGGAGGCCCGAGCATGAGTCGCATCGACGACCTCATCAAGCAGCACGCGCCGGACGGCGTCGAGTACATCGAGTTGGCGGAGTTGTTCACTATGAAGAACGGCTACACGCCCTCGAAGTCCGACGCCTCGGCCTGGACGGACGGCACGGTCCCGTGGTTCCGTATGGAGGACATCCGCGAGAACGGTCGCGTGCTCGACGACTCGATCCAGCACATTGCCGAGACCGCCGTGAAGGGCGGTCGCCTGTTCCCGGCAAACTCAATTATCGTGGCGACGTCCGCGACGATAGGCGAGCACGCGCTTATCACCGTCCCGCATCTGTCGAACCAAAGGTTCACGTCTCTGGCGCTCAAGCCAAAGTACGAGGATCAGTTCGATATCAAGTTTGTCTACTACTACTGCTACGTCCTGGACGCGTGGTGCAAGAATAACACCACGACGTCCAGTTTCGCTTCGGTGGATATGGCCGGGTTCAAGAAGTTTAGGTTCCCAGTGCCGCCTCTTGAAGTGCAGCGAGAGATCGTGAGAATGTTGGATGCCTTCACAGAGCTGGAGGCTGAGCTGGAGGCTGAGCTGGAGGCTGAGCTGGAGGCTCGGCGGGCGCAGTATGCCCACTACCGGGACGCCCTGCTCTCATTCACTGAGAGAGAGGGAGTCCGGTGGATCCCGATGAGCGAATTCGGGACGTTCATCCGTGGGCGCCGCTTCACCAAGGGGGACATGGTCGCCGAGGGCATCCCCAGCATCCACTACGGCGAGATCTACACGCACTACGGGGTGTACGCCTCGGAGACTCTCTCCCACGTCCGCGAAGAGATCCGCGGAACTCTAAGATTCGCGCAGCCTGGCGACGTCGTGATCGCCGGTGTCGGTGAAACCGTGGAGGACGTGGCGAAGGCGGTTGCCTGGCTCGGTGACTGCGACGTCGCCATCCACGACGACTCGTTCGCGTTCAGGTCCGATGCCGACCCGACGTACATCGCCTACGTCATGCAGACCGCCGATTTCCAGGCGCAGAAGGAGAAGCACGTGGCCCGGGGAAAGGTGAAGCGGGTCGGCGGCGCGAACCTTGGGAGGATCGTGGTCCCCGTGCCGTCCATCGACGACCAGCGCAAGATCGTGGGCGTCCTCAACTCCTTCGATGCGCTCGTGAATGACCTGTCCTCCGGCCTCCCAGCTGAGATCGAGGCGCGTCGTGCGCAGTATGAGTACTACCGGGACCGACTCCTCTCGTTCGAGGAGGCGGCCTGATGGCGCAGGTGATCCCGGTCAACGTTCAGGTTCCAGCGGCGTCGACGGCCCCGCTCGTGGCGGACTTCGTCTCGCACGCCCTCCGAGTCGCGTACGCCGCGCGACGCGACGTCGACCGACTCTCCAGCGACGAGTGGGCTGTGCCCGGCATCTACGTCCTGCTGACGGATGACGGGAGTCACCGCCTGTATGTCGGCCAGGCCGTCGACCTGCGCAAGCGACTCTTGCAGCATCGGTCGAGGCCGAAGTTGCCCTGGGTCCGGGCTGTGGCGATCAAGCGGGACACCTCCCACGGGTTCAACTCCGCCGAGATTGGCTACCTGGAAGGGCGGGTGGCTGCCGAGGTCGCCGCGATCCCGGGTGTCACCGTCATCGAGGGCAAGCGTGACCAGGACACGACGTTGCCTCCGCACATGCTGCTGTCGCTCGATGAGTTGCTCTCGAGCTTGCTCGCCGCTCTCCGGCTCGCAGGCGTGGATACCCACAAAGAGGCCGATGAGCCCGAAGGCAAGGCCTTCAGCGCCAGCCGACGCAAGCGCCCGACCGCGAAGAATGGCACGGTGGCTGATCTCCTGGCCGCCGGACTCCTGAGGGCAGGAGCCGAGGTCCACCTGAGTCAGGGCGGGCGCTCCGCGAGCGGCACGGTGACGACCTCTGGAGAGATCGTGGTCGCAGGTGTCGCCTACGCCTCGCCGAGCAAAGCCGCACAGCAGGCACTCGGTTTGCAGCCGTCGAATGGCTGGACCACCTGGCATGTCGGCAACATCAACGGGCCGACGCTTGACGCGTTGCGCGACCGGCTCGCAGTGGTGGATGGGGAGGAGTCGGCATGACGGAGACGACGTACCGGTTCGAACCCATCGCGCTGTCGTCGGAGTCGACGGTGGTCGCGGAGTTCGAGGCCGACTCGGCCGAAGCGACGCGGTACCAGTCGGAGGCTGAGCTGGAGGCCGAGCTCGTCCGGCTGCTGCGGGAGCAGGCGTACGAGTACCTGCCGATCACGTCCGAGGCGGACCTGGTCGCGAACCTGCGCACCCAGCTCGAGGCGCTGAACCGCATCACGTTCAGCGATGACGAGTGGCGGCGGTTCTTCTCGACTGTGATCGCGTCGGCGAATGATTCGGTGCGGGAGAAGACGGTCCGTGTACAGGAGAACCACGTCGAGGCGTTCAAGCGGGACGACGGGTCGACGAAGAACATCGCGCTGATCGACAAGGCGCACATCCACAACAACCGGTTGCAGGTCATCAACCAGTACGAGGTCGCCGGTGCGCCGCCGTCGGGCACGAACGACCGGGCGCAACGCGCGAACCGGTATGACGTGACGATCCTGGTCAACGGGCTGCCGCTGGTGCACGTCGAGCTCAAGCGGCGCGGGGTGGACATCCGGGAGGCGTTCAACCAGATCAACCGCTACCAGCGTGAGTCGTTCTGGTCCGGGTCGGGTCTGTTCGAGTACGTGCAGCTCTTCGTCATCTCCAACGGGACGCTGACGAAGTACTACTCCAACACGGTGCGTGCCGCGCACCTCGACGAGCAGGCGAAGCGCAAGGCGTCGGCGAGGCGCACGTCGAACTCGTTCGAGTTCACGTCGTGGTGGGCGGATGCGACCAACCGGGCGATCACCGACCTGGTCGGGTTCACCAAGACGTTCTTCGCCAAGCACTCCCTGCTGAACATCCTGACGAAGTACTGCGTGCTCACCGCCGACCGCATGCTGCTGGTGATGCGGCCGTACCAGATCGCCGCGACGGAGCAGATCCTGACGAGGATCGAGACGTCGTCGAACCAGAAGCGGTTCGGAACCCTGTCGGCGGGCGGGTACGTGTGGCACACGACCGGTTCGGGCAAGACCCTCACCTCCTTCAAGACCGCGCAGCTCGCCTCGAGGTTGGAGGGACTCGACAAGGTGCTGTTCGTCGTCGACCGCAAGGACCTCGACTATCAGACCATGCGCGAGTACGACCGGTTCCAGAAGGGTGCGGCCAACTCCAACTCCTCCACCGCCGTGCTCAAGCGGCAGCTGGAGGACCCGGGCGCGCGGATCATCATCACCACGATCCAGAAGCTGTCGACGTTCATCAAGCAGAACGCCGGGCACGCGATCTACAGCGGGCACGTGGTGATCATCTTCGACGAGTGCCACCGCTCCCAGTTCGGGGACATGCACACGGCGATCACCAGGGCGTTCAAGCGGTACCACCTGTTCGGGTTCACCGGGACGCCGATCTTCGCCGAGAACGCCGGCACGGGCGGCGCCCCGACGCTGCGCACCACGGCGCAGGCGTTCGGCGACAAGCTGCACACGTACACGATCGTGGACGCGATCAACGACAAGAACGTGCTGCCGTTCCGCATCGACTACATCAACACCGTCAAGGTGCGTGAGGGGCTCAGCGACAAGGAGGTCGCGGCGATCGACACCGACGCCGCCCGCCTGGACCCGAGGCGCATCCGCAACAACGTCGAGTACACCCTGGACCACTTCGACCAGAAGACCCGCCGCAACACCACCTACCGGCTCAAGGACCGGCGGGTGGCAGGGTTCAACGCGCTGTTCGCGACCGAGTCGGTCAAGGCAGCGAAGATCTACTACAACATGTTCGCTCGCGTCCAGGAGGAACGCGGCCTGCCCGACGCCAAACGGCTCAAGGTCGGGCTGATCTTCTCCTACGCCGCCAACGAGTCGGCCGCCGAGGAGGCTGGCGGGCTGCTGGGCGAGGAGGAGTTCGAGACCGACGGCCTCGACGCCTCGTCGCGGGACTTTCTCGAGGACGCGATCCAGGACTACAACGACATGTTCGGCACGTCGTTCGACACGTCCGCCGACAAGTTTCAGAACTACTACAAGGACCTGTCGTTGCGGATGAAGAACCGCGAGATCGACCTGGTCATCGTCGTCAACATGTTCCTCACCGGGTTCGACGCGACCACGCTGAACACCCTGTGGGTGGACAAGAACCTGCGCGCCCACGGGCTCATCCAGGCGTACTCGCGGACCAACCGCATCCTCAACTCGGTCAAGACGTACGGCAACATCGTCTCGTTCCGGAACCTCGAACAAGAGACCCAGGACGCGCTGGCGCTGTTCGGGAACAAGGACGCCACCGGCACCGTGCTCCTCGCGCCGTACGCGGAGTACTTCGGCGAGTACGCCAACAAGGTCACCGAGCTGCACGAGCAGTTCGCCCCCGGGCAGATGCCGGTCGGCGAGCAGGCCGCGAAGGACTTCATCGCCCTGTTCGGCGCGATCCTGCGGCTGCGCAACATCCTGGTGTCGTTCGACGAGTTTGCCGGGGCCGACGTCCTGTCCGAGCGGGACCGGCAAGACTTCCAGTCCGTCTACCTCGAGCTGTGGAACGCCCGGCGCGGTGGGCAGGCCGCCGAGCGAGAATCGATCAACGACGACGTCACCTTCGAGATCGAACTGATCAAGCAGGTCGAGATCAACGTCGACTACATCCTCATGCTCGTCGAGCAGTACCGGGCCGCACGCGGCGACGGCGAGGACTCCGAGATCAAGGCAAGCATCGACCGCGCCATCGACTCCTCGCCGACCCTGCGCAACAAGAAGGACCTCATCGAGGAGTTCGTCGACCGGATCTCCCTCGACGACGACGTCGCCGACGAGTGGCGTGCGTACGTCGCGGCCAAGCGTGAGGCGGAGCTCGACCGGATCATCGCCGAGGAGAACCTCAAACCCGAACCCACACGCGCGTTCGTCGACGCCGCCTTCCGTGACGGAGCGGTGCGCGCGACCGGCACCGCGATCACCAAGGTCCTGCCGCCCGTGTCCCGCTTCTCCCGTGGCGCGGGTCACGGGGCCAAGAAGCAGACCGTGATCGACAAGCTGACCGCGTTCTTCGAGCGGTTCTTCGACCTGGCGTGATGGCGGACGACATGGATCAGATACCCGACATGACGCAGGGCGAGCTCGTGCGCCTCCTCGATCGGCTCACCGCGGCGTGGGAGAACGAGGTCGTCGAGTTCAAGGACGCCAACGATAACTTCTCGACGGACAAAATCGGCAAGTATGTCTCGGCCCTGTCGAACGAAGCGAACCTTCGCGGGGCCGAGGCGGGCTGGCTCGTGTTCGGCGTACACGACAAGTCGCGCACTGTCATCGGCACGGACTATCGCCTCGACCCTGCGCACCTGGACAGCCTCAAGCGGCAGATCGAGCAGGGCGCTGAGCCGAGCCTGACCGTACGCGACCTGCACGTGCTCGACTATGGCGGCAAGCGCGTCATCCTTATGCAGATCCCGCCGGCACCCCGAGGGATCCCCATCGGCTGGCAGGGCCACTACTACGCACGTGCTGGCGAGAGCCTCGTGTCACTCGCCCTGGACAAGCAGGACGAGATCCGCCGTCAGACGGTCAACACCGACTGGACCGCCGTCGTCGTCCCTGAGGCGACCATCGACGACCTCGACCCCGACGCTCTCGCCAAGGCGCGCGAAGCCTTCGCCGCGAAGTACGCGACCCGGATCCCGGTTGAAGACGTGATGGCGTGGCCGACGGCTGTGTTCACCGACCGTGCTCGGCTCACCATGGACGGCGCCATCACGAGGGCAGCGCTGCTTCTTCTCGGGAGGCGGGAGTCGGCCGCTCTACTCTCTCCGCACATGGCCCAGATCACGTGGAACCTAGTCGGCCCGGAGGAGGGATACGAGCACTTCGCGCCGCCGTGGTTCCTCGCCACGACCGAGCTGTACCAGCGGATCCGCAACGTTCAGATCCGGCTGCTGCCGCCGGACGAGCTTATCGCTGTCGAGATCTCCAAGTACGAGCAGCCCACCGTTCTGGAGGCGCTCCACAACTGCATCGCCCACCAGGACTACACGCAGAACTCGCGGATCGTCGTCACCGAGAAGCTCGACCGGCTCATCTTCCGTTCCCAAGGTTCGTTCTTCGAGGGCCAGCCGGAGGAGTACGCACAAAACAGCCGCGTGCCCAGCCGGTACCGCAACCCGTTCCTGGTCCAGGCCATGGCCGAGCTCAACATGATCGACACCATGGGTTACGGGATCCACCGCATGACGGACCGCCAGGCTCGGCGCTACCTTCCGTTGCCTGACTACGACCTCACCAACTCGTCCGGGGTGTCCGTGACGATCTACGGTGGCGTCGTCGACCAGGCGTACTCGCAGACCCTGATGAAGTACACCGACCTGCCGCTCGGTGACATCCTCGCGCTGGACCGTGTCCAGAAGGGCCTCCCCATCCCGTCGGAGACGTCGCGGCGGCTCCGGCGCGCCGGTCTGATCGAGGGACGAAAACCGCATCTACACGTGGCCGCCGTCGTCGCGGAGGCGACCGACACGAAGATCGAGTACATGCGCACCCGCGCGCAGGATGACACCCACTACATGCAGCTTGTGACCGACTACCTTGAGAAGTTCGGCACGGCCACGCGGCACGATGTGGACGAGCTGCTCCTCGACAAGCTCAGCGACTTGCTGTCCGACGACCAGAAGTCCAACAAGATCGCGAACTTGCTCCGGAAGATGCGCAAGGACGGCGTCATCGTCCGCGAGGGGCCGCGGAAGACTGCGGTCTGGCGGCTCGCGTCGCCTGGAACATAGACGGCGGGATCGAGTTACGTAGAAAACCGGTCGGTCGACGGCGTCGTTCCAGGTGAGCGCCCTGAGGATCTACGTAACCACGGCCCTCGAGGATCAGGACGACATGGATCAGTACATAGAACGGATGGCTTGGTGAGCGGACTGGAGGGGCCTGCGCTTGCTGTCGGTGGGCGTCTTCTAGGGGCCTTGGCGATTCCGGCAGGTCGCGCGCTCGCTCGCAGGGTCACCTTCAGGTGGGCCGTGACGAGGAGGGTTCGCAGGCGGATCGACTTCCCATGCCGGTGGGGCACGTACCGGAAGTGGCTCAAGACTGTGACCCCTGACGAACTTGCCAGGCCTGTTGAAGGGGTGCAAGGGGTGCTAGCGAAGCGGCTGGACGACGCCCTATCCGCCGCAGGGGAGGAGTGGGCCGCGAGCGGTGACCACCTCTCCCGCGCACTACGCCTAGTTGAGCTCACCTACCCCGCCATCGCCGCAACTCTCAAGGACGGGGAACGCACTCAACTGTGCGAAAGCTGGGCCAAGGAGCGCAGTTCAGCCGTAAGGGTATTGCTGCTCGAGCTCGTAGGACCCGATGCAGCGCTGAGTCCGGAGGACCTTGGACAGGTCCTTCGCCAGCGATCGGCTGCAAGACGCGCAGTGCGCCTCCAGGCGTCCGGCTTGGATGAGACGGACCTCGCGTCGTACTTCGAGGCTATCCAGGTCATTGACATCCCTTTCGGGAGTGTCGTCGTCATACAGGGCGATTTTGGATCGGGCAAGTCTGAGCAGGCCGAGACCTGGCATCGGGCTGCAATCGAGGCGCTTATCTCGGGCGGCGATGCGCCGCTGCCTGTATGGCTCGGAGCCCGTGACCTCGTGGGCGCGACTCTGGAAGGCGCAGTCGACCGTCAGATTGGTTCCGCTTGGCGCCGAGGGCGTGGTGCGTCGATTGCCATCGACGGCCTCGATGAAATCGAGCCTGCGACGGCGCAGGGTGTGCTTGATTCCGCCCGCGAGCTGAGTAGGACCTATCCCAACATGCGGGTGCTGGTGACTGCTCGGCCTGGCATCTTGTCACCTACGGCGGAGGAGGAGATGACGATTGAGCTGCTTCCTGAATCGGACGCACTACCACTCGTCGAGTCGATCGGCGGGAAGCCGTACAGCACCTGGCGGTGGTCAGGTGGGATGCGGGCGACCGTCAGGAGACCGTTCTTTGCTCTTGCCGCAGGGATCATGCTCGCGTCTGGCACACCCCCGCGCGGCGAGGCAGATCTCATTCGCGCCCTGGTAGAGCAAGCCCTAGCAACGGGGACCGAGCGGTCGGCGGTTACTCAAGGTGAGACTCGGGCGGTTCTCGAGAAGCTCGGTGTCGAGCTCACAAGATCCGGGCGGGACGGGTTGTCGTTTAGCGAACGACAGGTAGCCCGTTCGAGCCGGCTCGTCGCCGATGGGGCGAACGGCTCGGTCCTTTTCTCCTTGCCGATCTTTCAGCATTGGTTCGCCGCGCAGGCGATCATTTCCGGCGACGTGCCTGCGGATGAAGTAGTCGTTGGGCGTCGAAGTTTCAGTCGATGGCGTTGGGCCGCGGCGGTGGCAGCCCTGACGCTCGACGATTTCGCGAAGGTGGACGCTCTACTAGGGGCCTGGGTCGTACAGAACCCCGGAGCCGCCGCTTGGATCATTCGTGAGGCTTTTAGCGACCGCCGCGACTTTCGCACTGAGGAAGATGAGTCTCTGGACGCCGCCACCAGTGGGGAACGTCTTCTTCGCGCCCTTCGGACCTGGAGGGAGGCTCTGGGCCCATTGGCCCCCGGCCTCCTGCCGCTCCCCGTCGTTCGTGGTCCGGTAGGGCTGGGCGTCGCTGTGTCTCGCCATCGCGTCAACATCGCGTTCGCAAAGGTGACTCCGTCCGCGGACTGCGTGACTGAAGTTCCGCCCGGCGTCCACCCGCTCACAGCAACAGCCTCGTCTGACTGGCTGCCATGGCTAAGCGCCGCAGCACCGCGGGGCCAGGCGTGGCCGTGGACACTCGTACGCACCCAAATTGCTGAATCGACAATTAAGAAACTCTCCAACGATCCATTCTTGGGTGCCCCGGAGGGGGTCTGGGTACAGGAGCGCCAGTTTGACCTTGCGAGACAACTCCTTCGGCGTGGACGGTTATTTCACGGTCGACTTCCCGCGGATCAGGTGCGCTCTAGGGCAGTGGAATCTTTTGACCTCCTCGACAGGAGTCGCGATTCGCTAATCTCGTTCCAAGGCTCGGTCAACTACTCGGGGGCTGAACTCGAGGACATTGTGCGGTCGATCGACGCGCACAACCTTTCTTCGATTCAATCGCATCTTCCGGAGCCGGACGTACCACATCCGGCGAGTACCTGGGTCTGGGACTTCTACTCGCCGACGCGCCTCATGGAGTTCGAGGTTGCGGTATATGGACGTGCATGCTTGGCTTACGACGAAGCGCTGGCGCACGCATTCAACAATTTCGGATGGTCTTTACCCAGTTCCGCGCTCGCCCCATTCGGTGTGCTGCTGCACCTCCGCCTGGGGCTGGCTGAGGCCGGGCGGACGGATTGGGGAAGTAGTACTGTTACATTCACGCGGGTGCCGATAGAACTGCTTCCTGAGTTGGCACCCACCGGTCCGGACGTCACGTGGTCGACGAACAAGCGAGCCGTCATCGTGCAGAGCGGACAGTCACAGGAAGAGGAGCATTTCGGAGCCGTTGTAGAGCGGGTTCGCTCGTGGCTCGTGAGCCAGGATCGAGAGCCGCTTGGGGGTCTCGGCTGGTCGAGCACCATCGCAAACCAGATGTCAGAGGTGCGTCCCGCTTCCAGCGTGGCGGCCCTCTGGCTATGGGACGACTTGAAGAGCATTGGATTGGGCGCTGGCACCTTCCCGCAACTCCGCTAGTGGCCTTCTCTTAGGCTGCGTTTTTGCGTCAGATCGAGCCCAAGGACGACCAGCCTCGTCTGCATGAGGTCGTAGCGTCGGCGCAGTTCAAGGGCGATTCGAGCAGCCTCATCGGGGCTTGTCCAAGGTCGCGACTGAACCCCACCGCTACCGCCACCCGAAGGGCCCCACCCGCAGAATCCTGCGGCTGTGGGGTCCTTCGTCGTTTCCCGTACTCCCTTTTCACTCCGTTTTCCCTCCCGGGACGCCCGACGTCGACGCCTGGGTGACGAGCTGATCGATCACCGTCCGCAGGTCTGGGGCGACGTGGGTCCGCTTCACGTAGTGCCGCACCGTCGTGCCCTCGTCGGCGTGACCGAGCAGCGCGGTCGCGTTGGCGATGGTGGTCGAGTTGGCGACCTGGGTGGCGACGGTGCGGCGGAAGTCGTGCGGCGTGACCTTGGTGCCGATGGCGGTCTGGGCGTCGCGGAGCTGGTCGCGGATCCGGCTCGGTGCGCGCGGCGTGGCGCCGGCCTTCGACCCGGACGACGGTGCCAGTGACGGTGAGCGTCGGGACCGGCGCGTCGAGGTCGAGGTCGAGGTCTGTCTCCCGCAGCGCCAGGCACCCACCGATCCGCAGGCCGGTGCGGAGCATCGTGGCGACGATCTGCGGCAGCAGGGTGATGTTCCGCCGACCACGGGGGAGCGCGGGACGGTCCTCCCACTCCCGCACGGCCTTGCGCAGCAGGGCGATGTCCTCCAGTCCAGGCGCGTGATTCCGCCGCGCGGGTCGGCCTCCCGGGCGGGGCCCGCGCTCAGCTCGCAAGCTCGCTCCGCGCACCCCCTCCGTCCGGCATCCTCCACATGACAAAGGCGGCCCGGGAGCACACCCGGAATCGTCACCACGACGCTCGTCGACTACTGCGTCGCCCTCACAGACCTGCCGGAGCATGCGCGCTTCGGCCCAGCCCGCCCGGGCGCATCAGCTCGCTGCCCAGCCGAGTATGGTCACCACGGGACGCTCGAAAGGAACCGACCGATGTCGTTCGATGTCCACTTTCAAGGCTTTCGCGACGGTGAGGCGTCGGCGGGCGGCGGTGAACTGGTTCGACGGGCTCTTGAGCCCTTCATGAGGCGTTCCGAGTCGGCGGATGGCTTCCTCGCGGTCGAGTACGGCGATGGTTCGGCTGACGTCTACCTGAGCGCGGACCGCATGATGGCGAACCACGTCGTGGGAGACGACCCATGGCAACTCCTAGTCGCGAGCGCGGCAACGGCCGGGTGGGTGATCTTGCCAGCCGGTTGCCCCACCTGCATCACGGACGAGGCTCAACGAGCGCACCTGCCGGACGGGATCGACGAGGAAGTCGTGCTGGTGACCGACGGCACCTCTCTCGTGTCGGTTTTCCGCGCCAGCGAATAGTTGCCCGCCAGGGTTCCTGCACCGTCTCGGTGCCCGGCCCCGTACCGACAGTCGAGCATCCGGCCGGTCCCGGCCCGCGCCAAAGGCGCCCGTGGTGTCGCGCGCGATGGCCTGCGGCCACTCTTGACCCGGACCTCCGCCGACTTCGTGTGTTCCGCTATCGGTACGGTGCCTCCGAGTGTCCTCGTCTGCGTTCGGCTCGGTGCGGTCGTCCGCGCGGACAGGGTGGGCGTGTCGCTATTCTCCGGCCATGACGGCATCGGAAAGTGTGCGCCCCACCGACACCAGCCCTGTGGAGGTGCCTCGACCTGAGCCCGCTGCTGGCCTGGTGAGCACGGGAATTCTCCTGCTCCTCGTGGGATACATCCTCCTCGGTGCGGGCGACTGGAACGGCCTCAGCGTCTTCGGAATGATGGTGCTCGCTGGTGGCGCCCTTTCGCTGACCTTCGGTATCCACAAGGCAGTCCGGAACCTCGACTCCATCGCCGCCGCCGCGTACAACCGGTCCCTGCCACAACAAGACTGACGCGCCTCGAATCTGGATCCGCTCTCGCGCCCTGGGTCTGCGGAAAGGTCGCCGGATTGCCTCCGTTTTCGAGCGCGGATCGGTGCTGGCGGGGTGTAGCTCGATCCACCCGGCGGCGCCGCGAAAGACCAGGTCAGAGGCCAGAACGGCCCGGGCGAGCAGGGCGGGCCAACGCGCCGTTTTGGTGCCCCTCGTTCCGCCCGCCCGAAGGGCCCCACCGCAGCATGATGCGGACGTGGGGCCCTGATGTCATTGCCTGCACTTCGTCATTGCCTGCACTTCGCCCTGCCTGGCGGCCCGCACTCAGTAGACGGTGCGCCTTCTGCCCATAGCGCCGGCGATGGCGACCGCCGTCGCGAACAGTGTCACGACCATCGCTGCCTCCATGACCGCGGCATCGACGGGAAGCATCGGGCAACCGGCGGGGACGTCGTCGTCCGGGCAGGTGCGCCACGGCTGCATGAAGAAGACGACGGATACGACGGCCCCCAGAACGGCCAGCGACGTGCCACCGACGAGCATCACGGTCGACGCGCGAGTCCTCATCCGGCGACGGTAGGGGACGGTCGAGTCTGCGTCCGGGTGCCGGCGAAGACTTCACCCGGGACTACGCCTGGTCGAGCGCGTCCCAGTCCCGGCGGAGCAGCCCGAACACCCACGAGTCGGAGACGTCGCCGTTGACGACGCAGTCCTCGCGCAGCGTGCCTTCGTGGACGAATCCCAGCTTCTCCAGGACGCGAGCGGACGCCCCGTTGCGGGTGTCGGTCTCGGACTGGACGCGGTTGAGGGGCAGCGTGTCGAAGGCCCACCCCAGAAGGGCGCGCGCTGCCTCGGTCGCGTAGCCGTGGCCCCACATCTGCTCGCCGAGGCAGTAGCCCAGCGTCGCGCTGCGGAAGGCGGGGTTCCACTCGAACAGGCCGCACCAGCCGACGAAAGCGCCGTCCGACATGCGGTCGATGGCCACCCGGGCGCCGGTGCCCTCCTCCTCGATGGTCCGGGACATGGCGACGAAACGGTCGGCGCGGGCCCGGTCGGTCCAGGGCGGGGAGTCCCAGTAGCGCAGCACGTGGGCGCTGCTGTGCATCGCGTACAGGGCGTCGGCGTCGCGGTCGGCGACCGGCCGCAGCCGCAGACGGTCGGTGGTCAGCGTCGGCGTGGGCAGCGGCATGCGCCCATCGTGGGCGTTCGCCCCGCGACCGTCACGGCAAATACCCCGTCGTCGCGCCGATGATTCCGCTGTGGTCGCGCCGTCTGCAGAACGACCGTCGACCCGAGGGGCACACGATGAAGCTGCTGCTGACGTCCGCAGGCGTCCGGAACACGACCATCCGCGCCGCGCTGGAGGACCTGCTCCCGCGACCGGTCGCGGACTGCACGGCCCTCGCCATCCCCACCGCGCTGTACGGGCACCCGTGGGTGGGCCCAGGCCGGAACGCGTGGAACTTCATCACCGGCACCACGGACCACATGACCGGCCTCGGCTGGAAGTCCGTCGGCGTGCTGGAGCTGACCGCGCTGCCGAGCATCCCCGAGGAGCGCTGGGTGCCGCTGGTGCGGGAGACCGACGTCCTGCTGGCCGCGGGCGGCGACGCCGGCTACCTCGCGTACTGGATGCGCCGCTCCGGCCTGGCCGACCTGCTGCCCACGCTGGAC
>Ga0182740_1001454_pt1 | contig 16003 bp, 9 predicted proteins | sample eDN5th37CKraftBY_FD_128872 | JGI IMG/M metagenome (GOLD analysis project Ga0182740, IMG submission 128872) | Enriched backyard soil microbial communities from Emeryville, California, USA - eDNA 5th pass 37_C Kraft BY (version 2) (version 2) | ecosystem: Environmental > Terrestrial > Soil >...
ATCGTCGTCATCAACATCGACAACCGCCTCGATGCGGCGGCGCTGGCGGAGGCGGGCGTTTCGATTCCGTTCGTCGGTCCGGACAACCGCGCGGGAGCGGCCGCGGTCGGAAAAGTGGTCGCCGCCAAACTGGAGCGCGGCGCCGCGGTGGCGATCATCGAGGGAATTCCGACGGCGGACAACGGTCGCCAGCGCCGCCTCGGCTTCGAGGACGCCGTGCGCGACGCCGGCTTGAATCTTGTATCCGTGCAAAGCGGACAATGGGAAATGGAACGCGCCAACACCGTCGCCAACGCGCTCCTCAACGCGCATCCTCAACTGAAGGCGATCTTCTGCGCCAACGACAACATGGCGCTCGGCGCCGTCGCCGCGATCCGCTCTGCGGGACGCGAAGGGCAGGTGCTCGTCGCCGGCTTCGATCACATCGGTGCGGTCAAACCGCTGCTCGAGAGCGGCGCGATCGTCGCCACCGCCGACCAGCACGGCGACCAGCTCGCGGTCTTCGGGATCGAAGCGGCGCTCGCGGCGTTGCAGTCCGGTTCGGCGCAGGATCGCTCGACGCCGGTCGATGTGGTGACCGCGGAAAAGCGCTGAGCGTCCGAATCGTCCGATCGTTCCTTGCGTGATGCAGCCTTCCCGACTCGAGCTTCGCGGCCTGCAAAAGGCCTTTGGGCGCAACGTCGTGTTGCGCGGGCTGGATCTCGCGCTCGCGCCGGGTGAGATCCACGCGCTCATTGGTGGCAACGGCGCGGGGAAGTCGACGTGTTCGAAGATCATCGCCGGTCTGGCAACGCGCGATGGCGGAGAAATCAAACTCGACGGCGTGGCGTTCGCGCCGGCGTCGCGGCAGGAAGCACAGGCGGCGGGCGTGGTGATGGTGCTGCAGGAACTCAACGTGCTGCCGACGCTCTCGGTGGCGGAGAATCTTTTCCTCGACGACCTGCCGGCGCGCGCCGGTTGGATCCAGCGCGGGCGGCTCGCGCGCGACGCCAAGGCAGCGCTCGCGCGCGTCGGTCTGAGCAATCTCGATCCGGATCGTTCCGCTAGCACGCTCGGCGTGGGACAGCAGCAACTCGTGGAGATTGCGGCGGGTCTGATGAAACAGTGCCGCGTGCTGATCCTCGACGAGCCCACCGCGGCCCTGTCAGGCGCGGAGATCCGCACGCTCTTCGCGCTGCTGCGAGACCTGTGCGCGGCCGGCACCTCGGTTCTTTATATCAGTCACCGTCTCGAAGAACTGGCGCAAATGGCGGATCGCGTGAGCGTGCTGCGCGACGGGCAACTCGTCGCGACGCTGCCGGCGACAACGCCGCGCGACGAATTGATCCGATTGATGGCAGGAGCGCTGCCCGCTCCGGCGGCGACGACGGACGCGCGCGTTCATCGAGGGACGCCGGCGCTGCAGGTCTGCGAGGTGCGTTCCGGCAGCGCGGTGCGTGGCGTGAGTTTCAAGGTGGCGGCCGGCGAGATCGTCGGACTCGGCGGATTGGTCGGAGCTGGCCGCACGGAATTGTTGCGCGCAATTTTCGGCGCGGACCGACGTAGCGCGGGCGAGATTTTTCTCGGCGACGACACGCGGCCGTTCCATCCGCGCAGCACGCGTGACGCGGTGCGGCGCGGGCTGGCGTTTGTTCCGGAGGATCGGAAGCAGCAGGGAATTTTCGCGACGCTCTCCGTGCGTGCCAACGCGAGCGTCACGCGGTTGCCGACGCGGTCGAGTTTACCGGGCTGGATCGATGCGGCGGGAGAACGCACCGGCATCGCGGTGCTGTTGGAGAAATTGCGCGTGCGCCATGCGAGCATGGAGCAGCCAATCGCGCAGCTCAGCGGCGGCAATCAGCAGAAAGTCGTCATCGGTCGTTGGCTGCAGTGTCCGGTGCGCGTGTGGCTGCTCGACGAGCCGACGCGCGGCGTCGACGTCGGCGCGCGGCAGGGGATCTACGATTTGCTGCGCGGCCTCGCGGCCGATGGCGCCGCCGTGCTGGTCGCCTCGAGCGACTACGAGGAACTGGCGCAGTTGTGCGACCGGGTGCTGGTGATGTCGAATGGTCGCCTCACCGCGGAATTCGAGCGCGCGGCCCTCGAGCCGGAGGCTTTCATGGCTGCGGCGTTCGCCGGCTTTTCCGGCGCGGAAACTCCTTTCTCTTCATGAATCTGGTGCGACGTTTCGCCGATTTTCTTTTCCTCGCCGCGTTGCTCGTGGCGCTGGTCGGTTTGTTCAGCGGGCTGAGCGATCATTTCTGGTCGCTCCAAACTTTGAATACGGTGGCCAACCGGATTCCGTCGCTCGCTCTGGCGGCGATCGGAATGACGTTCGTGTTGATGGCTGGTGGCATCGACCTTTCCGTCGGATCGATCTCGGCCCTGGCGGGCGCGGTGTTCGGATGGATGGTAATCGACCAAGGCGCGCCGCTGCCGGTCGCGTTTGCCGCGGCTCTCGGCGCCGGGCTCGCATGTGGCGCATTCAACGGGGCGCTCGTCAACTGGCTGCGGATGCCGTCGTTCATCGTTACGCTTGGCGTGCTCGAAGGCGCGCGGGGCCTGGCGTATCTGGCGACGGATTCGCAGACGAAATACCTGGGCGAACGGCTCGGTTTCCTGCAGGGGACCTTGCCGGGAGTGGGGCTGTCGACGGCGTTTTTCCTGGCGGTGGCGTTGATGTTGATTTCGCACTTTGCGATCACGCGCACGGTGTTTGGGCGGCACGTGGTGGCGGTCGGCACGAATGAAGAGGCAGCGCGGCTCGCCGGTTTGTCGCCGTCGCGGGTGCGCGCCGCGGTGTTTGTGCTTTCGGGCGTGCTCGCGGCCCTGGCCGGGCTTTGCCATGTTTCGCGATTGGGCGCGGCGGATCCGAATGCGGGTTCGGGCCTCGAACTCTCCGCGATCGCGGCCGCCGTGATCGGCGGCACGAGCTTGATGGGCGGACGCGGCTCGATGCTTTCGACGTTTGTAGGCGTGTTGATCATCGCCACGCTCGAGGCGGGACTCGCGCATCTCGGCGTGTCGGAGCCGATCAAGCGGGTGGTGACGGGCGCCGTGATCGTCGGCGCGGTCGCGGCGGAGGCGTTGCGCACCGGCTGGGTGACCCGGCGGCTGAATCGCGCGAACTGAACGCTGACTTTATGCGGAAAATTATCCCCATTCTTGCCCTGACGCTTCCCTTGTTCATCGCGGAGCCGGCGTTGGCTGCGCCTGAAACCGGCTCGAAACCGGCGCCGGTGAAGCTGATCTTCGACACCGATATCGGCAACGACTGCGACGATGCGATGGCACTGGCGGTGATTCATGCGCTGCAGAACCGTGGCGCGTGCGAGTTGCTGGCGGTGACGCTCACGAATCCCGAACCGCAGGCCGGGAAACTGGTCGACGCGATCAACACGTTCTACGGACGGCCGGATATTCCGATCGGCGTGAACCCGTCCGCGCCCCTGGTCGGGAAGGGCAGTCGTTATCTGAAGGCGGAGAAAAACTACCCGCACGATTTCGATCCGGCGAACGCGTTGTCCGCGGTCGCATTGCTGCGCAAGACCCTCGTTGCTGCGCACGACGGCGAGGTCGTGCTGCTGCAGGTGGGTTTCTTCACGAATCTTGCGGCGCTGCTGGCGTCACCAGCGGATGACTACAGCCCGTTGTCCGGCCGCGAGCTCGTGGCGAAAAAAGTGCGCGAGCTGTCGTTGATGGCCGGCGGCTTTAGCACGCTCAACGGGAGCAATTATCCGCTCGAGTTCAACGTGCGCTACGACATCGCCTCGGCGCAGAAAGTCGCGGCCGAGTGGCCCACGCCGATGGTTTGGAGCGGCGTGGAGATCGGCGAGGCGATCCGCTTCCCGGCGACAGTGGTCGATCACGATTTCGGCTACGTGGCTCGGCATCCGGTGCATGAGTCGTATCAGTTGTATATCCCGACGCCGCACGAGCGGCCGTGCTACGATCTCACGAGCGTGCTGCAGGCGGTGTGGCCGGAGCGGGACTACTTCGCGCTGTCGGTTGCCGGCCGCGTGGAGGTGCTGCCGGACAGTTTCACGAAATTCGTGCCGGCGAAAAAAGGAGAGACCGGACGCGACCGCTACCTGATCGTGGATCCGGCGCGCGCGGCACGCGTGCGGGAACTGTTTGCGGCGCTCGTCAGCGAGCCGGCGGCGAAATGACTCTGATGCAGCCTTCCCGTTCTTCAAAACCGGCACGCGTGACCGTGCTGGGTTCGCTCAATGTCGACCGGATCTGGTCGGTCGCCGAACTGCCGACGCGCGGTGAGACCGTGCTCGCGACCGCGACGCGCACGGAGTTCGGCGGGAAAGGCGCCAACCAAGCCGTGGCCGCGTGCCGTCAGGGTGCGCTCGTGGCGATGATGGGCGCGGTCGGCGGCGACGACGATGGCGAGCGCTACCGCACTTATTTATCAGAGATGGGCGTGGACTGTTCGGCTGTGGGCACGGAACGCGATACGATCACCGGCTCGGCGCATGTTTATGTCGACGAGCGCGGCGAGAACCAGATCGTGGTGGCGAGCGGGGCCAACTGGCGCGTGACCTCGGACTCCCTGGCATCGGCATTGCCGGCGCTGCTGGCGCGGAGCGACGTTTTGCTGGCACAGCTGGAAACCCCCGCGGTGGTTGTATCCGACGCGCTGCGACAGGCGGCCGCGTGTGGTGTGCGTACGATTCTGAACGCGTCGCCGTTTACATCGGATTTCCGATGGGACCAGCCGATCGACTCGGCCGTGATCAACGAGCACGAGTGCCGCGATTTCTTCCAGTGCACTCCGGCGGAACTGGGGGCGCTCGACCGCGCCGGGCGATGCCAATTTCTGAAAAAATACCGACTGCAACACCTGGTGGTGACGCAGGGCTGCGAGCCGACGCTGCATTTCTCCGCGGATGCGACGCATGTGATTCCGACCTATCGCGTGGAACCGAAGGACACCGTTGGCGCAGGGGACATGTTTGTCGGCGCCCTGGCGGTGAAGCTCGCCGAAGGGGCGTCTTGGCCGGAAGCACTGTGGCATGCCAATGTCGCCGCGGCACTGTCGACGCTGTCGTTTGGTGCACAATCGGCGATGCCACAGCGATCGCGCGTGGAGGAGTTGCTGGAGCCGCGTCCGATTTAGCGACGCGCGACGCCCGCGTCCGCCACGACTCAGCGCCGCTTCCAAGCCGGGAGCGGCTTTTTTGTCGGATTTCAACGATGTGAGCAGCGCGGCGTTTGAGCGCGCCGCTGCCGCTTTGGACAACGAGCGCCGCCGCTATAGCCTGCGGCTCCCCAACCACCCCTCGCATGCGCACGTTTTCCTTCTCGCTGACTTCGTCGTTGATCAAAATTTTCGCCCGGCTCGCGCTGCTGCTGGGAGCGATGATGGGTATGTCGGCCGCGGAGATGCGTCGCGATCTGGTTTATGGCGAAGCGGGCGGCGAACGGCTGTTGCTCGATGCGAGCGTCCCGGACGGGGAGGGGCCATTTCCGATCGCGATTCTCGTGCATGGCGGCGGTTGGAGTGGCGGCGACAAAGCCGGCACGCGGCCCACCGACGGCGCGGACATTACGCCGTGGTTCGATCCGCTCACCCGCGCGAACTTCACCTGGTTCTCGATCAACTACCGGCTCGCGCCGAAACATCGCTGGCCCGCGTGTTTCGACGATGTGCAAACTGCGATCCGCTGGGTGAAGGAACACGCCGCGGAATTCAAAGGCGATCCGCAGCGCATCGTTCTTTTCGGACACTCGGCGGGCGGACAACTCGCCTGTCTCACCGGTCTCGCGGCGGCGCCCGACGTGCGCGTGCAGGCGGTGGTGGGTTTCGCGGCGGTCACGGATCCCGAATTCGAATTGCCGGTGCGCGGCGGGCTGAGCACGTCGCTGCAGGCGCTGTTCGATCGACCGAAAGAAATCACGCCGGAGTCCCTCGCGCTGCTGCGCGCGTTTGCGCCGATCGAAGCGGTGAAGGAGAAGCCGGCCCCGCCGCCGTTTCTGCTGGTGCAAGGCGATGCGGACAAGACGGTGGCATTGCAGCAATCACTGAACTTTCAATCCAGGCTGCGCTCCGTCGGCGCACACGCCGATCTGCTCGTGATCCCCGGCGCGGGGCATCGGTTGGCCAACTGGCGCGATTTGGCGCCCGATTATCCGGATCGCATGATCGCGTGGATTCGCACGCAGTTGGAGGGACGTGACCAGGAGACGAATCGGGAGGCGCCGCGGCCGATCATCCGCGCGGCGCAGGCCAACGACGCGGCGCAGGCGCGCCCGCTTCGCCTCTGGTATCGTCAGCCGGCGACCGCGTGGACCGAGGCATTGCCGGTCGGCAACGGCCGGCTGGGCGCGATGGTGTTTGGCGGCCTGGCGGAAGAGCGGCTGCAGTTGAACGAGGACACGCTGTGGACGGGCGCGCCGCATGCGTATCATCACGAAGGCGCCGTCAACGTGCTGCCCAAGCTACGGGAGTTGCTGTGGGCCGGCGCGCAAAAAGAGGCCGAGGACCTCGCGATGCGCGAGTTCATGAGCGTGCCGCTGCGGCAGAAAATGTATCAACCGCTCGCCGATCTGCTGCTGCAGTTTCCGGGACACGAGCACGCGAGCGATTACGAACGCGAACTCGATCTCGATGCGGCGATCGCGCGGGTGCGCTATCGCGTCGGCGAGACGACGTTCTCGCGCGAAACTTATGCGAGTCACCCGGATCAGCTGATTGTCGAGGAACTGAAAACGGACCGGCCCGGCGCGTTGCGTTTTGCGCTCCGGCTCGGGGCACCGCACGCGGCGGCGACGGTGCGTGTTTTTAATTCGGATACGCTGCTGCTGCTCGGACGCGTGCAAGATGACGGGTTGCGTTTCGCGACGCAGGTGAAGGTCACGACCCGCGGCGGCACGGTGCGCGCGAGCGCAACCGGCATCGAGGTCGAAGGCGCCGATTCCGCCGTCGTGCGGATCGCAACGGCGACCAGTTTCAAGAACTTCCGCGACATCTCGGGCGATCCGGAGGCGTTGACCGCGCGGACGATGGCGGCGGCGGAGGCGTTCGACGCGGCGCAGTTGCGCGAGCGCCACGTGGCGGATCATCGGGCGCTGTTCCGGCGCGTGAGCCTTGATCTGGGAACGTCGCCGGCGGGCCGGTGGCCGACGGACGAGCGCCTGCGCGCCGCGGACAAGTCGGCCGACCCGGAGCTGGCGACGCTGATGTTTCAGTACGGGCGCTACCTGTTGATCGCGAGCAGCCGTCCCGGCGATCAACCCGCGAATCTGCAAGGCATCTGGAACGACCGCACAAATCCGCCGTGGGGCAGCAAATATACGGTGAACATCAACACCGAGATGAACTACTGGCCCGCCGACGTGGCGAACCTGGCGGAATGCGCGGTGCCGTTGTGGGACCTGATCGACGATCTGATGGTGAGCGGACGGGAGACGGCGCGGGCGCATTACGGTGCGCGCGGCTGGGTGCTGCATCACAACACGGATTTGTGGCGCGGCACGGCGCCGATCAACGCGTCGAATCACGGCATCTGGCCGACCGGCGGCGCGTGGCTTTGCCAGCACCTGTGGGAGCACTTTCGTTTCACCGGCGATCGCGAGTTTCTCGCGCAGCGCGCCTATCCGGCGATGAAGGGCGCGAGCGAGTTCTTCGTCGATTATCTGGTCAAGGATCCGCGCACGGGCTGGCTCGTCAGCGGGCCGTCGAATTCGCCCGAGCACGGCGGGCTGGTGATGGGACCGACGATGGATCACCAGATCATCCGCGCACTCTTTGCGAACACCGCGGCGGCGGCCCGCGCGCTCGGCCGCGATGCGGAGTTCGCGAATCAACTCGACGCCCTGCGCGCGCAGATCGCGCCGAATCAAATCGGACGCCATGGCCAGCTGCAGGAATGGCTGGAGGACAAGGACGATCCGAACAGCCGGCACCGGCACGTTTCGCATTTGTGGGGCGTGTTTCCCGGCGAGGAGATTTCACCGGCGACGCCGGAGCTGTTTGCGGCGGCGAAGCAGTCGCTGCGTTTCCGCGGCGACGACGGCACGGGCTGGTCGCTCGGTTGGAAGATCTGCCTGTGGGCGCGTTTCCTGGATGGCGATCACGCTTTCAAGATGATCCAGCAACAGCTGCGCTTCGTGCCGTCGGACCGGGCGCAGAGCAGCAGCGGGGGCGGGACGTATTCAAATCTCTTTGACGCGCATCCGCCGTTTCAGATCGATGGCAACTTCGCGGTCACGGCGGGAATCTGCGAGATGCTGCTGCAAAGTCAGCACGACGACCTCGTGCTGCTACCCGCGCTGCCGAGTCATTGGCCCACCGGAGCGGTGCGCGGCCTGCGCGCGCGCGGCGGATACGAGGTTGATCTGGTGTGGCGTGATGGAAAGCTCACCTCGGCGACGATTCGGGCGCAGCACGATGGCCGCGTCACCCTCCGCACCGGCGCGCGAAAGCAGGAGATTCCCCTCCGCGCCGGCGAGGCTTACGTTTGGGAACTGCGCTGATTGCGACGGAGCCGCGCGCGAGGGCAGGCGGCGGTTCCCGGCCGCCACGTCTTGCGATGTGACGGTCACAAAACGCCTAGCTGGAAAATCACGGGCGCGACCGCAGGCTGTGGCCTTATGATGCGCTTTCTCCCCGTCGGACTGTCGTTTCTTCTCGCGTTCGTTTCCGCTTTCGCGGCCCAGCCGCGCACCCTCACGGTGGCGCTCGATGCGCCAGCGAAGGCGATCAGTCCGGAGCTATTTGGTATCTTCTTCGAGGATCTCAACTACGCCGCGGATGGCGGACTCTACGCCGAGCTGTTGCAGAACCGGTCTTTCGAATACAGCGCCACCGAACAGGCGAACTGGGGACCGTTTTCGTTTTGGGACCTGGTCAAAACCGCCGGCGCCGACGGACGGCTCGGGCTGGGCGATGCGCGTCCGGTGCACGTCAATAATCCGCATTACCTGATTCTCACGGTGACGAAGCCCGGCGACGGCGTCGGGATCGTCAATCGCGGTTTCGACCAGCTTCCGCTCGAGGCCGGCAAGGCCTACGATGCGTCGTTCTGGGCTTACCAGGCCTACATGGGCGTGATGTGGGGGCCGGGCGATCAAACGAAGCCGATGCCGCTGACGGTTCGTCTCGAAGGCAAGGACGGCAGCGTGCTGGCCGAAGCGAAGCTCGAGGTGTCCGGTCGCACGTGGACGAAGCACACCGTGACGCTCACGCCGTCGCGTTCCGATTCCGAGGCGCGCTTTGTTTTGCTCGCGCACGAGCAGGGCGCCGTGGCACTCGACATGGTTTCGCTTTTTCCAAGGGACACGTTCAAGAACCGCCCCAACGGATTGCGCCGCGATCTCGCGCAAACCATCGCCGACCTGAAGCCGAAGTTCGTGCGCTTCCCCGGCGGCTGTCTCGTGCACGGTCCCGGCGTGCGTGCGTATTACGATTGGAAGCACACGGTCGGACCGGTCGAGCAGCGGGTCGCGTCGCGGAATTCGTGGGGTTACCACCAGACCATGGGGCTTGGGTATTTTGAGTATTTCCAGTTCTGCGAGGACATCGGCGCGGCGGCGGTTCCGGTCGTGACGGCGGGCGTCTGCTGTCAGCACGCGGGGCATTCGCCGGGCCGCGGACAGGAAGGGCTGCCGCTGGAGGACATGCCAGCTTACATCCAGGACGTGCTCGACTTGATCGAGTGGGCCAACGGTCCGGCGACGTCGAAGTGGGGCGCCGTGCGCGCCGCGGCCGGACATCCCGCGCCGTTCGGCTTGAAATACCTCGGCATCGGCAACGAGGACGCGATCACGCCGGACTTCAAGGAGCGCTTCCGGATGATCAACGACGTGCTCAAGGAGAAACATCCCGAAATCGTCGTCATCGGCACCTCCGGACCGTTCGCGAACGGGGAGGATTTCGACCTTGGTTGGGCGTTCGCGCGCGAGCTCAAGCTCGCGATGGTCGACGAGCATTATTACGTCTCACCGCAATGGATGTGGGAGAATCTTTCCCGCTACGATTCCTACGACCGGAACGGACCGAAGGTTTATCTCGGCGAATACGCCGCACACGAAAAGGACCGCCGCAACACCCTGCGCACCGCGATCGCCGAGGCCGCGTATTTGACGAGCCTCGAGCGCAACGGCGACGTCGTGCGGCTGGCCTCGTATGCGCCGCTGCTCGCCCGCCGTCAGCACACCCAATGGCACCCGGACATGATCTATTTCAACGCGACCGAGGTGTATCCAAGTCTCAACTATACCGTGCAGCAGCTTTTCGGTCGCAATCGCGGCGACACGGCCCTGACGACTTCGTTCGACGCCGCGCCTACCGGCGCGAAACTGGCGGCCTCGGCGGTGCGCGACAGCCGGAACGGCGATCTTATCGTGAAGCTCGTCAACGGCGAAGCCACCGCTCAGTCCGTCGCGACGAAACTGGCCGGGGCGGGCCGCCTCCCCGCGACCGCCGAGCGCACCGTTTTCGGTGGAGGCGACGCCGATGCGGTGAACACCGATGGCCAGCCGCCGGCCGTCACGCCGGTCACCGAAACCGTGCCGCTGTCCGCCGAGTTCACTTACGAGGCGCCGGCAAACTCGCTGACGATCTGGCGCATTCGGGCGCGTTGAGGTGTGGAACTCCGCGCTGGTGGGACCGGCGCCGACCTCGTCACAGGCTGGTCCGAAGGGAGGAGCGCCGCCCGGGCGCGGACCTGCCTAAAGTAATAGTCGCGGGTATGGCCAACGCATCCTTGAGGTTGGCGCCCGCTCCTCCGTTCTTGCCTTGCCGCGTCGTCGCCGCGTTGCCCCGCTCCCCCATAACCCTTCTCGTTTTCCAGATATGTCATTCGTGAGACGCTTCCTGTCCCTTCTTGTCAGCCTGTCCGCCTTGGTGATGGTTGCTCCCGGGCGGGCCGCGGCCGCGCCGGTGAGCTGGACGGCCGACAATGGCAACGGCACGTTCACGAATCCGCTGTTCTACGACGAATTCTCCGATCCCGACCTGATCCGCGTCGGTGAGGATTTCTATCTCGCGGGCACGACGATGCACGCGATGCCCGGGCTGGTGATCCTGCACTCCAAGGATCTCGTGAACTGGAAATTCCTCAGTTACGCGTTCCAGCGGCTGGACTTGGGACCCGGGTTCAAGCTCGACGAGGGCAAGGAGATCTACGGCCAGGGCATTTGGGCGCCGTGCCTTCGTTACCACGCCGGCAAGTTCTACCTGTTTGCCAACATCAACGGTCACGGACTGCAGGTCTTCATCGCGGAGAATCCCGCAGGGCCCTGGGAGCATCGCCGCTTCCAGGGCGGCATCCACGATCTTTCCGTGCTCTTCGATGACGACGGCCGGGTGTATGCTGTGCACGGATACGACGAGGTTGTTCTCACCGAACTCAAGCCGGACCTTAGCGGCATCGTCGAAGGCTCCGACCGGGTGATCATTCCGCGCGGCAACGCGATGGGCGAGGGGCATCATTTCTACAAAATCGACGGCAAGTATTATATTCTCAGCGCCAACTATGCGCCGACGGGCCGGATGCAGGCCGCGCGCGCCGATCATATTTACGGCCCCTACGAAACCGTCGTGATCGCGGCGAAGGAGACATTCGGCACGCAACGCGCCTCGTCGCTCCAGCCGATCGGTCTGGGCATGAAGATCCCAGGCCCCGGAGCAGATTTTAAACTTACGCCACCTGGCGGCAACCAACTCGGCGCCGTGCCGCTGCACCAGGGCGGTATCGTCGATTTGCCGAATGGGGAGTGGTGGGGTTTTTCGATGCTCGATTTTCGCTCCGTTGGTCGCACCACGGCGCTCTCGCCGGTCACCTGGGTCGATGGCTGGCCGTATTTCGGTCTCCCGGGTAATCTCGGCCGCACGCCGCGCACGTGGACCAAACCGGCGCTTGGCACGCAAGTGGAGCCGCACGCGCCCTACCAGCGCAGCGACGATTTTTCGGGCTCGAAGCTGTTGCCGGTGTGGCAGTGGAATCACCACCCGGTGGACGAGAAATGGTCGCTCACGGAGACACCCGGTGCGCTCCGTTTGCACACGCTCCCCGCCGACCATCTGTTGTGGGCGAAAAACACGCTCACGCAGCGTGCGATCGGACCGGTTTCCGTGGCGACCGCGGAACTCGACGCGGCGGGCTTGCGCGTGGGCGATTATGCGGGACTTGCGCTGGTCAATATCCCCTTCGCGACGCTGGGCGTGGTCTGCACCGATGCGGGCTTCGTGCTGCGCTACTACGATCAGTTGAAAAACGAAACCATCGAGCAACCGCTCGCGTCGCCGCACCTCTGGCTGCGCGCGACCGGGGATTACGATAACGACGTCGCGCATTTCAGCGTCAGCGTCGACGGCAAGGCCTTCGCCGAAATCGGTGGCGAAATTCGGCTGCCGTATCAGTTGAAAACGTTTCAGGGCACGCGCCTCGGGCTCTTCGCGTTCAACACCGCGGGCCGGGAAGGTGGGTATGCCGATTTCGCGGATTTTCGCGTCGACGAACCGCTCGCCGATCGCTCGGCCAATATCCCCTTCGGCAAAATCGTGACGTTCACAAATCTGTCCAATGGCTCCGTCGTGTGGGCGAATCCGCACGGCATGTTGCACTCCGCGGCGCCCGGTTCGAAGCAGGCGACGAGCACGCAGTCGAGTTTCCGCGTGCATGATCGCGGACAGGGGAGGGTCGCGCTGGAGGCGATGGATGGCAGCGGCTTTCTGACGGTGGTTGGCGCGGGGCTGTCCGCCGATGTGCGGCCGCTGAAGACGGAATCAGAAGCGAGCCTGTTCATGTGGCAGGACATGTTGCGCGACCGGCAGTGCATGCTGCTTTCGCTGAAGACGAATCGTTTCGTCGGCATCGCGCCCGACACCGGCGAGCCCTACGGTGCGGACTGGCCCGGTGCCAAGCCGGACCGCAAGGACGGCACGGTGCTGACGTGGACGGCAGTGCCGGCGGAGTAGCGCAAACTCAGCGGAGCCTGGAAGCGGTTCCGACATTCGCAGGCTGAAGTTGGACGCGCGGGACAGGGCGGATAGGTCCTTCCTGCGTATCGATGAACGGACTACGGACCGCCCAGCTGCCCCGGGCTTTCCCGCGCGTTGGCTTACTTGATCGTGACGTTCTTCGCGTCGTGCACGACCAGTTGGGCGGCCTCGAACGAGCGCAGCGGCTGGCCAAGATACGAGAGGCCGTCGATCGTGACATTTTCCACCAGGTGGTCGTCGTCGTAACCGGCGATGATGCTGTAGGGCAGCGCACCTTCGATGACCTGCAGGTTGCGGACTTGCACGTTGCGGATGCGGCCGCGTTCGGCTGCGCGTTGACGATATTCGTCCGGGGTGAGGCGTTGTTCGCCGTCCCACACGCCGCCGGGGTCCATCCGGCGCTCGCGCTCCGCTTGTGACGCCGGTTTGTCGATGCCGTATTGGGCATAGAGCACGCAGAAATCGATCAGCTTGCGGCGGACGTCCTCGACCCGGATGTCCTCGAAACGGACATCCTCGACCGTGCCTGAATCGCCTTGGTGGATACTGATGGCGGAGCCGCGCTCGACGTGGAGGATGTCGCAGTCGCGAAACACGAGATGAGAGGCGCCCCGGCTGCGCAGTTCGAAGCCCACCTCGATCGCGTTGCCGCCGACCGGCATGTTCCAGAAGGTGGAGCGGCGCACCTCGATGTTTTTCGTTTCGATATCGTCCAGATTTTTGACGACGACGCAGTCGTCGTTGGTGCGGACGAAGACGTTTTCGACGAGCACATCGCTCGAAGAGACGAGATCGAATCCGTCGTTGCCATAATGATTGCTGCCGCTGAGGACGTTCACGCCGTCGACGTGCACGTTGCGGCAGGAACGGACGAACACCGTCCAGTAATGGCTGTTGAAAACGGTGATCCCTTTAATGGCAGCGCCTTCGACATTCTGCAGGTAGATCATGTTGCGCGCTCCGGGCTCATCTTCCGGAATCGGTTTGACGGTGCGATCGGCGGACGTCGTTGCCGGCCGGTTCGGGATGTCGGTGCCGTCCAGCACGCCGCGTCCGCGAATGCTGACGCTCCGGGTGCCGATCGAGCGGACGTTGCCTTTCACCCACGCACCAGCTGCGAGGTAGAGCGTTTCGCCCTCGGCGAGGTCCATCAAACCGGCGTCGTGGATGCCGGGTCCGAAGTAGCGGACCTTCGCGTCGCCGGGCTTGGGCGCGTCGTCTTCCGGTGTGGCGGGAAACAGGTGCAGCACGCGGGCGAGGTCGCGGTTGAACTCGACGGTGAGCGGGCGCGCCGTGGTGATGCGAAAGCGGATCGTGCGGTGATCCGCATCGATCGTGGCGGTGACGCCGGCGGAGCGCGGTCGAAGATCGACCCAGCGAACATTGAAGTCCGCGCGGATCACGACCTCGACGGGCGCGGTCAGCTCGAAATTCCCGAACGACCCCTGGTTGAAGTGATGCAGCGGGAGTTCATTGCCCGCGATCGTGACATGGAGGGGCAGCGGTTGCGGCTGCGCCAAAACCGCGCGGCCGAGGAGGGCGAGCATGAGCCCGCAGAGTCCGATGAGTCTTCGTTTCATCATGAGAATGGCGGCGCGGAACGTCAGGCGCGGACCCGAAGGAGCACGCAACCATGAGGCGGCACCGTGGCCTCAATGATCTCGCGGCGGCCGAGATCGGTGTGTTTCCAGACGTCGCGAACGTGTGCGCCCGAGGGGAAGCCGAGGGGTCGCAGATCGACCGGGATGACTTCGCCGCGCGTCCAGGTGTCCTGGCGGTTGAAAATGCCGATGGCCTTGCTGCCGTCGGCGAGCGGTTTGACCCAGATCTCGTAAGGGCCTTCGGCGGAGAAGCGGTCGCCTTGCACGCCGGCGGGGTCCTGGTCGATGGCGATGACCTCGCGATTCGTAAGCAGCGCGATGGTTTCGGCGTTCATTTTTGTCAGGTCGTTGCCCGCGAGCAGGGGCGCAGCGAGGAGTGCCCAGAGGCTCATGTGCGTGCGGTATTCCTCGGCGGTCATGCCGCCGTTTCCCACCTCGAGCATGTCTGGATCGTTCCAATGACCGGGGCTGGCGTAGCGGGAGAGGCCGGCCTGACCGAAGCCGATCGCTGCCATCGCGGCGTAGCTGTCGCCGATGTCACCAGTCGTGCGCCAGGAATTGCCGCCGACAGAGGCGCCCCATCGCCAGACGTAATTGAGGCCGTATTGGCAGAGGCTGTAGAAGATGGGCCGACCTGTCTGTCGCAGGGCACGGTGCATTTTCGCGTAAGCTTCACGGATGGCATCGAGTCGCTCGGCAGGCGTGGTCAGTTTGTTCACGACCTCGTCGTTGTAGCTGCACAGGTCGTATTTCAGATAATCGACGCCCCAGGCGGCGTAGGTGCGGGCATCTTGTTCCTCATGCCCGAAACTGCCCGTGTAGCCCGCGCACGTCTTCGTGCCCGGCGATGAATAGAGTCCCAGCTTCAGACCCTTCGCGTGGAGGAAGTCGGCGAGCGCCGCCATGTCGGGGAAACGCTCGTTGGGCTGGATCGTGCCGTCGGCCGCGCGCGATCCCTGCCACCCGTCGTCGATGTTGATATAGACATAGCCCGCGTCGCGCATGCCGCTGCTGACCATCGCCTCGGCCTGAGCCCGCACGATGGCATCGGTGATGTTTACCTGGAAGTGATTCCAGCTGTTCCAGCCCATCGGTGGCGTGAGCGGAAGGCTGGAGGCCAGCGCGCGCAACGACAGCATGGCCGTCAGCGCGGAAACGAGCAGGTGGGGCGAGTTCATGAAGGAGAAACAACGGGGCGACCGTGGGGCATGACTGTGATGACAAACCCAACCTTCTGACGAAACGTCGCAAGCGCAGGACCCGTTGCAGGGCCGGAGAGACAGTGATCCCGTTGACCCTTGTGTCGGCGATCGCAGCGATGCGCGCCAAGGGGCGTGGCGCGGGAGGCGTTGCGAAGAGGCTCGTGAAAAGTGATTGGCGGATGGTCATGAAATCGGTGCGATCACGGCACCCCCATGCCCCGCTGGCTCCAACCGATTGCCACTCTCCAGCCGCGATTGCCCTG
>Ga0182740_1001455_pt1 | contig 16002 bp, 14 predicted proteins | sample eDN5th37CKraftBY_FD_128872 | JGI IMG/M metagenome (GOLD analysis project Ga0182740, IMG submission 128872) | Enriched backyard soil microbial communities from Emeryville, California, USA - eDNA 5th pass 37_C Kraft BY (version 2) (version 2) | ecosystem: Environmental > Terrestrial > Soil >...
GGCACTTCGATCTCCTGGCCTTCGCCAGTCACCGCGCGATGATGCAGGGCGCTGATGATGGAGATCGCGAGATAGAGGCCAACCACACGGTCACTGATGTTGACCGGTGCGTAGCGCGGTGCTCCGTCAATCGTCTGGAACAGACCGGCGATGCCGGCGGCCGCCTGCGTGAGATCGTCGTAGACCGCCTGACCCGCATTCGGACCATCGGAGCCGTAACCGACGGCAAGGCAATAGATGATGTTGGGCTTCACCGCCGAGATCGTGTCGTAGCCAAGGCCCAGCCGCGCCATCGCCTGCGGGCGCACATTGGACACGAACACGTCTGCATCCGGCAGCAACGAGAGCAGCGCCTCACGATCGTCCGGATTCTTCAGGTCGAGGACGACGCTGCGCTTGTTGCGATTGGCATTGAGATAGAGCGGACCCATGCCCTCGGTGCGGTTCGGCCCGATCCAGCGCATGGAATCGCCGCCCGCGTTTTCAATCTTGATGACGTCCGCGCCGAGATCGCCAAGGATCTGCGTCGCCGACGGCCCCATCACCACCGTCGTCAGATCGATCACGCGGATTCCCGACAGCGGGCCACGCGATGTGGGTGTTCCGGATGCTTTCATCCGGCGCCTCCGATTTCGCTATACCGAAAATAATGTCGCTATTTCGAATTTCTTCTATGGCCGCTCGCGCGCAGAGTCAATCTGACCCCTGCCAACTTTTGTTGGAGACGGCCGCCGGAAAGCGCCTTAGCGCGCTCCGCCCTCGCCGAGGGTCTTGCAGGCATCCGTCACAAGCTTGATCGCCTGATCGAGCTTCGCGCCCATGCGGGAAGTGGGGCCTGCGATCGTCACGATGTAGTCGGCGCCATGCCAGCGAAACAGCGAGGATACCGTCGTCGCATCCTCGACACTTTCAGCCCGATTGAGGAAATAGCCGCGGCGCTTCGAGGTCTCGATGTCGCTGCGCAAGGCCTCTTTCGAGCGAATGGTGTTTGCGGTCATAGGCGTGAGCTTCGCAGCCTTCAGCCAGCCCTCGAATTGATCGGACGGAAGGCTTCCGAGATAAGCCTTGCCTGCGGACGTCGCGTGCAAGCTGCGCACCTGGCTGCCGGCATTGACAATGAACCGCAGCGGATGGCTTGGCTCCAGAACCAACAGATACGTAGCGCTATTTTTGCTGCCCTTGGCCAGCGACACTGACTCGTCGATGGTGTCGCGAATCTTGCGCATCAGCAGTTCTGCGCGGACAAGGATAGGATCGTGCTCGGAGATGATCTTCGCGAGATTGAGCAACCGGACGGTCGGATAGAAACCTGCGCGCGGCCCCATCTCATAGAGATATCCACGCGCCACCAGCGCACGCAGTACATCATGGCAACTCGATGCCGGGATGCCCAGCAGCCGCGAGATATCGGACAGCGACAGCGGCCGGCGTTCAGCCGCAAACAATTCGATGAAATCGAGCGTCCGCTCAACGATCTTGGACATTCTCTCAGCGGCCCCCCGGAAGTCTTTCGCGCTGCATACAACGGTTCCCCGTGCGGAGCAAAGACGAACAATATTGTATTGCGGCCTGTCGCGAAGGATAATGCGCCATGACGTCCTCTACCGCAAAATCCGCACAACGCGCTTTTGAGATCCTGGAACTGTTCGGCGAACGACGAACGCCCTTGTCCGTCATGGATGTCGTGCGCGCACTCGACTATCCGCAATCCAGCACGTCAATGCTGCTCAAGGGGCTGCATGCGTTCGGGTATCTGAACTACGACAGCCGGCAACGCCGCTATTCCCCGACAGCGCGCGTGGCGCTTCTGGGAGCGCAGATCACCCGCGGCTTCTTCTTCTCCGGCGACCTTGCCAAGCTCGCCTACGACCTTCAGGCGCGGACCGGAGAAGAAGTGTTGTTCGGCATGCAGAACGGCGTGCACGTGCAATATATCCAGACACTGGAATCGCCGGCCTATGCGATGCCGTTCCATCATCGCTCGGGAACGCTGCGCCCGATCGGCCGCACCGCGACCGGGAAGATGTTGCTCAGCCTGAAATCGAATACCGAGATCGGCGCGCTGGTGCGGCGGATCAATGCCAACGATCGGAAACCGTCAGTCAATCTGACGGTGCTGCTTGCGGAGATCGAAGCGATCCGCGAATGCGGATACGCGGTTTGCCATGAAGAGGCGACACCGGGCGCAAGCGGCCTCGGCATGCTGATGCCTCCGCTCCCGGATCATCCGCCAATCGCCATCGGCATTGCCGGACGCACGGAACGCATCCGTGCGCGCCAGTCGTCGCTGATCGATGAATTGCGCGAAGCGGTTCAGGGCTTCGCAGAACAATCCGGCAAGACCGGTGGCGCCTCTGAAAGACAGCGTCCCGGCCGCGGCAATCACGCCGGGCTGTAGAGCCCCTTGTCAATCGCAAGCCGCGCGGTGATCGCCGCGAGTGCATCATAGGTCGGAACAGCTATGTCCGCGGCGCGCGCAAAATCGATCAGCGACACGACCATTTCGCCGATCTCCATCGGCCGCCCCTGCTCATAATCCTGCAGCAGCGATGGCTTGTGATCGAGAAGGCCTTGCAGCATCTTGTCCGGATCAAGTTCGCGGGCCAGCGGGTAACCATGCGCGGCCGCAACGGCCAGCAATTCGCGGACGATACGGATATAGACACCGCCGAGCGCGGGATCGGTCTTCGAGATTGCAGCCTTGTTGCGGGTCGCGAGCGAGATCGTTGAGCCGCTCGCAGTGATCAGCAGCTTATGCCAGACGGTCTGCCGGATGTCGTCAATCTCCGGCGCTTCAAGCCCGGAGCTTGTGAACGCGTCACGCAGCGGCGCGAACACGCCGGGCGCGCGTCCGTCAATCGGGCCGAAGTCGAGCCTGTTGCGGGCTGGCGAGTTGTTCTTGATGACGCCGGGCGCTTCCACTTCGTTCGCCGAATAGATGATGCCGCCGGCAATCTGCGCGATGGTCATATGCGGCAGGAACCGGTCGGCCAGCGCAAAGACCGGCACGCGAGGCGGTGCCGGCTTGTCGGCCGGTAGCGCGAGCGGATACCACCAGCTCATCCCGTTCTGAGGGAACACGACCACCGTCTCCGGCCCGATGAGTGGCGCGATATTGTCTGCGACGGCGGCGAGTCCGGTCGCCTTTACGGTCACGATGACGGCGTCCTGAGGTCCGAGCGTCGCCGGATCGTCGGTCGCAGCCACCGACGCTTGCATGACCCGGTCCTTCAGCTTCAGCGTCAGTCCGGATGACCGGATCGCCGCAAGATGTGTGCCGCGGGCAACAACCGACACCGCATGACCGGCATTCGCCAGCTTCACCGCGAAATGCCCGCCGCTCGCTCCAGCGCCGAAAATACAAATGCGCAAGATCGGTTCCTCCTGTTTTCCTGCCCGTACGGGCCCCAAGCGGCGCCTTAATGTCAATCGCGACCGCGCTCCATCACTCCACTGATATCCGCTTCGCCGCACTCGCGGCATCCGCTTCTATTGATAGGGTGCCGCCTCCCGATTGCAGGAGTGCGACCCGATGCTGGTTTACGAGGCCGTCGCCAAGGCCTTTGTCGATGAGGGCTGTGAAGCCGTGTTCGGACTGATGGGGGACGGCAACATGCCGTTCTGGGGCGCGCTCGCACGCTTCCCCAATGTCGCGATCTATTCGACGCGGCACGAGGCAGCAGCCGTAGGCATGGCCGACGGCTATTTCCGCGCCACCGGAAAGCTTCCGATCGCAACCGTCACATGGGGACCGGGACTGACCCAGGCGGCGACGCCGCTGACCGTCGCCTGCCGCAATCGCACGCCGATGATTCTTGCGCTGGGCCAGCAGGGCAAGAATCCGAAGGACCGGACACAGTTCGTCGATCATCGCCGTTTCGGCGAGATCTGCGGCGCGCGCTATCAGGAAGTGACCAGCGCCGATACGGCCGAGGCCCAGATCGCGGAAGCATTCTACGCCGCGCGCGTACATCGGATACCGGTTCTCCTCGATATTCCGATCGATGTGCAGTTCAAGACCCTCGATTTCGATTTCGATTACAAGCCATCGCGCAATTTCATCCAGCCCACCGATCAGGTTGTCGCGACCGAAGAGTCGCTGCTGCCGATCATGGAAGCGCTGATGGCGGCAGAGAAGCCGATCATTATCGCCGGACGCGGCGCCCGCTGGTCCGGCGCGCGTGACGAAATCATCGCGCTCGGCGAGAAGAGCGGCGCATTGCTTGCCACCACCTTGCCGAACAAGGGCTTCTTCACCGGCGCCGACTACGACATCGGCGTCGCAGGCGCTTTCGCCAGCGCACCGACCGAGAAGCTGTTTGCCGACTGCGACTTCGTCCTCGGTATCGGCGCGGAGCTCGGCTATTTCACCACCGAAGGCGGCTTGCTGTTCCCCTCCGCCAATGTCGCCCGTATCGACATCAAGCCGGCACCCGACGAGATCGGCCCCCTGCCCGGCCTGTTCGCGCGCGGCGACGCCAGGCGCGCAGCGGCCACGCTGACCGGCATGCTGGAAGCGCGACAGGTCCGCAAGGCCGGCTATCGTTCCGCGGACACGCAGACGATCATGAACACGAGCCCCAAGCAGCTCGACAAGCCGACCGATGGTGTCGATCCACGCGGCCTGATGCAGAAGCTCGGCCGCGCGCTTCCGCCCGACGTTCGCATCGTCACCGGTGTCGGGCACTATCTCGGCTTCGTCGTGATGTATCTGCCTCTGCCCCGACAGGCCGAACAGATCATCACCTACCAGTTCGGCTCGATCGGACAGGCCCTGATTCAGGCTGTCGGCGTCGCGGCCGCGAAAGACGGCCGGCCTACGGTTCTGATCGAAGGCGATGGCAGCCTGATGGTGCATGTGCAGGAACTCGAAACGGCGCAGCGCGAAGGTTTATCGCTCACCGTTGTCGTGATGAACGACAACGCGTTCGGCGCCGAAGTCCACAAGCTCCGGGCCAAGGGCTTCGAGCCATCGCTGGCCAAATGGTCCAACCCCGATTTCGTCGCGCTGGTCCGCAGCTTTGGCGGCGATGGCGTAGTGCTGACCGCCGAAGACGACATCGGCGCGGCGCTGAAGGCCGGCATCGCCAAAGGCGGCGTGTTCGTGATCGACGCGCGCATTTCGCCGAGCACGGTCAGCGATACCTATCGCAAGCTGCATTTCGGCCTCGAAAACCTCGCACCGCTGTTGCGTCCGTCATGAGGTGGGAGGGTGACATCACCGTTCCCGGTCGGCCGGAGGAGGTAATTGCTGCCTTCGCCGACATCGAGCGCATGGCGCAGTATCTGCCCGGCGCTTCGATCGAAGGGCGCGGCGATGACGGCAGCTATATCGGCGCGATCACCGTGACGTTCGGGCCGAAGCGGCTGGTCTTCCGCGGCAAGATGACGTCGGAGATGGATACCGCGGCGAGGACCGGTGCATTGCAGGGCCAGGGCTCGTCCGATCAGCGTGCCGCCCGCTTCAAGGTGCGTGTCACTTATGCCCTCCATGACGCGAGTAACGGCGCGGCGCAGCCATCGACCCGCGTCAACATCGTGTCGGTTGCGGAGTTGCAAGGCGTCCTGGAGGACTTCGCCCGTACGGGTGGTCCCGCCGTGGCCAAGGTCATCCTCGATGAATTCGCATCCCGTTTCGCCGCAGGCATGGCGGCAAGCCAAGGCGCCGCCTCGGAAACGGCAGCGCCGGTCCCGACGCAAGCATTGTCGGGACCGGCACTGATGCTGCGCGTTGCAGGCGCGATGATCGCGCAGACTTTGGAGCGCCTGCGCAAGTTGTTCGGGGGGTGAATTAAGGCTGGATCATTTGTCTGTCATTGCGCGGAACGTCAGCGACGAAACAATCCATCTCACTTCACAATGCCGGATTGCTTCGCCGCGCTCACAATAACGTTCTATTGCGCAAGCTTGATCGTGACCTGCTTCAGGTAATTCGCCCAACGGTCGCTGTCGGCTTTCAGGCGTGCCCTTGCCTCCGCCGGGCTGGTCGCCACCACAGTCTCGGCCGTCTTCGCCAGCTTGTCGACGATGTCCTTCTCCTTGATCGCCTTGATCAGGTCGGCGCTGAGCCGGTCGGCGACAGCCTTTGGTGTACCAGGCGGAGCGAAAAAGCCGGACCAGGTCGCGACCACGATCTCGGGATAGGTCTCCGCGATCGCCTGCACATCCGGCAATTGCTTGAATCGCTCCTTGCCGGAAACACCGACGACCCGGATCGAGCCCGAGCCGACATGCGGCAGGATCGAGGTGATGGTCGCAACCACGACGTTGATATGTCCGCCAACGAGATCGGTCATTGCCAGTGCGACGCCCTTATAGGGCACGTGCTGCATCTGGACGCCGCCCAGCCGGTTCAGCATCTCACCGATGATCTGCTGCGGCGCGCCCGACGTGCCGAACGTGACCTTGCCGGGGTTGGCCTTTGCGTAGGCGATCAGCTCCGGAATGTTCTTCGCCGGAACCGAATTATGCACCGCGACCCCAACCACCGTCTCGGTCGACAGCGTCAACGGTGTCGCGGCCGCGGGATCGAAGCCCACATTCGGATACAGGAACGGATTGAGCGTCATCACGCCGTCGGTCGTAAGCACGAACGTGTGTCCATCGGGGGCGGATCGCAATGCCTGCGCGGTACCAAGATTGCCGCCACCGCCCGGCCGGTTCTCGACCACAACAGGCTGCCCGAGCATCGGCTGAAGCTTCTGCTGCACCATGCGCGCGAGTGAATCGATCTGTCCGCCCGGCGGATAGGGCACGATCAACGTCACAGGCCCATTGGGATAGGACTGCGCCTTCGCATCGGCCGTGACCGATAACGCGAGCGCGATCATCATCAATGCGGACAGACTGGATTTCACGTCGTCTCCTCCGGGAAACTGTCGCGCGCCAGGTGATTGACGGCGGCAGAAGTCTCTTGTTGTGTGGTCTCAACAGCCGCCGACGATCAGCGGGGCTCGATACAGTACGGTCGTTCCGGCGCGGCAGATATCATAATGCTGATATGTCGGAACGGCGCGCGGGAGGTGAACGATGAGTGCGCGAATGCAGGTCTCCTACATCGGCGGTTATATCGATCCGGGTTTTGACCGCACGATCGAAGCCTGCCCCGACCTGTCTCTGGTGCGGATCGACAAGTCGCAGAGTTTTGCCGCACTGCACAGCACACTCGCCGCATCGCATGCGATCCAGATCGATTCAGCACGGCTCGATATCCCGGAGCATCTGCGGATCGGCCGTGAATTCCTCACGCAATGCCCGCAAATCCTGGTGGTTTCGGCAAGCGGCGCCGGTTTCGATGCCATCGACGTCTCGGCCTGCACCGATGCCGGTGTGATTGCGGTGAACCAGACCGGGGGCAATCGCGAAGCCGTAGCCGAGCACACGCTCGGCATGATGCTGTCCCTGACCAAGCGCATCGGCGAGACGGACAAGGCGCTCCGCACCGGCGATCCTGTCGATCGGATCGCGTTCATGGGCGACGATCTGTATGGAAAGACCGTAGGCATTGTCGGCTTCGGCAACACCGGCACACGCGTCGCCGAACTCTGCGCCGGCCTGTTCGCGATGACGGTCCTTGCCTACGATCCGTATGTCGGTGCGAACGCCATCACCGCGCGCGGCGCGCGAAAGGTCGAGCTGGACGAACTGCTTCGGGCATCCGATTTCGTGTCACTGCATTGTCCGTTGACTGCCGAAACGACGCGCATGATCGGACAACGCGAATATGCTGCGATGAAACCGCGCGCATTCTTTGTCACCGCGGCGCGCGGCGGGATCCACGATGAGGCGGCGCTATACGAGGCCCTGAAATCGGGTCACCTCGCAGGCGCGGGCCTCGACGTCTGGGAACAGGAGCCGCCGCCCGCGGACCATCCGTTGCTCACGCTGCCGAACGTGATTGCAAGCCCGCACACGGCCGGCGTGACCCATGCCGCGCGCCGGCGGCTTGCCCTGATGGCGGCAGAGCAACTGATCGACATCCTGCGCGGCGGCCAGCCGCAGCGCATGCTCAATCCCGAAGCGTTGCCGCGCTTCCGTGAGCGTTTCGACAAGGTGCTGGCGCAGAGGTAAAGCCCAGCACTCGATATTTTCACGAATTACGCGCATCGCGTCAGGAGCGATTGATGAAGGCTGGCATTGCATCACCGAACGGGGTTGTCCTTCAGGATGTGCCGGAGCCAACACCGGGGCCGCACGACCTCCTCGTGCGCGTAAAGGCAGCGGCCCTGAACCGCGCCGACCTGGCGGCGGCAAAGAGCGGCCCTGGCGCCGACGCAAAGCCGATCGGAATCGAGTTTGCAGGCGAAGTCCTGGAGGTTGGCGAAGCAGTGCATGACTTCCAGCCTGGCGATCGCATGATGTGTCACGCGACCGGCAGCCACGCCGAACTTGCCCTGTGCGACCACCGCCGGGCGCTGAAGATCCCCGATGCCATGAGCTTCGAGCAGGCCGCGATCCTGCCTGTCGGGCTCAACACGCTCCACAACGCACTCGTCACGGCGGGCCGCCTCAAGGCCGGCGAGACTGTGCTGGTGCAGGGCGCAAGCTCGGGCGTCGGGATCATCGGCCTGCAGATGGCCAAGCTTCTTGGCGCAAGGCTTGTGATCGGCACCTCAACCAACGACGTGCGGCGCGCACGCCTGAAGGAATTCGGTGCGGACCTTGCTCTCAACACCGCCGACCCGGATTGGCCGGAGCAGGTTCTGGAAGCGACGGGAGGCGAAGGCCTGCAGGTGACGGTCGACATGCTGTCGGGCCCGACCGTGAACCAGACCATGCGCTGCACCGCCGTGAAGGGCCGGATCGTCAATATCGGGCGGCTCGCCGGCGCCAGGGCAGAGTTCGACTTCGAACTGCACGCACGCAAGCGTATCGACTATACAGGCGTCACCTTTCGCACCCGCAGCATCGAAGAGGTGCGCGACATCATGCTCGCGATGAAAGACGACATCTGGGATCATGTGATCTCGGGCCGCATTCGCGTGCCGATCGACAGCAGCTTCCCGCTTTCGCAAGTCCAGGAGGCGCACGCCTATGTGCGCGCGAACAAGCATTTCGGGAAAGTGCTGCTGCTGCCGTAGCGGCTCGTCATGCGCACAGTGAGAGTAACGTTAACGCGCTCTGGTGTTGGAATGAGCTGGGCTCGATCGGTATGGCTTGCCCATCGATGACCGAACGCGATCGCCCAACCGTCCATCCATGACTGCCCGAGACAACGCGCCCGCTCTCAAGGCGCAGACCGAACAGGACACGTATTACTGCGTCGATAGCGGAGACGGGACGCGGACGAATCCATTCTGGCTGACGGATATCTCGGCAGGCGGCGCACGACTGATGGGGCGCAATGTCGCGAACATGCCCGACACCTTCAGCCTTCGCGTGCGGGGTTACGAAGGCGGTCTCTGGCGATGCCAGGTGATCTGGCGTTCGGATACCGAAATCGGCGTCGCGATCGAGCAGAACGATAATGAGATTGCCGACCCGCGTTAGCTAACGCCAGTCAGGCGGCCTGACCGGCCATCAATTGACGATGCCGCGCGAAATGCTGATGAAGCTGCTCGTCAACGGAATAGGGCAGCGCGCGCTCCCGGATCTCAGCAGCCGGCATGGTCCCGGCCCGCACCTGCGACCAGGTCTCGATCAGACGATCTGATAGCGCCGCGATCAGACGCTCCGTATCATCGTCGCGATCGACCAGATAGCCGCTCTTGCCCTGTTCGACGACCAGCTTGTATTGCGGCAACGTCACCGCAACAATCGGCCGTCCGACGGACAGTAGCTCAAGCAGATAGCAGGGCATCCCTTCAAACCATGAGGTCAGAATGCCGGCGTGGCATCGCTTCATGATGTCCGCCACTTCGCGGGAGGTGCGGAAGCCGTGGAACACCGTGAACGGACGAACCAACTCGAACTCGGGATAACGCGCGGGATCGCTGGTCCCGATGTAATGGAATTCGAACTTTCCGCCGAGCCTGTCATGGACATGGCGCAACGTCCTGAACATCAGCGGCGGGTTCTTGAATTCGTCGAACCGGCCCGCGAAGACCACCCGGAACACGCCGTCGTTCGTGTCGAAGTCTGCCGGCGTAAAGACGTCGGTATCGACCGCAACCGGCATGAAAACGGCTCGCTTCGCCAAGTTCGGCTTTTCGCGCTCGAGTCGCGCCAGGATGTTCGGGTTCACGCAGATGATCCGGCTCGCCAGCCGCACGGCGACTTCTTCGTTCAGGCGGTGGACGTACCAGAACTTCTTGATCAGCGAGTCCATCTTGTCGTCTTTGGTGCCCTCGCCGTGAATGACCTGGACAGTCGGACGGCGAAGGAGCGGACCGAGAGCCGCGAATTCGAATCGCTGCAACTCGATTGTTGCGCTTGCTCCGGCGTTGACGGCGCGACGCAGCGTCAGGAAATGCCGCATCAGGCCGAGCCCGAACTGAAAGGTCAGCGAGGCGAAGATCGACCGCGCGGCCTGCGTCTGATCCTCCGAAAAGCGAAGCACCGGCAGGAAATCGTATGTCCGGCCTTCCATCGAGAGTTGCTGGATTTCTCCAAGGCGGCAATCACCGCGTCCATCGACTCCAACCAGCAGCACGCGCCAGTCGCGTGGAGCATGCGCCACCATCATGCGGACGTGGGTTTCGATGCCGCCGACCTTGTTGCCGCGCGGGTCGATCGGATGGACAAGACAAAGCACATGCTTGCCGACGAGAGACTGTGCCGCCTCCTGCCGGGCCAACGTGTCTTTCAGCTCTGATCTCGCCAGCATTCCGAACAACCGTTCACTTGCCGACCAAGCGGCGGACACTGGCCCACAGGGCTTGCCAGGCTGACGGGATCGACCTCGGCAACGTCACCCCAGCTGGCACGTAGATAAAGTTGTTGATGTAATCCCTGTAGCTGGCGCGATCGCCCTCGCCGATCAGCGAAGTCGCCTGATATCGATCCAGGTCGAACTCCTCGATCGGACGGATTCGGCGACCCTCGACGAAGAAACCTCGGTAACCGCGCTCAAGCATGAAGCGGGCGATGTCGTTGACCGATCCGGCTTTGTGCCGCTCCTCGACCTCGATAAGAAATACCGGTTTGTCCGTCGCAAGAATGCACGTTGCGCCTTCCAGCACCTCGCGCTCGTGTCCTTCGACATCGATCTTGACGAAGCCAACCGGCTCCCGAACGATGTCGTCAAGCCGAAACAGCGACACGCGCTGGGAGCGCCACCGCGCGTCGTCGCCTTCGCCGAGATGAGACGTGCTATCCCATCCCTGCAACGGGATTCGCAACACCGCTTCGCCGGGTCTGCTCGACAAGGCGCCTTCCACCAGCCTCGCACTTGCCGGCATCGACTCCCTTAGCGCGTTGGCGAGATGGCGCTGCGGCTCGACCGCGATGACACCGCGGCTGAACAAGCTCGCGCCAAGCGTATAGATTCCATGATGCGCGCCGGCATCCACCGTCACGCGCGAACGTCTGCACAGCAACGGCAACAAGCGCAGCTCGATCTCGCCGCGAAAGAGCGCCTTGATGTAGCGCGCGTAGATTGCCTGTCTGGGAAAGCGGGAAAGCAGCTTCTGCTTTGGGCTATTCAGCCGCCCCAATTCGACGTCATAAGCTGTCATGTTATGCTTTTTGCTCTTCAGGGATCGTTCGGCAATTTGATAGGAGAGAGACAGATCAGATCGGGATGAACCCGCCTTACGATTTTGTAATTCCAGAGAGCACCCCTCTTCACTGCGAAGCGCGAGATGGGCGTCACGCGGGCATACTTCCATACTTGGCCAGGCGATTCATAAAATCCGGACCTTTAGGTTAACCAGCAAACACCGTGCTCTTTAGGGTTAACGCGCGATCAAACCGGCTCTCAACTTCCATTGTTTTGACCGCTTTTGTCCCCTCATGTTAGCGACCATCATGCGGACAACCCGTACAATTGATCGTCGGCTCGTTCTCGCTGGATTTGCCGCTGCGGCCGGCGCCACGTGCCTTGGCCCGGCGTCAGTGGCGCGCTCGGCGGCATCCCCGGAGAAGGCTCGCGACGTCGCGGCCCGGCGCGGGATCCTCTTTGGATCAGCTTTCGATCAGCACATTTACAGAAGCCCGTCATACGCAAGATTGCTGGGCGACGAATGCGCTATCCTGACGCCGGACTACAGCCTGAAATTCGACGCGTTGCGCAAGAGTCCGGACCACATCGATTTCACTGTCGCCGATCGGCTGTTCGATTTCGCAGCATCGAACAAGCTGCATATGCGGGGACATACGCTGATCTGGAACGACTTCATGCCGGATTGGTCACACCGGCTCTCGGGACACGAAATGGAGCGGTTGCTCGACCGCCATATCGATGACGTCGCGGGCCGCTATGCCGGCCGCGTTCATTCCTGGGATGTGGTGAACGAGCCGATCTGGATCGAAAGCTGGCATGAAGGCGGTTTGCGTGGCGGCCCATGGTACAATGCCATGGGCCCGCGCTACATTTCCCGCGCGTTCAGACGCACCAGGCAAGCCGACCCCAATGCCAAGCTGGTATTGAACGAGTCCTACCTTGAGCATCGCTGGTACGATTCGCCGTTCGCAAAAAACAGATCGCGCAAACCCGATTCGCCCTGGCCGAAGTTCCGCGGCTACTTCCTCGATCTCGTCCGACGCCTGCTGGATGAGGGCGTGCCACTCGACGCCATCGGCATGGAATCACATCTGTCGCCGATATTCCGCGCCGAATATGACCGCGACTCGCTGCTGGAATTCATGCACACCATCAAGGCGATGGGGCTCGACATCTACATCACCGAACTCGACGTCGACGACTCGATTTTTCCGGATGATTTCGCCAAGCGCGACAAAGGCGTGGCCGACTACTACCACATGTATCTCAAGGATGTTCTGTCGGTCGACGCCGTTCGGACGGTCATCACCTGGGAGCTGAGCGACCGGTACACGTCAACGGCCGAGAACCTTCTGTCGGGACGCATCTCCGACGTCAGGATGCCGCGGATCCTGCCCTTCGATTTCGATATGAATCCGAAGCCCGCCTACAGGGCAATTGTAGCTGCTCTGAAGGGGCGCTGATGGCCGTGGCCGAAGCGAGAATCACACTGCAGCCGCGGTCCGCGGCGCGGCTCGCGGGCTGGCTGCGAACTCTGATTGCTTTCGCCACCGTTCTGTTCCTCTGGATGCCGCCGAGCGTTTTCGAGCTCCTTGGCTGGGCCTACCTCGGGGGAGGATCAGAATTCCAGAAGATCCATTTCGCGACCTATCTTCTGATCGGCACCACACTGGCACTGTTCCTGATCGATGGCCACTTTCGCCGAAATGTCTTCTACCTGTGTTTGACAGACTGGCAGCTTATTTTCTTTGCGCTCACCGTCGCAGCGGTGGCAACCTACGCCATCCTGTTCAAGCAGCTCTCGATCGCGCCGTTTGTCGATACGTTTCTGGCGGCTCTCGTCGTGGTCGTCGTCTGGATCTGCTTGCCATATGACAATCTGCGTCAGCTACGCACGCTCCTGGATGTCTTCTTCATCGTCAATATTGCGCTGCTGTTCTTTGAATATGCGGCCAAAATTCTGGTGATCGGAAACATCACCCCGGATTCCTACGAATTCGGCCAGTTCCGAGGACGCGCGTTCTTTGAGGGGCAATTGGCCGCGGCAACCATGCTCGGCGTTTATTGCATCGTCAATCTGATCTCGACCCCGATCCGACTCACCAGCGCCAGCATCTTCCGTATCGCGCTGGTGCTGGCGTCTTTCGTTGCGATTTTCACGACAGGCGGCCGGACCGCCATGGTAGTGTCGGCCCTGGTAATCCTTCTTTATTTCGCGATCTCGTTCCTTAGCCAGCTTTACTCCGGCCGCCTCAACAAGGCTGCGATCATCTACGGCGTGGTCGGCATGCCGGTATTCGCCATCTGCGTCTTTGCTTTGCTGTATTTCGGCTTCTTCGACACCATGATCAGCCGGTTCGAATACGATATTGGCAGCGCCAGCACCCGGCAGGTCGCGCTCGACCTGATTGCAGCGCTTCCACCGTCCGAATTGTGGTTGGGAATGTCGCGAGACGACCTCGCAGCGCTCGTCCAAAGGCAGGAAGCCCTCAATCTTCTCGCGATCGAAATATCCTGGGCGAACTTCATCCTGGCGTGCGGACTTGCGCTAACGATCCCGCTTTTCGTCGCCTATGTCGTATTCCTCTTCAGCTTCATCCCTTATTATTCGAGCGTCTGGGCAATCCTGCCATCGCTGTTTCTTCTGATTGTGACGGCCGCCTCGAACGGCATCTGGGCAAAAACGACAGTCCTGTCCGCAAGCCTTGCCCTGATCCTCGCATTCCTGCGGCGGCCGGCCGAAGACGCCGCATAAATCATACTTCAAAGGACAAGGCCCGCCTCAAGCATTCGAAGCGGGCCATTTATCGGACTTGTTGCAGCCGCTGACTAGAACGTCAGACGGCGCAGGCCAGCTTGTGACGAAGGTCGCTGCCCACGATGTCGTCGGCAATCAGCTTGCGGATGTGACCGATGCGCTGGTAGCGCGGCCCTTCGAATTCTTCCAGGGTTACGCCGGCTTCGCGATAGGCCTTGTAGAGTTGCTCGGCACCCATGCGGGCGTCCCATTGCGGCTTGAATGCGGGCAGCGTCTTCGCGATCTTTTCGAAACTGACGCGATAGGAGCGCTTGTCCGGACCCGCATCGTCGGCGAGTTCGACCCGGCAGCCGGGGACAACCTCGGCGACAATGTGCGCCAGATCGCGAATGCGATAATTGTGCGCGGTCTGTCCGACATTGAATGCCTCGTTTCTGACGAGATGCGCGGGCGCCTCCATCGCGGTAATAAAGGCCCGCGAGATGTCCTCGATATGGACGATCGGACGCCACGGCGATCCATCGGACTTCAGATGCACCTTGCCGGTCGTGTAGGCCCACGCCACGAGATTGTTCAGCACGATGTCGAAGCGAAGCCGCGGCGACAACCCATAAGCCGTTGCAGGACGCAGATAAACCGGACAGAAATTGTCATCGGCGAGCGGGGCAACGCCGCGCTCGGTCGCCACCTTTGATTCGCCATAGGCAGTGACCGGGTTGAGCGCCCCGGTCTCATCGATCATCTCTTCGCCGGCTTGGCCATAGTTGCTGCAGGACGACGCGAAAACGAATCGGTGGACACCGGCACGCTTGGCCAGGGTCGCCAGCCGCACGCTCGCCCGATGGTTGATCTCATCGGTGAGACCATGTTTCAGATCGCCAAGCGGATCGTTCGAAAGCGCAGCCAGATGCAGGACGGCGTCAAATCCGTTCAGTTCGCGCGCCTCGACGTCGCGCACATCCTTCCGGATTGTTGGGATCCGTACGATCTCTCCACCTTGATCGAAAGTGCAACGTTCATACAGATCGCTGTCCAGGCCGACCACCTCATGGCCTGCTTTCAGCAGCATCGGCGTCATAACGGTGCCGATATAGCCCCGGTGACCAGTGAGAAGAACACGCATACTAACGCTCCTGTTTCCTCGGCACGACAACGCTTGAACTACAACTCTCTCAGCATCCGGTAATTTTGCGTCGCACTCACGTTTTCCAACCAAAATCGCGTTGATAGTGCCGCTTAAGGCGGCGAACCTGTTCCGTCATGATTTTCGGCAGCAGCAAAACCGACAGAAGACGTGCGAACCTTACCGGACTAGCGACGCGCGCATGCACCAGATTGGTCTTCCATCGCCACAAAAGAGGCAGGATCGCACCGAGCTCAGCACCACCTTGCCGATACGTCACCAGAATCTCGAGGGCACGGCGGCCAAAGTAGCGATTCGCGCTTCGAATGACACTGCGTCGCCTCGCTGTATCAGCGACGACATGGCGCGCGGCTTCGATAAGGCGCTGTGTGAAGAGCCACTCGTCATCGAGACAGAGATTTACGTCGAGGCTATGGGTGTGATTGGTTTCATGCTCGTTGAATGTGCCGCAGGATTCATTCACGAAACCCGCTTTTCCGTTCAGCAGAACCGGCGCCC
>Ga0182740_1001457_pt1 | contig 15992 bp, 13 predicted proteins | sample eDN5th37CKraftBY_FD_128872 | JGI IMG/M metagenome (GOLD analysis project Ga0182740, IMG submission 128872) | Enriched backyard soil microbial communities from Emeryville, California, USA - eDNA 5th pass 37_C Kraft BY (version 2) (version 2) | ecosystem: Environmental > Terrestrial > Soil >...
GAGGCATACTACAAGGCCGCTGCAGCCGGCGGCTGGCAGCGTGCGTCTGCGCTGGTCGCCAGTACAGCCTTTCGTCAGGCGGTACCCAACAACTATTCGCCGACCTCCTACCTGATCAACACGCTGCTGCCGCGCAACCACAACCGCCGCGTCATGGACTACGTGGCGACGGTCATGTTCGAGTGACAGGCTGCCGCTGATCGGCGCGTAGGCAAAATCTGGAAATCAAGCATGCCGGCGCGCTTCCAAGTGGATCGTCGAACGTTGATGCTGGGCGCCGCCGCCGCCGTGGCGGCACCCTACGCAGCTCTGCGTGCCGGCGACAGCAGCTCGATCCCAATCGGCGACATGCACGCCCACCTCTTCTTCGGCATCAGCCGCCAGCCAGCGACGGTGCGTCCCCTCGGCAAGCTCATGGGCGAAGGCAACGCGACGCTCGTCTCATGGGCGCTCGTCGGCGATCAGCCCTGGATCCGCCCGTCGCCGCGTGGACTGCGCCAGAAGGGTTCGCCGAAGCCCGGCGCGGCCACGAAGTGGTTCACGGAAGAGATTGCGCGCGCCCGCAAGCACGCTGCCCAACAGGGCATCAAGATCGCAACGACGCCAGCGGACCTCGATCTCGCGCTCAAGGGCGAACCGCATGTCGTGCTCTCTGTCGAAGGCGCGAGCTTCCTCGATGATGGCATCGAGGGCCTCGAGGCGGCGCACAAAGCGGGCGTCCGCCACATCCAGCTCGTGCATTTCGTGCGCAATACCATCGGCGACTTCCAGACCGAGGCGCCGCAGCATGGCGGGCTGACGGACTTCGGCCGCAAGGTCGTCGAGGAATGCAACCGGCTCGGCATTCTCGTCGATCTCGCGCACGCGACGCGCCCGACCGTCGATCAGGCGCTTGCGGTCGCGAAGGCGCCGCTCGTGTGGTCGCACAGCTCGATCACGAAGAGCGTGCGTGCCAACGCCCGCGCGCAGTGGATGATGCGCCAGCTCGGACTCGATCAGGCCAAGCAGATCGCGGCGAAGGGTGGCGTCGTCGGACTGTGGGGCCTGCGCTCGGATGTCGGGGCGACGCCTGAATCCTACGGCGACCGGATCATCGAGATGGCCGGCTGGCTCGGCGACGATCATGTCGGCTTCGGCACGGACATGAATGCGGTCGCGAACTCGCCGGTCGCGAGCTATCGGGACTTGAGACGCGTCGTGCGCTATCTCGAGCGCAAGATCGCGGCAGATCGCGTGCGCAAGATCGCGATCGGCAATTATGCCCGCGTGCTGCGGGAGGCCATGGAAGGCGCCAAGGCCTGACACGGCGCCTGCTCCGCGCCCGGATCACGCAAGCTTGCGCCATCGCAGCTTGACCTTCGCCAGTCTTCTCTTGGTATGCTCCGGACCGAGAGGCGGCGTCCATCCGCGGCACCCAATCCTGCAACAGAGGAAACGCGATCATGAGCCAAGCGCCGATCGACGTGCATTTTTGGCCGACGCCGAACGGGATCAAGATCACGATCATGCTGGAGGAGTGCGGGCTCCCGTACAAGCTGATCCCGGTCAACATCGGCAAGGGCGAGCAGTTCAAGCCGGACTTTCTGAAGATTGCCCCGAACAATCGCATGCCCGCGATCGTCGATCCCGACGGGCCGGGCGGCAAGCCGATCTCGGTCTTCGAGTCGGGTGCCATTCTCCAGTATCTCGGCCGCAAGACCGGCAAGTTCTATCCGACGGACGAGCGCAAGCGCGTCGCCGTCGACGAGTGGTGCTTCTGGCAGATGGCGGGGCTCGGGCCGATGGCCGGTCAAGCCAATCACTTCCGCAACTACGCGCCCGAGAAGATTCCCTACGGCATCAACCGCTATACCGACGAGGTGAACCGGCTCTACGGCGTCCTCAACAAGCAGCTCGAGGGCAAGGACTACATCTGCGGCGAGTACTCGATCGCGGATATGCTGAGCTTCCCCTGGGTGCGCCGCCATGAGGCTCAGGGCCAGGATCTTGCGGACTTCCCGAACATCGCGAAGTGGGTCGAGCGCATGAATGCGCGGCCGGCGGTAGCGCGCGGCGTCGCGGCAGGCGCAGAGCTGAGGTCGCCGACCTACAATCTCGGCCAGGACAAGGAAGCACAGAAGATTCTCTTCGGCCAGCGCGCGCGCAAGTGAGCGCCCGCGCAACGACAACATTCATTTGGGAGAAACGGACAAAGTGGAAAAGATCCATATCGAGTTCACGCTGTTCTCAGCGTTCTATTCGCCGCTGATTTCGACGATGTCGGGTGGCTTCCTGAAGGAAGAGGGGCTCGATGCCTCGTGGTCGGTGGCGCCGCCGGGCGTCTCCGCGATCAAGTCGCTCGAGGAAGGCAAGGCGCACGTCATTCAGACCGCGCCAAGCCAGGCCTTCACGTCGCTCGCGAAGGGCGAGACGCCGGTCGCGGTGCATTTCGCGCAGATCAACGAGATGGACGGCTTCTTCATCACGGGCCGTGAGCCCGATCCGCAATTCAACTGGAAGAAGCTCGAAGGCGCCGAGGTCGTCCTGTTCGGCGCTGGCCAGCCGCTCGCCATGTTCAAGTACGCCTGCCACAAGGCCGGCGTCGACTTCAGCAAGATCAAGGCGATCACGCCGGGCGGTGCCGGCGACATAGACAAGGCTTTCCGCGACGGGCAGGGCCGCTACGTGCAGCAGCAGGGACCGTTCCCGCAGCAGCTCGAGGCCGACGGCGTCGGCCATATCGTCGCCGAGGTGGGGCCGAAGATCGGGCCCGTCGCCTTCTCGAGTCTTGCAGCAAAACGCGAGTGGCTTGCGACCGACACGGCCAAGGCCTTCACGCGTGCCTACGCGAAGACGCGCAAGTATATGCTCGCGACGCCGGCCGCGGAGATTGCACGGGCGGAGAAGTCCTACTTCCCGAAGATCGACGAGGCCGTGCTCGCGCGCTGCATTGCCTCGTATCAGAAGCTCGGCTGCTGGACACCGCACGTCGAGATCACACGGCCGGCCTTCGAGGTGGCGCTCGATGTCTTCGAGCACTTCGGCACGCTCAAGGAACGCTACCGCTACGAGCAGGTGTGCGCCGCGCCACCGTCCATAAGCTGAACCGAACGACAACGCACTCAGGAGGAAGGACCATGGCGACAGAGATCGAGGCGATCGAAAAGGTCATCTGGACCTATCTCGACGGCCTCTACGAGGGTGACACGGCGAAGCTCGGCAAGGCTTTCCACGAGGGCAGCCACCTCTACTCCATGCACGAGGGTGGCGTTTCCGATCTGCCGCGCGAGAAGTGGTTCGATATGGTCAAGAGCCGGCCTTCGGCGAAGTCGAAAGATCTCAAGCGGACCGACCGGATCATCTCGATCGACATGGCGGGGCCGGAGACGGCCTTCGTGAAGCTCGAGTGCTCCATCCACCCGCGCTACTTCACCGACTATCTATCCCTGCTGAAGCTCAACGGCGGCTGGCGGATCGTCTCGAAGACGTTCCGTACGGACGTGCGGGAATAATAGCGGGCACCGCACGAGAGATCCCCGGCCAAGCGCTGCGTGCGCTTGGTGGGGGATTTTTATTTTACGGATCAATGGCGTAACGCCATGCGGCAATTCGTTAACCGTCCCCGGCACGAGAAATGCATTACGCAAACGGATGAAATAGAACGTGAGTTGAACGGCTGGTCGGCTTGCATGTAGCTCAGCTACAACACCGATTCAGCCGATTCGCGGGGACAAAACCGTATGTGCGGCATTGTTGGAATTCTGGGCGACAAGCCCGTCGCAAACGAGCTGGTCGATGCGCTGCGCCGGCTCGAATATCGCGGTTATGACTCGGCGGGCGTCGCGACCGTCGAGAACGGCCACCTCGACCGGCGGCGGGCCGAGGGCAAGCTGCGCAATCTCGCCGAGCGCCTCTCGCGGCAGCCCCTCAAGGGCCGTGCCGGCATCGGCCATACGCGCTGGGCGACCCACGGCGCGCCGAACGAGCAGAACGCGCATCCGCACATGACCGATAAGGTGTCGGTCGTCCACAACGGCATCATCGAGAACTTCCGCGAGATCAAGGAAACGCTCGCGCGCGAAGGCGTGACCTTCAGCTCTGAGACCGACACGGAGGTCGTCGCCCACCTCATCACATCCGAGATGCGCCGCGGCGCCGATCCGGTCACGGCTACAGGACGCGCGCTCAGCCAGCTTCGCGGCGCATTTGCGCTCGCGATCATCTTCGCCGGCCACGACGACCTCATGATCGGCGCGCGCGAGGGCAGCCCCCTCGCCGTCGGCCACGGCGAAGGCGAGATGTATCTCGGCTCCGATGCGATCGCGCTCGCGCCCTTCACGGACCGCATCACGTACCTCGAAGAAGGCGACTGGGTCATCCTCCATCGCGGCGGCGCCGAGTTTCGCGATCGCAACGGCCGCAAGGTCCAGCGCAAGTCCATCACCTCGTCGGCCTCCGGCTTCCTGGTCGACAAGGGCAATCACAAGCACTTCATGCTCAAGGAGATCCACGAGCAGCCGGAGGTCGTCTCCCACACGCTGACGAACTACCTCGACATCGTCGCCGGAACGGTGGCGTTCCCCGACCTCGGCATCGACCTCGCGACGATCCCGCGCGTGACGATCTCGGCCTGCGGCACGGCCTATCTTGCAGGCTTGGTCGCCAAGTATTGGCTCGAGCGCTTCGCACGCGTGCCTGTCGAGATCGATGTGGCCTCTGAGATGCGCTATCGCGAAGCGCCGATGCCGCCGGGCGGCGTCGCGCTCTTCATCTCGCAGTCGGGCGAGACCGCGGATACGCTGGCGACGCTGCGCTACTGCAAGGCGCAGGGTCAGCGCATCCTCTCGGTCGTCAACGTGCGCACCTCGACGATCGCCCGCGAGAGCGATGCCGTCCTGCCGACGCTCGCCGGACCCGAGATCGGCGTTGCCTCGACGAAGGCCTTTACCTGCCAGCTCGCAACGCTCGCCTGCTTCGCGCTGGCGATCGGCCGCGCTCGCGGCACCATCACGCCGGAGCAGGAGCGCGATCTCATCCAGGCTCTGATGGAGGTGCCGCGCCACATGGTGGGCCTGCTGCGCGAGGAGCAGCAGTACGAGGAATTGGCGCACTGGCTCTCCAAGGCGCGTGATGTGCTCTATCTCGGCCGCGGCACGGCATTCCCGATTGCCATGGAGGGAGCACTCAAGCTCAAGGAGATCTCCTACATCCATGCCGAGGGATATGCCGCCGGCGAGATGAAGCACGGGCCGATCGCGCTGATCGACGAGAACGTGCCGGTCGTGGTCGTGGCGCCGGACGACGATCTCTTCGAGAAGACGGTCTCGAACATGCAGGAAGTCGCCGCGCGCGGCGGCCAGATCGTGCTCGTGTCCGATGCCACTTCAGACAAAGTCGGATGTCGCGTGGCGGCACATCTGAGTGCGCCGAAAGTGCACCCGTTCGTCGCCCCGCTCGTCTATGCCTTGCCCATGCAGCTCATCGCCTATCACACCGCGACGTTCATGGGCACGGATGTCGACCAGCCGCGCAATCTCGCCAAATCGGTCACAGTGGAATAGGTTCAGGCAACGGGGAAAACATTACGTCATAGAATTGCCGAAGGAGTCGATTTGTCTTAACTGAACAAAAGATGCGCGAATCGGACCGGAACGAGGGGGTCCCGGAGAACCGTTATGAGCCCGAGCCTGCACAGGATCGCACTGTCGCTGGCAGTCATTGTGTCATGCACCGTCGGGGGGATCGATGGCGCCGAGGTTCAGCGCGCGTCCGCCAAAGCCCCCGCCAAGAGCGCCCAGGCCGCAACCGACACGGACCGCGCACTCGACAGTGCGGCCAAGACCCTCGATGCAGGCAATGCCGATGCGGCCATGAGCGCCCTCGATCGCATCCTCTCCGGTGGCGGCCTCTCCAATTCCCATATGGCGCGCGCGCTTTACCTGCGCGGTCTCGCTCATCGCAAGAAGGGCCGCCCCGCGCAGGCCATTGCCGATCTCACCAGCGCCATCTGGCTCAAGGATGGCCTGAACGAGAAGGATCGCGCCGCAGCGCTGAGCGCGCGAGGCGAGGCGACGCGCGAGGTCGGTATCGCCGCGCCAGCTTCCGGGGGAGGTGGAGCAGCTCCAGCCGCTCAGTCCGCGAGCGCGCCCCCTGAGGCTGCTGCGCCGCCATCGCGCGTCGCCGCCTCGTCCCGCGCAGTAGCCAACGCGCTGTCCGAGGCGGGCTTCTCGCGGAGTACTTCTCCTTTTTCCTCGTCGTCCTCGACACCCGAGCCGCAGCCGGCGCCCGCGCGCAGTGCCGGGCCCGCCGCCGGTGCCGGCCCTGTCACTTCGAGCTGGCAAAGCACGACGACGGTCGATGCCAAGGGACGCCAGCGTCCATCCGAGCCGCGCCAGCAGGTGAGCGCGGCGCCCCTGCCTGCGTCGCCTTCGCCAGTGAGCAGGGCGCCGGCAGATCCGCCGCCCTCATCGGGAGGTGGGATCGGCTCGTTCTTCACGGGCCTCTTCTCGGGCACCTCTTCGGCGACGAAGGCGCCCTCAGCTGACGCCGGCGGCAGCGCTCAGTGGCGGCCGCGGACCGAACGCGCAGAGACGGCGGAGAAGCCGCCGGTAGCGAAGGCGGCGGAGCACAAGTCTGCCAGGGTTGCCCGGGCCCTGCCGAGCAAAGATGCGAGGACGATCGCCACCAGTGCGGTGTCGAGGGGCGCCTACCGGCTTCAGCTCGCGACCGTGCGCAGCCGCAAAGAGGCCAATGCCGTCGCTACACGTCTTCGCAGCGAGTACGCGGGCGCGATCGGCAATCGGCAGATCGAGATCGACGAAACCGTCTTCGGTGGCATGGGCACGTTCTATCGTGTGCGTCTCGGTCCGTACGCCAACGTGAGCGAGCCGAAGGTGCTCTGCGACCAGCTCCGTCCGAAGGGCTATGACTGCCTCGTCGTGACGAACTAGGGCACGTTCATTTCGGATGGAAGCGCATAGCCCAATATAGCTGCCTTGTTCCCCCCACCCCTAACCCCTCCCCACAGGGGGGCGTTGGGATCGCGATTCCATTTTGTATGAACGTGCCCTGGGGCACGATCGCATTGCGTAGAAGCACCTCGGCTCCCATCGGGAGCGAGCGAGGGCCGGACGCGAAGCGGGACGGCTCAATTCAAAACGATCCCGCTCTAGCCTTCCTACCGGCTACGGCTTGGCTCCGGTTGTTCGAGGGGGACCGGCAGCCTGACGATCTCCTGCATGTGCTGCCAGAGAGATCTTTGCTGCGCGCCGCGCGCGCCGCAGCGCCGTCCGTTGCAGACGCCGGTCTATGCTGCGCGCGAGGCTTCGCTGCGCCTTCCTGAGCGCCGAGGCGCCTGAAGTCAGATAGCCGAACGTCAAGCGCTTCATCTGCAGCTTCCACAAAGGGTCATTGAGGAGACTGTGGAGAGGAAGCCCGGCCGCACGCCCCCAGGCGCGATCAAATTCTTCGGGCTGAAAGATTTCGAGACTGCCGAAGTCGGAGGGGCCCTCGCCAGCGCGGCGCTCCTGGATATCCTCGAAGTCGATGATCTTGATGTGGTGGCGGCCCTGAACGATCAGGTTGTGCGGGCGGAAGTCACTCAGGATGAACCCGTGGTCGAAGAGGGTCTTCGCGCCGAGGAAGGCCTTGCGTAATGCCGGCACCGGTATCGGAAGTTCGATACCGAGGCGTGTGCGCGTGTCGGCATAAAACGGCATCACGATATAACCCTCGCCATGCTCGAGCACCTCGGGCACGAGGTCGGGACATATGCGGCCGAACGTCGTAAGCGCGTTCAGCTCGCGCTGGAAGTAGGTCTCCTTTCCCGGGCGGAAACGTTTGCGCACGGCCAAGCTGCCGTCCTGACGGCGAATGACTTCTACGGCAGCGCGGCGGCTGGTCCGATCCAGCCGACTGACGACATCGCCGGACACCTCCGCCGCCGCAGTGAGACGTGCCGCGGCCTCGAGGATGACCTCGCGTGTTTCCGGAAAAAGCAGATCGATGTGGCTCGCAGCTTCCGCGGCGTTATCCGAGGAATGGATCACATTGCATTTCCGTTCCGCGGAAAGCGTCTCGTTGGCCCAGTCGCGGATGCGGTTCTTTATCGCGAAAACGCGCTCGTTGTCGGCGCCGGGATGGTGCGCTCTGAGGTGCTTGCCCGGTGGAACAGGAAACACGTCGAGCGCGGCAATGGCGACCGCCGGCCGACCTCCCGACGTTGCCCAAGGGCCGCGGCCCCAGTTCCCGCCTCGGATCTCATGCTCGCATCTGTCCCGGAGCGCGCCGGACAGAGGATTGACAGCCAGGATATTGAACCCGTCGTTACTGAGCAGCTCCGAGATGTCTTCGATCGCGCCCGCGCGATCGAGGGCACGCTCGCGCAAGATGAACACCGCGAGCCCGTCGATAGTCGGGTGTCTGCGTCGTTCGGCGAGAACGCGCGACTTGATCCAAGGGTCGCCGGGGAGGACACGCTCCATGAAATCGATCGGTGGGCGCCAGCCCGCGCGGGCTAACTCGCCATCCAGGGCATCCATCTCGATTTCGGTCGCGATGCCCGCCTTGTCGGCCAATCGCTGCAGGACGCCGGTGTAGTCGTGCTCCGGCGACAGCTCCCGCGGCACGCCTGGCGTGGAGACCGGCAGGCCTGAGCGCAGGCCCTTATGATAGAGCGCGTGAAAGGCGAGGCTGTAGAAGTGGTCCCGATCGCAGGGCACCATCGCGCCCGAGGCGTGGCGCACCGCGCGCTCCAGGATGCCGCGAGCCAGATGCGGCGGGTAATAGGCAACGCCCTTGTAGCTGCTGCCGGCCCCCCCGGAGACACTGTAGACGTCGCACCGAACGAGGCTTTTGCGGCCGAGGATTTTGGCGCTCAGAGGCTTAGGTCTGAGCAGGCTTCGAACTTTCTCTACGTCCTCGTCGTCGACGAGGATATCGATATCCTCGCCCGGCTCGAGCTCGGGCAGGCCGTCGAACCATCGCAGCACCACGTAGCGGCAGCGCGATGCATCCAGGCTTTTGAAGAACCCCCCGGGCGTTTCCCCACGATCGAGAAAGCGGCGTGCCGAACGTCGGGCCTTCCCCATGTCCCCATCCGTTGGAAGCCAGCAGCAGTTGTCACAGAACTATCACGCAACTGTCACATGGCAACGTTGGGGGTGCAATAGCTTATGCACACTTTGATGGAGATATCGCGCTGGGCAGTGAGCCCGTCCGCGAGGCTCGACGCCGCTGCGCAGGAGCCATCTATGATGGGCGCCTCAGCGCTGGAGGCGCGCCGCCTGTGGGCAGATATTGAAAGCGCGGATCAGGGCCGCCTCGCGATTCGGGAAGGCCCCCCCAAGGCGGTGGCCGCCGATGGCGTGCGTCGCGATGAAGTTCGCGGCGAGTTCTTCCTCCTGGCCATCGAGCACCTGCAGCGCCGTCAGGTGCAACTCCTCGCCGACGATCGTCTGAATGAGCACATTGCGGCTGCCACCATAGCTCGCCGTCCACACTTTGCACGCGCGCGGGCGCTCGGCAGGTGTGGGCGCCTGCACGAGCGGCGGCGCGGCAGCAGGCGGTGCTGATGGAGCGCGCCCTTGTGTTGTAGGCGCCGCCGCTGCGGTGCGGACATTCCTCGCGCTCGTCGGCTCGTCGTCGTCATTCACGACGAGGACCTCGTCAGGCGGGAGCACGCGACCGCGCGCCGTGGTCCGCCCCGGCCCCGATGACCGTGCTGCCGATGTAGGCGCCAGATCGGCCAGGGTTTGCGGTCTCGCCGGTGCCGCGCGCGTGTTTGCAGCGACCTGCATCTCCGGTGCGCCATCGCAGAACCGCGCCCGGAAGCGCTCGGCGATGAACTCGATGGATGCACCATATTTCTTGTCGACGGCCCAGCGGCCGGCGAGATCGCGCCATGTCACGGGGCGCTTCAGCGCGCGCGACAACTCCACGACCTTGTCTTGGACCTCGCGCGTGCGCGGCGCCACGGGCTTATCGACCATTTCGCCGGAGTAGGCGACGAGATGCTGGATCTGCGCGAGGACGCCGGTCGAGACATCGGGATAGCGGTCGCCGGGTGCGCCACCGCCCGTCGCGCCGATGCCGGCGAAATTGTTCTGGCTCGGTTTCACATCTCCCCACTTGCCGCTTGGCGCACGGTACGTGAGGAAGTTGGTCTCGATCAGCATCTGATAGAAGGCGTAGTCCCAGCGCACGTGATAGCGCTCGCCATGGACCTTGTAATAGCGGGCGATCGACCTGAACTGCGGCAGCAGCCGCCGGTTGCGCTGCTCGAGGTACTGCATGAGCCGCTCGGGCGTCACGCAGGCGGGCACGCGATTGCGCTCGTGCGTGCGAATTTCCGGCAGAGCGGCCGCGGGCCCCGCGATGGTCGCGGCGCCGCCGAGAAACACCGGCAGTCCGAGCAGGAAGGCGAGACAAGCCTTGCGCCCCAGCGAAGGGCGCGCGCACGCACGCATGTGGCTATTGATCCCCGTCATTCGATCATATGAACGGTTGCGCGGCTTCTGACGTCCGCTCCCCCACAACCGCTCCCTCGTTCTCGTCGGCCCGTCGTTCTCACCCTTCCGGGCAAAGCTCGAAGGCCTTCTCCAGCGCCTGAATTTGACTTGTGAATGTGCTCTCGATTTGGCCGCCCTTGGCGTAAGCGGCGATGAAGGCCGCGGCTTCGCGCTTCTCGGCGCCCTCGTTGACGTCGAGCACCGTGTAGCTCACGCCCTCGGCAGACGGGGCCTTGATGAGGATGGCCTTGGTGCCCCCATAGCTCGCCGTCCACACGCGGCAGGATGTCTTGGCAGCCGGCGGCGCAGGCGCGGCAGGAGGAGGAGGCGCGGTCATCCTCTTCAGCATGCTGCCGACGGTCGAGGCCGCCTGCATGAGCGGCGAGAGCGGCGTTGCCGGTTCGCTCGGCCGCGCGTTTGCCGGCGGCATGGGATTGACGCGGGCACCCGCACCGAGCGAGGCCGTTTCAACATGCGGGTTCGCTGTGGCCGGGGCGGCACCTTCATGGGCGAGCGCACCAAAACCGGGGCCGCCAAGGCTGCTGCGGCGCATCTCACCGCGCGCTTGGGCCTCTTCGACTGCCCGCTGAGCGAGCTCGCGACCGGATACAGCCGGCGGCGTCGACGCGCGGGACTTCGCCGGCTCTTCGACCTGGGCTGCCGTTCGCGTGCGGGCTGCATCGCGCTGCTGGGGACGGGCTTCGGCAAGAAGCTCGGGCGCCGGATCGGGTATGTCGCAGAAATGCTCGGCGAAAATCTCGGCGTGCTTCTCGATCATCGCGCCGTAGGCCTTGGAGTTGGCCCATTGCTCGCCGAGATGCGCGAAGGTCATCGGCCCTTTGATCTTCTCGCGCCAGGAATCGAGCACCTTCCACTCGATGACCTTCCGCGTGCGCTCGGCAACCGGAGCATCGATCGGCTCGCCCGTGTACATCAGCACGTGCTGAAGGTGGGCGAGGACACCTGCCGAGACATCCGGGAAGCTCTCGCCCGAGACGCCGCGCCCCGTGGCGCCGAGGCCGGCGAAGTTGTTCTGCTGCGGGCGCACGTTGCCGGCCCGCCCCTTCTCACGCTCGAAGGTGAGGTAGCCCGTCTCGACGACCATCTGGAAGAAAGCATAGTCCCAGCGCATCCCGAGGGCTTCGCCGTGGCGCATATATTCGACGGCGATCTTCTCGTACTCGGGGCGAAGCCGCGGATTGCGGTCCTTGACGAAGGCCATCAGCCGGCCGGGTGTCACGCACTCCGGCATCGCGTTCGACGGCGAGAGCTTGATGGGAGGAAGGCTCTCTGCGGCAAGGCTTGTGCCCGGCAGGAGCAGAATAGCGGCGAGAACGCCAACAGACGCACGAAACGACATACGACACCCAACTCGGCTACGCGACGCAAACCCCCGACACCGCGCCCACGGTTTCCCGTTAAGCTTATTAGGCGCTTAGTATTAATGGAGCGTTACCCCAAGGTTCACGCTGACCATGTCCGGATTTTTGTAGGAGGTTTGCGGCGCCAGTTGGGGCAGTACGGGGAGGAAATGTGGCGGCGACGCCGCAGTCGGGGGCCGCGCGATCAAACATTGAGCAGAATGATTACACCGACGACAACCAGCGCGATCCCGAGTCCCTCGCGCGAAGCGAGGCCTTGCTTGAACATGCTGCGGGCGACGATCTGCGCGAAAAAGATCTCGACGAGCGCCAGTGTGCGCACCTTGGCGGCGCTCTCGAGCGCAAACGCCAGGAACCACATCTGCGAGGCGAAGGCGCCCATGAAGCCCGCAAGCACCGACGGCCGCCAGGCTCGGAAGATGGCCATCAGGCGATCGCGCTCGAACAGCCAGAGGTAGGCCGTCAAGGCGGCCGTCTGCATGATCAGGCCGACGGCAAGTGTCGTCGTTGCGGCCACGACGAAGTTCGGATGCTCGAGTGCCAGGATGCCGCCGCGATACCCGATCGCCGAGACCCCGAACATCGCGCCTGCCGCAATGCCGAGCAACGCGGGCTTCCAGCCGCCATCGGCGACCGCGGCCGCCTGATCCTTGGGCCAGGACATGATCAGCACGCCGGAGCAGGCGATCAGGATCGCCACGATGAGCGGCACGCTCACCGCATCGCCGAGGAAGACGAGCCCGAACAGCGCGACGTGCACCGGCTCGATCTTGATCAGCGACGTGGTGACCACGAACGACTTCTGCTTGAGGGCGGCGAGAAGCATGGCCGTCGCCGCGATCTGGGCCCCGGCGCCAAGGATGCTCCACAGGATCATGCGCTGATTGAGCGCAGGAAACGAATAACCGGTCGCCGCGAGCACGCCGGCGAGAAAAAGCAGCGCGAACGGCAGGCCGAAGAGGAAGCGCACGTGCGTCGCGCCGACCGTGCCGAGCGTCGCCGTCAGCTCTTTCTGCATGGCATTGCGCAGCGTCTGGCCGAACGCCGCCACCACGGTGAATACCGCCCATAGCCCGATCGACACGGCTGCCTCGCTCCGGTTTCCCGCCCTGCCCGTTGGAAGTGATCGCTGCCCCTACGAGTCCGCTGTGGCTCGGGCTGCCACGCGAATTGCCGCACCGGCAAGGGCGACTACCGTATCGTCCGTCGTCACGGCCAACGAACATAGCAGTGCCGGTTGGCAGCGCCAGTTGCAGGGATGCAATTCAGGTAAGTCTTAAGGCACGACGCTTTAGGCGAGCGTATCGCTCAACAGGGCGAGGCCATTGAGTGCACGGGGAAATCCGCTGTATGGGCCGGTCTGGATGATGGCCTCGATGACCTCCTCCTTTTTGAGGCCGATGTTGAGCGCCGAGGCGCCGAACTTCTTGAGCTGTCCCTCGAGACCCAGAGCGGTGAAGGCCGCGATCGCAACGAGCATCCGCTGGCGGCGGTCGAGCCCGGGCCTGGACCACAGCTCGCCGTACCCATAACGGATCGCCGAAGGATAGAGCGCGCCGGTCACGTTATTGCCCGGCGCCGCATAGCCCTGGCTCGCGCGATCGCCATGCAGGTCAGCCATCAGCTCGTTGCCGCGCCGGTCGAGCACCTCGTCGCTATCGGTGCGCGCCGGCTCCGGCGCAACCTTCAAACCGCGCGCGGCAAAGATCTGCTGCGCAACTTGGCCGGCATTCTCCGTCGTTATGAAGCCGCCATACAGTCCGGCCTGCATGAACACTTCAAGGATGGTGCGCGGGGCAAGACCCAGATCGATCGCCGAAGCAATATGCTGGCGAAGCTGCGCTGTATGCGGACCGAGACCGAGCACAGCGAGGGCGCAAAGCATCCGCTCCGGTTTTGCGAGGTTCGGTCGGTCCCAGATGCCGCCGAACGCGACTTCCGCGATGAAGTCGTCGAAGTTCGGCAGCGGCTCGCCGCCCTCGGCACGCTGCAACCCCAATTCCTTGCGCACTGCGGCACCGCGACGGCGCAGTTCCTCGCGTCCAACCTTCATCGAACAGCCCTCCCAGTTGACCGAAGCAGGAGACGTCAGAAATTAACGTTCTGAATGACCCAGCCGCCCCCGGCCGCGATCAGGCCTGCGATGACGATATACGGCAGGACGGTAATGAGGACGGTCAACAGGGCAACAAAGGCAAGCAGAACTTTCTCGGCGGCGCTCCAAAGAGATATCACCGCCTTGTAAAGCACGTAGACGATGGCGAGAACGACGAGCGCCAGGACCACGATCTTCCACGCCGGCAGGCTCTGCCAGTTCGATTGGAGGATGTGCACGATCTGGCCGAACGACCACGTCCAGACGAGCTGAACAAAGCGAAAGATCGCCGCGATACCCTGCTGCAGAAACTGCACGATCTGATTGATGAGCTGGTTCATGTCCGGCGCCCCCCGATGGCCTGCCATGTCCCTATACGCTCATGACGACAGGACGGTTGCTGACGATCGGAGATAGCGAGGTCAGTGTGGCGCGGCGGTCACTCGCCGCTTCAGTGCTTCAGTGTGTTGATCCAGTCGCGCACGACGTCGACCGCACCGTATTTGTCGAGATCGACATGGCGTCCCTCGGGAAACACGACAATGCGCTTCGGCTCCCGTGCCAGCTCGTGCATTCGCTGGCCCATTTCGAGCGGAATGATGGGATCACGGGCGCCGTGGAGGATCAGCAGCGGCGCCTTGATGTCGGCGATGTGCTTGTCGCTCTCGTAACGGTCCACCATGATCCAGCGCAGCGGCAGGATGGGATATGACTTCGCCCCCACCTCCACAATCGACGTATAGGGCGCATCGAGGATGACGCCCGCGACAGGCACGCTCGCCGCGAGCTGTACAGCGACGCCCGTGCCGAGCGACTCGCCGTAGAGAACGATGTCCGCCGGCTTGAGGCCGAGCTTGATAAGATGATCATAGGCAAGACGCGCGTCGGCGATGTTGTGGGCCTCGCTCGGCTGGCCCGTGCTCCCGCTATAACCACGATACGACATCACGAAGACGCCGAAGCCCGCGTGCTGATAGCGCTGGAAGCGCATGGCGCGATTTGAGAGCCCGCCACCATTGCCATGGAAGTAGAGAAGCGTCGGACGACCGGCGGGCGCCGGCGCATACCACGCAATGAGCCGTTCGCCGTCCGGTGTCGGCAGCTCGACCTCGCGGAAGCCTTCGAGACCGGTTTCTTCAGGCGCAACGCGCGTCGCGTTCGGAAAGTACGTAAACCTACGTTGCGCGAAATAGGCGACGGCGACAATCAGCCCATAGGCGATCGCCACATACACGAGAATCTTGACCACACTCGACATGCGCGCGCCCCGATCAGCGGCCCCGGAAGCGCGCAGGCCGGCGCTCGATGAATGCTGCGATCCCCTCGGCACTATCCTCGCTCGTCGTCGTCAGCATGAACTGGTCGAGATCCATATGGCTCGCGAGATCATCGAGCGCGCCCGAAAGCCGGTTCACCGTGAGCTTGGTCATCTTCACCGGCAGAGGCGGCTCGGCCGCAATGCGCCCCGCGAGCGCCATCGCCGCCGTCAGCGCGCTGCCGTCCTCCGCCAGATGCTCGACGAGGCCCCACTCATAGGCCTGCTCGGCATAAATGCGCTCGGAGGCCAGCATCACGGCCTGCTTCGTGCGCGCCGGCCCCATGAGTTGCAGCATCCGCGGCACCGACCCCCAGCTCATGTTCATGCCGAGATCGATCTCGGGAATACGGAAATGCGCGCCGCGCCCCGCAACGCGGAAGTCGAGCGAGACGGCAAGCGCCACGCCACCACCGATGCAGAAGCCCTCGATGGCGGCGATCGTCACCTGCTCCATTTCGTACCAGGCCCCGCACATGCGCGGACCGATCGCGATCGAGCGCTTGAGGGCACCGAGGCCCTCGTCCTTCATGGACTTACGCTCGTTGTCCTTGAGATCGAAGCCTGCCGAGAAGGCACGCGAGTTCCCCGTGAGCACGACGACGGATGTCTCGATGTCATCTTCGAAGGAACGTGCTGCGGCGCGTAGCTCGCGCATGGCAGCCGGTGAGAGCGCATTGATGTTGTCGCGACGGTCGAAGCGCACGAGCGCC
>Ga0182740_1001459_pt1 | contig 15963 bp, 10 predicted proteins | sample eDN5th37CKraftBY_FD_128872 | JGI IMG/M metagenome (GOLD analysis project Ga0182740, IMG submission 128872) | Enriched backyard soil microbial communities from Emeryville, California, USA - eDNA 5th pass 37_C Kraft BY (version 2) (version 2) | ecosystem: Environmental > Terrestrial > Soil >...
CCCCGCGCGCGCCCGGCGCCACGCCGTGCGGGGCGTGTCGCCAGGTGCTGAACGAGTTCAAGCCGGAGGACGGGCCGCTGGCGATCATCCTCGACGGGCCGGACGGTCCGATCCTGACCGATCTCGAGACGCTGTTGCCGGCTGCGTTCGGCCCGAGGGACCTGGATTAGCCATCCCATGCATCGCGCATTGGCGTGGCCTAGTTCGTGCATTTATAGGTCTATCCCCGTTCTCGGGGAGGGCCCATTATCCCGATGCCGGCCCCTTCCGACGAGATGAGGTTGGCACGAATGGACTGCGAGGCATCAGTGGACTGGTTTCTCGGGAAACCTCCGATACTGCCAGTGATGCTGCATGGGAGAGCACGATGCCTGGACGATCGTTGAATATCGAGTGGCGGGAGTCGGCGGACGAGCTCTACCGCCGGTACGAGCAGGAACGCAATGGACATCGCAAGGTCCGCCTCCAGGCTTTCTGGCTGCTCCACCGTGGCTACCAGATCGGTGAGGTCGGCAAGGAGGTCCAGGTCGATTACCGGACCATCCAGCGCTGGATCTCGTGGTACCGCACCGGCGGCATCGAGGCCGTCATCCAGCGGACGCCAGGTCATGGCGCGCCGGGCCGGCCATCGCGCCTCAAGCCGGAGCAGGTCGAGTCGCTGATCCAGAAGGCGTCCAAGGGTGAGTTCCGGACGGTCTGGGACGCGGTCGACTGGGTCCAGCGCCAGTTTGGCGTCACCTACACCTATACCGGCATGCACGCCCTCCTGTCCCGCAACGCCGCCGGCGCGCGCTGACGGCGCCTGGGCAGATCGGGCACGATCATCGCCGGGAAGACGCCGGGATACTCCGATTCGCGGCACGGAGTATTCCGGTGTTGTGCTGTCTGGCTCGCACATCCCGCGGAATTCCGGAAGGAATACGCTGAACCGTCTTGACGGTTTTGCGAATGTGCGCGAAAACCATCATTGATCGGTTGCTCCGTTTTACGTTCCCGCCGATTCCGATCAGCATCGGTCGCCATGACGCGGCGGTGACGGAATCGGAGCGGCCAACCGGTCACGATGGTGGTTTCCCGCGCATTCCGTGAAAGTGACACGCGTTGTGCCTCGCGCCAAATTGACAGAACTCGAAGGGTTCCTGACCACATCCTCGGTGGCGGAGTTGCTGGGTCTCTCCCCCTATCTCATCAAGGCCAGGATCTCGGATGGTGTGTTGCCCCCGGCGACACGCGTCTCCGAGGCAGGCGTGCTGCTGTTCGACAACGCCTGGGTGACGGAGGCGCGGATGGCGCTCTCGTCCGTCCAGCGCCGGAAACGGCGGCGGGGGAGCCGCGGTGCCCAGCCCATTCCCTCTCCCGACCAGGTGCTCGGGCACCGCATGGGCGAGGCCGGCTGGCTGCCGGGCTGGCACGATATCGTCCGCTACTTCCGAGAACTCGACGCGGCGAGCCCCAATGTTCGCGTGGAGGAGCTCGGCGCGTCGACGAGCGGGTTGCCCTATATCGTCGTCTACGTCGGGTCGGCCGAGTCGATCCAGGCCGATGCCCTCGAACGCAACCGGGAGTTGCTCCAGCAGTTGTGGGACCCGCGCGCGCTGGTACCGGAGGAGTTCGAACTGCTGGTGAACGAGGCCCGGTCGGTCGGGATCATCCTCGCCACACAGCATTCCAACGAGATCGGCGCGGCGCTGATGACGCTGGAACTGGCCTACGACCTGGCGACCCGGGATGACCGGCTGGCGCAGGATGTCCTGGAGAACACCGTTACCGTGATCGTGCCGAGTCACAACCCGGACGGTCTCCAGATGATCGCGGAGTGGTACGAGCGCTGGCTTGGCACCGAGTACGAGGGCGTCGAGATGCCCTGGCTCTATCACCCGTATACCGGTCATGACAACAACCGCGACTGGTTCATGCTCACCCAGGCCGAGACGAAGCTCTACGTCGATCTCCACAACCGCGAGCACCCGCAGGCCGTCTTCGACATGCACCAGATGGGCCGCAAGGGCGTCCGCTTCATGGTGCCGCCCTTCATCGACCCGCTCGACCCGAACCAGGACCCGGTGATCCAGCAGGGCTTCGCCGCGCTCGGTTCGCACATCGCCCAGCGCATGACGGCGCAGGGGATGGCGGGGGTCGCCACGAACGCGATCTTCGACAACTACTCCCCCTCGCTGGCATATGGCAACTATCACGGCAGTGTCGATCTCCTCAGCGAGGCGGCCAGCGTCAAGCTGGCGACGCCGGTGATCCTCGAGGAGAAGGACCTGCGGGACGAGCACGGATTCGATCCGAAGCAACGCACCTGGAACCATCCGCTCCCGTGGAAGGGCGGTGAGTGGACGCTGCGGGACATCGTGGACTACGACAAGGCGGCGGCGTTCGCCTTCCTCGAACACCTCGCCGTCAACCGCGAGCAGTGGCTTCGAGACTATCGCGGCATCTCGCAGCGGCAGGTGCAGCGCACCGAGAAGCCGTACGCCTTCGTGATCCCCGCCGAGCAGCGCGATCCCGCCGCGACGGTCGAACTGATCCAGATCCTCCAGCGCGGCCTGGTGGAGGTGGAGGAGGCCACGGCGCCGTTCGTGGCCGATGGCGTCACCTGGCCGGCCGGCACGCGCGTCGTGCGGCTGGAGCAACCGGCGGCGGCCTTCGCGAAGACGCTGCTGGAAGTCCAGGTCTATCCCGACCTCCGGGAGTGGCCTGGCGGCCCGCCGAAGAAGCCCTATGATATCGCCGGGCATACGCTGCCGATCCAGATGGGTGTCCGCGCGATCCCGGTCGACCGGCCGTTGGAGGCCGACCTGCCGTTGCAGGTGATCGGCTCGGTGGAACCAACCGGCCTCATCACCGAGATCGAGGGCACGGCGGCGGCCTGGACGATCGATTCGCGCTCCAACGCGGCGATCGCCACGGTCGAGCGATTGCTGGCTGCCGACATTCCCGTCTATCGCGTGCGCGGGGGCGGCGACTCGGAGCTGGCTGTGGGAACCGTCCTGGTGCCGGACGCTCCTGGCCGGATCGATGCGATCGAGGACATCGTTGCGGAGACGGGCGCCACCGCGACCGCGGTGGAGGCTATCGGGTCCGTCCCGGTGTGGCGCCAGCTTCCGGTCCGCCTCGGCGTCTACAAGCCGTGGACGGCGAGCATGGACGAGGGATGGGCGCGTTGGGTGCTGGAAGCCTATGGCCAGCCCTACACCTCGCTCTCGACGCCGGACGTGCGCCAGGGCGGCCTGCGAGCGCGGTTCGACACGATCCTCATTCCGGAGATGTCGGCCAAGGACCTGGTCAGCGGTCGCCCGGACAAGGACACCCGGTACGGTGAGGACCCTTATCCGCCGGAGTACGTCGGTGGCCTGGGGCAGGTTGGACTCGACGCGCTGCGGGACTTCGTGGCCGCCGGGGGCACCCTCGTCGCCATCGATGCGGTTTCGGAGGCGATCATCGATGCCTTCGCGCTGCCCGTCCGCCGCCCGCTCGCCGATCTCAAGGACGATGCCTTCTATTGCCCCGGCTCGCTGCTGACGGTGGTGATGGACGAGCGGGACCCGCTGGCGTTCGGATTGCCGCGGGAGACGCCGGTGCTCTTCCTGAACAGCCAGGTCTTCGAGCCTGCCGGGAGCGAGGCGCGGTCCATCGGGAAGTATCCGGTGTCGAACCCGAACCGCTCCGGCTGGATTCTCGGCCCGGAGCACCTGGCGGGCAAGAGCGCGCTGGTGGAGGTGACCTACGAGCAGGGCCGGGTGATCCTGTTCGGGTTCCGGCCCTATTTCCGGGCGCAGACGCGGGCGACCTACAAGGCCTTCTTCAACGCCATCCTGCGCGCCGGGCTGGCCGAGGAGACGCTCGACCTGGCCGGATAGGCGTCGGGCCGACATGAACGGAACGGGGCGATCGCTATTCGCGATCGCCCCGTTTTCGTGTCCGGTGGATGCGGTCAGGCCTGCGCGGCGAGGACGCGCTCCGGGCGCAGGCGGGAGAGGAGCAGGATCACCGTGCCCACGCCCCAGATCGATACGACCAGGCTCACCGCGCCGCCGATATACGGCAGCGGGATGAACTTCAGGGCGGAGATGATGATGACGCCGAGCGTCATCGCCAGCAGGTAGAAGCCCCGGCTGCCATCGTCCCAGCGCCCCGAGAGGATGGTGCGGCCGATCACGATGCCGACCACCACCTGCGAGAGATAGAGCACGACTAGGTATCCCGCGAGCACGATCATGCCTGCCGGCAGCCCGATCAGCGTGGCGATGAGGATCACGGCCACGATCGGGCCGAGGATCATCCCGGCGAGGCCCAGCCCGGCGGCAGGCAGGATGCGGCGTCCCGCCTTGCCGATCGCGGCGGCGGCGCGGGGCGCGATCGCGACGAGCAGCGCCCCGCAGATCAGGGCCCAGACGACCTTCAGCAGGCTGTTGAAGATGCCGAGCGGCGAGGTGAAGCTGAGCGGCTTGTCATGGGTCGTGGCGCCCGTCACCACGGCGTTCGGGGCGACATCGGCCGCCTGCTGGCTGGTGTAGGTGAGGGTGCCCCCGATCCTCGCGGTATCGAGCAGCTCCAGCTGGCTCATCGTGCCCTCGACGTTGCCGCCGATCTCGCCGCCGAGGGTCACGTTCCCGGCGTTGACCTGCACGTTGCCGCCCACCCGGCCCCGGATGTCCACCTGGCCGCCGTAGATCAGCACGTCGCCCTGGATGCGGGCCTGGCTGGGAATGGTGACGGTGCCGGCGGCGATGATCAGGCTCCCCTCGACGGTGCCGGTGATCTCCAGGTTGCCACTGGCGATGCGGAGCGATCCCCCGATCGTGCCGGAGATGTCTCCGCGGACGGCGGCAACCGCCGCGGAGCGGTCGACGCGGCCAGCGATGTGGACCTCGACGGCGGCGACGTTCGCGTCGCCCTCCACGGTGCCATCGATCCGGACGGTGCGCCCGGCGGCGTTGAGGTCACCGTCGATCACCTCGTTCGCGGCGACGGTGACGGAATCCCCCGCGCGCGAGGTCGACGCGAGGCCGGAAAAGGGCGCGGCGATCGTTGCGAGCACGAGGATGATCGCGAAGGCGGCCAGGCCCATGCGGCTGCCGCGCGGACCGCCCTGTGCGGGCGGTGAGGATGCCGGGTCGTGCGTGCGGGTGGATTGAGCCATCGACGAGCTACTCCTCAAGCGGTGCGATTCCCGGAGACCGTTGGCAGAGAGGCCATTCTGTTGCACAGGATACGACACCGGTCCGCGTCGGCAGGAGGCAGGACGCTACCCGGCGTCGGTCGCGGTCACGATGGCGTCGCTGAGGTCGGCCCAACGCGGCGGGTTCAGCGGCCACGCCTTCTTCAGGACCGTGCGATTGCCGAAGATCGCGACGGCGAGATCGCGTGTCGGATCGGCCCACATCAGGGTGCCGCTCTGGCCCCAGTGGCAGAAGGTATCCGGGGACGTGAGCGTCCCCGTCCAGTGGCGTGGCTTCGTGCCCTTGACCTCCCAGCCGAGCCCCCAGAAGGCGGTCTCCCAGCGGATGCCCGCCGAGAAGACCCCGCCCGCAACGCCGTGCGCCTGGTCCGTGACCATCTCGGCTGCCAGCTCGCGATCCAGCGGGATGTCTGCGCCGGGGAGGAAGGAGGCGGCGAAGCGGACGACATCGGCGGCGGTCCCGTAATAGCCTCCCCACGGAATGCCCAGGCTGCGCCACCACGGGCTGTTGTAGCCCTCGGTCGGCGTTCCCTCTGCGGATGGGTCCTGCACGATGGCGACACGGTCGCTCAGGGCGGCGTCGATGGTGGGGTGAAGCGCGGTGAGGTTCCAGGGAACCAGGACCTCGTTCCGGAGGATGGTGTGGAACGGGACCCCGGCAGCGCGTTCCGCCATGCGGGCGGCGACGGCCGGGCCGACATTCGAATAGCGCAGGACCTCGCCCGGCGCATCCTGCAACGGCACGCCGCACATGATGTCCAGCATCCGCTCCAGCGTGGGCTGGTCGCTCATGCGGAGGCGCTTCACCCCGGCGTTCTCCGGCAACCCCGCCGTGTGCGAGAGCAACTGGCGCAGCGTGATCCGGTCGCGCAGGGCTTCCAGCTGCGGGATGACATCGTCGGCGAAGGGATCGTCGGCCTCGCCGAACTCCGGTAACTGGAGTGCCACCGGCAGGTCGAGGTGGAGGTCGCCCCGTTCCACGAGGCGCAGGACGGCGGCGGCGGTGAACGGCTTGGAGACCGAGGCGAGCGCGAAGAGCGTTTCCGCGCGCACCGGCGCGCCGGGCGCGGCTTCCCCCGCCTGGTGGGACGCGACGATCGCACCTCGGTGCCAGACGGCAGTGGAGACGCCCCGCACGGCGGCCTCCTGCACCCAGCGATCGGTCAGCCGGAGGGCGTGCTGCACGGCGTCGGCATTGTCTGGCATGGGAACCCCCGGGTTGGCGCGCCTCGGCCCGCCCCGGATCATGGCGGCGGGCGTTTCGGTAGAATGGACAGCGTATGTGGCGGACGACGACCGGTCGGATCGCCGGATTCGATGATACAGCGGCGCAGGCGCCGATGGGATGATACGCAATGGCCTCCGAGACCCGTTCCGGCGCGACGCGGGACTACACCCTCACTGTTGTCGATGACTACGCCCTCCTGAGCGCCCTGGCCGCCGATGCCGTGTCGGAGACGCTGGCGCAGACGCCCGGCGCGGCGTTGACGCTGCCGACCGGGGATACGCCCCTCGGGATGTATAGCGAACTGGTGCGCCGGATCGACGCCGGGGAACTCGACTTCTCGCAGGCGCAGTTCTTCTGCCTGGACGACTACCTGGGATCGACGCCGGAGGACGAGGCGAGCCTGACGCGGTGGCTGAAGACCGTCTTCCTCGATCCGGCGCGGGTGCCGGAGGCGAACGTCCATTACGTGCCGACCGCCGCCGAGGACCCGGTGGCCGCGGCAGCGGGCTACGACCGCGAGATCGCGCACTTCGGTGGGCTGGAACTGGCCGTGGTCGGGCTCGGCCCGAACGGGCACATCGGCTTCAACGAGCCGGGGTCCGGGCCGGACGATCCGACCCGGATCGTCGACTTGCAGCCGGCGACGCGCGCGCAATCGGCGGCGTACTGGGATGGCAAGGCGGATATCCCCGCGCAGGCGATGACGATCGGCCTGGGGACGATCCTGCAGGCGAAGCGGATCGTGCTGATCGTCTCGGGCGAGGGCAAGGCGGAGATCGTCCACGCCTCGCTGGAGGGTCCGGAGACGACCGACGTGCCGGGGTCGTTCCTGCGCCGGGCAGGCGACCGCCTGGAGGTGATCCTCGATCAGGGCGCGGCCTCGAAGCTGGAGATGTAGGTCGGCGCGTGGTCCGGCGCGGCCGAATCCGGGAGATCCCCACCGTCTCCAGTCCCGGGATCGGGCCGACCCCAGGGACGATTCCGGCCGCGTGGCACGCCGTTCAGGACTTCTTGGCCCCGAGGCGATGACGCCTGCTGGCATCCGGGATGCCCAGCCTCGGGGAGTGGGGTGGCGAGGCTTGCCGGGCCCTCAGGCGTCCCAGCCGTCGCGGGCCTCGGCGGCCTTGCGCTGGAAGTACGCCTCGTCGTCATCGTCCTCGTCAGCCGGCGCGTTCACCTGCACCGTCCAGGTGGCGCGCCAGGGGTTGTCGCCCGCGATCTGCGGGCCGCCCCATTCGCCCATCTCGCGTTCGTCCTGCTCCGCCCACTCGGCCATGCGGTCGAGAAACGCCTCGACCGGCGCATCGGGGTCGTGGAAGCGGAAGCGCCCGAGTTCGGTGAGCAAGGTCGCGCCGGGATCGAAGACCTCCCCCCTGAAGGCGGCCCGGCGCAAGCGCTCCAGTCGGGGATCGTCGTCCGGGAGGGATCGCAAGTAGGCCGCGAGCGCATCGAGTCCCTCGGCGGAACGCCGGCTGCGAGCGGCGGCCTCCGGCCCAAGGCCCATCATGTCCTGGAACTCCCGTTCCCGCCGCCACGCCGCGATCGCCTCGATCCGCTCCACGACCGCCTTGCCTACATCCGTCATGCCGTTGTGTGCTCCTGCCTCACCCGAACGATGCAAATCCGTCCACCGCAAGCGTATCCAGCATCCGCTTCACGCGATCCGCCGTTTCCTGAAATGGCATTGGCCCCACCGCGGAGAGATCGCGATCACCCCAGTCCTTGTTGTCCACGGTCTCTGCAAGTTTGCGGACCTCATCGACCGGAACACGCGCTGGATCGATGCACCATGCAAGCACCGAAAGCAATGGCCGTTCCAACCGCGCCGCCGATCCGGAAAACTTGGGAAGCACCTTCATCAGGACGGCGAGATCGAATGCTTCGTGGAGTGATGATTCTGGCAGGAGCGACCGGTATGCATCAACGAATGCCGCGATCTCGTCGAAGACGCGATAGCCGAACTGCATTCGCGACCTGGCCAGCTGCACATTGAGATTCTGCAGCCACATCCGAATCTCGGGGTAATCGTCGAGAACTTCGGCGATTTCGGCCTTGTCGATTCCGACAAAGCGACCGTGTCGCGAGAAATCACGCAGCAGGCTCGCTCGCTCATCGCCTGTCAGAGCACCGCCACCGGTTGCCATCCGCGGTGGATAGCGGGTGAAATCGACTTGCGAAAGCTCGATCGTGAAGGCGCGATCCAGCACCTTCGGACTGAAGGCATGGGTCGTCTCGTCCATATTGACCGTGCCGATGATATAGAGGTTCGGTGGCAAGTGAATCGTGGCGGGCGGCACCTCCGCGTCATCCTGATCATCGGTGGGGTCCGGACGCTCGATGCGGATGGCTTCTCGTGTCCAGCCGTCGTGATCACGTCCTGATTCGAGCACGCTGAGCAGGTCGGCGAAGTAGTACTCGACATGCGCGAGGTTCATTTCATCCAGAATGACGAACCAGGCGATACGACCTGCCTCTGGTCCCCGGAAGTTCTCGGCAGCACGGAGGACGAAGCGCAGGAAGTCCGTCCACTCGTACGATCCGAGCAACGGATTGTGGTATCCGAGCAGCGCCCGACTATCCCTCCAATCGGGCCTAACGGACAGGAACAGGTTATTTGAAAGCAACACGGATTCGAGATTTTTGGATACTATGGATCGTTCAAGCGTACGGGTTATACGGAATCCTGATAGTACTGCATCTTGGTCATGCACAATGGGCCGGCAGTAGAGTTTGGTGCCGAGCGGAAGGGAAGTCACCCTTTCTCGCATCGCACCGCTGAAATAGAGTCGATAGATTGTGCCTCCTTTCGACTGTGGCGTAACGGTGAAAGCACAGCCTTGCGAATACCCATCAAAGTCAACTGAGACGCTCGTACGAACTCCAGGATCAGGAAGGGGTAGCTTTTGCATATCCTGTGCAGGAAAGTTCAAGAGTGCCGACTCTTTCGTGGTCTTGCCTACGACGCGCTCAATATAGCCCGCCTCCCGAACTGGAGCTGCGATGTCCTTGACTATCTGCTGCGGCATAAGTTCTACGAACATCTGCGCCAGCTTGCTCTTCCCGGTTCCACTGATGCCTGAAAGAACGACGAACCCCTTCGTCTGGAGTGCGGAGAAGAACGTTGCCAGTTGATGGTCGCTGTACGTCAGCCCGTGCGCCTCGACGGCCCGTCGCATGACATCGAGCGGTCTGACAGCAGCCGACGACTCTGGCATTGCCTTCCGACCAACGATCTCCGCGAACTGCTCCTCCGATAGTGGGAGAATTGTTGCGCGGCGGCTCAGATAGGAGCGTGTGTCGCTCGTGAGCTCGAGAAGTAGGACGCGTTCGACACTCGTCCATTCAACCTTTCGGCGATGCCGATACGAGAAATCATCGTCCACGAGCTCATAGTCGCCGACGATTGTTCCCACGCCGTACAAGAAGCCTCGCGCTGTCGATACAATCATGTCGCCAGGCTTCATGCCATGAATGAACTGCCACAAGGACACCGCGCCACCGTGTGATGCGCCTTTGATCCTCATGAGCTCAGCGACAAATGCTTGCTGCTCCGCAGGCAATTCCGGCAAATCCCCATACTCAGACCAATTGATGGCGATGCACGAGTGCTCGACAAACTGATCCCATTCACTGTTTGCGGTTCCAGCTGAAACTTTCCAGAAATTCTTGCTGTTGTCGAGTGGCCCATTCTTCGGAGGTGTGTTGTTCGATTCCTCAAGGTAAGCAGGCGTTGGAAGCTGCTGACCAGAACGGGCTTCTATTTCTTCCAGGGCACTTGGATCGAATGAAGCAGATCGGCTCGTTTTGCTTCGGACCGAGCGCGCCAATCTCTCTACAGCGTCAAGATGTTGCGACGCAAATGCGGGCCAGGACCGGGAAAACTGAAGATGAGGGACACTTATTCGAACCAGATCAACCCCGAAGCTCTCTGTTCGGCGGAAGTCGTTCTTTACAGGTGTGATCAGCGGAGAGCTTGGGGCGGGTGCTGTTATCAGGATTTCCAACCTGCCAGAACCCTCTCGTTGGTAATCCCAAGCGGTGTATTCACTGATAAACAGAATGATCCGTCTCTCGTAGATTTGGACGGACCATGAGTTGGGGTTGATGTGATGCGCTAACCGGATTGACTCGGCCATCTGCTGGTAGATCGCCGCCTGTGCCGCCACCAACTGATCGTCGTCCACCGACTCCAGAGCATCCTCGCTCATAGCACGGCTCCCATCGCGAGTGGGCTCATCCCGATCTCTCCCACGCCGCTCAATCCCTCATCCTGCACAACGGTCGCAACGGTTACCGAGCGGGTCTCCCGCGTTGTTGCCTGGAATACTGCACTCGTGCCAGGATAGAGCACCATCGCCGCTCGCACTCTCAGCGCGTCCCGGTAAGCATGCATCTTCACCAGATCGTCGTCCTTCGGATCGTATGCCACTCCTGGTGGCAAGTCCGGCTCCGAATCGTTCGCCGCCATCGAATGCTGCGTCATCCGGAACTTGGCATCGAACACCACCGGTTGGCCATCCGTCGGTGTCCAGAGATAGTCCGGGCGCAACGACACGCCGGAATATCCTCTCTCCTTCGGGTTATACACCAGCTTGCCCATTCGACCGAACGTGCATGTCAGGCCATGCGTCATCCCGTCGTTCCCTAATGCATCAAGGACGCCGTTGACCCCCACTGCCGCCCCGATCTGGTCGACAAGCTCGAAGAAGACCCAGTATTCGTAGAGTGTCGCGATATCCCGCACATCGATTGCGTGCTGCAACCGGTCGAACATCGGCTGCCGTGCCCGCTGGAACGCGAACCAGAGCCGCGTCAGTTCACGATAGCCATCGCGCCGCTGCAGGACGCGCGACTCCACCGGAATCCGCGTCATCGGCCCGACTTCACCGAACTGCCGATCCCTCGTGAACGTCCGCAGCGCGTTCCGCAATGTTTCTACCCGTGCCCGCTCGGCCTCGGGTGCACGTGCAATCCACGGCTGACGGAGTACATCGTCAGCGGTCTGCGCCATACGGCGCGCCACGTCGAGAACGAACCGGTTCTCGGGGATGTCGAGCGTCTCGACCGGACGCCGTTGCTCCACGCTGGTTGGCTGCAGACGATGGGCGATCCCCGGTTCGGACACATCGTTTCGGGTCGCTCGATGCAGCACGCTCAGCATGGTATCGAGGTCGATAGTCGTCGCCTCTGCGATTCGCACATCCTCTCGCACGTCGGCCAGACGCCGCAGGGGATGATGCGCGATCACCTGGACCGCTCGTATGACTTCGTATCCATATCGACGGAAGAAGTGCCAGGCGAATAGGAGGTTTGGGGGACGGCGGGCTTCCCGCACGAGTCGCCCGGTTGGGGCGGCGGCGAGAAACGGCAATGGTGCTTGCCGCGCGAAGAGGTCTGTCAGCACCCGATCCGTGAAACGAATCGATTCCAGGGGTGTCGCAAACTTGGTGGCAATCACCTCGACCGTCGTCGCAGGCCCGAGCGGCCTTCCGGCTCGTAGCGGTTGGATATGCGCGATTCCAAGCTGGTTCTCGAACCGGATGTCGAAAATGCCGTGATCTGGAATCAAAGGCGGCACGACCGTCGAACCGATGCGCAGGGTTTCGGCCCCCGGCGCCATGACGCGATAGGTTGTCCACTCGGAGAGAAAGCAATCCGGACGTTGCCCGTGCCCGGTCATCGCATCCAGGGCAGCCAGAGCGTCTTCTGGCTCGATCGCCTGTCCCGACAGGACCTCGAACGCCAGCACTCCCGGACTGACGGGTTCGTGCGGAACAGGTGTGACGACTGCCCCTACGACGATGCGTTCCATGTGGCGGTCAGAACACCTGGGCGACGAGCAAGGCGATCAGCCCCAGCACCACCAGCACGCTCACGATCACCTGCCAGCGTTTCGAAATGGGGAATCCCGCCGCCTCATTCGCGAGGTCTTCCCCTCCCGCCGGACCGGCATGCGCGATGTGCGGTGGCGGCACCTGCGCCCACAGTGCCTTCGGCGAGGCCATCTGCTGTTGCCGGTCCCGCTCCAGTTCCACGGCCAGCACGTAGGCCGCCAATTCGGCCGGGTCCGCCTCCGTCCAGCCCAGATCGAATCCCGACCACCGGGTATCCAGCTTGAGGATGGACTGCAACGAGGCCGATTCGTTCTGCTCCGCCGCCTGCAACGCCAGGTCGTAGGCCCGCTGGTCGCGGCGCAGCTCGTCCGTGATGTCGCGGCGGACGCTCTCCACGTCCCGGCCCTGGTACACCGGGTGCCACGCGAAGAACGCCCGCCCGTTGGCGGCGGATGGGGGTGTCGCCGGGGCTGCGGCGGATGGCGAGTACGATGGGATGTGATCCGTCACAAGGGCTCCTGATGGGCGCGACCGGTCCGCGAAACCGCGTGGCGACCGGTCGCCGCTCGCGTGGGGCGACGATGTTGGCCAGTAGCCCCAATGGTACGCGATCCGCCGGCCTCACCCGGATGTAACCTTCGTCAGAAGCGGTCCGCCGGGTAGATGTACGGGCGCCGCTCCGGGAAGAGCACCGCCAGCACGTCGGCGATGTCCCGCGCTACCCCGATCCGGTCCAGCAGGTCCAGCGGCGGGAAACTGCCCAGCGCCAGCCGCGCCAGCTCGCCGGGCGTCAGCTCGACCTCGATGGCATCCGAAAGCCCCTCCGGCGCCGACCCTTCCGGCAGCACGTCGAGCGTCTCCGGCGTCAGTGCGATGGCCGCCGCCTCGCCATCGGCCACGATCCGGAGGATGCCACTCCAGCCCAGCCGGGACCCGAGCCAGCGGTCCCGCAGCTCTTCCTCCAGCGCGGCGATCAGGGCCACCGTCCCGGTCGACCGCGCCATGAATTGCGCGTCGCGAAAGGTCACCGTCAGCATCGCGGTGTCCTGCAACCGTGCCGCCATGCCCAGCGCCCCGACCGCGGGTTGATGGAGGTCCGCATGCGCCTTCCCGGCCTCCGCCGCCCACGCCCGCAATCCCGCGAGTAGCGCATCGGCTGCCCGCGGCGTCATCGCGAACGCCTCCCCGATATGGAAGCCGTCCGGATCGTCGCGGGTCATGTTCTTCATCCACCAGATGAACGACGCCGTCCAGGCGTAGGCGAGCACCTCGTCGGTCTCGTCGACCACCACGCGGCATTCGTCCCGGCCCTCCGCGATGGCCGTCACGAGTTCCGTCCAGACGAGCCCGTCATCATCCCGAACCGCCGCCCCGATGAGCGTTCGCGTCCCATCGGCGTAGAGCGTGCGAATCCGGGGCAGGTCTCCGGCGTGTGCGGCCCGCAACCGCAGGCCCTCGGGCATCGTGGTGTCCGCGTCGAGCCGGGTCAGCCGGATGCCGCCCTCGTGCGCCGCCGTCGCATACCCCCAACGCGGGTAGTAGTGCGGAATGCCATAGAGCGAGGTCAGGAGGGCATCGCCCGCCTTCATGCGCTCGACGGCCTCGGCCAGTACCCGGCGCGAATACCCCTTGTTCCGGTGATCCTCCGGCGTGGCGACCCCGCCGATGCCGTCCATGCGCACCGTCGCGCGGCCGATCCGCAGGGTATAGGGGATGATCCCGGTGCGGCTGACCTTCTCGCCGTCCACGACGAGCCAGAGCGTCGAGGCTCCCGGCATCTCCGCTATCGGCTCGATCGTGAACTCGCCAGGGACGGCTTCCACCGTCGACTCCTCGGGCATGGACTCGCTCCTTGTCATTGCGCCAGACACGCGCGACCGGGCCGCACTCGGGCCCGGTCGCGCTCCTGCATGCAGATTGCCCGCCAACGCGGACGGTTCGCGTCCTCATCGAGACGGGAGGACGGAGGAATGAGACGTGAGGGACGGCGCACAGACATGGGGCCAGGTGTACGGGGCACCCTGCGCGAGGCCGGAGTCGGTCCGCCATCCGGGAGGCACGCGCCACGTCGCGCTGGCTCCTCCCTCGAATCCGCACCACGACCGGATGTCCACGTCCGGCGCTGAGGGCAGGCGTCTCTCGACCGCCCTCACTCCTCACCGTTCGCTACAGCGCTACGGTTCCCTCGTAGACGAGGTCCCGGCACCGCGCCTCGATCTCGGCAGGATCGATGCTCAACCGCGCCATGCCCGTTTCCTGCGCCGAGCGGGCGACCGCCGCCGCCACCCGTGGCGACACGCGGAGGTCCAGGCTGTCCGGGATCAGGAACTCCGGGCTCAGCTTCTCCGGCGCCACGAGGTCGGCGATGGCGTAGGCCGCCGCGATCTTCATGTCGTCGCTGACCTGCCGCGCCTTCACGTCCAGCGCCCCCCGGAACACCCCCGGGAAGGCCAGCGAGTTGTTGATCTGGTTCGGGTAGTCGCTGCGCCCGGTCGCCACGGCGAAGGCCCCGGCCTCGATCGCGAGGTCGGGCATGATCTCCGGCGTCGGGTTCGCCAGCGCGAAGATCAGCGGGTCCGGCGCCATCGAGCGCACCATGTCCTGCGTCAGGCTGCCTGGGGCCGAAAGGCCGATGAAGACATCGGCGCCCGGCAGCACGTCGGCCAGCTTGCCGGTCTTGCCCTCGTGGTTCGTGACCTCGGCGATCGCCCGCTTCGACGCGTCCATGTGTCCCGGGCGGCCCGTGTAGATCGCGCCGGAGCGGTCGCAGAGGATGATGTCCGCCGCTCCGAGGACGTTCAGCAGCCTCGCGACCGCGATCCCCGCCGCGCCCGCGCCGTTGATGACGATCTTCAGGTCGCCGATCTCGCAGTTCCGCAGGCGCGTGGCATTGATCAGCCCGGCGGCGACCACGATCGCCGTGCCGTGCTGGTCGTCGTGGAAGACCGGCATGTCCAGCCGCGCCCGCAGCTTGTCCTCGATCTCGAAGCAGCGCGGCGCCGCGATGTCCTCCAAGTTGATGCCGCCCAGCGACGGCGCGATCGCCGCCACCGTCTCCACGATCGCGTCCGGGTCGCGCTCGGCGAGGCAGATCGGGAACGCCTCCACCCCGGCGAGGGTCTGGAAGAGGACCGCCTTGCCCTCCATCACCGGCAAGCCGGCGGTCGGACCGATATCGCCCAGCCCGAGCACCGCCGAACCGTCCGTCACGATCCCGACGAGGTTTCCCTTGGCCGTGAACTCCGTCACGCGGGAGACATCGTCGCGGATGACGTGGGCCGGCACCAGCGCCCGCGGCGGCACGTAGAGCAGGTTCAGGATGTGATGGTCCTTGATGGGGATCTTGCTCCGGATCTCGAGGATGCCGTGATTGCGTTCGCGGAGGTCGATCGCCTCCTCGCGGAAGGTGCGTCCTTCCTGCCGCGTACTGGGCCGCGCCGGGTCGAGCCGTCCCTCGTAGACGAAGCGGCGGGTCTTCTCGGCGACCTCCTCAGGCGTCACCTCGCGCGTCGCCTCTCCCGCCTCGATCGCGCCGCGCACCACGGCCGCCGCGATCGCCGGGGCCACGCGGAAGTCGAAGAGCGCGGGGACGATGTACTCCTCGTGCAACTGCTCGTCCGGCACCATGGCGGCCAGCGCCCGCGCGGCGTGCAGCATCATCCGCAGGCGGATATTGCGCGATCCGCTGTCCAGCAACCCCCGGAAGCAACCGG
>Ga0182740_1001460_pt1 | contig 15951 bp, 17 predicted proteins | sample eDN5th37CKraftBY_FD_128872 | JGI IMG/M metagenome (GOLD analysis project Ga0182740, IMG submission 128872) | Enriched backyard soil microbial communities from Emeryville, California, USA - eDNA 5th pass 37_C Kraft BY (version 2) (version 2) | ecosystem: Environmental > Terrestrial > Soil >...
AGCACCATGTTACGCATGTTGTCCACGAATATTCGCTCCAGCCTCAGGGCACGGGATCGAAGCCGGATCCCCCCCAGGGGTGGCATCGAGAGAGTCGCTTCACGGCCAGCCAGCCGCCCTTCAGGGCGCCGTAGCGTTCGATCGCGGTGATCGCATAGGCCGAGCAGCTCGGGTGATAGCGGCAACTCGGCGGCAGCAGGACCGAAGGCCCCCACTGCCACGCTTTCGCGATCAGGATCAGCCCCCGGCCGATCATCGGCGAATCCTGGCGAGCGCCTTTGTCAGTTCGTGGCGAAGCGCCGTGAAGTCGCGTTCGATCCCGCCGGCGCGGCCGATCAGGACGTGATCGGCCCCGGCGACGCCTTCACCGGGCAGGATTTCCCGCGCCAGCGCGCGCAGCCGCCGCTTCATCCGGTTGCGAACCACCGCGCCGCCGATCTTCCGGGTCACGGTGTAGCCGACGCGGATCGCCGGCGAATCGTCGTCCCGTGGCCGGACCAGCAGGACGAAGCCGGGCATCGGCGCGCGACGGCCGCGATTCGCGGCGAGGAAGTCGGCGCGGCGGGTGAGGGTCGCCAGCGAGACGACGCCCGGCGAATCTGTGCTCAGGCCGACAGCGACTTGCGGCCGCGCGCCCGGCGTGCCGCGAGGATCTTGCGGCCGCCCGGCGTCGCCGACCGCAGGCGGAAGCCGTGCCGGCGCTTGCGCACGAGATTGCTCGGCTGGAAGGTGCGCTTCATCGTTCATTCCTCAAAAAATTCGAACGCCGTCGTTGCATGAAAAAGGGCCGCCGGAGGCAGCCACAATCGGGAGCGCGGATTAGGCAAACATGGCGTCCAAGTCAATCCGGCAAGTCAATCCAGCACATCAATCCGGCGGGGCAATCCGCCATGCCGGGCGCCCGCTCAGTCCGGCAGGGGCGGGCCGTCACACCGGTCCGGCGGCGCGGCCCTGCGCCTGGCCCGCCGCCGCGCCGCCCGGCGCAACCCTTTGTCGGCCAGCGCGCCGTGGCGGGGCCAGCGCCGCTTGAACGCGACATAACGCCGCTTCGCCCAGAGCGAATTGCGGAGCACGAGGCCGAGGCCGGCAGCGAACACGAAGATACCGCCCGGCCCCGGCAGGATACCGACCGCCGGGCTGGCGGCGATCAACAGCCAACCCATCACGAGGAGGCAGGTGCGGACCGCCGGCATCCGGCCGAGCGCCCGGTATTTCGTGGCCAACGTCATGGGCGCCATGTGGAACCGGCCCGGCCGATGCGCAAGCCGCCGCGCGCCTTCCGGTCCGATCGTCCGGTCGGTCCGGCGCGGTCCGCGCACCGGCCCGGCGCCGGCAGGTCACGGCGTTGGCGCGCCGTCGGTTTCGAGGCAGTCGAGAAAATCGGCGATAAAGATATTCGCCTGGTCGATCGCCTCGGTGTCGAAGCGGGCGAGCAGCCGGGTGCGCAGATCGTCGGCCACGGCGTTGATTTCGGCGAGGGCTTCGTCCCCCTTGCGCGTCAGTTTGATCCGGTTGGCGCGGCGGTCGTTGGGATCGGGCAGGCGCTGCACCAGTCCTTCCGCCTCGAGATGATCGAGCGTGCGGGTAAGCGTCGGGCCCTCGATGCCGATCCGTTTGGCGATGTCGACCTGTGCGCTCAACTGCGCCGAACGCGCGATGGCGGACAGCGCCTCCATCCGTGGCGCGCTGTGCCCGAGCGGCCGGAGCCGCTCGTCGAGCAACGAACGCCAGCGCCGGCCGGCGAGCACGATCCGCATCGTAAGCCGCAGCTTGGGGTCGATTCCGGTTTCGTCGGAAACGGGCACGCCGCCATTACGGACAGCCCCATTCTGCGTGCGGGAAGTAGAGAATTTCGCCAATGCCTCGTTCCTGATCGGTTGAAGGGGGTGGCGTCCTTCTCCTACCCCCGGCGATACCAGTCACGCCTTCCGTATACCGCGCGAAGCGGGAGGCAAACCGTTATGAGGGGCCGCTATGACGGGCTGTCACTCGGACGGGACGACATGCCGGGTTCGGCGGGGCTGATGCAGGGAGACGATATGCGGCCGCAAATCTCGATCGTGGAGACCGATGTGCTCGCCATCGCGGTCGAGCAATGGGGGCGGGCGACCGATCAGCCGGTGCTGCTTCTCCACGGTTTCCCCTACGACCCGCGCGCGTTCGACCGGGTCGCGCCGGTGCTCGCGGAGGCGGGGTTGCGGGTCGTCGTCCCCTATCTGCGCGGCTTTGGCGCGACCCGTTTCCGCTCGGACGCGACGCCGCGATCCGGCCAGCAGGGCGCGCTGGCCGACGATGTGCGGGCGCTGCTCGACGCGCTCGGGCTCGACGCGGCCTGGCTCGTCGGGTTCGATTGGGGCGGCCGCGCCGCCTGCATTGCGGCCGCGCTGTGGCCCGAGCGGGTCCGGGGGCTGGTGGCGATCGGCGGCGATCTGATCCAGCGCCTCGCCGACCCGACCCGGCCCGCGCCGCCGGGGATCGAGCATCTCGTCTGGCACCAATATTATCTGGCGTCGGAGCGCGGCCGGCGCGCGTTGCGCGAGCATCCGGCGGCGCTGTGCCGGTATCTGTGGCAGCAATGGTCGCCGGGCTGGCCGTTCGACGAGGCCTGCTTCGCGCGCACCGTTGCGTCGTTCGACAATCCCGACTTCGCCGCCGTCGCCAGCCATTCCTATGGCCACCGGATCGGCGCCGCTGCGGGCGATCCGCGCTATGCGGCGATCGAGCAGGCGCTCGAAGCCGCGCCGCCGATCGCGGTGCCGGCGGTGATCCTGCGCGGCGCCGCCGCGCCGCTCGGGGGCCGTGACGTCAGCCGCTTCCGCGCCGTGGTGGCCGATCGCGCATTGCCCGGCATCGGCCATAACCCCGCGCTGGAGGCGCCGGAGGAGGTCGTGCGCGCGGTGCGCGATCTGCGCGACGTGCGCCGATAGGGTCAGGGCGTCGCGGCGGCGTCGGCGGCGACGAGGCGGATAGCGATCGGCTCCCCGACGAAGGACAGCGGGAATGGCGCGGCCTCCGTCCATAGCGGCCGGCCCTGCGAATCGGCGATGGCGGCGTGGAGCGCGTAGCGGCGCCCGGCGACGATCCGCGCCGGATCGTAATCGAGGGTGAACGGCAGCGGCACCTGCCGGCCCTGGCTCGCGGTGCGGGCAATCGCGATCTGCTCGCCGCCGATCTCGACGAGGCGGACGGTCGCGACCGCGTCGGGGGGCAGCGCGATCCGCTCGCGATAGAGCAGCGTGCCGCTCAGGTGCTCGAACCGGGTATAATGGGCGCGGTCCGGCGCGGTGCTGAACGGCACCCGGACCTGACAGGCAGCGAGCGCGAGCAGCGCGATCAGCCCGGTGGCGAGGGGTGCCGTGCGCTGCATGAGCCTGCTCCTCATATCCGATGTCCGGTGGCTACAGTTTGGGCAGCGTCACGCCGCGCTGGCCCATATATTTGCCCGCGCGATCGGCGTAGCTGGTTTCGCACGGCTCGTTGCCTTCCAGAAACAGGAACTGGCAGGCGCCCTCATTGGCGTAGACCTTGGCCGGCAGCGGCGTGGTGTTCGAGAATTCGAGGGTGACATGGCCCTCCCAGCCCGGCTCGAGCGGGGTCACGTTGACGATGATGCCGCACCGCGCATAGGTCGATTTGCCGAGGCAGATCACGAGGACGTCGCGCGGCACCCGGAAATATTCGACGGTGCGGGCGAGCGCGAAGCTGTTGGGCGGGATGATGCAGCAGTCGGTCTTGCGGTCGACGAAGCTGTTCACGGCGAAATTCTTGGGGTCGACCGTCGCCGAATCGACGTTGGTGAAAATCTTGAAATCGTCGGCCACCCGCGCGTCATAGCCGTAGGAGGAAAGCCCGTAGCTGATACAGCCGTCGCGGCGCTGGGCCTCGACGAACGGCTCGATCATGCCGTCGCGCCGGGCGCGTTCGCGTATCCATTTATCCGACATGATCGCCATGTGCGTATCGTGCTCCCTTCCGTGGCCGCCGATCCGGTCAGTCGACCAGCACTTCGACGAGGTGCGGGCCGTCGGCGGCGAACGCCTGGGCGAGCGCGGCGTCGAGCGCGTCCGCGCGTTCGACACGGACGGCGGGGATGCCCTGGCCCTCGGCAAGGCGACAGAAGTCGATCTCGTCGAGCCGGGTGCCCTCCACCTTCTGCAGCCCGAAATGGCGGCCGAAGCTGACGAGCGCTTCATAACGGCGGTTGTTGACGATGACGAAGGCGATCGGCAGCCCGAGTTGCGCGGCGCTCCACAGGCCCTGAATCGCATACATGCTCGACCCGTCGCCGAGGATCGCGATCACCCGCTCGCCGGGCCGGCCGAGCGCGACGCCGACCGCCGCCGGCAGACCGTGGCCGAGCCCGCCGCTGGCGCAGGTGTAGAAGCCGTCGCGGTCGCCGATCGGCAGATAATCGTGCATCGGCCCGCGGCTCGACGGCGCCTCCTCGACGATGAGGCTCCCCGCCGGGCGCAGCGCGGCGATCTGCTGAAGCAGATAGGCGTCGCTGAACGGCATCCCGGTGAGACGCGGCGCGGCCGCGCGCGGCGCCGGCGCCGGTCGGTCGCGCGGCGCGGGCCCGGCGAGCAGGCGGGCGATGCCGGGCTTCAGGCTGGTGAAGATCGCCGTTCCGGTCGGCGCCCACGCCGCCTGACCGGGATTGTCGGTCAGCTGGAACAGCGTCGCGCGTTCGGGGGCGTGCGGGCCGAAACCCTCGGTGTGGTAGGTGAAGACCGGGGCGCCGAGCACGAGGATCAGATCGTGCCCGGCCAGCGCCGCGACGATCTTCTCGCGGCCGGCGACGAGGAAGCCGGCGAACAGCGGGTGATCCTCGGGGAAGCTGTTGCGCCCCGACATTGGGCTTGCCCAGACCGGGGCCTTGTGCCGCTCGGCAAGCGCGATGATCTCGTCCCACGCGCCGTCGCGCGCGACCGACGCGCCGGCGACGAACACCGGCCGCTCGGCCGCCGCCAGTGCCTCGGCCGCGTCGGCGAGGAGCGCGGCGTCGCCCTCCACGCGCCGGCTGACCCGGCGGCCGGCGAGCGGTTCGCAGGGCCGGTCCCAGTCGTCGACCGGCACCGAGACGAAGGTCGGCCCGCACGGCGCCTGCATCGCGACATGATAGGCCCGCGCGATCGCGGCGGGCACATCCTCGGCACGGGCCGGCTCGACGCTCCATTTGACGAAGGGCTTGGGGAAGTCGGCGGCCTGCTCGGCGAACAGGAACGGCTCATAGGGCAGGATCGAGCGCGCCTGCTGGCCGGCCGTCACCACCAGCGGGGTCTGGTTGCGGTAGGCGGTGAACAGATTGCCGAGCGAATGGCCGACGCCCGCCGAGGAATGGAGGTTGACGAGCGCCGCGTTGCGGGTCGCCTGGGCGAAGCCGTCCGCCATGCCCATCACGATCGCTTCCTGAAGCCCGAGAATATAACGGAAATCATCCGGGAAATCGCGGAACATCGGCAGCTCGGTCGACCCCGGATTGCCGAATATCGTCGTCATGCCCAGTTCGCGCAGCAGGCTGAGGGTGACGCTGCGGACGGTGTCGGTCATGATTCGCGGATCTTCCCTGGCTGCGGATGCGCGCCTGTCCTGGGCGACCCGGCGCGCGCCGTCAACGCAAAGGCCCTCCCCCTTGCGGGAAAGGGCCTGCGTCGTGCCGGGGCCGGGCTCAGGCTTTTACCTTGGCTTTCGCCGCGCCCCTCTTTTTCGGCCGGCGCGGCGGCGCCGGGACGATCTCGAACGCAAGCGCGCCGTCCTTGAGGCGGACCTTGACCTCGCCGCCATGGACGAGCTTGCCGAACAGCAGCTCCTCGGCGAGCGGCTGCTTGATCTGCTCCTGGATCAGCCGGCTCATCGGCCGGGCGCCGTACAGCTTGTCGTAGCCGCGTTCGGTCAGCCACGCCTTGGCGTCGTCGTCGAGGGCGATATGGACGTCGCGCTCGGCGAGCTGCAATTCGAGCTGGAGGACGAACTTCTCCACCACCCGCGCGACGACCTCCGGCGGCAGATAGCCGAACGGGACGATCGCATCGAGCCGGTTGCGGAACTCGGGCGTGAACATCCGCTTCACCGCCTCCTCATCCTCGCCCTCGCGGGTGAGATTGCCGAAGCCGAGCGTGGCGCGCGCGACATCGGAGGCCCCCGCGTTGGTCGTCATGATCAGGATGACGTTGCGGAAATCGACGGTCTTGCCGTGGTGGTCGGTCAGCTTGCCGTTGTCCATCACCTGCAACAGGATGTTGAACAGATCGGGATGCGCCTTCTCGATCTCGTCGAGCAGCAGCACCGAATGCGGATGCTGGTCGACCGCGTCGGTCAGCAGCCCGCCCTGATCGTAGCCGACATAGCCCGGCGGCGCGCCGATCAGCCGGCTGACCGAGTGGCGCTCCATATATTCGGACATGTCGAACCGCTGGAGCGGGATGCCCATGATCGACGCGAGCTGGCGCGCGACTTCGGTCTTGCCGACGCCGGTCGGCCCCGTGAACAGATAGTTGCCGATCGGCTTGTCCGGCTCGCGCAGCCCCGCCCGGCTGAGCTTGATCGCCGAGGCGAGCTTCTCGATCGCCGCGTCCTGCCCGAAGACGACGCGCTTCAGGTCGGTTTCCAGCGTGGCGAGCGACTTCTTGTCGTCCGACGAGACCGACTTGGGTGGAATCCGCGCCATCGTCGCGATCACCGCCTCGATTTCCCTGGGCGTGATCACCTTCTTGCGCCGCGACGGGGCGACCAGCATCTGCGAGGCGCCGACCTCGTCGATCACGTCGATCGCCTTGTCGGGCAGCTTGCGGTCGTTGATGTAGCGCGCGGAAAGCTCGACCGCGGCCTTGATCGCGTCGGGCGTGTAGCGGACGTTATGATGCGCCTCGAACGCCGAGCGCAGCCCGGTGAGGATCTTGATGGTGTCCTCGACGGTCGGCTCGTTGACGTCGATCTTCTGGAAGCGCCGGAGCAGCGCCCGGTCCTTCTCGAAATGGTTGCGGAACTCCTTGTAGGTGGTCGAGCCGATGCACCGGATCAGCCCGCCCGAGAGCGCGGGCTTCAGCAGGTTCGACGCATCCATCGCGCCGCCCGAGGTGGCGCCGGCACCGATCACGGTGTGGATCTCGTCGATGAACAGGATCGCGTGGGGCAGCTTCTCCAGCTCGGTGACGACCTGCTTCAGCCGCTCCTCGAAATCGCCGCGATAGCGGGTGCCGGCGAGCAGCGCGCCCATGTCGAGCGAGTAGATCACGGCGGGCAGCAGCACGTCGGGCACCTGCTTCTCGACGATCTTGCGCGCCAGCCCCTCGGCGATCGCGGTCTTGCCGACCCCGGGATCGCCGACATAGAGCGGATTGTTCTTCGAGCGCCGGCAGAGAATCTGGACCGTGCGATCGACCTCGAGGCCGCGCCCGATCAGCGGGTCGACGCGCCCGGCCTCGGCCTTCTCGTTCAAATTGACGCAGAACTGCTTGAGCGCGCTTTCACCCTTCTTGCCGTCGGGCCGCGCCGCTTTTTCCTCCTCTGCCCCCTTAACCTCGCGCTGCTCCATGGGCTGGCCGGCCTTGCCGACACCGTGGCTGATGTAGCTTACCGCGTCGAGGCGGCTCATATCCTGCTGTTGCAGGAAGAAGACGGCGTAGCTCTCGCGTTCGGAGAACAGCGCGACGAGCACGTTGGCGCCGGTCACTTCCTCCCGCCCCGAGGACTGGACGTGGAGGATCGCGCGCTGGACGACGCGCTGGAAACCGCTGGTGGGCGAGGGATCGGTGTTGCCCTCGACCTTGAGGGCGTCGAGTTCGGTGTCGAGATAGACCGTCACCGCGTCCTTCAGTTCGCCAAGCTCGACCCCGCACGCGACCATGACCTTCGAGGCGTGTTCGTCGTCGATCAGCGCGAGCAGCAGATGCTCGAGCGTGGCATATTCATGACGCCGGTTCGACGCGGCCGTGAGCGCGTTGTGGAGTGTCTGCTCAAGCTCCCTGGCGAATGAGGGCATATCATACTCCTTAGGCCCGCGCGGGACACGGGCGCCGTTCCCGCTCTATGTCGTGATCGGCACCGCGTTCATCAAGGATGGCCGTCGCATGCCGGCCTGTGCCACTGGCTCATTCCCTGCTCCCTCTCACCGTTTGAATAGCGCATCGGCGCTTGTCCTATGATTAATGGCGGTCTCGATGTGGCGCCGGACCCGCGCGATCTCCGCTTCCAGCGCGGCAATCCGCGCGCGCAACTCGTCGACCGAAAAAGGATCGAGGTCCTGTCGGGCCAGCGTGACGAGAGGATCGCCCTCCCGTTTGGGAAAAACATCGTCCGCGTCCATGCCGGCAGCGTTGACCGACGGGCCTGCCATGTCAATAAACCTTGCCAGGAAACAGGACGGGCAGGGCAGAGATGGCGGCGGCGCTACCGACGATGATGCACGCGATTGACCCGGAGGGGGCCGGCCCGCCCGAGGTGTTGCGCCTCGTCGAGCGGCCGGTGCCGGCGCCGGGGCCGGGGGGCTATCTGGTGCGGGTCGCCGCCGCCGGGGTGAACCGGCCCGATGTGATGCAGCGCAAGGGGGCCTATCCGCCGCCGCCCGGCGCGCCCTCGATCCCCGGTCTGGAGATCGCGGGCACGGTCGTCGCGGCGGGAGTGGGCGCCGATCCCGCGCGGATCGGCCAGCCGGTGTGCGCGCTGGTCGCCGGCGGCGGCTATGCCGAATATTGTGTGGCGCCCGCCGGCCAGTGCCTACCGGTGCCGCCGGCGCTGACCCTGATCGAGGCGGCGGCGATGCCCGAGACCCTGTTCACGGTGTGGATCAATCTGTTCGAGCGCGCTTATGCAACCGAGAACGACACCGTTCTCGTCCATGGCGGCACCAGCGGGATCGGGACGATGGCGATCCTGCTCGGCAAGCTGTTCGGGCTGACCGTGATCGTCACCGCCGGCAGCGACGAGAAGTGCGCCGCCGCGCGGGCGATCGGCGCCGATCATGCGATCAACTACAACAGCCGGGATTTCGTCGAGGACGTCCAGGCGATCACCGGCGGGCGGGGCGTGCAGGCGGTGCTCGACATGGTCGGCGGCGATTATGTACCGCGCAACATCGCCTGTCTTGCCGACGATGGCCGCCACGTCTCGATCGCGACCCAGCGCGGCGGCAAGACCGAGCTGAACCTGGGCGCGCTGATGCGGCGGCGGCTGACGCTCACCGGCTCGACGCTCCGCCCGCGCTCGGTCGAGTTCAAGACCCTTGTCGCCGAGGAGCTGGAGCGCATCGTCTGGCCGTTCGTCGCCGACGGGCGGCTCAAGCCGGTGATCGATTCGACGTTTCCGCTCGCCCGCGCGGCCGAGGCCCATGCCCGGCTCGAAGCGGGCGCGCATATCGGAAAGATCGTGCTCGAAGTCGGATAAGCGGGCGGGCGCGCCATTCGCGCCTTGCCCTGTCCCGGCGGGAGGATTACATCGGCAGTCATGCGCAGGCCGCTCCGTGACGGGGCGGCCCTTATTGTTTTTGGAAAGGACGCCGATGGCCCAGCCGCTCATGCCCCACGCAACCGCGTCATGGCTGGTCGACAATACCGCGCTCAGCTTCGAGCAGATCGCCACCTTCTGCGGCCTGCATATCCTCGAAGTGCAGGCGATCGCCGACGACACCGCCGCCACCAAGCTCACCGGGCGCGATCCGGTCCGCGCCGGCGAACTGACGCTGGCCGAGATCGAGAAAGGTCAGGCCGACCCGAGCTACGAACTCGTGATGAGCAAGGGCCCCGAGCAGGTGCGCCGCACCAAGGGGCCGCGCTACACCCCGGTGTCCAAGCGGCAGGACAAGCCCGACGGCATCGCCTGGATCGTGCGCAACCATCCCGAGATCACCGACGGCCAGATTTCCAGCCTGATCGGCACCACCCGCACCACCATCGCCGCGATCCGCGACCGCACCCATTGGAACATCGCCAATATCGTGCCCAAGGATCCGGTGACGCTCGGCCTTTGCCCGCAGCGAGAACTCGATGCGCTGGTGGCGAAGGCGGCGAAGGCGGCCGGCGTCGAGGCACCTGCCGACAATCGCCTCGAAGGCGACCGCGAGGCGCTGATTGAGGAGCTGCGCGCCGAGCGCGACACCGCCCAGCGCGAGGCCGAAGCCGGCGACGGTGAAACCGCAGGCGAGATGGACCCGCGCGGCTTCGTCGACCCGTTCCGCAAGCCGCAGGCGTAGCGCCGATCCGCTTCAGGTCGGCGGATGACGCTATCCGCCTCGCAATCGCTCCAGCCGCCGGCCCCGGTCAGCCGGGCAGCGTCGGGCTGCTCCTCTCCCGCTCGAACCGGCGACCGAGCGCGAGCGCGAGCGCGCCCCAGAGCGCGGAGACGGCGGCGCCGAGCATGGCGATCCCGATCACCCCGATCCCGATTGCGGCGAGCCCGGCCTGCGCCCAGGCGGCGCTCAGGTCGCCGAAGCGGTAGACCACGGTGTCGATCACGTTCTTCGCCTTATATTTGCTCTCCTGATCGACGACGGTGAACAGCATTTCGCGGCTGGGCCGGGCGATCGCATATTCGGCGATGCGCCGTATCGCCTGGACGCCGAGCAGCACCATCAGCACCGGGGAGACCGCGATCAGGATGAAGGCGGCGAACATGATCAGCGGGTTGAGGACCAGCCCGCTCGTGACGCCGAACCGGGTGACGATCCGGCCGGTGCCGAACAGCTGCACCGCGATCGCGCTCAGATTGACCACGAGATCGACCGCCGCGAACGCCTGGGTGCGCGCCTCGCGGCTCTCGAAGGCGTTGGCGATGAATGCCGCCTGCTGGAAGTAGATGATCGTCGAGATCCAGGTCAGCAGCAGGATGAACCCCGCGATCAGCAGCAGATAGGGCGAACGCAGCAGCAGGCCGAAACCCGCGAACGGATTGGGGTTGGCGTTCAGCCGGTGGTCGAGCCGGGTGGTCTGCGCATCACCGCCATCTTCCGCGTCCGGCCGCGCGGCCCGCAACCGCTCCTTCTCGCGAACCAGCGCCCGCACCACGAGAATCGCCGCGCCGAACCCGGCGGCCGAGACGAGCAGCATCGTCCCGGTGCCGACCATCGTCACCAGCACGGCGGTGATCGCCGGGCCGAGCGCCGCGCCGACGCTGCCGCCCGCCGCGATGAAGCCGAACAGCCGCTTCGCCTGCGCGCGCGAATAGAGGTCCGCCATGAAGCTCCAGAACACGGAGATGATGAACATGTTGAAGACCGAGAGCCACACGTAGAACAGCGCGGCGATCGCCCGGCTTTCGGGGTCGGCTTCGAACAGGCCGTAAAAAATCAGGATGTTGAGGACGAAGAAGCCGTAAACCCACGGCAGGAAGCTTTGCAGCGTCATCCGCGCCGCGATGCCGGCATAAATCGGCGCGGCGAGGAAGGTGGCGAAAAAGGTCGCGGTGAACAGATGTTCGAGGCGATCCGCGCCATAGACCGTGCCCATCGCGTCGCGGATCGGGCGCAGCACATAGTAACTCGCCATGATCAGGAAGAAATAGAGGAACGACAGCCACACCGCGCGCAGCTCGCGCGGCTCGATCCGCGTCGTTACCCGCAGAAACCGCGACCAGGATGCGGCCGCGGTCATGAAATGCCGAGCGTTTCCCAATGCGTCTCGATCCGCCGGCGGGTGGCCGCGTCGAACAGCCGCCCGCGTCCGGCCTGCTGGTTGTCGTGCAGGTGGGCGAGCTTGGTGGTGCCCGGAATCGCGGCGGTGATCGCGGGATGCGAGACGTTATATTTGAGCAGCAGTTGTGGCCAGCTCGTCACCCCGTAATCCTTGACGAAATCGGGCAGCGGGACGGCGGCCAGCTTCGGAATCAGGCTGCCGCGGCGGCCACCGAACGGCATGTTGTTGAGGACAGCGATGCCCTTGTCCTGTGCCGTCGGCAGGATGCGATCGGCGGATTCGCGGCTGTCGATCGAATAATCGACCTGAATGAAGTCGAGCCGGTGTTTGGCCATCGCCGCCAGCATCTGCGGATATTGCCTCGGCATCGACGTGGTGATGCCGATATAGCGGACCTTGTTCGCCTGTTTATATTCGGCGAGCAGCGGTAGCAGTTCGTCGAGCCCGTGGAAATTATGGATCTGGAGCAGGTCGATCCGGTCGGTCCGCAGCCGCCGGAACGACGAATCGAGCATCGCCTTGCCTTGCGCCAGATCGCCCGTCATCGGCGTCTTGGTGGCGAGGAACATGGCATCGCGATTGCCGATCGCTTCGAGCAACTGGCCGATCACGTCCTCCGAGCGGCCATAGGCGCTGGCGGTGTCGATCACCTTGCCGCCCAGCCCGGGCAGGTTTTGCAGCACCTCCCTGCGCGCGGCGATCTCTGCCGTGTCGGTGACGCCGAAGGCGTTGGTGCCGATCCCGATGACGGGTAGGCGCTCGCCCGAGGAGGGGATCGGCTTGGTGAGGGGCGCGTCCTGCGCCAGCGCCGGCGTCCATCCTCCGATCATGAGGCCGGCTCCGGCCGCCAGACTGCCGTGCAGGATGGTGCGCCGCGAGATCGCGGTGTTGAACGGTGTCGCCATCATTCGTCTCCCTCGTATCGCGGCCGGTTATTCGACAGGATAACCGGACCAAAAGCAACGTCTGCCGGGCGCTTCGCGGCCGAGCCGCTTCCACCGCGGCGGATCAGACTCTAGGATGAACGGGACCGGGGCAAAGAGGCGATACGGATGAGCGATGACGGTGGCGCGACGCGCGGGGCTTTCGATGCGGCACGGGCGCTGGCGCGGTTGCGCGCCGCGCTGGGCGCCGACATCGTTCACGGGCCGGACGAGGCCGATTTCGCGCGCCACCGTCAGGATTTCCTGCAGCACACGCCCGATGGCGTGGCGCTGGTCGGCGCGGCCTATCCGCGGACCACGGCGCAGGTGTCCGACATCCTGCGGATCTGTAACGAGGAAGCGCTCCCGGTCACGCCGCAGGGTGGGATGACCGGGCTTGCCGGCGGCGGCGTGCCGGTGGCGCCGTCGCTCGTGCTGTCGCTGGAGCGGATGCGCGCGATCGAGGAACTCGACGCCGCCGGGGCGACGATGACGGTGGAAGCCGGCGTCGTCCTCGAAACCGTGCAGAAAGCCGCCGATGCCGCCGGTTTCCTGTTCCCGCTCGATCTTGGCGGCCGGGGATCGGCGCAGATCGGCGGCAATACCTCCACCAACGCCGGCGGCAACCGCGTGCTGCGCTATGGCATGATGCGCGAACTCGTGCTCGGGCTGGAGGTGGTGCTGGCCGACGGCACCGTCATCACCTCGCTCAACCGGATGCTGAAGAATAATGCCGGCTACGATCTGAAGCATATGTTCATCGGCGCCGAGGGCACGCTGGGCGTGATCACCCGCGTCGTGCTGCGGCTCTATCCCAAGCCGCGCAGCATCGCGACCGGGCTGATCGCGGTGAGCGATTATCCAGGGGTGCTCGCCGTCATGCGCCATGCCCGCGAGGCGTTCGGGGGCACGCTGGCCGCCTTCGAGGTGATGTGGCCGGAATTCTACCATCTGGGGACCACCGCGCTCGGTCGCACCCCGCCGCTGCCCGAAGGCCATCCGATCTATATCCTGCTGGAAACGCTCGGCACCGATCCCGAGGACGACCAGCGCCGGTTCGAGGCGGCGCTCGGCGAACTGACCGAGCGCGGGCTGGTGCGCGACGCCGTGATCGCGCAATCGCGCCAGCAGCGGGAAAATCTCTGGGCGATCCGCGACTGCCCCGGCGAATTCCCCAAGGTGTTCTGGCCGCAACTGAGCTTCGACATCAGCCTGCCGGCCAGCAAGATCGGCGATTTCATGCCCGATCTCCGGCGGCGGCTCGAGGCGCGGTGGCCCGATGTCGAGACGGTTTTCTTCGGCCATCTGGCGGATTCGAACCTTCACCTCTCGGTCCGTGTGGGTGAGGACCCGCTGCCCGAGCATGCGATCGACAGCGCCGTCTATCAGGCGGTTGGCGACTGGGGCGGCTCGATCTCGGCGGAACATGGCATCGGCAGCCTCAAGCGCGAATTCCTCCACCATTCGCGCACCCCGGCGGAAATCGCGCTGATGCGCCGACTGAAAGCGGCGCTCGATCCCAACGGCATCCTCAACCCCCAAAAAGTGATCTGAGACGCGCGGTTCTTGCTGAAGCGGATCGACTCTAGCGCAGGACGGCGGCGGCGGCGCGGGACGCGAGGCGCTCGACCGCCTGGGCGTGGATGCCGGGAACGGTCGCGAGCACGCCGAACATCTCGCCGGAGGTCGAATTGTAGCGCAGCGGCCGGCCGAGCGCGTCGGTGACGGTGGCGCCGGCCTCCTCGGCGATCAGCCCGGCGGCGGCGATGTCCCATTCGTGGCCCCAGCGGATCGCGGCGAGCAGGTCGGCCTCGTCGGCCGCCACCATCGCGATCCTGAGCGCGATCGAATTGGGCCGGGCAACCGGCGACAGATCGGCGTCGACCTGCGGCAGCACCGTCGCCGGCACCCGCGCGCCGGAAAGCGTGTGGCGGTCGCCGCACCGGAGCGCCACGCCGTTGCGCGTCGCGCCGCGCCCCGCCGCCGCCCGCCAATGCTCGCCACGTGCGGGGGCGTCGAGCACGCCGAGACGTGGCCGGCCGCCTTCGACGAGCGCGATCGAGATCGCCCAGCCGTCGCGGCCGCGCAGAAAGTCCCGCGTGCCGTCGATCGGGTCGACCACCCAGACCCGCGAGCGCAGCAGCCGCTCCGCCGAATCGGCGGTTTCCTCGGACAACCAGCCCGCCTCGGGGTCGAGCGCGGTCAGGCGCTCGCGCAGCAGCCGGTCCGCCTCGAGATCGACCTCGCAGACCGGCTCGCCGCGCGCCTTTTCCCAGCGGGCGAAATCTTCCTCCCAGCGCCGGCACACCATCGCGCCGACCTCGCGCCCGATGACGCTGACCGCATCGAGCAGGGCGTCAGGCGCCGGCAACGGTCATCCCATCGACCCTGAGCGTCGGTACGTTGATCGCCCGGCGGAAGGCGAGATCGTCGGCCGGAACGAGCGCGCGGAACATCGTCTTCAGATTGCCCGCGATCGTGATTTCGGCCGCCGGCTCGGCCAGCACGCCATTGCGGATCACGAAGCCCGACGCCCCCCGGCTGTAGTCGCCGGTCACCGGATTGACGCCTTGCCCGATCAGTTCGGTAACGAACAGGCCCAGCGTCACGTCTGCCATCAATGCCGCGGGGGAGAGCGCGCCGGGGGCCATGTGGAGATTGGTCGTCCCGGCGCCGGGCGGGCCGCCGATGCCGCGCGAGGCGTGGCCGGTCGGGGCGAGGCCGAGCTGGCGGGCGGACGCCGAATCGAGCAGCCAGCCGGTCAGCACGCCATCGGCGATGATGTCGGTCGCGGCGGCTGGCAGGCCCTCGCCGTCGAACGGGCGCGAGCGCAGCCCGCGCGGGCGGAGCGGATCGTCGCGGATCGTGACGCCGGGCGCGAACACCGCCTCGCCCAGCGAATCGAGCAGAAAGCTGGTCTTGCGCGCGATTGCCGCGCCGGTGATCGCGCCGACGAGATGGCCGAGCAGGCTCGCGCCCACTCGTGGATCGAACACCACCGGCATCGTCCCGCTCGCGAGCTTGCCGGGGTTGAGCCGGGCGACCGCGCGTTCGCCGGCGCGCTTTCCGATCGCCTCGCTCGCCTCCAGATCGGCGAGGTGGCGCGCGCTGTGATAGGCGTAATCGCGCTGCATCGCGGCGCCGGCGCCGGCGATGACGCTGGCCGAGCAGCCGTAGCCGCTGGTGCCGTAGCCGTGGGCGAAACCGTGGCTGGTGGCGAGCGCGATCACGCCCCGGCTGGCGCTGGCCCCGCCGCCCTCGCTGTTGGTGACACCGGCCACCGCGCGGGCCGCGTCCTCGGCGGCGAGAGCGCGTGCGCGCAGATCGGCGGGCGAAGGATCGGCGCCGTCGTCGATGTCGAGCGCGGCCGGCGCGCCGGTCAGCAGCCGATCCTCGGGCGCGAG
>Ga0182740_1001463_pt1 | contig 15936 bp, 12 predicted proteins | sample eDN5th37CKraftBY_FD_128872 | JGI IMG/M metagenome (GOLD analysis project Ga0182740, IMG submission 128872) | Enriched backyard soil microbial communities from Emeryville, California, USA - eDNA 5th pass 37_C Kraft BY (version 2) (version 2) | ecosystem: Environmental > Terrestrial > Soil >...
GAAGGCGTCCGGCACGCTGGCGCCGCAGACCAGCAGGCCGTGGTTTCGCAGGATCATCGCGTCGTGCGGGCCCAGGTCGGCGACCAGGCGCTGCTGCTCGTCCATGTCGAGGGCGACGCCTTCATAGTCGTGATAGCCGATGCGGTTGTGAAAGCGCATGGCATGCTGCGAGATCATGAGCAGGCCAGTCTGTTGCGCGGACACGGCGATGCCGGCGGCGGTATGCGTATGCATGACGCAGGCCGCGTCGTGGCGGGCCCGATGGATGGCGCTGTGGATAACGAAGCCGGCAGGATTGATGCCCAGGCCGGTCTGGTCCAGCAGGATGGCGCCGTCGATGTTCACCTTGACCAGGTTGGACGCGGTGATCTCGTTGAACATCAGCCCGTAGGCATTGATCAGGAAGTGCGGCTCGGCGCCGGGAACGCGGGCCGAGATATGCGTATAGATGTGGTCGGTCATGCGCATTTCGACGGCCAGGTTATAGGCCGCGGCGAGATCGACTCGCACTGCCCATTCCTCGGCCGAAACCTGTTCCTTGATCGATGCCTCTTGCACGGCTGCTCCTCCGGTATTGCATTCTTTTTTGTCTGACCGGCGCCGCGGCTGCGTGGCGCCTTTGAACCGGAGTATAGGTTTTCCCGCTGTCGCCGACTAAGCAAACGTTTTGATCGAAACGCATAAATTGCATCAATCATTCGCCCTTGCCGGCATGCATGAAAAACCTTGATGGATATGCATAAAAACGTTTAGCTAGTGCCGCGAATGGCCGCTTCCTATACTGATTTTCTTACCCATGGGCGCGCCTGCACCAGGAGCGGCGCGCCGTTGAAAATCAACATACCGGAGGCTGGATGGACGCTGCAGGAAACCGCACGATCACGGATTTGCTCGATGAACAGGCGCTTTGTCATGGGCATAAGGTGGCGATCGTGCATGAGTACCAGAACGGCGACATCAGCCAACTGAGCTACATCCAGTTGCGCGAGGCGGCCCGCGGCTTTGCGGCAGCCCTGCAGGCCCGCGGCGTCATGCCGGGCGACCGCGTATTTGTGTTCATGGGGAATACGGCGGAGTATGTGCCGCTGTGGATGGGGCTCATGCTGGCTGGCGCGGTCATCGTGGCCGGAAATATCTACCTGACGGCACCGGAAGTGGCCTATCAGCTGGAGCATTGCCAGCCAGCGCTGGCGCTGGTGGAGCCCGCGCATGAGGCGCTGATCCGCGAAGTCTCCGCTGGCTTGGCACAAGCGCCGGACATCATGCCGGTGGCGCGTGGGAGTCTGGGGCCGGAGGGTTTGCGCGGCGTCTGGGCGGAGACTTGCACGGATTACCATGCGCCGCCGCAATGCAGCGACGACCTGGCGCAGATCCTGTATACCTCCGGCACTTCAGCGCGCCCCAAGGGAGTGATGCTGACCCAGGCCAACTTGCTCTGGTGCGGACAGGCGGGCGCGGCCAACAGCGGCTTGAGCCGCGCCGACCGCGTGTTCAACAACAAGCCGCTATTTCATGCGAACTGCCAGGAAACCGTGTTGTCCTGCCTGACGGCAGGCGCCACCGCGGTGATTGGCGAGCGATATAGCGCGACACGCTATCTGCGCCAGCTCATCGAGCATCGCATTACTATTTGCAGCCTGTCGGGCATGCTGTGCCGCACGCTGCTGAACCAGCCGCCCACCCGGTTCGACACGGCGCACCAGGTGCGCTACGCCGGGTATGCCATCAATATTTCCGAGGCCGAGATTGCCGCTTTCATCGCGCGTTTCCGCATACCGTTGCGCAACGGTTATGGGCAGTCCGAGACCATGCTCTACATCACCCTGCAACCGCATGCCTCGCCTTCCAGCTACCCGTCCATAGGCCGCGCTACGCCCGATCGCGAAGTGTTCGTGGTCGATGACGACAACCGGCCCGTGGCGGTCGGCGCCGTGGGCGAGATTGTCGTGCGCGGCCGGCCCGGGCGCACGCTCACCCTGGGTTACTACCGTGACCCCGATGCGACGCAGGCCGTATTTGAAGGCGGCTGGCTGCACACGGGGGACCTGGGCTATCAGGATGCCAAGGGCAATTTCTTTTTCTTCGGCCGCAAGAAGGAAGTGATCAAGCGGGCGGGCGAGAACATCTCCGCCGCGGAAGTGGAAGAGGCATTGATGGGGCATCCTGCCGTGCGCGATGTGGCAGTGGTGGGTATCCCCGATCCCGTGCGTGACCAGTCGGTCAAGGCGTTCATTGTGCTGCACGACCAGCAGCAGGCCGACGCTGCCGCCATCAAGGCGTTTTGCGCCGAGCGGCTGGCCTACTTCAAGGTGCCGGAGCATGTGCAGTTCATGGAGGAACTGCCGCGAAACGCCAGCGGCAAGGTGCAGAAGCGAGCGCTGCTGGACGCTTGAACGCCGCCGTGTGACGTCAGGCCTTGCCGGTGGCGGCCTTGCCCAGCCGGGTCAGGGCCTCGGCGACCTGATGGACGATGGCCTGGCCCTGGTTGCGATGGATGGCAATGGTGAATTCCAGCGTCAGCGGTTGCAGCGCGGGGTCCACCAGTACCAGGGAGCCGGCCTGCACCTGCCGAGCCACCATCATTTCCGGCAGCTGCGCGATGCCGCCGCCGGCCTCGACCACCTCGATCAGGCTGTTCAGGCGATTGCAGCTGCAGATATTGTCCAGGTTTGCGCCCATGTCGCGCAGTTCGTCCTGCGCCGGGCCGAAGAAGCCGGACGGCCGGGACACGCACCACAGGGGTTCGGTCTGTAACAGCGACTGCATCGTGCGTGGCCGGCCGTCGGCGTCGGTCAGGAGCCGGGACGAGACCATCCAGGACATGCGGGTTGTGCCCAGCGATTCGCAGATGAACTGATCGTCGCGCAGATGGTTGGCCATGATGGCGATGTCCAGCGCGCCGGACGTCAGGTGCTCCTGCAGTTTGACCGCCAGGTCCAGCTCGATCTCGTAAGAGATGCGCGGCAGGGCGCGGCGCAGTTCTGGCACTACGCGCGAAAACCAGGTCATGGAAATTTCGCCCATGCCGATGCGTACCGTGCCAGCGGCGTTGTTCACTGCCTCCGCATCGGTGAAGGCGTCTTCCACCGCCAGCAGCAAGGGTTCGACGCGTTCGACGAAGCGCCGCGCGGGCACCGTCAATTCCAGCCTGCGGCCGCGCTTTTCGAACAAGGGGAAGCCAAGCGCCTGCTCCAGTTCCTTCATGCGGGCCGATACGGCGGGCTGCGAGGTATGCAGCCGTTCGGCCGCCGCGCGGAAACTGCCCAGCTTGGCGATCTGGCACAGGGTTTCGGCGTTGGTCAGATTCGGACGGGGCATGGCTGGACGTGGTGGCTTTGGGCCGTATGTTAAAGGAAACCGTCAGGGAATCGCCTGCGGCTCCGTGAAATCCGCCATTTCGCGACGTCTGGCCGGCCGATACACTGGCCGCTCGCCATTCAAACGAGAACGCCATGAGACAACTACTTCCCGCCCTGGGCGCCGCGCTAGTCTTCACGTTGGGCGCGCAGGCGGCGTCGGCCCAGCCCGCCCAGCCTGCGGCCTCCCCGCCGCGCGACCCGTTCTTCTGGCTGGGAGAAATCAACAAGGCGACCGCCGTCATCAACACGGACGAAGGATTGCTGGACAAGTCCATGGCGCCGCGCCTGGCTGCCGGCGTGGCCAAGGTGATCAGCGACGGCAACCAGCCCGGCGCCAAGCGCCCGTCCAGCGTCATTACCTTCGAGCCGCTGCTGATCAAGGCGGCAGGCGAAGACGTGACTCTGCTGCACGCGGGGCGCTCCAGCCAGGACATGCATGCGACCTACCGCAGCGCCATCCTGCGCGACAAGCTGCTGGACCTGGCCGATCAGTTGAACGCCACATCCCGGACGCTGGTGGAACTTGCAGGCAAGCACGCGGCGGCCGTTGTGCCGAACTACACCAATGGGGTGGCGGCGCAACCCAACAGCTACGGGCATTATCTGCTGGGGCAGGCCGCGGGCCTGGCACGCGATGCCCAGCGCATCCGCGAAGCCTATGTGCGCATCGACCGTTCGCCGATGGGCACGACGGTACTGAATGGCACCAGCTGGCCGCTGGATCGCAAGCGCATGGCGCAATACCTGGGCTTTGCCGCGCTGGTGGACAACGCTTATGACGCGTCGCAGATCTCGTCGATGGACCAGCCGGTCGAAGTCGCGTCCATTGTCACCAGCATCGCGCTGCGCACGGGCAACTTTGTCGAGGACGTAATGACCCAGTACGCGCAGCCGCGTCCCTGGATCCTGCTGGAGGAAGGCGGCGGCAACACCTATGTTTCCAGCGCCATGCCACAGAAGCGAAACCCAGGCTTGCTCAACGACACGCGCAGCGACGCTTCGACCGCGGTGACGCTGGCCATGGGTCCGGTGGTGCAGACGCACAACATCACGCCGGGCATGAGCGATCCCAAGGACGTGAAACAGAACTCCGCCATGGTCGATGCCGGGATTTCGGCGCTGAAACGTTGGGACCGGGTGCTCAAGGCCATGGTCATCAGCCCCGACCGCGCGCTGGAAGAGCTGAACAGCGATTGGACGGCTTCACAGGAATTGGCCGATGTGCTGATGCGCAAGTACAAGCTGCCGTTCCGCGACGGCCATCACTTTGCGTCAGAGGTCGTGAGCTACGCCAAGACCAACAACATCAAGCCGCTGGACTTCCCCTATGAACAGGCTCGGCGCATCTACGCGGACGCCATGAAGGACTCGAAGTACGGCAACGAGTTGCCGATGAGCGAGGCGGAGTTCCGTTCGACGCTGGACCCGGTGGCCATCGTCAAGAACCGCGCGACCTCGGGCGGCCCGCAACCGGCGGAAATGGAGCGCATGCTGAGGGAGGCGCGCGCCCAGTTGGCTGACCAGGATGCCTGGATCAAAGCGCGGCGCGCCCATATCAACGATGCGCTGGCGGAGCTGGACAAGAAATTCGGCGCGCTGGTGGCCAGCGCGCCGAAGGAGAAGGGCCAGTAAGGCGGTGCTGCCCGGTCCTGCCGGGCAGGCCACCCTTCCCCCTGGGGTGATCAGCCCCGGGCAGGGAAGGGCGCAGTAAATCGGCGCAGCCGCAGCGCGTTGCTCAGGACGAACACGCTGGACAGGGCCATCGCGCCTGCCGCGAATACCGGCGACAGCAGACTGCCGTTTACCGGGTAGAGCAGGCCCGCCGCGACCGGGATCAAGGCGACGTTGTAGGCGAACGCCCAGAACAGGTTTTGCTTGATGTTGCGTATCGTGGCCTTGGACAGGGCGATAGCGTTGGGCACGCCGCCCAGGTCGCCCGACATGAGCACGACGTCGGCCGCCTCGATGGCGATGTCCGTGCCAGTGCCTATGGCCAGGCCCACGTCCGCTTCGGCCAGAGCCGGCGCATCGTTGATGCCGTCGCCCACATAGGCGATGGGGCCGTATTGCTGCTTCAGGCGCTGCACGGCCTCGACCTTGCCGTCGGGCAGCACTTCTGCCACGACTTCATCAATGCCGAGCTGGCGGGCGATGGCCTCGCCGGTGCGGCGGTTGTCGCCCGTGATCATGGCGACCTTCAGGCCCAGGTCATGCAGGGCGCGGATGGCGGCTGCCGTGGTTTCCTTGATGGGATCCGCCACGGCAATCATCGCGGCCAGCTTGCCGTTGATAGCGGCGTACAGCGGCGTCTTGCCTTCGTCGCCCAGGCGCGCGGCGTCCGCGCCGAAGGGTTCTACGCTCAGGCCCAGCTCGCGCATGAAGCGGTCGGCGCCGATCTCGACCAGGTCGCCGTCGACCCGGGCGCTTACGCCAAAGCCGGTGATCGATTCGAACTGCGAGATCGCGCCCAGCGCGATGGCCTCGGCGCGCGCCGCGTCCACGATGGCCTGCGCGATCGGGTGTTCGGACTTGGCTTCGACGGTGGCGACCTTGCCCAGCACGGCGGACCGCTCAAAGCCCGGCGCGACGATCAGGTCGGTCAGTTCTGGTCGGCCCTTGGTGAGGGTGCCGGTCTTGTCCACGGCCACGACCTGGGCGTCCTTCAGGGATTGCAGCGCTTCGCCCTTGCGGAACAGCACACCCATCTGCGCGGCGCGTCCAGTGCCCACCATGATCGAGGTCGGCGTGGCCAGACCCATGGCGCAGGGGCAGGCGATGATCAACACGGCGACGGCGTTGACCAGGGCGAAGGTCAGGGCGGGCTCGGGGCCGAACGCCAGCCAGATGATGAAGGTCGCCACGGCGGCCGCCATGACGGCAGGCACGAACCACATGGTGATGCGGTCCACCATGGCCTGGATCGGCAGCTTGGACCCCTGCGCCTGCTCAACCATGCGGATGATCTGTGCCAGCACCGTGTCATTGCCGACCTTGGTCGCGCGGAACGTCAGCGCGCCGTTCTGGTTCACGGTGCCGCCGACGACCTCGGAGCCCGGCTGCTTTTCGACCGGAACGGGCTCTCCGCTGATCATGGATTCGTCGATAAAGCTGTTGCCTTCCACAACTTCGCCGTCCACGGGGATGCGTTCGCCGGGGCGGACTTCGATCAGATCGCCTGCCACCACTTCCTCGATGGCAAGCTCCAGCGTGGAGCCGTTGCGCACGACGCGAGCGGTCTTGGCTTGCAAGCCCAGCAGTCGCTTGATCGCTTCGGAGGTGTTGCCCTTGGCGCGGGCTTCCATGTGGCGGCCAAGCAGAATCAGCGCCACGATGACGGCGGCGGCCTCGTAATAGACGTTGACCGTGCCGGCAGGGAGCAGTCCGGCCGCGAAGGTGGCCACCACCGAATAGGCATAGGCGGCGGAGGTGCCCACCGCCACCAACGAGTTCATATCGGGGGCGCCGCGCAGCAGCGCGGGTATGCCTTTTTTGAAGAAGCGCAGGCCGGGGCCGAACAGTACGATGCTGGCCAGCACGAATTGCAGGTACCAGCTGTTTTGCGTGCCGATGGTCTCTGCAATAACGTGGTGGAACGCCGGCACGATGTGCGCGCCCATTTCCAGGATGAACACGGGCAGCGCGAAAATCGTGGCGATGGTCAGGGAACGCTTGAGCGACTGCAGCTCGGCGGCCTGACGTTCGGCCACGGCGTCTGTGTCGCTGGCTTCGGCGGCCAGGGGCTTGGCTTCGTAGCCTGCCTTGGCCACCGCCTGGATCAAGGCGCTGGCGGGCACGCCGCCCGTCGCGGTGACGCTGGCGCGTTCGGTGGCGAGGTTGACGGTGGCGTTGCTGACGCCTGGCACGGCCTTCAGCGCTTTTTCGACGCGTCCCACGCAGGAGGCGCAGGTCATGCCGGTGACCGACAGTTCGACCGTGCTTTCGGCGACTGCGTAGCCCGCCTTCTGCACCGCCTGCACGGCGGCCGCGACGTCCGGCGCCCCTGCAAACGTGATGTCGGCGCGTTCGGTCGCCAGGTTGACGCTGGCCTGGTTGACGCCCGGCACGGCCTTCAAGGCCTTTTCGACCCGGCCCACGCACGATGCGCAGGTCATGCCTTCGATGGGCAGGCTGACCGCGACGCTGTCTGCTGGGATGGCACTCATATCCGCTCCTTGAAAACTTGGAATCTGCTGCTGATGATTGGCACTATAAAGATTCCAATGATGTCAAGGTCAAGCGTTTGCGTATCGAAGGCTGTCCGGGGGACGGAGGGGAGCGGCCGCGGTAACACTGCCTACCGCGTTAAATAAAGGGACGGGTCAAGGCGCCGCCGTCTGGCGGCGCCGGCCGGGCTCAGAACCAGATGCGCACGCCTGCCAGGATGGCGCGTTCGGAACGGCTTTCTCCAGCTTCGCTGGCGTAGCTGGCCGTCTTGCCGAACTTGCGTCCGAACGACACGCCCACATACGGGGCGAATTCGCGCGTCACTTCGTAGCGCAACCGCAGGGACAGCGATGCGTCCGATAGGCCGGAGCCCACGCCCCGGGCTTCGTCGTTCTTGCCATGCAAGCTGGCTTCGATCTCGGGCGTGAAGATCAGCCGCTGGGTGAGGAGCAAGTCATATTCCGCCTTCAGCGCCAGCGCCGTCCTCCCGGATCCGCCGACATAGCCGGTGATCTCGGTCTCGATGCCGTAAGGCGCGACCCCCTGCACCCCGAATGCCGCCCAATTGCGCTTCGGGCCCGCGCCGAAATCGCGCCGCGCGCCCAATTGCAGGTCCCAGAACGGGGAGATGGTGTGGCTCCAGAAGGCTTCTATCTTGGCGTCCGTGCTGCCATTCAGGCGATCGCCTTCGCTCTTGATCCACAGCTTGTTCAGGTCCCGGCCGATCCAGAATTGGCCGTCCCATTGCAGGCTGGTCTGCTCATTGCGGTCGTAGGCCACTCCAAGCTTGTCGAACAACAGATGGCTGGTGACGACGTTGTCCATCATGTGCGGATGGATGCGGTAGGCGGCGTAGCGCTGCTCCGTGCTGCCGTCGCTGGATGGCAGGGAACCCACCGGCGGGCCTTTACGCGAAGATTCGTCCATGCCGGGCATGGAGCCGTGGTCCATGCCTTTCATCGAACCATGATCCATGCCCGGCATCGAACCGTGATCCATGCCTTGCATGGAACCGTGGTCCATGCCTTTCATCGAACCGTGGTCCATGCCCTGCATCGAGCCGTGGTCCATGTCTTTCGTCGGGGCTGCGGCGGAGCCCTGCTTCGAACCCTGTTCCATCCCCGGCATCGAGCCATGATCCATGCCCGGCATCGACCCGTGGTCCATGCCGTCCATCTTTCCGGCCGGCGTCTGCGCCAGGGCCAGTCCGGACGCGGCGCAAAGGAGGGCGGCGCCCGCGACGAGCCCGGGCCAGTGTTTTCTGGATGTCGTTGTTCTCATATTTCCCTCCTATTCCACGACGACCGCGCGGAACATGCCGGCCTCCATGTGGAACAGCAAGTGGCAGTGATAGGCCCAGTTGCCGCGCGCATCCGCGCTGACGCGGTAGGTGAGGCGCTGTGCCGGGTTCAGGCTGATCGTGTGCTTGCGCACCTGGAAGTTGCCCTCGGCGGACTCCAGGTCGCTCCACAGGCCATGCAGGTGGATGGGGTGCGTCATCATGGTGTCGTTGACCAATACGAAGCGCACGCGTTCGCCGTACTTGAGGACGATAGGTTTCGCCTCGGTGAACTTCAGCCCGTTGAACGACCACATGTAACGGTCCATGTTGCCGGTCAGGTGCAATTCAATCTCGCGGGTCGGCGGGCGGTTGTCCGCGGGCTCGACCATGGAGTGCAGGTCGGCATAGGTCAGCACGCGGCGGCCGTTGTTGCGCAGCCCCACGCCCGGATCGTCCAGACGTGTCGAGACGATGTCGGGAACCATGGAATTGGCGGGGCTGTATTCGGCGGGGTAAGGATGCTTGATCTCGACCATGCCGCCTTCGTTGCCGCCGGCGCCATGGTTCATGCCGGCATGATTCATGCCAGCCATGCCTGCGTGGTTCATGCCTCCCATGGAGCCATGGTCCATGCCGCCTTGCGTCCCCGTGTTCATCGCGCCTTGAGCGCCATGGTCCATGCCCCCGGCCTGCGAGCCGCCCATATCCATGCCGGGCATGTCATGCGCCATGCCCATGTCCATCATGGTCAGCACCTGCACGGGATCCGGCGCCGGGATCTCGGCCTGCATGCCTTCGCGTGGCGCCAGCGTGCCGCGGGCGTAGCCGGAGCGGTCCATGGCCTGCGAGAAGATCGTATAGGCGCGCTCGTCCTGCGGTTCGACGATGACGTCATAGGTCTCGGCCACGGCGATGCGGAACTCTTCCACCTCCACGGGGCGTACTGCCAGGCCGTCGGCGGCCACCACCGTCATCTTCAGGCCGGGGATGCGCACGTCGAAGTAGGTCATGGCCGACCCGTTGATGAAGCGCAGGCGGATACGTTCGCCCGGGCGGAACAGGCCGGTCCAGTTGCCGGCGGGCGACTTGCCGTTTGTAAGAAAGGTGTAGGTCGCGCCGGAGACGTCGGCCAGATCGGTCTGGTTCATGCGCATCTTCTGCCACATGAGCCGCTCGTTCAGCGCGTTCTTCCAACCGGACTTCTCGGCATCGTCCATCAGGCTGCCGACGGTGGGCTGGATGTAGTTGTAATAGTCGGGCATCACCTTGAGCTTGCGGAACACGCTCATGGGATCTTCGTCGGTCCAGTCGGATAGCAGGACGACGTAGTCGCGGTCGGCGCGCACCGGGTCCGGGCGCTTCGGGTCGATCACGATGGCGCCGTAAAGCCCGGTCTGCTCCTGGAAGCCCGAATGGCTGTGATACCAGTAGGTTCCGCTCTGGCGCACGTCGAACTGGTAGGTGAAGGTTTCGCCGGGGGCGATGCCGGGAAAGCTCAGGCCAGGGACTCCGTCCATTTCCGTCGGCAGAATGATGCCGTGCCAATGGATCGATGTGTCCTCTCGCAGCCGGTTGGTGACGCGCAGGGTGACGCGGTCGCCCTCGCGCCAGCGCAGAGTGGGTGCGGGCAGCGTGCCGTTGACCGTGGTCGCTATGCGAGGGGCGCCTGTGAGGTTGGCAGGCGTTTCGCCGATCTCGAGGTTGAACTCCGTGCCCGTTAGCTCGGACGGTCTGCCCGAGCCGGATTGCGCCCACGAGACCGGACTCCACAGGCCCATGCCGGCCAGCGCGCCGCCCGTGGCCAGCCCCTGCACAAACCGGCGGCGCGGATTTGAAACTGCTCTACTCATGCTCTATCTCCCCGGTAGCCGGACCGGCATCCCGGCAGTGGATTACTTGACGGAAACCGCACCCTTCATGCCGGCGGGATAGTGTCCGGGCTCCAGGCAGGCGAAGGCGACGGTTCCCGCCTTGTCGAAGGTCCAGACGATGTCGCCGGCCTTGCCCGCTTCCAGGGACACGGAGTTCGGCTCCTCGTGGCGCATGCCCGGGTCCTTGAGCATCATCTGGTAGTGGCTGTTCAGGTCTGCCGTGGTGCCCAGCACCATTTCGTGGCGGATCTTGCCGGAGTTGGTGACCTTGAAACGGATGGTCTCGCCCGCCTTGACGTCTATCTTGTCCGGCGTGAAGCGCATTGCATCCGTCATGTCGACCACGATAGTGCGCGAGACCTTGGCGGGGTTGCCGGGCTTGCCGATTGGGGCGGCGGCGTCATGGCCGCCGCCGTGGCCCGCACCGTGGCCGGGCGCGCCGATGGCGCCGAAGGAAAGCAAAAAGGCGCTCGCAGCGACGGCGCCTTGCGCGAGTATCACCAGTTTTTTCATGCGTATCCTCTAGACTCGAATTGGGGGTAGAGGCGCCACTTTAGTGACGCGCTCCACACCGCAACCTGTCGGGAGGATTACTTTCCTGTAATGTTTGCCGACCGCGAGAGGGTGAATCCGACCTCGGTGCCCTGTCCGCCGCAGCGGGCAAAGGCGTTGCCGCCGTGCATGCGGGCGATGGCCCGTACGATGGCCAGGCCCAGGCCGTGTCCGTCGGTGCGCTGGCTGCGGGCGTCGTCGCCCCGGTAGAAGCGGTCGAAGATGCGCGGCAGCGCCTGGGCGGCGATCGGTGCGCCGGGGTTCCTGACCCTGATTTCGACCTCGTCCTGCCGGGCGACGCAGTAGATGTCGATCCCGCGTCCGCGGGGCGTGGCCCGGATGGCATTGCTGAGCAGGTTGGCGATGGCGCGCCGCAACAGGCGCGGGTTGGCCATCAGGTTGGCGCCGCCGTGCGCGGTCAGGGATACGCCGGCTTCGTCCAGCGCTGCCTCGTAGTATTCGGCCACGCGGGCGACTTCCCGGCGCGCGTCCACTTCCTGCAAGTCTCCGGCCGGCTCGCCGCCGTCGGCGCGGGCCAGGAACAGCATGTCGTTGACCAGCGCCTTCAGCCCTTCCAGCTCCTCCAGGTTGGATTCCAGCACCTCTCGCAGCTCCTGCTCGGAACGGGGGGACGACAGGATGACCTCGGCGCCGCTGATCAGCGTGGCCAGGGGCGTGCGCAGTTCGTGCGCCACGTCGGCGTTGAAGCCTTCCATCTGCTGGTAGGCCGTTTGCACCCGGCCCAGCATGCCGTTGAAGGTATGGGTGAATTCGCGCAGCTCGCGGTCTATGCCCTGTTCCGGCAGGCGCACGGCAAGATTGTCCGGCTGGATGCGGGCAGCCTGCTGGGACAGGCGGCGAATGGGGAACAAGGAGCGCCGCACCGCCCATGCCGACAGCACCAGCGTGGCGCCGACCCAGGTGGCGCAGATCAGGACCAGCGCGGTGGCGAAGGCATACAGGAACTGCGTGCCAGGGCGCAGGTTCACGGCCACGGTGAGCTCTGCCCCCGGCAGCAGCGTGCCTTCCAGCGGCACGCGCAGCCCGCGCATGTTCCAGCCGTCCTGTGAGTGCAGCCTGATCTCGCGCCCGGACAGCGGCCGCACGTCCACGGGCGGCGCATCGCCGTAGAACACGCTGCCGTCGGCGAGCGTGATCCAGGTCTTGAGGTTGCCGTGGCCGACCATGATGTTGTCCAGGGCGCTGCGCAGATCCTGCATCTGCGCGAGCGTGGCCTGCATGCCGACCAGGTGGTTGATGAGCTCCAGTTTGCCGGCGACCTCCGTGATTTCCTGGCGTTGCACCTCGCGCTTCAAGGCCCAGAACAGGGTGTATCCGGCAATGCTGGAGACCACCAGCGCAATGACGCCCAGCAGCAGCGTAAGCCGGATCTCCATGGACGCGATGCGGAGCGGCTTCATTTTTCGCGCAGCTCTAGCACGTAGCCCATGCCGCGCACGGTATGCAGCAGCTTGGTTTCGAACGGGTCGTCTATTTTGGCCCGCAGGCGCCGCACGGCGACTTCGATGACGTTGGTGTCGCTGTCGAAGTTCATGTCCCAGACTTGCTCGGCCAGCACCGTCCGGGACAGCACCTGGCCGTGGCGCCGCAACATCAGCGTCAGCAACGTGAATTCCTTGGCGGTCAGGTCCAGGCGCATGCCGCCTCGTTGCGCCTTGCGCCGCGCCAGGTCGACTTCCAGGTCGGAAAGCTTGAGCAGTGTGGATTCCTGTCCGCGGCCGCGTCGCAGCAGGGCCTGGATGCGGGCAAGCAGCTCTGAAAAGGCGAACGGCTTGACGAGGTAGTCGTCCGCGCCGCCCTCCAGGCCGCGCACCCGGTCTTCCACCTTGTCGCGGGCGGTCAGCATCAGCACCGGCGTTTCCTTGTGCTTGCGCAGCTCTGACAGCACGCCAAAGCCGTCGACGCCGGGCAGCATCACATCCAGAACCACTACGTCGTAGTCGCCCTCGAGAGCGGCGTGCCGTCCGTCGACGCCATCGCGCGCGATGTCGACCACGTAGTTCTGTTCGGTCAGTCCTTTGCGAACGTAGTCCGCGAGCTTTCTTTCATCTTCGATCAAGAGGATACGCATGGGGTCTCGCTTTCCTTGCACAAATGTAATGAGTCGGTCCGGCTTTTGTAATTGCCGACTGCGTAGAGTTCAGCGTGTCGGCCAAGTTCCCGCTTGGCGGCGCTGAAACACAAGGAGCGATCCATGTACGTTCGAGAAACCCCGGTTGCAGCCGTTGCCACGGCCGCGCTTTTGTCTCCGGTGCTGGCCCATGCGCGGCAGACCTTCGAACTCGCCAACGACGAAGTCGGCGTTGCGATGCATTATGCACCGGGCACGTTCGCGTGTGTACAAGCCCGGCAGGAACCAGCTTATCGGGCCGGCGCGTTCGGGGCCTGAGCAGACGCGCCGCCATGAAAATTCTGTACACCAACTTTCATCGCGGCGACGGAGGCGGGCACACGACCTATGTGTTGTCGCTGGCGGAAGCGTTGCGCGACGCGCACGACGTGGTCGTGGCGGCGCCGGCCGAAAGCCGGCTGTTCAAGGTTGCGCGCGCAATGCCTGGCGTGCGGACCCAGGCGCTGGATTTCCGCGGGGGGATGCTGGCGGCCTTGCCCGCTGCCAGCCGTCTGCGCCGGCTGCTGGTGCAAGAACGCTTCGACGTTGTTCATGTGAACGGGGCGGCCGACCACCGCGTATGCATGTTCGCCACCTTGGGCCTGGGGGCGGACAGCCCCGCAGTGGTGTATACGCAGCATAACGACAGGCCTGCCAGCAGTTTCGGGGCGATGATGCGCGCCCGGCTGGCGACTGACCGCGTCATCTGTGTCTGCGAGCACACACGCCGCAAGCTGATGCGCAGTGCATTCGGACGCTGCGGATTGCGCACCGTGCGCAATGGAGTGGACATCGTGCGATTCGCTCCACCCACGCCGATTGCCGCGGCGCAGGCCCGGCGCCGTTGGCTGCCTGCGGCGCTCGCGGACCGCCTGGTGGTCGGAAGCAACGCCGGCACTGCGGACTACAAGCGCTGGCCCGACATGGTCGAAGCGGTGTCCTTGCTGCCCGCGCCGCTGCGCGAACGCGTCGTCGTCATGGTCGCGGGCGAGCCACCCGGCGAGCACGAGCGCCGGCGGGTGCGAGAGCTGGGCATGGAAGACCAGGTGATCTTCCCCGGTTTGCTGGAGGATGTCCGCCCCTTCGTGGCGGCGCTGGACGTGGGCTTTGTGCTGTCGTCGAAGATGGAGACCATCTCGTTCGCGTGCCGCGAGATGATGGCCATGGGCGTGCCCGTCATCGTCAGCAAGGCTGGCGGCTTGGCCGAGAATGTACACGCGGGATTGGACGGTTGGGTGGTGCCGGCGCGGGCGCCGGAGACCGTGGCCGCCGTGTTGCGTGACATTCTGGCTCAGCCGCGCCTGCTGGGGCCCATGGGGCGGGCCGCCCGCGAGAAAGCCGTGCGCGATTTCGCGCTAACTCGCTTCGTGGCGGACACGCATGCGGTCTATGTGGAAGCGCTGGCGCAAGCGCAGCGTCCTTTGCGGCTGGCGTAAGCCGCGTGCGGCCGCCGGGCGACGGCGCAGCCGGTCAAATCATCGACTTGCCACTGCGTTTTGCCGCGCGGATGTCCTGCCACAACGTGACGCACAGCAGCACCAGGATGAGGGCGGAAATGGCGGGCCAGACCAGAAAGTAGAACGTCAACCACATATCAATCTCCTTGTTGCTGGTTTTCAGGGCTCAGCCCTGGGCGGGCTGGACGACGGGACGCTGTCCCGCGGTTGCAGACATGGCTTCCTGCGCTTCCTGGAAGGACGTGACGCGGTCCGCCAGAAGAGCGAAGTCGAACCGCTGCCGGTTGAGCAGGCTGAGGCCTGCGCATATCGTTGCGCTGACGCCATAAGCGGTCAGAGACCCCATCAGGACGATGTACTCGCGCAAGGTGCCGATGAACGCGGGCAGCATGACGAGGATGCCAGCCGCGCCTACCGCGAGCGCTGCCGTGCGGCCGAAGAAGCCGAATGTCATGAGTCCCAGTACGACGCCACCGCCGACGGCCGAACAGATCTCGAAGAAGACGGCGACGGCGCCAGTGATGGGAATCAGTTCGAAGCGAACGATGGTGAACAACAGCACGGCGCTGAGCACCGCGCTGACGAAGGCGCGATTGTCGACGCGGTCCCAGTAGAAGCTGGCAATGACGGGAAACACGATGGCGCCCCACAGCGCGCCGACGAATACCAGCATGACCAGGATGTCCAGGCGCAGGCTGGCGAAGATGACGCCGATCATCGTTGCCACGATCATGGTGGCGCGGCCCCACCACAGCATGCGCCGCGGGTCCGGACGGCCGCCCGCCAGGTTCTTGGCGTACACGTCGGTCATGACGATGGCCGAGAGCGCGGCCAGATCGGAGTCCGCGGTCGAGGACAGCGAACCCACCACCAGCAGGAAGAACAGCGCGATGCCAAACGGCGGTAGATAGGTAGACGCCATCTGCGGGATGATGTTGTTCATGTCGCCATTGGCGGGCTCCAGGCCGACGAAGAGCGCCAGCAGTCCCAACATGCCCAGTCCGATGACGACGGCGCCGTACCCGGCAGTGGCGGTCAGGAAGGTCGGTTTGATGAGGTCTTCGCGCACCGCGAACAGGCGCTGGGCGATGGTCTGGTTGCCGATGGCATAGGCCAGCAC
>Ga0182740_1001464_pt1 | contig 15932 bp, 10 predicted proteins | sample eDN5th37CKraftBY_FD_128872 | JGI IMG/M metagenome (GOLD analysis project Ga0182740, IMG submission 128872) | Enriched backyard soil microbial communities from Emeryville, California, USA - eDNA 5th pass 37_C Kraft BY (version 2) (version 2) | ecosystem: Environmental > Terrestrial > Soil >...
CCATGAATATCCTGAGGACGACTTCGACCGGATCATCGCCGTTCATGTGCGCGGCGTGTTCCTCTGCATGAAATACCAGATGCAGCATATGCGCCGGCAGGGCGGCGGCGCCATCGTCAACACCTCGTCGGTGGGCGGGATGCGCGGCTCGCCTCTGCTCTGCGCCTATACAGCCGCCAAGCATGCCATCATCGGCCTGACCCGCAGCGCGGCGGTGGACGGCGGCGCCGATGGCATCCGCGTCAACGCCATCTGCCCGGGCGTGATCGACACCCCGATGACCCAGAACGGCCTGGGCGATGTGGACGAGCGCGCCCGGAAGGTGCACGCCATCCCACGCGCCGGACGGCCGGAGGAGACGGCGGCCCTTGTCGTCTGGCTGTGTTCGGACGGCGCCTCTTTCGTCACCGGCGCGGCGGTGCCGGTGGACGGCGGCTGGACTGCGGCGATCTGATCGCCCTGCGTCGGCGCGCCGCTGGACGTTTACCGTTAATGCGATTTTTCACTTTTCAGCACCGTTGCCTCTGCAAGCTTCGGAGAAAATTAACCATGAGCGGGTGTCATCGCTCCTGACGTCGATGCATGGACCAGTCCATGCCGGTGACGGGAGTACGAAGTTGCGGCAGCCGAGTTCCACCCACCAGCATCAGCACCATTACGCCGGCCACGGTGGACACCACGGCCATTCGCACGCTCACGCGGCTGCGCAGCACGGCCCTTCCTCAGGCCATGCGCACGGAGCCGTCAGCGCGCGCCCGGCCCATGCCGCTCACTCTCCCGCCCATGGCGAGGGTGCGCAGCCGCCACAGGCCAAGACCAGGCCGCATGGCGCCAAGGGCGGCCAGCGCCGCAACGCCAAGCAGGCCGCCCGGCATTCGCAGGATTACACCCTGATCCACGGCGGCCGGCAGGTCCGGCTCGGCCCCGTCGCCTTCTGGATCGTGGTCGGCACCCTGGTCGTCATGGGCACCTGGACGATCTCCACCGCCACCTATTTCGCGTTCCGCGACGACGTGCTGACCCGCCTCATCGCCCGCCAGGCGGACATGCAATATGCCTATGAGGACCGCATCGCGGACCTGCGCGGCCAGGTCGACCGCATCTCCAGCCGCCAGTTGCTCGATCAGGAACAATACGAACAGAAGCTGGATCTGATCCTCCGCCGCCAGTCCGTGCTCGAATCCCGCGCTTCTGCCATCGGCAGCCTGCCGGATGCCGGCGTCACCGGCTCCGTGCGGCCGGCGCTGCGCAGTTCGTCGGTCATGGAGCCCGCGCTGCCGAAAGCGGCGCCCGTCAGCGACCGCGTCACCTTCGTCGCACCGCCGGAGAACGAGGCCCGGCTGCAATCCCGCACCCCGTCAGCGACCCGCCTCGCGGGCCAGACGCCGGCCCTTTCCGGTTTCGAAGGGGTGCTCGCCCGGCTGCAATCGTCCCTCGATACGGTCGAACAGAAGCAGACCGCCACCCTGTCCGCCATCGAAGAGAAATACGACGGCAAGGTGCGCCGCATCCGCGGTGTCTTTGCGGACCTCGGCATCAATGCCGGCCGCCTGCCGGATCGCGGCGGCGTCGGCGGCCCGTTCGTTCCCGTCAAGGGCAGCCTCGGCAGCGGCGGCTTCGAGAAGCAGATCCAGCGCATCAACCTCGCCCGCGCCCAGGCCGAGTCGCTCACGCGCCGCCTGAACGCCATTCCCATCCGCAACCCGCTGTTCGGCAGCCTGGACACCTCATCCGGCTTCGGCGTGCGGCCCGACCCGTTCCTTGGCCGCCCCGCCATGCACACCGGCCAGGACTTCCGCGGCAGCAGCGGCGATCCCGTTCGCGCCACCGCCAACGGCACGGTGAAGATCGCGAGCTGGCACGGTGGCTATGGCCGCATGATCGAGATCGACCACGGCGGCGGCATGGCCACCCGCTATGCGCATCTCTCCGCCATCGACGTGAAGGTCGGCCAAAGCATCCGCATGGGCCAGGTGATCGGCAAGCTGGGCTCCACCGGCCGCTCCACTGGTCCTCATCTGCATTACGAGACCCGCATCGGCGGCGACGCGGTCAATCCGATGAAATACATCCGCGCGGGGCTGCGCATCGGAAACATCTGACAGTCTCGCGGGCTTCCGCCGCCATTCCGCCGTGATTGGCGGCGAGCCTCATTCCATGGGATCGTCCGTCATCGCCATTCAGCTTCTGCGGCGCTGGGCCATCTGCCTGGTGGCTGCGGCGCTGACGCTGAACCTGCTGCACGGCCCCGCCATGCTGCTGGCCGCGCCCGGCGCACCGGCCGATTGCCACAGCATGCTGGCCGCGCCCCTTCTCCAACCGGCGGCAACGACAACAGCCCCGCATATAAGCCACGGGCACGACGCCGCTCAGGCCGGCGACGACGGCAGCGCCGGCGCAGACCGGATCGCCACCCTCGGCCACTGCCCCTTTGTCAACGTAACGGCGCAACTCGCCGCGCTGCCGGACCTTGCCGCACGCATCGCCACGGCGGTCCCTCCCGGCCTGCCGGCCCAGGACAATCTCTCGGGCGCGGAGCGCGAGCGCGAGGACCCGCCACCCCGCCCCCTCTCCTGATCGACCGTTTCGCTTTCAACCCGATCGAGTGCGGCAGCGCGCCGGATGGCCGCGCCGCTCAGGAGAATGACATGACCAGAACCCGTATCGCCGCCCTGCTGACAGCAGGCATCCTTGCGGCCGCGCTCAGCGCCGGCACCGCTGCCGCCCAGCACCATGGCCACAGCTCCCATGCCGCGACATCTGCCAGGCCGCAGGCGGAGACCGCCGCCACCAAGGCTTACCGCGCCGCCAACGACACCATGCACAAGGACATGGACATCGCCTTCACCGGCGACGCCGACGCGGATTTCGCACGTGGCATGATCCCGCATCATCAAGGCGCCATCGACATGGCCCGCGTTGTGCTGGCTCACGGCAAGGACCCCGAAATCCGCAAGCTCGCGGAAGAGGTCATCAAGGCGCAGGAAGGCGAGATCGCCTGGATGAAGACATGGCTCAAGAAACACGGTCACTGAGCCGGGCCTGAACCACAATGACGGCGGGTCCGGTTCAACGCCGGGCTCGCCGCTTGTGCGCCGCCCGAGGCTTGCGGCCGGCACGACCACACCCGTGTCGCGATCCGATCACACGAGGCAGCGCCGCCTATTCGCGATGTCTCGCCACCCGACTGAACCCGGCGTACTGAAAGCATCGCGGGCGATGGGAAGAACGGCGGCACAAGTAGCCGCACGAAGACCGCTATCCGGCTCCCGGTTCCGACGGCTCAGAACCCGGACAAGCGACTATGGCATTCCGGCGGGAAACAGAGGCCGACTTGCGCCAAGACACCGCGTCAGAACGCAAGCCTGAGCTTTGTTTCCGTCAAATCCGGGGTTCAGTCCACATCCTCGACGGAGTCGGGGCCGCCGCCAAAGGCGCGCTGGGCGAGCGCCGCGCCCATGAATTCGTCGAGATCCCCGTCCAGCACCGCGCCGGAATTGGACGTCGAATAGCCCGTGCGCAGGTCCTTCACCATCTGATACGGCTGCAACACGTAGGAGCGGATCTGATGGCCCCAGCCGATATCGGTCTTGGCGGCCTGCTCCGCTGCGGCCTTGTCCTCGCGGATCTTCAACTCGCGCTCATAAAGACGCGCGCGCAGCATGCTCCACGCCTGAGCGCGGTTCTTGTGCTGCGAGCGCTCCGCCTGACAGAGCACCGCGATGCCGGTCGGGATGTGCGTGAGACGCACCGCGGAGTCGGTCTTGTTGACGTGCTGGCCGCCGGCGCCCTGCGCGCGGAGGGTGTCCACCCGCACGTCCTTCTCGTCGATGTCGATGACGATGCGATCATCCACGACCGGATAGATGCTGACGCTGGCGAAGGAGGTATGCCGCCGCGCATTGGAATCGAAGGGAGAGATACGCACGAGGCGATGCACGCCGTTCTCCGTCTTCAGCCAGCCATAGGCATTGTGCCCCTTGATCTGGAGCGTGACGGACTTGATGCCGGCTTCCTCGCCCTGGGTTTCCTCAAGCACCTCGATCTTGTAGCCGTGCTGTTCCACCCAGCGCGTATACATGCGCAGCAGGATCGCGGCCCAGTCCTGACTTTCGGTGCCGCCGGCACCGGCATGCACTTCCAGATAGGTGTCGTTGGAATCGGCCTCGCCGGAGAGCAGGGCTTCCAGTTCGCGGCGAGCGACCTCGGTTTTCAGCGCTTTCAGCGCAGCCTCGGCCTCGGCGGCGACCTTGTCGTCGTCCTCCGCCTCGGCAAGCTCGATCAGTTCGATCTGGTCTTCCAGCTCGCGCTCGATCCGGCCGATGGCGCCAAGCTGGTCCTCCAGCGCGTTGCGCTCCTGCATCACGCGCTGCGCGCGCTCGGGATCGTCCCAGAGGTTGGGGTCCTCGGCCTGGTTGTTCAGTTCGGCAAGACGGAAAGTTGCAGTATCGACGTCAAAGATGCCTCCTCAGCAGTCCCAGGGACTGCTTGACGGCTTCGACGGCGGCCTGTGCTTCAGCGCGCATCGGAATCTCACGATTCGGGGAAAGATCATGTTCGGGCCAGCGATGTAACGGTTCGCCGGCGCCGATGCAATGGAGAGTGCGGCGCGGATCGCCGCAAGCCGGCGCTCAGCGCCGGCTGGATCAATAGAGCCCGCCGGTGCCGGAGCGCACGGCGCGGTCCGCGTCCGGAGAGACGGAGATCGGCCGGCCATACTGGTCCGTCACGCCGACCACGGCATAGCTGTCCGGCGGCGCCGTGCCGGGCTTGAAGGCTTCGAGAATGGCGCGCTCCGTGCCGGGCCCAGCGCGCATGCCGGAGCGGGCGTCGATCCGGATCAGCTTGAGGCCCGCCGGCACCTTGAACGGCACGGACGGCTTGTCCTCCAGCGCGACCTTCAGGAAGTCCTTCACGATCGGCGCGGCGAGCTGGCCGCCGGTCGCGCCGCGGCCGATGCTCCGGGGCTTGTCGTAGCCAAGATAGACGCCGACCGTGACATCCGGCGAGAAGCCCATGAACCAGACATCCTTCTCGTCGTTGGTGGTGCCGGTCTTGCCGGCGACATGCTTGCCGACCTGGCGCACCACGGTCGCCGTGCCGCGCTGGACCACGCCTTCCAGCATCGATGTGATCTGATAGGCGGTCATCGCGTCGATGACCTGTTCGCGGCGGTCGATCACGGTCGGCTCGTTCTGGCTCTCCCATTTCGTCGCCGTGCAGCCGCGGCATTCGCGCTCGTCATGCTTGTAGATGGTGTGGCCATAGCGGTCCTGGATGCGGTCGATCAGCGTCGGCCGGATGCGCCGGCCGCCGTTGTCGAACATCGAATAGGCGGCCGCCATGCGCAGGACCGTGGTTTCACCGGCGCCGAGCGCATAGGAGAGATACGGCGGCAGGCTGTCATAGACGCCGAAGCGCTTGGCATATTCGGCGATCAGCGGCATGCCGACATCCTGCGCCAGACGCACCGTCATCACGTTGCGGGAATGCTCGATGCCGAACCGCAAGGTCTGCGGGCCGTAATATTTTCCGGTGGAGTAGTTCTCCGGCCGCCAGATGCCGACGCCCGGCCCCTGATCGATTTCGATCGGCGCATCCATCACGACCGTCGAGGGCGTATAGCCGTTGTCGAGCGCCGCCGCATAGACGAAGGGCTTGAACGAGGAGCCGGGCTGGCGCATCGCCTGGGTGGCGCGGTTGAACTGGCTCTGGTCGAAGGAGAAGCCGCCCACCATCGCCAGCACGCGGCCGGTCACCGGGTCCATCGCAACCATGGCGCCGGAGATTTCAGGCACCTGCCGCAGGCGGACATCGTTCCCGCTGTCGCCCTCCTGCTCGACATAGATCACGTCGCCCGGATTGAGCACCTGGCTGACTTTCTGCGGCGCGCGGCCCTTGATGCGCGCCCATTTCACGCCGTCGAGCGACACGGTGCCGTACTGGCGGGCCTTGACGATGGCGCCGCCGGGCTCGCGCGCCGGCTGGAAACCGATCTTGGCGCTCTGGTCGCCGGCGTCGAGCACGACGGCCAGCCGCCAGCCGACATCGGACAGCGCCTTGATATCGGCGAGCTTGGGACCCCAGTCACCGTTGATCTCGATCTTCTCGACCGGGCCGCGATAGCCCTTGTTCTCGTCGACCTTGAGCAGCGCGTCCACGAAGGTCTTGCGGGCAAGCTGCTGGAGGCGCGGATCGAGCGTGGTGCGGACCGAGAGGCCGCCCTCGTAGAGTTTTTTCTCGCCGTATTTGTCGAGGATTTCCCGGCGCACTTCCTCGGCGAAATACTCGGCCGCGAAGATATGCGCGCCGCGCGGACGCTGGGTCACCGCGAGCGGCTCCTTGCGCGCCTTCTCGGCTTCTTCGGCGGTGATGTAGCCATCCTCGGCCATGCGGTCGATGACATAGTTGCGGCGCTCGATCGCGCGGTCGCGGTTGCGGAAGGGATGCAGGTCGCTCGGCGCCTTGGGCAGCGCGGCGAGATAGGCGGCTTCCGCCACGGTGAGTTCATGCACCGACTTGTCGAAATACAGCAGCGAGGCGGCCGCGACGCCATAGGCCGAGAAGCCGAGATAGATCTCGTTGAGATAGAGTTCGAGAACCTTCTCCTTCGAGAAGGCGCGCTCGATCTTCATCGCCAGCAGCGCCTCCTTGAGCTTGCGCTCGAAGGACACCTCGTTGGTCAGCAGGAAGTTCTTGGCGACCTGCTGGGTGATCGTGGAAGCGCCCTGCGGCCGGCGGCCGGACCCGTAGTTCTGGATATAGGCCAGGCCGGCGCGGGCGATGCCCTGGAAATCGAGCCCGCCATGGCTGTAGAAATTCTTGTCCTCGGCCGCGAGGAAGGCATTGATGACGGATTTCGGCACCGCCTGGATCGGCAGATAGAGCCGGCGCTGGGTGGCATATTCGGCCAGCAGCGCGCCGTCCGAAGCATGGACGCGCGTCATCACCGGCGGCTCGTAGTCCTGAAGCTGGGAATAGTCCGGCAGATCCTGGGAGAATTGCCAGAGCAGCCCGGCGATTCCGGCCGCAGCGACGAGAAACAGAATGGTCCCAGCCGCGAAGAGCAGCCCGAAGAAGCGCAATATCAATCGCATCGTCTGAAAATTCCGCCTCGCTCTGGCCCCGCCCCGCCGCCGTCCGACGCCTCCGAACGGCCGATTCCCGTCATTCTGGATGGCATGAATTTTTGGTGAATTTGAGGCTCGGCTCCCTCAATTCTCGGGCGCCGTCGCACCTGCCACCAGGCGCGGCCCGAAGAAATTCCCGATCGCCCGCACAAGGGCGTCGGCCGTCTTGTTGCGCCAGGCATCGGACGTCAGCGCCTTCAAATCGCTGCGGTTGGAGACATAGCCCAGTTCCACCAGCACCGACGGCACGTCATGGGCGCGCAGCACCCGGAAGCCGGCGGACTTCAGCGGGCTTTTATGGAGCCTGACGGTTCCGCGCATGGAGCCGACCAGGGCATGGGCGAATTTCGCCGAGAATGTCCGCGTCTCGCGCTGGGCGAGATCGAGCAGGATGCCGGCGACGTCATCGGGCTCCGACGACAGGTCGACCCCGGCCACCAGATCCGCCCGGTTCTCCGAATCCGCAAGGCGCGCCGCCTCCGCGTCGCTCGCCCGGTCGGACAGCGTGTAGATGCTCGCACCCTGGACTTCATCACCCCTGCGCGGCAGCGAATCGGCATGCAGTGACACGAACAGCGCCGCCTGCCGGGCGCGGGCAAAAGCCACCCGGTCCGCCAGCGGAACGAATGTATCGTCGCTGCGCGTCATGGCGACGCGATACTTGCCGAGCTTTTCCAGCTTGTCCCGCAGCAGCAGGGCGAAATCCAGCACGATGGCCTTCTCGGTCTCGCCGCCGGCGGTCTGGGCGCCGGGGTCGATGCCGCCATGGCCCGGATCGAGCACGATCAGCGGGCGCGGATCGCTGTCCGGCGCTCCGGCGGCGGCGGAAGCTTGAGCCGCAGCCTGATAGGCGTCGCGCGCTGCCCGGCTCTCCACGCCGCGGCTGTCGGAGGCGACCAGCCGCCGGAACGTCTCCCGATCCGTGGGCGCGAGATCGAGAATGAGCCGCGCCGGCTGCCCGTTGGCCGGCTCCATCACGAACGCCTTTTCGATCTTCGCCGGCTTGCCGAGGTCGAGCACGACGCGCGAGCCGCCCTGCATCACCAGCCCGAAGCGGAATGCTTTCACGAGTCCCCGGCCCGTCTGCCCGGTGCGGGCGGGCAGGCGGAATGTCACCTGCGGAATGTCCAGCACGACCCGCTCCGGATTGCCCAGCAGGAAGGCGCGGATATCGATCTTGCGGTCGAGGTCGAGAATGAAACGGGTCTGGCTGCCGTCGCCGCCGAGGCGCGCGTCGGTCGCCACGGGATGCGCGCTTTGCGCCGGCGCATCCTCGGCCCCGGCGGCGCCGGGCAGCAGCAAGGCTGCGGCCAGCATCAGACAACCGGCAATGAGGCGCGTCTGGACGAGCATCCGATCCCCTGATCCCGAGCCCCTTTTAATCGATTAGAGGCTCAAGGGTTAGCCGAAGGTTAACGCTCCACAGCGGCGCGCCGAACCTTGCAGGCCGCGTCGGCTCGCGGCCGCTCACGGTTCCGACACGAGATTGTGAGGTAGCTTACGGCTACCATTTTCCGTCTCCGATCTTATCTCGCAGTGCAGCGGGAATGCTCCCGCTGCCATAAGATCAGGAGTTCAACCATGACGATGTCCAAACTCACTCTCGCCGGCGCCGTTTTGCTGTCGTCGGCTTTCGCGGTCCAGGCTGCGCCCCTTTCGGACCCGGAACTCGCGCAGTTCAACCAGCCGGCCTATGCGACGGTCCATTCCGGTACGGATTTCTATACCACGGACGCCATGGACGCCCGCGCCGAGGTCGTCGCGACCCCGCGCAACGTCCGCATCCTGCCCGCGCCCCGCGTGGAACGGAGCTATGTGGTTCAGTCCCCGCAGGTCGATGTCCAGGACCCCATCTGGTAAACACGACCGCTTCACGACTGCGGAGGGCCGCCGGCCCTCCGCCAAATATTGAAAATTCTTCAGTAATTAATTGAATTCAATATATTTTTCTTATCTGTCAGCACAGTTCCCGCGTGTTTCGCTTGCCTTCGGCTCCCGCGCGGCCTAAGACGTGAATCGCTGATGTTTTCCTTCCGGTTGTGCCGCGTGTGGGCATCCGGCCGGCCTGCGGGCCTCGGGTTCGATTTCAAGAGACCCCTGTCCGCCAGCCCGAACAGCGATGACCCCGGCCATTCGGGGAACGCGCCGCCGAGACCCAGTTCAAGGACTGCCGGAACAGTGCATGGCCTGCTCCATGCCGTCGCGTCATTGATGTCTGCGCTCCGTCCGGCTGTTTGTTGGTTTCGGAGTCGCCGGCGGGCCGCGCCGAAGTTGCCGTCAGCCGAAAGAAACCTGCGGCAGCGCGTTCGCTGCCGCCTCACGGGCGAGAAAGCATGCTGACCCGGCGCCTTCGTTCCCATCCGCACAGCCGCAGCCTTGCTGCGGCGCGGTGGAACGACGCTGGACTGTCGGCCCTGCCCCGCCGATCCCTTTCACATTCACACTCTGCAGGCTGCGTTTCGCGCCGCTCTCCGCCGTATATTTCGGCGCCACGGATGCTGACACGCAGTCTCGCTCTGACGAGACCTGCCCATGGCCAACAAAATGCTCATCGATGCGACCCACCCGGAAGAAACCCGGGTGGTCGTGCTGCGCGGCAACCGCGTCGAGGAATTTGATTTCGAATCCGCCCAGCGCCAGCCGCTGCGGGGAAACATCTATCTCGCCAAAGTCACCCGGGTCGAACCGTCACTTCAGGCGGCCTTTGTGGAATACGGCGGCAACCGCCACGGCTTCCTCGCCTTCAGCGAGATCCATCCCGACTACTATCAGATCCCCGTCGCCGACCGGCAGGCGCTGCTGGAGGAAGAGCAGCGCGCCCATCGCGATGCCGACGACGAGGAGGAGCGCCGCCCGCGCGGACGCCGCTCGCGCAACGCGAACCGGTCGCGGGACACCGTGCGGAGCGAGGTCGTCGAGATCACCGAGACCGGTGATGCCGGCGGTGACGGATCGTCGGAAGCCGCGGGAACGCTGGACACTGACGGCGGCGAGACCGCGGGTCACGATCCGGATTTCGTGACGACGCAGACCACGGCCACCCACGACGACAACGACAACGACGCGGGCAACGGCGCGGGCGAACGCCCCGCCGAAGATCCGGCCGCCACCGGGACGGACCTTGCGCAGCCCATCGCCGCGCTCTCCGATGAACCTGCTGCCTCCGAAGCCGCGGAAACCGCTACCGGAGAACTCCCGTTCGACGCCGAGGCCCGCGCGCCGGAACACGATACCACCGCGCATGTCGATGCACCGCAGCATGCGGAGACCGGCGACGACGACACCGCCGAGGATCACGACCACGATCTCTATGCGGCGAACGCCGACGACGAGAACGGCCAGGATGCCGACCATCTCGACGCCGACAATCATGACGATGACAGCCACGACGCCGACGAGACCGACGGCGAGGACGGCGACAGCGCGGAAACCATCGAATCCGTGGGCGGCGACGACGCCCTCGACGAGACCGCGGAGCGCGCGCCGCGCTATCGCAAGCAATACAAGATTCAGGAAGTCATCAAGCGCCGGCAGGTGATGCTGGTGCAGGTGGTCAAGGAAGAGCGTGGCTCCAAGGGCGCGGCGCTGACGACCTATCTCTCCCTCGCCGGCCGCTATTCCGTCCTGATGCCCAACACCGCCCGTGGCGGCGGCATCAGCCGCAAGATCACGGACTCGACGGACCGCCGCCGCCTCAAGGAAATCGCCCAGGAACTGGAAGTGCCGGAGGGGATGGGCGTCATCCTGCGGACCGCCGGCGCCTCCCGCACCAAGACCGAGGTGAAGCGCGATTTCGAATATCTGCTGCGCGTGTGGGAGACCGTCCGGGACCTGACGCTGCACTCCACCGCGCCCTGCCTCGTCTATGAGGAGGGCTCGCTGATCAAGCGTTCGATCCGCGATCTCTACAACAAGGAAATCGACGACATCGTCGTGGCCGGCGCGGATGCGTATCGGGAGGCCAAGGACTTCATGCGCATGCTCATGCCGAGCCATACGCGCAACGTGAAGCTTTATCGCGATCCCCAGCCGCTGCTGACGCGCTATGGCGTGGAAAGCCAGCTCGACGCGATGTTCTCGCCGGTCGTCCAGTTGAAGTCCGGCGGCTATCTGGTGCTGAACCAGACCGAGGCGCTGGTCGCCATCGACGTCAACTCCGGGCGCTCCACCCGCGAGCACCATATCGAGGACACTGCGCTCAAGACCAAGCTCGAAGCGGCCGAGGAAGTCGCCCGGCAACTGCGCCTGCGCGACCTCGCCGGGCTGATCGTCATCGACTTCATCGACATGGACGAGAAGCGCAACAACCGCGCGGTCGAGCGCAAGGTGAAGGAGTGCCTCAAGAACGACCGGGCGCGCATCCAGGTCGGCCATATCTCCCATTTCGGCCTGCTGGAAATGTCGCGTCAGCGCATCCGCTCCAGCGTGCTGGAAAGCTCCACGGACAAGTGCCCCCATTGCGGCGGCAGCGGCCATGTGCGCTCGGTGTCCTCCGTCGCGTTGCAGCTCATCCGCATGGTCGAGGAGAGCCTGCTGAAGAACGGCACCCACAATCTCAACGTCCGCACCCGCACCGACATCGCGATCTATGTGCTCAACCACAAGCGGGCGCATCTGCGCGCGCTGGAGGAGCGCTTCAGGATCACGATCACCATCAGCGCGGACGAAACCGTGACCGTGGCCCAGCCCTTCGTCATCGAGCGCGGCGAGCAGGTCCACAGCGTCGAACAGGCGCGCGCCATCGCCAGCCAGCAGACCAGCCTTCCGGTTCTGGAAGAGGAAGAGGACGAGCCCGTCTTCGAGGAAACGGACATCGAGGACGAAGCCGAGGCGGCGGAAGTGGCCGAGGACGTCGGCGACGACGAGACCGGCGAAACGGAGCCACGCGAGCGGGGCGAGGACGGCGAACGCCCGGCCCGGCGCCGGCGCCGGCGCGGACGGCGCAATCGCAACGGAAGCGACGATGCGCGCGCGGACGGCGATGAAACCCCGGACGGAACCGAGGGGACTGCCGACGGCATGGAGGCCGTCGCCGCCGGCACGTCCGGCAGCGACACCGAGGAAAACGGCGATTCTGGATCGTCCGAAGCCGCCTCCGGCGAAAATGGCGACCGTGACGAGGACGGCCGCCGCCGCCGCCGCGGGCGTCGCGGCGGACGCCGCAATCGTCGCGACCGTGGTGCGCCGAATTCGGAACAGGCCGCCTCAGAGGCCGGACAGGACGACGGAGATGACGGAGAGGCAGCGCCCGACGCCCCGCCGTTCAGCCCCGTGGCCGGAAACGACGACACCGCCGGCGACGTCCAGGCACCGGCTCCCGAAACCGCAGCGCCCGCTCCGGTGACGGCGACCGAACCGGCGGAACCCGCCGCCGACATCCGCCCGGCCGCTCCGGCCGCATCCGTGGAGGACAATCCGCCCGCCCCGGTGGAAGCTGCGCCACGCCGCCGCTCCACCGTGCGGGAGGCCGTCCCGGTCTTCTCCGGTTCTGTGGCGACATCCGCCCAACCGGCCGCAGCGCCTGTCACCACGACTTCCGACGAGCCTGCTCCGGTTCCCACGGAAACGGCCGCTTCCGACGACGAGGCGTCCACGCCCCGGCGGGCGGGCTGGTGGAGCCGCAAGGTGTTCGGCAAGGGCTGAACCCGCCTGCGGTACTGTCACGTCACAGAAGGCCGGGATTTCCCGGCCTTCTGCATTTCAAACAGCGAAAATCCGGCCCCGACCTCGGAGTAGCAAGGCAAGCGAAGCTGAATACGGGTCCCGCAACCCGTGATGCCCGGTGTTGCTGCGGCGGGCAGCTAGGACGCCCTCGCCGGCCGGCAATGATGGATCGCGAACATAGGCGATGGACATTGCAATTCCGTCGCCCTGACGATGACGCTATGCTTCCGGCGACGCGCCGACGATCTCACGCCCTGTTATGAACTCATCGCCTCGGCGATCAGTTCGATCGAGCGCAGCCGCGCATGGTGGTCATAGACGTCGGAGACGATCATCAGTTCGTCCGCGCCGGTTTCAGTGATGAAGGCGCGCAGCCCCGTGCGCACGGTGTCCGGCGAACCGACCACGGACCGCTCAAGCATCCGCATGGCCTGCATCCGCTCATTCGGAGACCAGTAGGTTTCGATATCGTCGATGGGCGGCTTGCTTAAGTTCCGCCGGCCGCTGAAGAGATCGGCGAAAGACATCTGCTGGGTGGTCGCCAGCCGTTTTGCCTCAGCATGGGTATCGGCGGCGATGACGTTGACGCCCACCATCGCATAGGGGCGGTCAAGTTGTTCGGACGGCTTGAAGCGGCTGCGATAGACGTTGAGAGCAGGCAACAGCAGGTCTGGTGCGAAATGGGAGGCGAAAGCGTAAGGCAGGCCGAGTTCGGCCGCCAGCATCGCCCCGAAATTGCTCGAACCCAATATCCACAATGGCACCCCGGTTCCGGCAGCGGGCACGGCGATGATGCGCTGATCCGGGACGACAGGCGCGAGAAACGCCTGAAGTTCCAGCACATCCTGTGGAAAATGCTCCGAAGCATCAGGAGCGCGCCGCATCGCCCGCACGGCAAGCTGATCGGTGCCCGGCGCGCGGCCGAGCCCGAGATCGATGCGGCCGGGATAGAGCCGCTCCAGCGTGCCGAACTGCTCGGCGATGATGTAGGGCGCGTGGTTCGGCAGCATGATGCCGCCGGCACCGACGCGGATCGTTTTCGTGCCGCCGGCGATATGCGCGATGACGATCGACGTGGCGGCGCTGGCAATGCCCGCCATGTTGTGATGCTCGGCGACCCACACACGCCTGTAGCCCCACGCCTCCGCATGGAGTGCAAGGTCGCGCGCATTGTTGAGCGCAGTTCCCGCGTCCGTGTCCTGCGTGACGCGGACAAGTTCGAGAATTGAAAGCGCGGTCATTGCAGTTTGCTCCCGTCAGCAGAACACTCGATAGCGACGCGGATCGACTTCTCAGTCATGAGAGGCTCCGGCCTTGCGAATTAGATGGGGCGGATCGGGCGGGTTGCCCGTGAGGTAGCCGATGGCCTGGATCTCCTCGATCAACTCCGGGGTGGTGCCATAATCGGCGACCCTGTCCTCAACGAAGGCCGCGCCGACCGCGCTCAGAAACAGCGCCGGTGCGGAAACCGATTTCCGGGCGGCACCTTCAGCCTGGGCGCGCGACAGGAATTCACCGGTTATGGTGATGAGCGTTCGGCAGGTGACGGCCAAAGGCGACGCCTGAGCCTCAAAAGCCTCGATGAAAGGTTGAGGCAGACCGTTGAGGCGCCGAGATACCCCCTCAGCGCCGCCATCCACGCACGAAGGGCCTCCCGTGCGCCCGGCATCGCCAGAGCTTCATCACGCTGGGCCAAAAGAACCGCCTGCCGTTCGTGCAACACCTCGCACAGCAGATGCTCGCGTGTCGGGAAATGGCGGTAGAGTGTGCCGGGTCCCACTCCAGCGGAACGGGCAATCTCGTCAAGCGAGGCGTCAACGCCGCCTCGAGCGAAAGCTGCCTTGGCCGCATCGAGGATCAGGCCGCGATTGCGCCGCGCGTCCGCCCGTTTAATCGCCGGTGATGGCATCAGCGCCTAGCCTCGTTGTGGTTCACACCGAAGACTGGCATATAATCGGAGACATTCTCCGTTTCAATGCAGTGGGGATTCTCTCTTCGCTCCGGCTCCCTGCACTGTCAGCGCCGGAGCCATCGCGCGATGCGAGCCGCCGCCTCCGTCATATCGGCCGCCGATCCGGCATAGCAGAAGCGGACGAAATCCCGGCCGTGAAGCGGGTCGAAATCGATCCCCGGCGTCGCGGCGACATGAGCCTCCTGCAACATGCGGCTGGCGAAATCGAAGCTGTCGCAGGAGAAGCGCGACACGTCCGCATAGAGATAGAACGCGCCGTCCACCGGCAGGAAGCGGTCGAGCCCCGCCTGCGGCAGGCCGGCCGTGAGAATCCGGCGGTTCTCCTCATAGCCGCGCTTCACCGCCTCCATCTCCGCGCGTCCGTCGAAGGCCGCGACGGCGGCGATCTGCGCCAGCGTCGGCACCGAAATGGTCAGGTTGCCCTGCAACCGGTCGACGCTGCGCACCAGCGCCGGCGGCACCACCATCCAGCCGATCCGCCAGCCGGTCATGCAGAAATATTTGGAGAAGGAATTGATGACCACCGCGCGGGACGAGAACCGCGCCGCCGTCTCCGCCGGAAAGGCATAGTCCAGCCCGTGATAAATCTCGTCGGAGATGAAGCGGATGCCGGCATCCTCCGCCGCCGCGCACAGCGCCGCCAGCGCCTGCGGCGTCATCATCGTGCCGGTCGGGTTCGCCGGGCTCGCCACGAGCACGCCCTTGAGCGGGGTCTTGCGATGGACCTCCAGCAGCATCTCCGGCGTGATCGACCAGCGCGTCTCCGCCGTGGTTTCGATCAGCACCGGCTCGCAGCCGAGCGCCTTGAGAATATGCCGATAGGGCGGATAGCCCGGCACGGCGATGGCGACCCGGTCGCCGGGCTCGAACAGCGTCAGGAAGGTCAGCGAGAACGCCGAGGACGAGCCGGTGGTGACGACGACCCGCTCCGGGTCCACCGCGAGGCCATGCTGCTCGTCGTAATACCGCGCGATCCGCGCGCGCAGTTCCGGAATGCCGAGCGCCTCGGTATAGGACAGGCGGCCGGTTTCGAGCGCCTTACGCGCCGCCGCAAGCGCCGTGGCCGGCGCCGGCGCTGCCGGCTGGCCGACCTCCATATGGATGACATGGCCGCCGCTGGCCTCGATCCGCGCCGCGGCCGCCATCACGTCCATCACCATGAAGGA
>Ga0182740_1001465_pt1 | contig 15930 bp, 15 predicted proteins | sample eDN5th37CKraftBY_FD_128872 | JGI IMG/M metagenome (GOLD analysis project Ga0182740, IMG submission 128872) | Enriched backyard soil microbial communities from Emeryville, California, USA - eDNA 5th pass 37_C Kraft BY (version 2) (version 2) | ecosystem: Environmental > Terrestrial > Soil >...
GGTTCGCGGCACGGCTCGTTCCACGCGACACCTGAGCGGTGTTCCGGGCGTCCGCCAGGCCCTGACGGCGGCTTCGGCATCACCCGTACCGCAGTCACGAACGCGACATCAATGCCCATCAGGGCGATCGCTGGATCCAGCCGGGAAGGGCCCTCTATCCCGAACCACGACGGCAAACGGGGAGGCCGATGCCGGCCTCCCCGTTGCATCCATCATGCGTCCGGAAGCGGTCGCTACCGCACCTGCAACAGCGTCGCGATCGTCTGCGCGTAGATGCGCCCCTCCTTCACGAGGTCGTCGATCAGGATCGATTCGTTCGCGCCGTGCGCGCCCTCGCCGCTCGGCCCCATCCCGACCGTGTCGATGCCGTGCTGGCGGTAGAATCGGCCATCCGTCATCCCCGCCCACTGCACGAAGAATTCCGGCTCCTCGCCTGTCACCACGCGGACGCTCTGCTGGAAGGCCTGCACCAGCGGCGAATCCTCGGGCGTGATGTTCGGGTCGATATAGCTGCCGTCCGGATCGACGATCAGCTCGTAGCGGTAGTCCGGGTCGCCCTCGCCCGCTGCGTCGAGCTTCGCCACGATATCCGCCAGCGCGCTCTCCTTGTCCTCGCCGGGGATCAGCCGCCGGTCGATCGAGATGATCGCCTCGCCCGGCACCACGTTGTGCGCCACCCCGGCGGAGATCATGTTCACGCTCAGCACCGGATGTCCCACCGCCGGGTGGAACTGCTCCAGGTGATGCTCCAGCGCCAGGATGCCCTTCGCCGCCTTCTGCAGCGCGTTCACGCCCGTCGCCCGCGCCGCCGCCGTGTGGGAGGCCCGCCCCACGAAGCGCACGTCCACCGCCAGGCCGCCTCGCTCGGCATTGCGCACCTTGAACTGGCTCGCCTCGCCGATGAAGACGTAATCGGGCTTCGGCAGCCTGCCCGCCTCGATCTCGTCCAGGACGTGCAGCGTGCCGTACTTCGCGCTCGTCTCCTCGTCGGAGACGATGTGCGCCTGCAACGCGCCCGTCATCGGTGCGTCCTTGAACAGCTCCAGCAGCGCCAGCATCACGCCGACCGAACTCTTCATGTCGGACGCGCCCCGCCCGTACAAGCGCGTCCCGTCTTCGCTCACCACACCCTCGAACGGGTCCGTCTTCCAGACATCCGGATCGGAGACCGGCACCGTGTCCAGGTGCCCGTTCATCGCGATCACCGGCCCGGACGCCGGATCACCCACGGTCGCGATCACGTTCGGCCGGTTCGGGTCGTTCGCCGTCACCACGTAGGCGATGCCCCGCTCGTCCAGCCAGCGCTGCACGAACTGCATGATCGCCAGTTCGTCCCCGCTCACACTCGGGATCGACACGAGCTGCTGCGCGATCTCCAGCACCTTCTCCCGCGAGACCTTGTCCACCCACGGCGAGATCGCCGCGCCGCCCTGTCCTGCTGCCGCCACCTCAGTCACGCGCCGATCCTCCCTGCATCGCTCGTCCACGCCGGCACGCGCCTGGCGACCCGGCAAGCTGCATTCCTTGTACCATCCCGGTGCAAGTGCCCGGGCACAGCGAAACGCCGGTCCCGAACATATCGGGACCGGCGTTCTGGCGCAGGAGTATGGGGCTCGGCGTCAGATCCGCTCGAAGCGGGAGACATTCGCCACGAAGACGACCGCGCCGCCCACCTCCACCTCGAAGTTCTCCGGCATGTAGAGCAACCCCGGCTCCAGTGCGGGCGAATACGGCACCGCGATCTGGGTGCGGCGGCGGCAGGTGCGCTGCAGGATCGCCAGCACGCCCTCCACGCCGGCATCCTCGACGCCGATCATGAGGCTGGTGTTGCCCGTGCGCAGGAACGATCCCGTCGTGCTGATCTTCGTGAACCGGTATCCCGATTCGATCAGCGACTCGGTCAGCGCATCGGTGTCCTCATCCTGAACGACCGCAAGAATGAGCTTCATCGAGCGCCTCCTTCATGAAAATGGCGGCGTGGCCGCAGTGCGGTCCGGATACCATCTCTCCGCGTCCAGGGCGATCCGGAGATGGGGAAACGGGGTGACGGGACGGCGGAGGATGGCCGATCGTCTCGATCCCGCCCTCCGATTCGCATTTCCCGGCAGCGAAACGTACCAGCGGAGTCTATCAGAATCCCCGGATCAGTGTCCGGATCGCGCCTGGGCGAGGGTCGCCGCGATGATGGCCTTCATCTCGGGGATCAGCTGCGGCCCCGCCGCCAGCGCCTCGTTCCGCTCCAGCTTCCAGTCGTCGTCCTCCAGCCCGGTGACGATCCCGCCCGCCTCCCGCACGATCACCACCGCCCCGCCCATGTCCCACGGCATCACCGGGCGCTCGAAGTAGCCGTCCAGCCGCCCGCAGGCCACCCAGCAGAGGTCGAGCGCGGCGGCGCCATCGCGGCGGAGGCCCTGCCCGGCGTTGTTGAACGCCGTCCAGAGCGCCGTCGATTCGGCCCGCTGCGTCAGGTCGTAGGAGAAGCCGGTCGCCATCAGCGCCTGCCGGACCGATTCGGTGCCGGAGACGTGGATCGGCCGGTCGTTCAGCGTCGCGCCGCCGCCCTTCACCCCGACGAAGAGCTCGTCCCGGCTCGGATCGTAGACCACCCCGAGGATGGGATCGCCCCGCAGCTCCAGTCCCAACGACACCGCGAACTGCGGGTAGTGATGGGCGAAGTTCGTCGTGCCGTCCAGGGGATCGATCACCCAGCCGAACGGCGCATCCGCATCGGCCGCCCCGCGCGACCCTTCCTCCCCGAGGAGGCGATGCTCCGGGAACCGCTCGCGGATGCGGCTGGCGATCAGCGTCTCGGACGCCTTGTCGGCATCGGTCACGAGATCGACCGTGCCCTTGTGGACGATGTCGAACCCGCGCTCCTGGTAGGAGCGCAGGATGGCCCCCGCCTCCCGCGCCAGGGCGATCGCGAACGGCTTCGCCTCCGCGACCAGGGCAGCGACTTCCGCAAGGTCCGGCACAGTCGGGCCGGGTGCGGGATTGGACGAGGTTGTGGTGGGTGTCATGCGGCTCTGTTCTCCAGGAGGGCGATCAGTCGGCGGCGGGCGCCGGGAAGCGGGGATAGGCGTCGGTCTCCAGGTCCCCGGTCCGCCCGGTCTCGAACAGGCGATAGCCGAGACCGGCAACCATAGCCGCATTGTCGGTGCAATACGCGAACTCCGGCCACCGGACGGACGGAACAGGCTCATCCAGGCCGGCGAATGCCCGCTCCACCTCCTCCCCCAGCCGCTCTCGCAGGTGCCGGTTCGCGGCCACCCCGCCCGCGATCATCACGGTCCGGGCGCCATGCACCCGCGCGGCGCGCGCCGTCTTCTCGGCGAGGATGTCCACGATCGCCTGTTCGAACGAGGCCGCGAGATCGGCCAGCGGCAGCGCCTCGGTGAACCGGGGAGGACGGTGCTTGGGGAAGAGCGCGCCGGGATCGGGTGCGGCATCGTCAGCGGGCAGCCGGTACGGCTCCACGATCCGCAGCAGGGCCGTCTTCAGGCCGGAGAAGCTGAAGTCGAGCGAATCGCCCAGCCGCGCGCGCGGCAAGTCGAAGGCCGCCGGATCGCCGCCAGCCGCCGCCCGCTGGATGGCGGGGCCGCCGGGGTAGCCGAGGCCGAGCAGGCGCGCGCCCTTGTCGAATGCCTCCCCCGCCGCGTCGTCCAGCGTCCGCCCGAGAATGCGATAGGCGCCGTCCGCGTCCACCAGCCGGATCTCCGTGTGTCCGCCGGATACCAGCAGGCAGATCGCCGGCAATGCCGGCTCGCCCGGATCGTCGCCGGTGGCGGGCCGCAGCCAGTTCGCGTAGACATGCGCTTCCAGGTGGTTGACCGGCACCAGCGGCCTGCCAAGCGCATATCCGAGCGCCTTCGCGGCGTTCACGCCGACGATCAGCGAACCCGCCAGCCCCGGCCCGTGCGTGAAGGCGATGGCATCCAGCTCGTGCCGCGCCAGGCCGGATTCCGCGATCGCCGCCTGGACGACCGGCACGATCGCCTGCACCTGGCCGCGCGCCGCGAGTTCCGGCACCACCCCGCCATGCGCCCGGTGGAGCTCGATCTGCGAGGAGATCACGTTCGACCGCACGATGCGCCCGTCCACCACGACGCTGGCCGCCGTCTCGTCGCAGGAGGTCTCGATCCCGAGGATGTTCATGCGCCGGAAGCCTCACGGGAAGCTTCATGGGCCGTTTCGCAGGCGGCACCGTCCCCGTCCCCCTGGCCGTGCGTCGCGGGGGAGGGGTCCGCACCGTCCAGGCGAGCGATGAGGTGGCGCCGCAGGGCCGCGAGCCGGTCGCGATAGCCCTCGTCCTTCAGCGATTCCGACCACATGATGTAGGCGTCCTCGTTGTTGTCGCTGTAGTAGCGGGGACGCCGCCCCTGCACCGTGAAGCCGTACTTCTGGTAGAGATTCTGCGCCGGGGCGTTGGAAACCCGGACTTCCAGCGTCAGCCACGCCACGTTCCGCCGGATCGCCTCGTCGATCAGGGCGACGAAGAGCAGCTCGCCCAGCCCGTGCCCGCGATACGCCGGGTCCACGCCGATCGTGGTCACATGCGCCTCGTCGAAGAGTTGCCACATGCCGGCGAACCCGATGATCGGGGGAGGGGTCTCCGGTCCCCGCAACCGGGCGAGCGGCCAGAAGGCCGGCTTGCGCGACCGCCGCGGCTGGCTCCGCAACGGAAGCGCCGCCTCCCGCTCGCTAGGGTCGGCATCCGGCGCGGGATGCGACCGCGCATCGAGGGAATCCAGGTCGGCCTGCGGATCGTCGCGGAGGACGATGTAGTAATTCTGGGCGGCGTTGCGCAGTTCCCGCCGGTAGGCGGACAACGGCCAGGGATTCGTGAAGCAGGCGCGTTCGACCTCGCCGACCTCCTCCACATCCTCCTGGGTCATGGGTTCGATGACGTACATGGTTCCTTCTTGCGTGCCGTGGAGACTGCGTCGCGCATCATCGCCCGCCGCATGACCGGTACCCTGTATTGTGCCGCATGATGGAATGCGCTGCGGATGGCCATGCGGCGAGGCCCGGCACCGAATCCCTGCATCCGGCGTTCCCCCGACGAACGCCTCGACGGAGGGCAACCGGCTGCTCGCTGAAGGATACCTGCCGATGCGGAAGACGCTGCTCCAGGCACTTGTTGCAACCGTGGGAGGGCTCGGCGCGGTCGTGGCCTTCTTCTTCATGGTGCTGGGGCCGCTGATCTCGGACCCCTTGCCATCCGGGTTCGTGCTGCTCGCGGCCCTCGGCTATCCGCTCCTGCTGGCGGCCTCCGCCGTGCTCGGGGTCTTCCGCTTCCGCTACGGCCTGGTCGCTGCCCTTGCGGCGGCGGCGTGCATCGTAATCGTGATCGCCGCCTACTCGGGAGACCTGTCGTTCACCGATCTCGTGGGGTTCGGCGCCATCCTCGCCGCGCCCGCCATCATCCAGGGAGCCGTCTGCGGCATCGCCACCGTCGTCGTTGACCGTCGCCCACCCCGAGGCTGAACCGGCGGGCGCACGTGGCGCATCGGCACGCCGTGGCGTTCACCCAATCCCGCATGCTACGCACATGGACCGTTGCTCCTGGCATCGTCCCGGTGCCGGGTAGGACCATTTCGAAATGCGGCGCACGCAACCCGGCGTCACGGCCTGCCGGCACCGGATGCGCTACACTATCGGGCAGCGCCGGAGTGGCGGAACGGCAGACGCAGCGCACTCAAAATGCGCCGGGGCAACCCGTGGGAGTTCGAATCTCCCCTTCGGCACCGCGCTTCACGAATCCCCCGGATTCCCGGGGGATTCATTGTGTTCCGCGTGTTCCACCGGACGTTGTGCGCCACCGCGCCGGCCTCGGCGGGCCTCCCCCACGACGGACCCCGATGTCACCTCGACGGTCTGGTACCAGCGCCGCACCACCAACCGGACCCCACAGCCCGGACACTCGAACCCGCCCGAGACAACATCGGCGTGGTTCCAGCGCAGAATCTCCACCTCGGTATCGACGCCAGCCACCAGGGTATGGGTGCAAACAGGACATTCCACTGCCACGGGTTTCCACACGCGGCGGCTCTTCGGCACACGGGGCATGCTTTTCCCTTGCGTTCGTTCTGGCCGCTGAACCATCGCCGGGAGCACATCGCCACATGGACGATCCGGAATCCCGCGACAGGCGCACCCATCCCACTCCCCGCAGAACGAATCGGGGTCATGGGTGCCGCTTCTCAGCTGCCGTTTCTTCACACCCATCGTCGCGTATGCCACGATGGAGGGAAATAGCACGCAGGTCCTGACCCGCGATTGGACGGCCCTCGCCCCAAGGGCCGCCGCAGAGGGGCGCTTCGGCCCTTGCCGGCCAGGCGAGGATCGCGCACGCTGAAATGTTCCCCTCAGGACGCCGACCCGGCTCGCGATGCCAGCCTCAGGCCGCGCCCAGGTCCTTGTCTTCCATCTCCCAGGCATGATCGAGGGTGTGATAGGCCGTGTGCCGGATTAGGTAACGCAGGGGCCATCGCCCTGCGGATTTCCCCTCCGCGTGCAAGGCGAGGATCGCCGCGCAGTACGCCTCGCGATGGGCGGCGAGGCCTTCCGAGGTCAGCATCGCGTCGAGCGAGATCTCGACTTCCGTCTTCGGCGCCCAGTCCCGCTCGTTCGCGAAGACGTGCCTGACGATCTGCTCCCGATCCCGCCCTCCCCCGCGCGGCCCCTTCCGCAGTTCGGGCGAGACCCGCGCCCGCACCTGGTCGAAGAACGTCCAGGCCGCCTGCATCAGGCGAAGCTCCCGCTCCAGGTCTTCCGGCGCCATCGGGGCCAGGTCGCGATCGGAGCGATAATTGAACGAAATTCCCCAGAAGTCCGTCGAGCCGACCCCCGGATAGCGATCGATCGTCCCGATCTCGCCGCAATCGCCGAACTCCTCGCCCAGCCCGGCGAGCGCCGCGACCTGCGCGTACCGGGGGCGATACGCCAGGAAGCGCTCGAGCGCGGCGTCCTCGGTCTTGTCACCCCGCTCCCAGCCGGGCCAGTCCCGCGCCCAGGCGACGACACGCTGTCCCTTCGGTCCGGCTTCGAGCATCACGGCCAAGGCTCGCGACATGATCCGCCCCCTCTCTGGCTGATGCCACCCCGTCGATCCCATCGTCCCGCACCGGGCGGACAACCGGCGTCCGCGATTCCGGCATCGTCCCGGCGCGGGAACGTATCCTGACAGCAGCACCGATCTCGGACCGATGGCCGCCAACCAGCGCCCTCACCCACGCCAGGGAGTCTCCCATGACCGTCCAATCCCCGCCTCGTGACTGGTGGAAGTCCGCCGTCGTCTACCAGGTCTACCCCCGCAGCTTCGCCGATGCCAACGGCGACGGCATGGGCGACCTTCGCGGCATCATCGGCAAGCTGGATTACCTGCAGCAGCTCGGGGTCGATGTCGTCTGGCTCTCCCCCATCTACCGCTCGCCGCAGGACGACAACGGCTACGACATCGCCGACTACCAGGACATCGACCCGATGTTCGGCACCCTGGCGGACCTCGATGACCTGATCGAGGGCCTCCACAGCCGGGGCATGAAGCTGGTGATGGACCTCGTCGTCAACCATTCCTCGGACGAGCATCCGTGGTTCGTCGAATCCCGCTCCAGCACCGACAACCCGAAGCGCGACTGGTACTGGTGGCGACCGGCGCGGGAGGGATTCGATCCCGGCGAACCCGGCGCCGAGCCGACGAACTGGATGGGCTTCTTCTCCACACCCGCCTGGCAGCTCGATCCGCTCACCAACGAGTACTACCTGCACCTGTTCTCGGTGAAGCAACCGGACCTCAACTGGGAGAACCCCGACGTCCGCCAGGCCGTCTACGCCATGATGACCTGGTGGCTCGACCGGGGTGTGGATGGCTTCCGGATGGATGTCATCAACCTCATCTCGAAGGTGGCGAGCCTGCCGGACGGCGAGCCCTTCCCCGGCAGCCAGTACGGCAACGGCATGCCCTTCGTGATGAACGGCCCGCGCGTCCACGAGTTCCTGCACGAGATGCACGAGGCGGTCTTCACGGGCCGGGAGGGCGCCTTCATCACGGTCGGCGAGACGCCGGGCGCGACGCTGGAGGACGCCATCCTCTACACCGACGCCGCCCGCGAGGAAGTCGACATGATCTTCCAGTTCGAGCACGTCGGGCTGGACAACGCCGGCGGCGACAAGTGGCATCCGATCCCGCTCGATCTCGTCGCGCTGAAGGCGAACCTCGGCAAGTGGCAGGACGGACTGGCGGAAAGGGGCTGGAACAGCCTCTACTGGAACAATCACGACCAGCCGCGCGTCGTCTCCCGCTTCGGCGACGATGCCCCGGAGTTCCGCGAACGCTCGGCCAAGATGCTCGGCGGCCTCCTGCATCTCCATCGCGGCACGCCCTATGTCTACCAGGGCGAGGAACTGGGGATGACGAACATGGCGTTCACCTCCATCGACGAGATGAACGACATCGAGGCGAAGAACTACTTCCGGCTCGCCACAGCGGTGGAAGGCGCCGATCCGGACGAGGTCTTCGCCCGCATGGCCCCCCGCAACCGCGACAACGCCCGCACGCCGATGCAGTGGGACGCCAGCGACGGCGCAGGCTTCACGACCGGCACGCCGTGGCTGCGCGTGAACCCGAACCACACGGCGATCAACGCCGCCGCCCAGGTGGACGATCCAGACTCCGTCTTCGCCTTCTACCGCGCCATCATCGCGCTCCGCCACGAGCATCCGATCGTCGCCCACGGCGATTTCACGATGCTGCTCCCGGACGATCCGCATGTCTACGCCTTCACGCGATCGCTGGACGGGGAGACGTGGCTGGTGCTGGGCAACTTCTCGCGGCAGGACGAGACGCCGGCCCTCGACGCAGCCTGGACCGGCCCGGACGTGACCCGCATGATCGGGAACTACCCGGACCGCGCCGCGGGAGAGACGATCACCCTGCGTCCCTGGGAACTGCTCGTCCTCCGCCGCGCCTCGTCATGACCACCCCGCCGACCCAATCATGAGGTAAGAGCACAGCTTGTCCATCGCCCAGGGATGTGTCATCCCGAGCGGAGCGATACATGAGTCGAGCCGGCCTTCCGGATGGAGCGAAGTCGAGGGATCGGAAGGAATGGGCAGTGTCCCCGCGTCGGGACCGTCGCATACCGGGCTGAGGGCGATAACCCTCCCTCGCTACCCGATCCCTCGTCGCTCCGCCGTTCATGCGCTACAAGCATGTGAGCCGCTTCCTGCTCTGAACATCGAACGACGGACGGCGAACGTGGAGCATGCAGGCTGATCCCTCGTCGCTCGCCCGCTAGCGCCACCTCGACGCGTCCGCCGCTCCCTCGGGATGACACACTGGGGGCGACGGAGGATACCCGTGTACATGGGCTCCGGCGAGGGGGCGAGCATCCACCGCGTCATGTCAACTCGGGACGACACGTCACGGGTTGTGCGTGGGAGACCCGTCGTTCGGCTCGGCTCGGCTCAGCCGAAGAGGAACGTCGGCAGGAAGGCGAGGATGCCGCCCGTCTCCCGGATTACGTAGGAGAACTCCTCGCTGGACCAGGGCCGGATCGGGCTGTCCGGCGCCGGCGAGCCGTACGCCGCGAATCCGAGGTCGCGCGCCATCAGTTTCGAGCGCGTCAGGTGAAACCCGTCGGAGACGATCAGCAGCGAATGCACCCCGGTCCCCTTCAGCACCGCCGCCACACCCTGCATGCTCTGCCAGGTGTCGCGCCCCTCGTTCTCGTAGAGGATCGCGTCCGCCGGCACCCCATGCTCGATGAGGAAGGCCGCCTCCGTCTCCGCCTCCGTGTAGGCATCGCCCGGCATCTTGCCGCCCGTCACTACGATCCGTGGCGCCAGGCCCTCGTTCCAGAGCGCCAGCGCGTGATCCAGCCGCGCCTCCAGCACCGGGCTCGGCAGCCCGTTGTACTGCGCCGCGCCCAGGATCACGATCGCGTCCACCTTCCGCGCCTGGTCGTTGTGGGCGCCCCAGTAGACGCTCGCCATCGTCAGCAGGATGGTCAGCGGAATCAGCGCCGCGATCGTCAGCACGATCCGGCGGAGCCAGGTTCCCGCCCGGGATTTCCGCGTGAGGGACTGCTCGTGGATCGGCGGGGCGATCGTCCGCAACCGGGCGCCGTGCTCGGGCTGGGCGCCCGGCCACGTCCGGTGAGGATCGGTCGAGGCTGGTGAAGTCCCGGCGTTCGGGGCCGGCGGCGACGGGGAGGGGGGTGTCGATGGGGGAGTGCGATAGGAATCGCGGGCACGCGGTTCAACCATGCGCGGAAGCATGACAGCCGGGCACCGCGCGTGCAACGCCACACCCACCCCGCCGTGTGGGAAAATGACCGGACACGGACCGCATCCGGGAGCAACACGATCATGGTTTGGAAGCGTCTCTTCCGGCAGAACGACCCCGACAATGAACCCGCATCCACGCCGCCCGCTGAGGTGGAGGGGCAACAAGCGCCGGACGAGGCCGCCCCTCCACCGATCCCCGGCGCCCGGCTGCCGGGTAGTGGCAGTGCGGGCAGTGGCAGTCACACCCCGGCAGGCCCCCCATCGCTGCCGCCGCACATGCAGCGCGTGGTGCAGGAGCGGCGACGCCCCGCCGGGTCGCCCGCCAGCGACCCCCGCCAGCGGCTGGCCCGTTTGCAGCAACAGCGCCTCGCCATCCTCTTCGATGTCGATCAGGGCGAACTCGCCGAGGACGACGAGAACCCCTGGACGCATCGCATCGCCCTGCTGACCGAGGCGATGGAGACCGTCAACGCCGATCTGGCCGCCCTCGCCGCTGCCCCGCCCGCGCCGACCTGGCCCGTGCCAGCGACGCCCATCACGGATCTCGCCACCGGCGACGGCCAGCCCTTCACCCTCGCCCTCCGCATCGGCGGCGAAGCGTTCGCCTGGGAGGAATCGCTCGACTGGGCGGAACGCGGGCATCAGGTCTCGTTGCCGGAACTCACCCGCACGCAGGGCCGGGTGGAGGCAATCGTCCCGGTCGATGCGCCGTCCGGCATCCGTGAGGCGCTCACCGCGCATCTCGCGCAGAGCCTGGATGCCTTCGCCGAGGACCTGCGCGAACGCCGCCTGAACGGCGATCCACTGCCTGGCGCCGTCACCCTCGCCGACCTGGCGAAACCGTCGCCCGAGGCGGGCGGCTGGCTGGACTGGAACAGGCGGAGTCCGGTGCAGGCCGTCCGGGCCGCCGAGGAACTCCGCCTTCGCCGGGAGCGCGATCGCCTGCTCTCCGAACGCGGCCGCGAGGCGGAGGAACGGCATCGCCTCGTCGAACGTCTTCCCATCGCACGCCGCCGGCTCGCCGATGTCGATGCCGAGATCGCCGCCGCCGAAGCCGCCATCGCCCGCGAGACCAGTTCCACGTCTACCAGGCGGCGCTAAGCGTCCGTCCTGCCTTCGAGGGAGCCGCACATGGAGAACGCCTTCCCATCCATCCAGTCGTTCCTGCTCCACCCGGTCACGCTGGGCGTGCTCCTGACCGCGACGATCGCGGGGCTCGCCTGGATCGGACGGCGTCCGCTCCTGGACGCCCTCACGACCCTGGAACGCCGCTGGCGGATCGTCGCCCGCCTGTGGGCGGGAACGGGCATCGCCTTCCTCGCCTGGGGCACCCTCTTCGACAACTGGCTCCAGCTGGCGAACGAACCCTACCGCCGGATGCTGAAATGGGGGTACGAGCGGCAGGTGATCGCCCCGGTGGCGGCCGAGGTCCGCGCCGTCACCGTCGTGCTGCTGGTGGCCGTGGCCATTCTCTCGGCCATGCTGTTCGCCCGCTACATCGGCGGGTACGGCCTCCAGATCGCCGGAATCATCATCGGCATCGTCGTCTGGGTGCCGTTCTTCATCCTCCGCCAGCGCCTGGACATCCTCGTGCATGAGGCGGTCGGCGACGGCAGCCACGTCACCGCCGGGGACTTCATCGGCTGGCTGCTCTTCTGGGCGCTGCGGACGGCCTTCTGCCTCGGCTTCCTCGTGCTGGGGATGACGGTGGTCACGTTGCTGGTCGCGCCGGTCGTCACACTCGTGCTCGATCTCCTGCACATGCGCCGCCCGCCCGACTCCCGGGAGGCAAACGACTTCTTCAGCACCCTCAGCCGCCAGGCGTCGGCCTACGAGGACGGGTCCACCCAATCCCTGCACGCCCGCTGGCGCCCGATCGAGCGTCCGCTCTGACGCGACCGCCCGTTACGGCGTCATGCTGATCCCGGCCAGCTTCATGCACCCGCGGAACATCCGCGTGAAGGCGATGCCATCCTCCGGCTGGAACGCGATCGTGCGCTCCCCGACGCGGGTGACGCCCGGCATCAGCATCACCTGGTCGGCGCGCGCCTGGTGGTCGTAGTCCAGTTCGACGGTCGCGCCGGGCGCCAGGCGATACGGCTCCGCGAACTCGATCGCGGCGATCGCCTGCTCTGCCCCCGCGCGAATCAGGTCTCGCGCCCGCTCCGGATGCAGGTTGATCGCCGAGAAGGTCGAAAGACCCTGCTTCACGGCCACGCCAACGACCTGCTCGCCGAGGATGCCCTGCGTCTGGGCGACCGCCTTCTCGTCGCCGGAGATGAAGACCACCGGCACCCCGAAATGACCGGCGATGGCGGCATTGATGCCGAACTCCCCGGTCGAGACGCCGTCGAACCGCACGTCCTGGAGCGTCGTGGTCCAGGTGTGGGCCAGTGGGGCGCCGGGCGTCCCCGCCTTGGCGTGATAGCCGGTGTAGAAGACCGCGTCGATCTCCTGGTCGATCCCCTGCATCATGCCGAAGAACTTGTCGGCACCGTTGATGTAGCGCGCCGCCGGATGCAGTTCCTCCGGGATCAGGTTGCGCTGCCCGTCGTGGCTGTCGTTGACGATGATGTCGTCCGCGCCGCCCGCCAGCGCCCCTTCGATCGCCGCGTTCACCTCGCGGGTCATCCGCAGGCGGGCACGATCGTATTCGCTCTGGTTGGAGATCGCCGCGCCGAGTTCCGGCGCCTCGCAATGCACCCACGACACGACACCGCAGGTACCTTCCATGTCCGCCGAGATCAGGATTCGCATCGCGCATTGCCTCCGGTTGCCGTCACGAGCCATACCGCCGATTGGCGCGTACGGTATCCGACGCCGCGCCGGCTGGCGAGCCCCCCGGGACACAAGACGCCCCCGGTCGTGGTGACCGGGGGCGATCCTGAAGGTGACATGTGGCTATGACGAAACGGTCGGTTGGATCGATCGGTTCGCCAGCCGCCGCGACCGAGTAGGACGACTACTTGGTCTGGTTGCGGCGACGCCGGCGCTCGGCCTTGCGGCGCTTCGCGCGGTTCTCTTCCTGGACGCTGATGAAGCGCAGGCCACGGCGATGCTCCCGGATGATTCCGGAACGCTCGATCCCCTTGTTGAACCGTCGCAGAAGCTGCTCGAAGCCTTCGTTGTCTCGGATCTCAACACGCATTGTTGCTCATCACCACCTTCAGCGTGTACGTATGCAAGGAAAGGATGCCCTCGCGCAAGCACGCAAAAACACCACGGAACTGAATCCGCCCCGGAAGTATAGCCCATTCCCGCACCGGCGCTCCACCGGCGTGGCCGCCGTCTTGACGCCGCAGCGCCGCTGGGCGTCAATTCGCTCACGAATCACGACTAGATGCAGAAGGACCCGCCCCATGTCCACGTCCATCGCGACAACCGCCGCCGCGCTCGCCGTCCTTCCCGGCCAGGCCGGCACGCTTCGCCTCTCCACCACGCCGGTGCCCCCGCTCGGCCCGCGCGATGTCCTCGTGGAGACGATCCGCGTCGGCATCTGTGGCACCGACCGCGAGATCATCCGGGGCGACCTCGGCGAGGCTCCCGCCGGTACCGACGAGCTGGTACTCGGCCACGAGGTCGTCGGCCGCGTGCTGCAGACCGGGGCCGAGGTCACGCGCGTCGCGCCCGGCCAGGTCGTGACGGCCACTGTCCGCCGTCCGGATGGCTGCCCGGCCTGCCTCGCTGGCGAGCCGGACATGTGCCTCTGGCTGAAGTACACGGAGCGCGGCATCTTCCGCGAACCGGGCTTCCTGTGCGAACGCTGGGTGGAAGCGGAGGAGTGGCTGATCCCGGTGCCGGAGGCGCTGGAGGCGACGGCGGTCCTGATCGAGCCGCTGACCGTGGTCGAGAAGGCCGTGCGCCAGGCGGAGGCGATCCAGCGCCGCCTTGCCTACTGGAAGCCGGAACGCGCCATCGTCATCGGCGCGGGCCCGATCGGCCTGCTCGGCACCCTCCTGCTCCGCGCGAAGGGGTACGCCGTGACCACCGTCGCCCGCACGCCGAAACCGAATCCGGCGGCAGACCTCGTGGAGGCGAGCGGCGCGACCTATCGCTCCCTGCGTGATGCGTCGCTGGACGAGATCGCGGCCTCGATCGGCAACGTCGACCTCATCCTGGAGAGTTCGGGCAACGCGGAAATCGCGCTGGATGCCATGAGGGTGATCGGCAACAACGGCGTGGAGGTCCTGCTGAGCATCACCGGCGGCACGCATCGCATCGCGCTGCCCGCCGAGCAGATGAACACCTCGCTCGTGATCGGCAACAAGGTCGTCGTCGGCAGCGTGAACGCGGGATCGGTGGACTTCGTGAACGCAGTCGAGCGCCTGGCCGACTTCGAGCGCCTCTGGCCAGGCCTCGGCGAGCGGTTCATCACGCGCCGGATGCCCTTCGGTCCCGATCTCGACCTGCACGCGATCGCCCACAAGTCGCCCAACGAGATCAAGACCGTCATCGAGTTCGCCCCGGCGTCCTGACGCTCGCCACGACGGGACCAGCCCGCCCGGCGACGAACCAGCCGGAAGCGGCAGGGTAACCCCGCAGACGGGATTGCCCACCGGGATGACGCTCCTATGTCATCCCGAGCGAAGCGATGCCTGCAGCGCGTCTGCATCCGGGATGCAGCGAAGTCGAGGGACCAGGTGGCATGCTGGCCTGTCCGCCTGAAGAATCGGCTGCACCCAAGCCACGTCGGAAGCGCGCCTCGTCTGTAGCGACCTCCAGGCCTGCCCGGAGTTGCGTCGGCGAAGCCGGTCCGCCGCCGTGGGTATCCTCCCGCCGCGACAGGGGGGAACAGGCCCCGCGTGGCATCCCGTCATCACGTCCCGCGTCGGGTAGACACGTGATCCCAACCACTCGGCGGCGCTCCAACCATCACACGATGTCCGCGCATGCACCGCTTGCCCGGGAAGAGACTCGGCGTCGGGCGGCAGGCAACGAGCAGGAATGCACGGAGAGCGAGACGGTGTCCTAGACCGCCTTCAGCCCGCGCGCCACGTCGAAGAAGCGGAAGTCCAGATCGACCGGTTCGCCCAGGGCGAGATCGGCGGCCACCTTCCCCGAATAGGGACCGAGCGTGAGGCCGGACGGCCCGTGCCCCGTCGCCATGATGAGGTTGTCGTGCCCCGGCACGCGGCCAAGGAACGGCGCCCCGTCGTCCGAGAAGGGCCGCAACCCCACCCGCACCTCGTGCAAGGTCCCGTTCGCCAGCCCCGGCGCCACCCGCAACCCGATGTCCAGCACCGTCTTCACGCCGCCCGGCGTCATCCGCGTGTCGAACCCGCTCCCCGTCTCGCGCGTCGCCCCGACCACCACCCGGTTCGGGCGGAAAGTCAGCATGTAGAGGTCCTGGAACCACGCCAGGATCGGCCAGCGGCTCGTATCCGTGTCACCCAGCGTGATGTGCAGGATCTGCCCCTTCTGCGGCGCCACCGGCAACGCCATCCCCAGCGGCGCGATCAGGTCGTTCGTCCATGCGCCCGCCGCCAGCACGATCGCGTCCGCCTCGATCCGCTCGCCATCGACCGCGACGCCACGTACGCTGCCGCCCTCGACGATCAGCGCCGCCGGGCCATTCACCCGCCGCACGCCCTTCCCGACCGCGCCGCCGAGCATGGCGTCGCGCACCTTCGCGCCATCGAC
>Ga0182740_1001466_pt1 | contig 15922 bp, 15 predicted proteins | sample eDN5th37CKraftBY_FD_128872 | JGI IMG/M metagenome (GOLD analysis project Ga0182740, IMG submission 128872) | Enriched backyard soil microbial communities from Emeryville, California, USA - eDNA 5th pass 37_C Kraft BY (version 2) (version 2) | ecosystem: Environmental > Terrestrial > Soil >...
GCGAGCGAGACGAGCAGGGCCGCGGTCGGTTCGGCGAGCTGGTGTTCGAGGCTGTCGCTTTCGGCGAGCAGGACCTTGGACACGCCGTCAAGCTTTGCCGCTTCGTCGGCGGCGGCACGGCAGCCCTTGCCGGCGACCAGCACATGCACGTCCCCGCCGAGCGCCTTGGCTGCGGTGAGCGCCTTGGCGGTGGCGTCCTTCAACGACCCGTTGTCGTGTTCCGCAAAAAGCAACGTCGTCATCAGAGCACGCCCGCTTCGTTCTTGAGTTTTTCGACGAGTTCGGCGACCGAACCGACCTTGACACCGGCGGTGCGCCCGCCCGGCTCGACGGTCTTGAGGACTTCAAGCCGCGGCTTCACGTCGACGCCGTAATCGGCCGGCGTCTTTTCGTCGATCGGCTTCTTCTTCGCCTTCATGATGTTCGGCAGGCTCGCGTAACGCGGCTCGTTCAACCGCAGATCGGTCGTGACGATTGCCGGCGCCTTCAGCTTGACGGTCTGCAAACCGCCGTCGACTTCCCGGGTGACCGAAACGCTGTCACCGTCGATTACGACCTTCGATGCGAAAGTGCCCTGCGGCCAACCGAGCAAGGCAGCGAGCATCTGTCCGGTCTGGTTGCAGTCGTCATCGATGGCCTGCTTGCCCAGGATCACGAGACCAGGCTGCTCGGCTTCCGCAATGCCTTTCAGGATCTTGGCGACGGCCAGCGGCTCCGGCATCGCGTCCACCTTCACCAGGATGCCCCGGTCCGCCCCCATGGCGAGCGCGGTGCGGATGGTTTCGGAGGCCTGCGCGGGACCGATTGAAACGGCAACGATTTCCGTCGCCTTGCCCGCCTCCTTGAGCCGGATCGCCTCTTCCACGGCGATCTCATCGAAGGGGTTCATCGACATCTTGACGTTGGCGAGTTCAACGCCCGAGCCATCAGATTTCACGCGCACTTTTACGTTGTAGTCGATAACCCGTTTTACGGGCACAAGAATTTTCATGATCAGGCCTTCGCAGATGCGAAATTGGGCAGCTACCTAAGAGTGGGACTACGCGGGTGTCAACGGCATCTCTACCCTGCGCCAGACGCACCGTCCGATGCCTGCCGAGCGCATGGTCCAGCGAGGGCTGCCACCCTCCCTCTTAGCGGTTCTGCCCCGGTTGCCACAATACGTCCCTGCCGCCCCGATCGTTGGCATGGCGGCCTGCGACGAACAGGAAATCCGAAAGCCGGTTCACATACTGGATGGCCTCCGGCGTGACGTCTTCACCCGGCTGGTCGCGCAACTGAACCATCAGCCGTTCCGCACGGCGGCACATCGTCCGCGCGAGGTGCATATACGCCGCCGCCGGCGTACCGCCCGGCAGGATGAAGGAGCGGAGCGGCGGCAGGCTTTCGTTCAACGCGTCGATCTGCTGCTCGAGCCACTCCACTTGCCGGCCGGTGACATTGAGTTTGACGCCGCCCGGCCCCTTGCCCTTGGTGTCGTCGAGAATGCACAGGTCCGCTTCGACGTCGAAGATATCGTTCTGGATGCGGCCAAGCATCGCGTCGAGCTGCGGATCGTCGGCGGTATGCAGACGCACGATGCCGATGGCGGCATTGACCTCATCCAGCGTGCCATAGGCGTCGACCCGCAAGTCGTATTTCTTGCGCCGCTCGCCGGACCCGAGCGCAGTCGTTCCGTCGTCTCCCGTGCGGGTATAGATCCGATTGAGAACGACCATGTCGCTATCTGCCCATCATCCAGATTGCCAACATGATGATGACGAGCGCGATCGCCTGCAACAGCACGCGCAACCGCATCAGCTTCTGTGACACATGCGGCGAGCCGCCGCGCAGCATGTTGACCAGCCCTAATACGAGAACGATCGCGACCGCCGCGATCGCGAACGGGACAAGGCTGTAGAAGGGATTTGACATCGGGACCTTCTAGCACCGGACCGATGGCGACACCACCGGCCCGGTCCCGCGCAGGGTCACGCCGCCGCGAGATGCTTTTCGATCTCGTAGACCGGCATTTTCACGTAGTCCTTCTGAATTTCCTCGCGCACCGCCTGCTTCAGCGCATGGGTGTAATGCTGGCGCAGCACGCCGATCGCGCGGGGCGGCGCCACCATGATGATCGACTTCATCTTCCCCGCCTGCGCCGCCGCATCGAGCTTGGCCATGATGGAGCGCAGGAATTCCTCTTCCTGCTGGGTATGGAAATCCGTCTGTTCGACGGCCGAGCGTCCCGCGCCCACCGATGAATACGAGCGACCGGGTTTGTCGGTCCCGATTTCGCTGGTCGCCGGAACCTCCTGCTCCATCACTTCGCGGGTCTGCAGGTTCGGGAATTTCGCGTCTCCGGCATTCTGCAGAAACAGCGCCTTGCTGCCATCACAGACGACAACCCATTCGCCCTGTTCGATCTTGACGGGTTTGGAAGACATGCCGTGCTCTCCTTGCGACCTTCACGCCATCACATTGGATATGGCGCTGCTTTGCGGCAGGTCAACGCGTCGGAAAGCGCTTCGGTTTCTAATCTTTTTATACGATCGCATGCTGCGGCGGCCGCGCTTGCACGGCCCGCTTCCTTCAGTAAAGCTAATTGCTGCCGTCGAGCAGCCGTCGCGCGATCACCTGTGCCTGAATTTCCGCCGCGCCCTCGAAGATATTGAGAATGCGCGCATCGCACAGGATGCGTGAGGCCGGAAATTCCAGCGCAAATCCATTGCCGCCGTGGATCTGCACGGCGTTATCCGCCGCCGCCCAGGCGACGCGGGCGGCGAGCAGTTTGGCCATCCCGGCCTCGAGATCGCAGCGCCGGCCGGAATCCTTCTGACGCGCGGCGTAATAAGTGAGCTGACGCGCGATCAGGATCTCGACCGCCATCATGGCAAGCTTGTCCGCGACGCGGGGGAATTCCACGATGGGGCGCGAGAATTGCGAGCGCTGCTGCGCATAGGCAAGGCCCTGATCCAGCGCGGATTGAGCCACGCCGATGGCGCGGGCCGCGGTCTGGATCCGCGCCGCCTCGAAGGTCTGCATCAACTGCTTGAAGCCTGCCCCCTCGATGCCACCGAGCAAGCCGTCGGTGCTGACCTCGAATCCATCGAAGGCAATCTCGTATTCCTTCATGCCGCGATAGCCGAGCACCCCGATTTCGGTCCCGGACATGCCGGGCGCCGGAAACGGATCGGCGTCGTCGCCACGCGGCTTTTCGGCGAGAAGCATCGAGAGGCCGCGATAGCCGCTCTGCTTCGGATCGGTGCGCACGAGCAGCGTCATCAGATCGGCGCGCACCGGATGCGTGATCCAGGTCTTGTTGCCGTAAACTTTGTAGACATTGCCTTCGCGCACGGCGCGCGTCTTCAGCGAGGCAAGGTCGGAGCCGGTATTGGGTTCGGTGAACACGGCGGTCGGAAGGATCTCGCCGGAGGCGATCCGCGGCAGCCATTTGCGCTTCTGCTCCTCGGTGCCGCTGCCAAGAATCAGCTCCGCGGCGATCTCCGAGCGGGTGCCGAGCGATCCAACGCCGATATAGCCGCGCGACAATTCCTCCGAGACGACGCACATGGATTCCTTGCCAAGGCCCATGCCGCCGAATTCCTCAGGCAGTGTCAGCCCGAACACGCCGAGCTCCGACATCTGACCGATCACCTCGAGCGGGATATACTCGTTCTTCAGATGCCAGCCCTGGGCGTAGGGCACGACCTCGCTGGCGGCAAACTTGCGCATCTCTTCGCGAATTGCTTCCAGCGTCTCGTCGACGCCCGAATTGCCGAAGGTCGGTTCGGTATGGTGATTGATGAGTTCGGCAAGGCGCGCCCGGTTCGCCGCGGTGTTACCGGTCTCGATGAGGTGATCGACGGCAGGCGTAAGACGCGCCGCGACATCCGAACGCGACAGCCCGACATCGGACAAGCGGACCATCTCGCCCTGGCTCATCGGAATGCCGCCCAGAATCTGCGCGAGATATTCGCCCGCGCCGATGCGGATCTGGAGGTCCTCGATCTCGCCGAATTTGCCTTCCGCGAGCATGCGGCCCGCATAACCGGTCAGTTGGCGCAGCGCCTCGACATACGTGGCGAGCCAGGCGAGCCCGTGGGTGGCGCGCTGCTCACGGTCGAAGACCCGCCCCATCGTGTCGCCGCTGTCTGTGGCAACGCGCTTTCGGATCGCGACCACGGCGTCCTGCAACAACGCCTCCACAGCGCCGACGGCTTCCTGGAGACGGGGGATCAGGGAATCGGAGGCGGCGGACCTTTGCGGCGCAGCGGACATCAGCGGAGCTCTCGCATGGGTGGGCGACCGTGACAGAGTAATGGTGCAGCGCACAAAAGCAACCGCGGGCTGCACCCTCAAGTCTTGGTAACTGGATAATTAACCATTTCGCGCTTTGCTGCTCCTGCCCATACCGCAGGCATAGCCATGGCCGCGTCAGTCCCGGATCGCCACGTGAAAAGCCGCTCCTCGCTGCATCCGGTGAGGCTTATCCGGGGCATGTCCGTCCGAACGCGGATCCTCCTCATCGCGCTGATCCCGGTTCTCGGCTTCGCCGCGAACGGGGTCTCGTTCCTGTCCGGCGAACGTGAGGTCGCCGACGCCTTCGAGCGCTACCGGCGCGCCGACGCGACCGCCGAAGCCAGCCACAGCTTCAAGGAAGCGATCAGCCAGATGCGCATCGCCGCGCGCGATTTCGCGGCCGATCCAAGCGACGACCTGATCAAGAGCTTCGAAAGCGCAAATGCGCAGGCGCTGGAACGGCTCGCCTTCATCGAGCGCACGCTCGATGCATCCGAACGGCTGAGAGTTGCCTGGATTCCGGAACGCCTGAAGGAGATCGGCAAACGCTTTGCGGATGTCGTGGTCGACCAGCGGCAGCTCGGCTTTTCCGAACGCGAAGGGCTGCGCCGTCAGTTGCATGAGACCGGCACGGCCGTCGAACAACTGGTCCATCAGGGCCTGAAATGGCTCGGTGACGGCGACGCCAAGAATCTGATGGTTCCAATTCTGCTGATGCGCCGCTTTGAAGCCGAGCAGCGGCTGCAAGCGAACAACATCTCCTATGCCTATTTCTTCCTCCAGAACGACGCGCTTCGGCAGACGATGCGAAACATCGAGGCGCTTGCTGAACAAAAGACCGAGATCGAGAACCGGGTGAAGGCCTTCGCCGATACGTTCGCGGCGTGGTCAGCGATCGCGGACAAGGTCAGGCCCAATCTCAAGATCATCGATCTCGAAACAGAGCAACTCGCGCCGACCGCCAACGACATCATTGGCACGGCCAGCGAAGGCGCCGCGCGCGCCGCGGCGCAATTGTCGGGATCGCAGGACCGCACGCGCTGGATGCTTCTTTCGGTTGGCCTTGCCGCAGTCATCCTCGGCCTGTTGCTCAGCCTGTTGATCGGAAGCAGCATCACGGCCCCGCTCAAGGGCCTGTCCAACGCCATGACCCGCCTCGCGAAGGGCGATACGACGACCGCCATTCCCGCGACGCGCGCCCGCGACGAGATCGGCGACATGGCGCGCACCGTCATCGTCTTTCGCGACACCATGCTGGAGCGCGAACGGCTCGCCGAAGCCCAGAGCCAGACCGCAACAGCGCGCGAACTTCGCAATCAGGTCATCGGCGCGACGATTGCGGGCTTCGAGCGCTCGGTGGACGAAGTGCTCAATCGCGTGCGCGGCGCGGCGCACCGGCTCGAAACGGCCTCGAGCCACCTCAATGCATCGGCGGACGACATGTCGGCGGAAGCCCGCGGCGCCGAGGAGCAGGTGCGTTCGGCGTCCGGCAATGTCAGCGCGGCCGCGGCTTCGATCGAGGAGCTTGCCGCCTCGATCGGCGCGATCGCGGATCAGGCGCAGAAGTCAACCGAGGTCGCAGGACATGCGGTGGCGGAAGCACGCCGCACCAACACCACGATGGCGGAGCTGGCCAATGCCGCCACACGGATCGGCGAAGTCATCAATCTCATCCAGACGATCGCCGCGCAAACCAACCTGCTTGCCCTCAACGCAACCATCGAGGCCGCGCGCGCAGGCGATGCCGGGCGCGGATTCGCCGTGGTCGCCTCCGAAGTGAAATCGCTGGCCGGACAGACCGCGCAGGCGACCGAGGACATCGCCGATCAAATTGGCGCTATTCAAGCCGCGGTGGCCGATGCCACGCGGGCAATTGCCAAGGTCAACGGCACGATCGAGGACATGTCGACCATTGCCGCGAATGTCGCGGCAACGGTCGAACAGCAGAATTCCGCGGTGTCGATCATTGCCGAGGGCGTCGGCAATGCGTCCGGCGCGGCCCGAACCGGCGCGGAAGCCATGAGCCGCGTTTCGACGGCGACGAGCGGCGCGCGACGAACCGCAGCGGACGTGAAGGATCTCGCGGACGCGCTGGCGCTCGAGGCCGAGGGCCTCGATTCGCAAATCCGCCAGTTCCTGATCAAAGTGCAGGCGTCATAGCCGCGTAAGATCACACCGCGTCACGAAGGCTTGCGGCACCTTGAGCCTGCCCGCGGGTTTGCCTATCTCGCTGTATGCGATCTGCATCGGGGCCGGGTGTTGAAATTCCTCAAGAAATCATATCGCGCCGCACTGGACGCGTTCTGGCAGTTCAACGCCGACGACGGCTGGGCGATCGCAAGTCACATCGCGCTCTCGACGCTGATGGCGATGTTTCCGTTCTTTCTGGTGTTGACCGCACTGGCCGGCGTTTTCGGCTCGCAATATCTGGCCGATGAGGCGGCGAACCTCCTGCTGGAAGCCTGGCCGGAAGAGGTGGCCGGTCCGATTTCGCGCGAAATCCATAACGTCCTGGTCGGCGCCCATGGTCAGGTGCTGACGGTCGGCGCCCTGCTCGCGCTCTATTTCGCATCGAGCGGCATCGAGAGCCTGCGCATCGGCCTGAACCGTGCCTACACCGTGGCCGAGACCCGCTCGGTCTGGCTGCTGCGCCTGGAGTCGATCGGCTACGTCATCCTCGCAGCGATCGGCATGCTTGCGCTGTCTTTCCTCGTGGTGCTCGCGCCTCTGATCTGGACCGCACTGGTCCGGCGTTTTCCAGGGCTCCTGCCTTTCAGCGACGTGGTGACATTCGTGCGGCTCGCGACCGCGACCGTGCTTCTGATCGTGCCGCTGATCGTCGTACATAAATGGTTGCCCGCGGGGCACCGGGCCTGGGGCGAAATCATGCCGGGGATTCTGGCGACGCTGGTCCTGTGGCTGCTCTGCGGCATGATCTTCGGCCGCTATCTGTCGGATTTCGCCTTCACCTATTCGGTTTATTATGCGGGCCTCGCCTCTCCCATGATCGCGCTGGTGTTTCTCTACATCACAGCGTCGATCTTCATTTACGGCGGCGAACTGAATGCGATCATTCTCAAGATGCGGATGGAAATGAAGCAGGCCGAGCGCGATGCCCGGCAGGGTCCAGCCGAAGCCGAGCCATTCGCGCCGGAATGATCGAGCAGCTTAGCTCGCGACCGCCTCGATCGTATCCTCGAGATTGCGCAGACCGGTGCGCGGCGCCGACACCAGCACAGCCATGTTGCCGGGCTTGTGCTGGTTCTTCCACATGAGCTGATGCGCGGTCGGGATCTTGTCCCAGGGAAACACCTCGCCCATGCAGGGATCGATCCGCCGGTCGAGCACGAACTGATTGGCGGAGCTGGCCTGTTTCAGATGCGCAAAATGCGAGCCCTGAATGCGCTTCTGCCGCATCCAGACATAGCGCGCATCGAACGTGATGTTGAAACCCGAGGTGCCGGCGCAAAACACCACCATGCCGCCGCGCTTCACGACGAGGCACGACACCGGGAAGGTCGCCTCGCCCGGATGCTCGAACACGATATCGACGTCACGCTTGCCGGTGATGTCCCAGATCGCCTTGCCGAACTTGCGGGCTTCCTTCACCCACTCGTTATATTCCGGCGTGTTGACCGTGGGCATCTGGCCCCAGCAATTGAAGTCCTTGCGGTTGATGACGCCCTTGGCGCCGAGGCTGAGCACGTAATCGCGCTTGGTTTCGTCCGAGATCACCCCGATGGCGTTCGCGCCGGACGCCGCGCAAAGCTGCACGCCGAACACGCCGAGTCCGCCCGAGGCACCCCACACCAGCACATTGTCGCCCGGCTTGAGCGTATGCGGCGGATGACCGAACAGCATGCGATAGGCCGTCGCCAGCGTGAGCGTGTAGCAGGCCGCCTCTTCCCAGGTGAGATGCGAGGGCTTGGGCATGAGCTGCCGCGACTGCACCCGGCAGAATTGCGCGAAGGATCCGTCCGGCGTCTCGTAGCCCCAGATACGCTGCGAGGGCGAGAACATCGGGTCGCCGCCGTTGCACTCTTCGTCGTCGCCGTCGTCCTGGTTGCAATGGACGATGACTTCGTCGCCGACCTTCCAGCGCTTCACCTTGGTGCCGACCGCCCAGATCACACCGGACGCGTCCGAGCCTGCAATGTGATAGGGATGCTTGTGGACGTTGAACGGCGAGATCGGCTGTCCGAGACCGGCCCATATTCCGTTGTAGTTCACGCCCGCCGCCATCACGAGCACCAGCACGTCGTTCTCGCCGATCGGCCAGGTCGGCACGACCTCGATCTGCATCGACTGCTCGGGCGGCCCGTGCCGATCCTGCCTGATCGCCCAGGCATTCATCTTTTCGGGCACATGGCCGAGCGGCGGAAGCTCTCCGATCGCGTATACGTCCTTGACCATCGAAAGCTTCGGCGCGGCTGTCATGGCGGTGGCTCCGGCTCAATAAGTCCTGGAATTGTGTCTCACTCGTTTTTGCGCCGCAACAAAAGAATAAGGGTGCCGAAAGTCGCATTCACGACCTTGGCCTCTCTCGGCCCCTTGCTCCAGCGCCTCCCGGCGCGGTCCGTGCCGACAACGCGCCAGCCGAATCCCGGTTGCGCGCACCGCACAACACGATATGCTGCGCTGCAACAGCCGCTTTAGCGCTTGATAAGCGGCTGCGGTCCGCTGACTTGGCGGCGGTCCGGACTTACGATGTTCCCGCTGCATAACGAAGCCGCGGGGGCGAGGCTCAGCAGCGGTCCCCGCGCATGTCGGGGAGACAGATTCATGGGTATCGAGAGCCTTATCGTTTGGTTGATCGTCGGCGGCATCGCGGGCTGGCTCGCCGGCCTCATCGTGAAAGGCTACGGCTTCGGCATCATCGGCAATATCATCGTCGGCATCATCGGCGCGTTCATTGCCGGCTGGCTGCTGCCGCGGCTCGGCATCGTGATCGGCGGCGGCATCATTGCGTCCATCATCAATGCGGTGATCGGCGCGGTGATCCTTCTGGTCATCATCGGCTTCTTCAAACGATAGGACCATCGGCGCGGAGATTGAATGGGCGAGAGCGCGGACGAAAAGACCAAACGGGACAGGCCCTGGATCTTCCGGACCTATGCGGGGCATTCGACGGCTGAAAAGTCGAACGCCCTGTACCGGCAGAATCTCGCGAAAGGCCAGACCGGCCTGTCCATCGCCTTCGATCTCCCGACACAGACCGGGTACGATTCCGACCACGTTCTTGCCGCCGGCGAAGTCGGCAAGGTCGGTGTACCGATTTCCCATCTCGGCGACATGCGGACGCTGCTCAACGGCATTCCGCTCGCCGGGATGAACACCTCAATGACGATCAATGCCCCGGCGGCATGGTTGTTGTCGCTTTACATCGCCGTCGCCGACGAAACCGGCGCCCCGCGCGACAAGCTCACCGGCACCACCCAGAACGACATCATCAAGGAATATCTGTCGCGCGGCACCTACGTGTTTCCGCCCGGCCCGTCCATGCGTCTGATCAAGGACACGATCCTGTTCACGACGAAGGAAATGCCGAAATGGAATCCCATGAATGTGTGCTCGTATCACCTGCAGGAAGCAGGCGCGACACCCGTTCAGGAACTGGCCTACGCGCTCGCCACCGCCATCGCCATCCTCGACATGGTGAAGGTCTCCGGCGAAGTCGCGGACGGAGAGATGGGCGACGTGGTCGGCCGCATCTCGTTCTTCGTCAATGCGGGCATGCGCTTCATCACCGAAATCTGCAAGATGCGCGCCTTCGTGGAAATGTGGGACGAGATCACCGCGAAGCGCTACGGCGTCACCGATCCGAAGCAGCGGCTGTTTCGTTACGGCGTGCAGGTCAACTCGCTCGGCCTCACCGAACCGCAGCCGGAGAACAACGTCTACCGCATCTTCCTCGAAATGCTCGCGGTCACGCTGTCGAAAAAGGCGCGTGCCCGCGCGGTGCAGCTGCCGGCCTGGAACGAGGCGCTCGGCCTGCCACGACCGTTCGACCAGCAATGGTCGCTGCGGGCGCAGCAGATCCTCGCCTATGAGTCGGACCTTCTCGAATACGGCGACATTTTCGACGGCTCGATCGAGATTCAGAAGAAGGTCGATGCCCTGATCCGCGCGGCGAAGGAGGAGCTTGCCACCATCGAACGGCTGGGCGGCGCGGTCGCCGCGGTCGAGATGGGCTACATGAAGCAGCAGCTCGTGGAGAGCAACACGAAGCGGCTGGAGGCGATCGAAAGCGGCGAGAGCATCGTCGTCGGCGTCAACAAGTTCACCGAGAGCGAGCCCTCGCCGCTCACTGGCGGTGTCGATGCAATCCTGACCGTGCCGCATGAGGTCGAGCAGGAGCAGATCGCGCGCCTCAATGCCTGGCGCGCGTCGCGCGACGCCAAGGCGGTCGAGACGGCACTGAACGATCTGCGCCGCGCGGCCAAGGAAGGCATCAACGTGATGCCGGCGTCGATCGCCTGCGCGAAAGCCGGCGTGACCACCGGCGAATGGGGCGCGGTGTTTCGCGAAGTGTTCGGCGAATATCGCGCACCGACCGGTGTACCGAAGGCCGCGCGCCAGGTCGGCGGCGAGTTGCTGGAGCCGGTACGGGCCGAGGTCGAGCGGGTGTCGCAGAAGATCGGCCGCCGCGTGAAATTTCTCGTCGGCAAGCCCGGTCTCGACGGTCATTCGAACGGCGCCGAGCAGATCGCCGTTCGTGCACGGGATGTGGGCATGGATGTAATCTACGCCGGCATCCGCTTCACGCCGGCCGAACTCGTCACCACCGCGAAAAAGGAAGGCGTGGACGTCATCGGGCTGTCGATCCTTTCGGGCAGCCACGTGCCGTTGGTGCGCGACATCGTCGATCGCATGCGCGCCGAGGGCTTGAACGATATTCCCGTTGTGGTCGGCGGCATTGTTCCGCCGGAAGACGCACAGACCCTGAAACAGGCCGGCGTCGCCGCGGTCTACACACCGAAGGATTTCAAGATCAATCAGATCATGGCGGATGTGGTGCGGATCGTCGAACAGGCGAACCGCAAGGTCGCCTGATTTGAGGTTTCCGCCCGCGATACGTCAGGCGAGCCGCCGCAGCGCATCGACCATCGCCGACGGGCTCAACGGCTTGGTCAGATAATCCGTCATCCCGGCGGCGCGGGCCTTCTCCACATCGTCGTTTGAACTTCGCCCTGACAGGCCGATGATCGGGATGCGCCCCGCGTCGCCCGGCAACGCACGGATCCGGCGCGCGGCTTCAAGCCCGTCCATCTCGGGCAACGCGACATCCATGAACACCACGTCGTATCGATCCCGCTGGATGGCGCTGACGGCGGCTTCACCGGTTCGGACAAAGTCGACGCGATGACCAAGCTCGCCGAGGATTGCGTTGAGGACCATCCGTCCGAACGGATTGTCTTCGGCGCATAGAATGCGAAGCGATGGTGTCGGCGTTTCGATTCCATCTTTGCCTTCCGCTGCGCCGCTCGCGCGTGCGGGCGGAGTCTTTACTGTCACGCTCAGCGTGAAAGTGGAACCCTGCCCCTTCCTGCTGTCTATGGTGAGATCGCCATCCATCGCCCTGGCCAGCCGCTTCACCAGGACGAGACCAAGACCGGTGCCGCCATAGCGGAGCGACACCGCCTTGCTGGCTTGCGCAAAGGGGCGAAACAGCCGCGCGATCTCCGCCTTGGTCATGCCGGCGCCAGTGTCGCTCACCGCAAAGCGGAGGCGCATGCGGCCACGCGCGGCGGGCGCCGCGGTCACCGCAAAGCGCACGCTCCCGCGCGCGGTGAACTTCATCGCGTTGTCGACGAGATTTTCCAGCGCGGCGCGCAGCCGCACGGGATCGCCAATGGCGCGGTCGGGAAGATCGCCGGCAATGGCGATGTCGGGGCTAAGGCCGTTCACGGCAGCGCGCGCCGACAGCGACGCGGCCATCGCGTCGGCGAGCTGGCGCGGCGAGAACGGCTCGGCCCGGATCGCAAGGCCGGCACGGTCCGCCTTCACGGCATCGAGTACCACCGAGGTCGTTTGCGCGAGATGGTCCGCCGCATTGCGGATCGCGCGCGCCCATCCGCGCTCGCGTTCCGGCAAGTCGGACGCGATCAACAGGTCGGCCAGCGCCAGAATGCCGGTCAGCGGCGTGCGGATATCATGTGCGAGTGACGCAAGCGCATTCTCGATCGCGCGGCGTGGTGCGGACGAAGCGCCTTTGGACGTCTTTACTGATTTTTTTGAGGATCTCTTCGCGGAGGTCTTGGCGATCTTCCGGCCGCGCATGGCCTTCGTCGCGGACTTTCGCCCGCGCGCGGCTTTCGTCTGCGCTGGTTTACCCCGCCCCATGATTCGCCCCTTGCGAAGCATGACATGGCCCATCCGGTGCAGCCACTCACGGTTCCGGCAAGCCGATCATGCGCCGGATATCCGCAGGCGTCGCACCATCGGCTCGCAGCGTGCGAAGCGCCGTCGATTGCGTCGATTTGGACAGCTTACGGCCTGCGGAATCCGTGATGAGTCGGTGGTGCCGGTATGTGGGCTGCGGGAGCCCTAGCAGCGTCTGCAACAGCCGGTGCACGCTGGTCGACCAGAACAGATCCTCACCGCGCACGACATGCGTCACGCCCTGCAACGCATCGTCGACCACGACGGACAGATGATAGCTCGTCGGCATGTCCTTGCGGGCGAGGATGACGTCGCCCCAGGCGTCCGGACGCGCCGCGATCACGCCTTCCGGCGCGTCGCGGCCGGCTTCACGCCAGGTCAGCGGACCCGCCAGCTTTACGGCCTTGCGCATGTCGAGGCGTAAAGCATAAGGCTCGCCCGCGTCCATGCGCGCCCTGCGAGCGGCTTCGCTCAGGCTGTCACGGCTGCCGGGATAGACCGGCGCGCCGTCCGGATCGCGCGGCCAGTCATCGCCGCGGTCCGCGACCATATGCGCGATCTCGCCGCGGCTCTCGAAGCTTGGATAGATCAGATCCAGCGCCTGCAACTTGCCCAGCGCCTCGCGATAGGCGTCGAAATGCTCGGATTGCCGCCGCACCGGCTGTTCCCAGGTCACCCCGAGCCAGGCGAGATCCTCGGTGATCGCCTGCTCGTATTCCGGCTTGCAGCGCGCGCGATCGATATCCTCGATCCGCAGCAACAGCCGGCCACGGCTTTGCCGCGCAAGATCGGCATTCAGCAGCGCCGAAAAGGCATGGCCGAGATGCAGATTGCCATTCGGCGACGGTGCGAAGCGGAAAACGGGTGGACTCATCAAAGGCTGCCGCGCACTCCGTTTCCCCTCTCCCCTTGGGGGAGAGGGTGGCGAGCATCAACGATGCGAGCCGGGTGAGGGGTAACTTTCCAACTTCGTTTGTGCAAGAAAACCCCTCACCCGGTTCCTCGCTTTCGCTCGGAACCACCCTCTCCCCCAAGGGGAGAGGGAAAGAAGGCCGCGGCAAGACTGAATGGTCCAATTCCTTCGCACACAGTCCGACCTCGCCGCGGCGCTGGCGAAGCTCGTCGCCGCCGATCCGCGTCTGGTTCCGGTGCTGGAGAAAGCCGGCGAGCCGGCCCTGCGCCGTGGCGAGCCCGGCTTTCCCGGTCTCGCGCGCATCATCTGCGGTCAGCAATTGTCGACCGCGAGCGCGGGCGCGATCTGGGGCCGCCTGCAGGCCGCCTTCGATCCCTTTGATCCCGACGCCCTGCGCCGCGCGCGGGCGGACCGGCTCGGTCGCCTCGGCCTGTCCGCCGCGAAGATCAAGTCGATCAAGGCGATCGCGACAGCGCTCACCAAGGGCGAACTCGACCTCGATCATGTGGGGCAGAGCGATGCCGACATCGCGCATGCGACGCTGATCCGCATGCACGGCATCGGCCCGTGGACCGCGGACATCTATCTCCTGTTCTGTCTTGGTCATGCCGATGCCTGGCCGGCCGGCGATCTCGCCTTGCAGGAAGCCGCGCGCATCGCGCTCGGTCTCAAGGCGCGGCCGAATGCCAGGGAGATGATCGCGATCGCCGAAGCATGGCGTCCATGGCGTGGCGTGGCTGCACATCTTCTGTGGGGCTATTATCATGTCGTGAAGCGGCGCGAAGGCATCGGCGTCGCGACCAAACCGGCTGAAGCGAAAACCGTCAGGCCGGCCGCACGCAAGTCAACAAGGGAAGCAAAGCGCAATGGCCGATCCAAACGTCCCGGTGTTGTCGGGACCAAGCCTCGAGCCGCAAAGCGGTAACGCGAAGCGTCTCGTCGTTTTCCTGCACGGCTATGGCGCGGACGGGAACGACCTGATCGATATCGGCCGCGCGTGGCAGCCGATGCTCCCCGACACCGCCTTCATCTCCCCGCATGCGCCCGAGCCCTGCGGCCAGGCTCCGGTGGGTCGGCAATGGTTCGGGCTGACCTTCCGCGATCCGGACGAGCGCTGGCGCGGCGTCAATCAGGCCGCACCCGCCTTGCAGGCCTTCCTCGATCAGGAATTGCAGCGCCGGCAGCTTCCGCCGTCGGCACTGGCGCTGGTCGGCTTCAGCCAGGGCACGATGATGGCGCTGCATGCGGGTCTGCGGCGATCGGTGCCGCCCGCCGGAATCGTCGGCTATTCGGGGATGTTCATCATGCCGAATGACGGCCCGCCGGAAAGCGTTGCCGGCGAGATCGTCTCGCGTCCGCCGGCACTGCTGATCCACGGCGACCGCGACGAACTGATCCCGGTTCAGGCGCTGTTCCATTCCTCTTCGGCGCTGTCGGAACTGGATGTGCCGGTCGAATGGCACATTTCGCAAGGGGTCGGGCACGGCATCGATCAGGAGGGGCTGCGCCATGGCGGAGAGTTCCTGGCGCGCCGATTCGGGCTTTAGGCCGACGCCAGGGCGGGGCCGGACGCAGGCGCGGTAAGCCTTGGCGGCACCTTCACATTTCCGACACGCTCGCCTATCATGACGAAGAGGTCGCGGTGCTTTGAAAGGAGCGCCATCGCTTGAACGTCCACGTTTCGCCTGCTGGATTTCCGGCCCTCGTTCTGAACGCCGACTTCCGGCCGCTGAGCTACTACCCGCTGTCGCTATGGTCCTGGCAGGACGCGATCAAGGCGGTGTTTCTCGAACGTGTGAATATTGTCGCCAATTACGATCGCGCGGTGCGATCCCCCAGCTTCGAGATGAAGCTGCCGAGCGTGGTTTCGCTCAAGACCTTCGTCAAACCCTCGACACATCCGGCCTTCACGCGATTCAATGTTTTCCTGCGCGACCGCTTCGTCTGCCAGTATTGCGGCGCGCATGACGATCTGACCTTCGACCATCTGATCCCGCGGTCGCGCGGCGGCCTCACCACCTGGAACAACGTGGTCGCCGCCTGCTCGCCGTGCAATCTGAGGAAGGGCAATAAGACCATGGCGGAGGCGAACATGCATCCGTCGCAACTGCCCTTTCAGCCGACCGTGCAACATCTGCATCGCAACGGCCGGCTGTTTCCGCCGAACTATCTGCACGAAAGCTGGATGGACTATCTTTACTGGGACACCGAGCTGGAGCCGTGAGACGCGCGCGCGTCAGCTCAGCTTTTCTCTGGGCGGCAATGTCTTCCACATGCGCCATGCGCCCCAGCCCGCGATCAACGCAAGAACCAGCGAGATGATCGCGTTGTAGCCGGCAAGCGAAA
>Ga0182740_1001468_pt1 | contig 15896 bp, 13 predicted proteins | sample eDN5th37CKraftBY_FD_128872 | JGI IMG/M metagenome (GOLD analysis project Ga0182740, IMG submission 128872) | Enriched backyard soil microbial communities from Emeryville, California, USA - eDNA 5th pass 37_C Kraft BY (version 2) (version 2) | ecosystem: Environmental > Terrestrial > Soil >...
CGCCGGCGCAGAGCGTCACCACGCGCACCTATTCCTACTATGCCAATTTCGCGGTTGGGCTCGCCGAAGGTCCGGTCGCGCATCTGTCGCGGATCTGGGCCGACGGCAAACCGCTCGATCTGTCCGGCGTGACATTGCGCTTCTACTCCGGCAGCGAGGATCAGGGCGCCGATCCGCTGATCGTTGCGAAAGAGGGCGCAGAACATGCGCCGGCTTATCGTGGCCTGAGTTATGTCGTGTTCGAGCGGCTGCCGGTCGACCCGTTCGGCAATCGCATTCCGCAACTGTCGTTCGAGATCGTGCGGCCGGTCGGCTTGCTCGAACAGCAGATCCGCGCGGTGACGCTCATTCCCGGCGCGACCGAGTTCGGTTACGAGCCGGCGACCGTGACGCGCAGGCTTGGACCCGGCCAGCACGCGCCGGAGAACCGGCATGTCGCGCATGCGCCGTCCGATGTGATCGCCTCCCTCGACGAGCTCCAGATGCTGTGTCCGAACCTGGAGCGCGTTGCGCTGGTGGTCGCGTGGTTCGGTGACGATTTGCGTGCGGGGCATTGTCGCGTCCGCCCCAAGGTCGACCATGCAAGCAAGGCGACGAATGGCGCGAACTGGTCGGTGGCGGGTCTTGGCCGCGGCAGCGCGCATGTCGTCTCGCAGGTCGACGGACGCGCGGCCTATGGCGGAACGCCATCCGACGCCAGCGTGCGCAACCTGATCGCCGAACTGAAGGAACGCGGGCTGAAGGTCACGCTCTATCCGTTCCTGATGATGGATGTGCCGGCGGATAACGCATTGCCTGATCCCGGGAACGGGACCGCGCCACAGCCGGCCTATCCCTGGCGCGGCGAGATCACCTGTTATCCGGCTGCCGGCATCGAGGGTTCGCCGGACGGAACGAGTGCTGCAGGCGACGAGGTCGATGCGTTCTTTGCGGAGGGTGGCGATACCGGCTGGAATTTTCGCCGCATGATCCTGCATTACGCAGCTCTGGCCGCGGCCGCGGGCGGCGTCGATGCGTTCGTAATCGGTTCGGAGCTGAAGGGCCTCACGCGGGTGCGCTCGGCCTCCGGGGTCTATCCGGCGGTAAACCACCTCGTGGCGCTTGCGGAAGACGTGCGCGCCATAGTCGGCGATGACACGACCATCACCTATGCCGCCGACTGGACCGAATACGGCGCGCATGTCGTTGACGAGACGGCGCAGGAGGTGCGCTTTCCGCTCGACCCGCTTTGGGCCTCGGAGAATATCGACGCGATCGGCATCGACTATTATCCGCCGCTGTCGGACTGGCGCGATACGCCCGATCATGCCGACCGCGCGCTCACGGACACGATCCACGACCGCGGTTATCTCGAAGGCAATCTGGATGGCGGCGAGGCGTACGACTTCTTTTACGCCGATCCGGCTGCGCGTGAAGCGCAGACCCGCACGCCGATCACCGACGGTCTCGGCAAGCCATGGATGTTCCGGCAGAAGGATCTCTGGAGCTTCTGGAGCGAGCCGCATCATGAGCGCGTCGGCGGCGTCGAGCTGTCATCTCCGACCGCATGGATGCCGGAATCGAAGCCGATCTGGCTGACGGAAACCGGGTGTCCCGCGGTTGACAAGAGCGCGAACCAGCCCAGCGTGTTTCCCGATCCGAAATCGGCGAGCGGCGGCTACCCCTATTTTTCGAACGGCCGGCGCGACGACCTGATCCAGCGGCGCTACCTCGAAGCGGTGCTGTCGGCGTTCGGCGCAGACAGCGCACGCAATCCGGCATCGTCTCTTTATGACGGACGGATGGTCGAGCCGTCCGCGATCCATCTCTGGACCTGGGACGCGCGCCCTTATCCGGTCTTTCCGCAGGCGACCGATACGTGGAGCGACGGCGCGAACTGGGAAACCGGACATTGGCTCACGGGGCGGCTCGGCGCGTCGCCGATGGATGGCCTGATCGGCGCGATCCTGTCCGATGCCGGAGCGCCTTTGTGCGACGTATCGGCGCTCGGCGAGGGGCCGGACGGCTACAGCATCGACCGGCCGATGAGTGCGCGGGCGGCGATCGAGCCGCTGGCGCAGGTCTTCGCCTTCGACGCATCCGATGAAGGCGGACAACTCGTGTTTCGCCCGCGCGGCGGGAGCCCCGTCATCGAACTGACGGACGCCGATTGCGTGCTGCCGGATCGTGGCGCGCCGTTGCGGCTCACGCGCGCGCAGGAGACCGAATTGCCGCGCGAAATCGCGCTCGGCTTCTCGGACGGCCGAAACGATTATCGCCGTGGCGCCGCCTCGTCGCGGCGTCTGGTCGGTTCGTCAACGCGGCTTGTGCAAAGCGAGATCGCGATGGTGAGCGCCAGCAGGGCTGCGGAACGGCGCGCGGATATCTGGCTGCAGGATCTGTGGGCCGGCCGCGAGAATGCGGATTTCGGATTGCCGCCGACGAGGCTCGCGCTGACGCCGGGCGACGTTGTCGCACTAAACGCGGATGGCCGGCGACGGCTGTTTGAAATTCGCGAGATCGTCGACGCGCAGGCGCGCGCGATCAAGGCGCGCGCGATCGATCCGGAGATCTTCAATCTTCCGGTCGAGCGCGACGGCGATGTCGCGGTGCCGATCCCGCCGCCGGTCGGTCCGGTGGAGGTGCGCCTTCTCGATCTGCCGGCCTGCGATGGCGGCGATCCGGTTGTCCTGACGCGCGCCGCCGTGTTCGCCGATCCCTGGCCGGGACCGGTCGCGATCTGGCGCGCGCGCGACGATGCGTCCTATGAGCGCGTCGCCACGGCTTTTGCACCGGCGATCATGGGTGAGACGCTCGATCCGTTGCCTGAGGGGCCAGTATTCTGCTTCGACGAGGCAAACACATTCCGCGTGCGACTTTACGGCGGGGCGCTGGTTTCGGTTTCCGATCTTGCGCTTCTCGGCGGCGCCAATCTCGCAGCGCTGCAACGGCCGGACGGCGCGTGCGAGGTGATCCAGTTTGCGCATGCCGAACTCGTGGACGACGGCACTTACAGGTTGTCGCGATTGCTGCGGGGGCAGGGCGGTACCGAATGGGCCGTGTCCGATCCGCTGCCTGCGGGTGCGGCGTTCGTTTTGCTGGACGCGCATTTGGTGCCGGTCGCGCGTGGTCTTGCGATGCTCGGGCGACCTTTGTTGCTGCGGATCGTGGCCGCCGCGCGCGATCATGGCGATGCGGCTGCGGTTTCAATCGAGACCGAACCGCAGTCCGTGGCGCTGCGTCCCTACGCGCCGGTGCATCTGCGCGCCGCGCGTGGACCTTCCGGGATTGAATTGTCCTGGGTGCGGCGGACGCGCACCGACGGCGATTCATGGGAGGCCGAGGATGTCCCGCTCGGCGAAGCGTCGGAACGCTACGAGGTCGATATCCTCGATGGCGCGACGGTGAAGCGGGTGCTGCATGCGAACGCGCCGGAAGTGCTTTACGCATCGGCCGACGAGATCGCCGATTTCGGTGCGCCGCTGGACACGCTCACGCTGCGGGTCGCGCAGATGTCTGCACTGGTCGGTCGCGGCTATCCGGCGGAGGCGACGCTCGTGGTCGGCTGAACATCGCTCAGCTGAATCGACCATGCGCCCATCGTCTCGGGCGCCGCGGCGATATCACGCTCGATCGCAGCCCAATCGAGTTGCCGCGTCTGTGTCGCGACCGCGTTGATCGCCGCGATCACGGCCGGGATGCCCCATTTCAGGAAGTCAATGTGGGTGCCGTCCTGCATGACAAGCCGGAATTTCCGCACGAACAGGAACGATGCGTTGCGGATTGCGGAAATCGCCGGAAGCATGATCGAGAAGGCCGGCTCGACCGGGTTCGCCGGTTTGAACTTCAGCCGGTAATTGGTGAGGTGCAGCATGCCGAGCACCTTTCGCGGTGCGGATGCACCGAGCACGTAAGGCGGCGCGCCTGTCCGGCCGGCATCCGGATGGAGCGGCAACAGCACATTGGCGCCAAAGCTGCTCAACAGCTTCTCGCCGGGCAAGAGTTCCTTCTGCATCATCAACGCCGGGCTGACGTCGTTCATCGCTTCGACCTGTTCCTATCGCGGCTCACGGCCGCGGCATCGCAATAACGGAAAACCGACATGAGCGATACCATCCATCTCGCCTTGCCCATGATCGCGGCCTCGCAGGCGCAGAAGCACGTCACGCATAACGAAGCACTCCGCGCTCTCGACGCTCTCGTCATGCTGTCGGTCAGGGACCGCGATCTGTCCGCACCGCCCGGTTCGCCCGCGGAGGGCGATCGCTATCTGGTGAAACCGTCAGGTACAGGCGCGTTCGCGGGCAAGGACAACCAGATCGCGCATTTTCGCGACGGCGCCTGGGCCTTCCACGATCCGCAGGCGGGCTGGATCTGTTACATCGAGGACGAGGAAACGCCACTGGCGTTCGACGGCAGCGACTGGATCGCGTTGCTCGGTTCCAGTCCCCAGCTTCAGAATATTGCGCGGCTCGGGTTCGGCACGGTTGCCGATTCAACCAATCCGTTTTCTGCGAAACTCGGGAACGCGTTGTGGACCGCGCTTTATGACAGCGAGGGCGGCGACGGCAGCCTGCGCATGAAATTCAACAAGGAGTCGACGGCGGACGTGCTGTCGCTTCTGCTGCAGACGAATTATTCCGGGCGTGCGGAAATCGGGCTGATCGGCGACAACAAGTTGCGTGCGAAAGTCAGTGCCGATGGCAGCGCGTGGAAAGATGTCGTGGTGATCGACGAAACCACGGGATATATCGGGTTGGGGACCGACGCGCCGGAAGCGGCTTTTCATCTCCTTCTTTCAACGTCGGTGCAGCCGCTTGTGGATCTCGTCGCCAACAGCGCCTCGGCCGCGGGCCTGGCCTTCCGGAAAGCGAGGGGGACGATTGGCAGTCCGGCTATTGTCCAGGCCAGCGATAATGTCGCAGCCTTTCCGGTCCGCGCCTGGGACGGCTCGGCTTATGTCGCGGTTGGAAATTTGCGCTGGGTGGTCGATGGAACGCCGTCTGCCGGAAATGTACCGACACGCATCGAATTCCAGAATTTTTCCAATGGCGGGAGTAACGCCTCGCGGTTCGTGATCGAAAATGCCGGTCATTCCCGGCCGGCGGCGGACAATGCGTATTCGAGCGGAACCGCGTCGTATCGCTGGTCTGCCATCTACGCGGCCAACGGCACCATTCAGACGTCAGATGCTCGCGCCAAGACAGACATTGCCGACAGTGAGCTCGGGCTCGACTTCATCAATGCGCTGCGGCCGGTCTCGTACAAATGGATTGTCGGCGGACAGGATGTCGTTGCCGATCCGGACGCGCCAGCCGACGACGACGGCGTCATTCCGACCAGAACCGTGCCGCGGCCCGGTGCACGCACGCATTACGGATTGCTCGCGCAGGAGGTCAAAGCCGCGCTCGATGCTGTCGGCGCCGGCGATTTCGGCGGGTATATCAAGACGGATGTCGGCGATGCCGACAGCGAGGAGGGCCTGCGCTATGATCAGTTCATCGCGCCGCTCATCCGCGCGGTGCAGGAATTGACCGCGCGCGTCGCGACGCTCGAAGCGCGTCAGCCCTGAGGTCGGCCGGCGGGGGCGGGCGCCCGGCCGATGCCGGTATAGGAAAATCCGTAACGCTCGACTTCTTCGGGCGGATAGACATTGCGCAGATCGACCATTACCGGCGTCTTCATGGCGGCCTTGATCGCGTCGAGATCGAGCGCGCGGAACTGCTCCCATTCGGTGACGATGACGATGACGTCGGCATCCTTCGCGCAATCATACGCGCCTTCGGTATAGGTCACGTTGCTCAGCACTTCGCGCGCCGCTTCCATGCCCTCGGGATCGTAGGCGCGCACCGTCGCGCCCATGTCCTGCAACGCGGTGATGAGCGGGATCGACGGCGAGTCGCGCATGTCGTCGGTATTGGGCTTGAACGTCAGCCCTAGCACCGCGACGGTCTTGTCCCGCAGGCTGCCGCCGCAGGCGGCGAGCACCTTGCGCGCCATCGCGCGCTTGCGCTGGTCGTTGACGGCTGCCACGGTCTCGACGATGCGCAGCGGCGCTTCGTAATCCTGCCCGGTCTTGATCAGCGCGAGCGTGTCCTTCGGGAAGCAGGAACCGCCGAAGCCGGGACCCGCGTGCAGGAATTTCGATCCGATGCGGTTATCGAGCCCGATACCGCGCGCCACTTCCTGGACATTGGCGCCGACCTTCTCGGCAAGATCGGCCATCTCGTTGATGAACGTGATCTTGGTCGCGAGAAACGCGTTCGCCGCATACTTGATAAGCTCGGCGGTGCGCCGCTCGGTATACATGATGGGTGCGCGGTTGAGATAAAGCGGACGATAGATCTCCGCCATGACTGCCTTGGCGCGCGCGTCCGTCGTCCCGATCACAATGCGGTCGGGATGTTTGAAGTCCCGGATCGCCGCGCCCTCGCGCAGGAATTCCGGATTGGAGACCACGGCAAAATCCGCATCGGTGCGGCTCTGTCGCATGACGCGCTCGACTTCATCGCCTGTGCCCACCGGTACCGTCGATTTGGTGATGATCACGGTGAATCCGTCCGTCGCGCGCGCGATCTCGCGCGCTGCGTCATAGACGTAGCTCAGGTCCGCATGTCCGTCGCCGCGCCGTGACGGCGTACCGACCGCAATGAAGACAGCGTCGGCCTGTGCAACCGCTCCGGCCAGTCCGGTCGTAAACGACAAGCGGCCCTGGCGGACGTTGTTGCCGACGAGCTCCGACAGGCCGGGTTCGTAGATCGGCATCTCGCCCTGGTTCAGCGCCTCGATCTTGCGGGCGTCCTTGTCCACGCAAACGACGTGATGGCCGAAATCGGCAAAGCAGGCTCCCGAGACGAGGCCGACATAGCCCGAGCCGATCATTGCGATATGCATGCGTCCCCTCCGAAACGGCGACTGTGGACCTGGGCGGTCGCCGGGCCGAGGACACACGTGCCGCCCGGCGCAAGCCGTGTAACGGCGAGGCGGCGGCTAGGCAAGCGCCACCGCGCCTTTGGCAAAGACAAGCGGCCGGTTCATTCAACCGTCACACAACCGCGGACGACACATGACGAATGCCCAAAGCGCTGGCGCAACGCTGCGCGCGTTCCTGATACAAGGGCTGGCCGGTGGCCGGCCCTTTTACTTTTCCGGTGGTCTCGACGTCCTCGCGCGCAAGCTGACCGCGCAAGGCGTCAGCGCCAGCGTGCATGCGCAGGGCACGTTCCTGCGACCCTATGGCGAAGTCGATGCGATCGCGCGGCTCGCGCTGTCGGCAGCAGCGAAGGGTGCGCGGCCGGTATTGATCGGGCATTCGATGGGCGCTGACGCGGCGCTGAAGGTGGCGGTCAGGCTCGAGAGCGCAGCAATCGCGGTGCCGCTTGTCGTATGCTTCGATCCGACGAGTTTCCGTCTCCTGTTCGGGCCGCCGCCGGTTCCTGCCAATGTCGCGCGGGCGCTGTGCTTCTATCAGAAGATCAGTCCGCTCGGCCGCGGCCTGCTGAAACCGGCGCCGGATTTCAAAGGTGCGCTGACCCAGGAGCGGGTCGCGACCATCCATAGCGCCGTCGACGATGATCCGGCGCTGCATGCGCGTGTGCTCGCCGAAGTGAAGGCGCTGCAGGACGCGCCGCGCTGAGCGCCGACGCTTTCGACCACGCCGACACAACGTACGAGCCGCGCATTCGCGCGGCGCTTTTACTTTCAGGAGGTGACGATGGAATGGATCGGATGGGCGATCGTTGTCGCGGCGGTGTTAGCGCTAGCCGCGTATCGCCACGCATTCGGCAAATGGCCGCTGCGGCTCGACCTGTGAGGAGGCGAGCATGGCGGCGACGAATTACGATACGTGCCTCTCGCGCGTACTGAAGCATGAGGGCGGTTACAGCAATCATCCCTCGGATGCTGGCGGGCCGACCAATTTCGGAATTACGATCCATGACTATCGCCGCTACATCGACGCCAACGGCACGGCGGCCGATGTCCGTGCGATGACGCTTGCCGAGGCTGCGAAGATTTATCGCGAGCGATACTGGCATGTGTTGCGTTGCGATGAACTGCCGGCCGGACTGGATTACGCAGTCTTCGACTACGGCGTGAATTCCGGCACCGGCCGTGCGGCGAGGGTCATGCAACGGCTGCTCGGGATCGGTGAGGGCACCGCGATGACCGACGCGGTAATCGCGGGCGTGCGCAACGCCAGTGCGTCATCGCTGATCGCGCGGCTATGCGACGAGCGGCTCGCCTTTCTGAAATCGCTGCGAACATGGCCGGTATTCGGTGCGGGCTGGGGGCGGCGCGTCGCCGAGGTGCGTCGCGATGCGCTCGCAATGGCCAACGGCGCGACGGTTGTTTCGCCTGACACGGGCGCTGCAACCGGAAAGGCCAAAGTCCCGGCGCCGAAGGTGGCGAAGACGACCACGGCGGCGGGCGCGGTGATTGCTGGCGGTGGCGCGGCGCAGATAGCGGCCGCTTCAGGCGTATCGTGGCCGGTCGTGTGGGCGATCCTCGCAGCCGGTATCATGTGCGCTGCCGCCGGCTGGATCGGCTGGACGCTGTGGCACAAGCGCAAGCAGATGGCGCCGGCGATCGGACCTTCCGCAGAGCCGGCGCTGACGACCCGCGCATTGGCGAGACTGCGCGACCGGCTGAAAGGTTGGCGCACGCTTCTGTTCGGCGGCGCGGTTACGATGGCGGGGGCCGCGCTCGATATTCTCAACGCGTTGCAGTTGGTCGATATCACGCCGCTGCTTCCGCCCGACCATGCGCTGAAGATCATCGCCGTGATCGGCGTCGTCACCGTGGTCCTGCGCCTGGTCACGACCGACCGCATCGGTCGCAAGGAGCGGTGATATGAGCGGCATTGTCCTGAAACTGATCGGCTGGTTCGGCGGCGGTGCGCTCGACGCGCTGCTGGGCCGGCTCGCCGATTACCTGCGCGCGAAGGCGAACGACGATCTCGCGCGATACCAGACCGGCGTGCAAGCCGACACCCAGATCGCGATTACGCAGGTCAATGCGCAGATCGAAGCGCGAAAACTGCAGACCCAGCTGATCGAGGCCGATCGCGGCTGGTGGGTGACGGCCTGGGTGCGTCCGCTGATCGTCTACCCTTGCGTGATGCATTTCGGCGCGATCGTGCTCGATTCAACGTTCCGCTTCGGCTGGGGCATTGCCAAGCTGCCGCCGCCCTATGACGGCTACGAGCAGGCGATCATCCTGTCGTTCTTCATCGCACGCCCGTTCGAGAAGGTGGCGCGGGTGTTCATGGCGGGGAGGGGGAATTAAAGCGAGGCGGCGCTTGAGCCAAGGTGGGCGCTTGAGCCAAGGCGGGCGCTTGGCGAACACAGCGTCGCTCCGGTAAAGACGGCCGTTCTTCCGGAGCCTGATGCAATGCACGTCCGCGACGCCGTCGCCTCCCGCTATTCCTGCCGCGCCTTCCTGCCGACACCGATCCCCGAACAGACCGTTCGCGACATTATCGAACTGTCGGCGCGTGCGCCGTCCGCCGGCAACATGCAGCCGTGGCGGATCGATGTGATCGCAGGCGAGCGCGTAACGGCGCTGAAAGATCTCCTGCGTCCGCGCATGGGCGAATTGCCGCGCGGCGAGGGCACCGAGTACACGATCTACCCGCCCGAGATGAATGCCACCTACCGTAAGCGGCGCTTCGAAGTCGGCGAACTTCTCTACAAGTCGATCGGCGTTCCGCGCGAGGACAAGCCGGCGCGTTACCGCCAATACGCGCGCAACTTCGAATTCTTCGGCGCGCCGGTCGGCATATTCTTTTCCGTCGATCGCGATCTCGGCGTCGCCCAGCATTCCGACCTCGGCGGCCTGATCCAGACCGTCATGCTGGTCGCGCGCGGCTACGGGCTGCATACCTGCGCGCAGCAGGCCTGGGCGTCCTGGCACAAGACATTGCCGGCCTTTCTCGGTCTCCCCCAGCACATGATGCTGTATTCGGGCATGGCGCTCGGCCATGCCGATGAGGCCGCCCCGATCAACGGCTGGCGTTCGCCGCGCGCTCCGCTCGGCGACTACGCGACATTCTCCGGCTTCACGGGATAGTGTCCGGCTGGTTGAATCTGCCGCGGTTCCGCCACCGGACATTCATGCGATATTCACGGGTGCGGATTTAGAGCGGCGACATGTTCCTCAGAAACCTGATTCTCAGCGCGTCCCTGGCGGTCGCGGCTTTCGGTGCTTCTCCGGCGCCTGCCGCGGAACTCCGGATGGCCGAGGCGTCGGCTGCCCAATGCCTGACCCCGGCCCAGCGCCGCACCGTGGCAGCCAGCGGCAAGGTCGTGCCGCTTTCCAAGGCGATTCGGGCTGCCCGCGCCCGCAAGATCGATGTTGTTGACGCCAAGCTCTGCAAGGGGCCAAAAGGTTTCGTCTACCTGCTGACACTGCTCGCGCAGGATGGCAAAGTCACCCGCGCCACCGTTGATGCCGCGAGCGGGTTGCTTACGGACGGCGGCTGATTTCGGAGGGTTTCCGTCTTGCGTCTCCTCGTGATCGAGGACGATCCCGACCTCAACCGTCAGCTCGCAACCGCTTTGACCGAAGCGGGTTACGTTGTCGACCGTGCGTTCGACGGCGAAGAGGGGCATTACCTCGGTGAGACCGAGCCCTATGACGCGGTCATTCTGGATATCGGCCTTCCCAAGATGGACGGCATCTCGGTGCTGGAGGCCTGGCGGCGCGCCGGCCGCGCCATGCCCGTGCTGATGCTAACGGCGCGCGACCGCTGGAGCGATAAGGTTCAGGGCTTCGATGCCGGCGCTGACGACTACGTGCCCAAGCCCTTCCATATGGAAGAAGTGCTGGCGCGGGTGCGCGCGCTGCTGCGCCGATCGGTCGGCCACGCCAAGAGCGAGTTCAATTGCGGTCCGGTCCGGCTCGATACCCGCACCGGCCGCGTAGCCGTCGACGGCAATCCGGTGAAACTGACCAGCCACGAATATAGGCTGTTGTCCTACCTCATGCATCACACCGGCCGCGTGGTGTCGCGCACCGAGCTTGTCGAGCATCTCTACGATCAGGACTTCGACCGCGACTCCAACACGATCGAAGTATTTGTCGGCCGCATCCGCAAGAAGCTCGGCGTCGACGTGATCCAGACCGTACGCGGGCTTGGCTATCTGCTGACACCGCCCGATGCGCGCTGAGGCTACGCTTTTCCGTCAGGCCCGCGCTTGTCGCGGGCATCCACGTCTTGCCTTTCTCTGGACGGAAAGACGTGGATGGCCGGGACGAGCCCGGCCATGACGATGTGAGTGATTCATGCGCGCGAACTCGCTGGCGCTACGGTTGTTCCTGTGGGCCGCGGGATGGACGATCGCGATCGTGCTCGTCACGGGGATCGTCTTGTCGTCGCTTTATCGCGACGCTGTCGAGCGCGCTTTCGACGGCCGGCTGCAGGTCTATCTGCGTACGCTCGTCGCCGATCTCGCCGCGCCTGAAGTTCCCGACGACAAGCTGGCACAGGGCGTCAGCGAACCATTGTTCGATCTGCCGCTGTCCGGCTGGTACTGGCAGGTCACCCAGCTCGACAGCCTGAAGCCGGAAGTCCGCGCCTCGCGTTCGCTGTGGGACGGAGGATTGCCTCGCTTGCCGGTTCCAAGCTCAACCGCGGCCCTCGGCGTGCGGACCGGCTATGTCAACGGACCCGAAGACCAGAGGCTGAGGCTGGTCGAACGCAGCGTCGATCTCGGCGATGAAGGCAGTTATCTCGTTGCGGTGGCGGGCGATGCCGCCGAGATCGAGGACGATATCCGCAGTTTCAACCGTGCTTTGCTCGCGACCTTCTGCGCACTCGCGCTCGTGCTTCTTCTCACCACGGCATTCCAGGTGCAGTTCGGTCTTGCACCGCTCAAGCGCATTTCCCAGCAACTCGCAGCGATCCGCTCCGGCCAGGCCGAGCGACTCGAAGGCAAATTCCCGGTCGAAATTGCTCCGCTCGCGCGCGAAGCCAATGCGTTGCTCGACGCCAATCGCGAAATCGTCGAGCGCGCCCGCACGCATGTCGGCAATCTCGCGCATGCGCTGAAGACGCCGCTGTCGGTCGTGATGAACGAAGCCGCGGCGCGCGCCGACGATCCGCTGGCGCAGAAGGTACGCGAGCAGGCCGATGTGATGCGCGACCAGATCACGCGCCATCTCGAGCGCGCCCGCATGGCCGCGCGGCTGACCGTGGTCGGAAGCGTGACGGAGGTGGCGCCTGTCGTGCAGGCCATCGCGCGCACCATGGAGAAGACCAACCGGCACAAGGATTTGCGCCTGCGAGTCGATGCACCCGACGATGCGCAGTTCCGCGGCGAGCGGCAGGACCTCGAAGAGATGGTCGGCAATCTCGTCGACAATGCCTGCAAGTGGGCGCAGTCGCGGGTCTCGATCGAGGTGCTCAAGGAGCGCGCCGACGACGACCGGCAGGTGATCCGGATCATCGTCGACGACGACGGGCCCGGTCTCACGCCCGCTGAGCGCGAGCAGGTTGCCCGGCGCGGGCGGCGGCTGGATGAAACCAAGCCCGGTTCCGGGCTTGGTCTCTCGATCGTCGTGGAACTCGCCGGGCTTTACGGCGGCACCTTCGTTCTCGGCACCGCACCGCTCGGCGGCCTGCGCGCGGAACTTGTCCTGCCGGCGGCGTAACCCGCGGCCGTAGTTTCTTTACGGTTTGGTGGTCATATCATCCGCTGGACGGCCCGGTCCGCGGCTCAGAAATGCCGCATTCCCTGTTGTTTAGTAAATGCCTGCCGCGTCCTGTCGCGGCATCGGGGCGTCACACCGGAGGGGGCATGCGTTCGATCGGAATTGTCATCGCGGCAGCGGCATTTGTGGCCGGATGCGCGGGCGATCCGAATACCGGAACCGGACCGCGCGAGAATACCGGGACGCTGGTCGGCGCGCTGGCTGGCGCTGCGATCGGGTCGCAATTCGGCGGCGGAACCGGCGAGCGGATCGCTGCCGGTGTCGCCGGTGCGGCGATCGGTGGCCTGATCGGCAACCGGATCGGCTCCGCGATGGACGACGAGGACAAGCAGCGCGCCTATGTCGCGCAGATGGAGGCACTGGATCGCGGCGCGTCCGGCGCACCCGTAGGCTGGGAAAATCCGGATTCCGGGCGGCGGGGCACCATCGTGCCAGGGCCGCAATATGACAGGCGCGGCATGCAATGCCGCAGCTTCACCCATACGATTTATATCGACGGCCGCCCGCAGGTCGCGCGCGGCGACGCTTGCCGCAATCCCGACGGCACCTGGCAGCTGGTGTAATGCGAAACCTGCGCACCTAACCGCTTCTTAAGACCGGCGCGCTATGCGTTGGCTCTCGGTACAAGCGGTGAGTGGTGTGTATGGCCGACGGGGCCCTCGTCGAGCGTTTGCAGCAATATCTCAGGGATCTGAGTCCTGAGGCGCGCACGCTGTTGATGACGGAACTGGAACGCGGCCTGCTGCGCGGCGCGGACATGCCCGGCGCGGAACTCGTGCTGCAGGTGTTGCGTCGCGACGCGCGCGAGAATGTCCGTCCAAAACGTCCCGGCAATCTCGCCCGGCTGTTTTTCCAGCCGCTCGAACCGCTGCTTGTCGACGATACCGCGACCCACAATCACCCCGGCCGCATCTCCCGTGTCGTGCTCGAGCCGGTGTGGGAGTGGATCTGCCGCGACCTGATGCCCGGCGAAGCTAAGGCCGTGACCGATCAGGTGGCGCGCGCGTTCGAGGAGGGGGACTCCGATCGCGCCGAAGAACTCGCACGCGCCTTCCAGGATCGTGCCGCGCTCCGGATGGAAGAAGCGCTGGCCGCGGCCAAATCCGATGACAAGGTCCGGCGGCGGCTCGCCGGCCAGATCGGCACGCCGCGCGCGATCCAGGATGCGACCGCGATCCTGACCATCATCAAGGCGCGTCAGCAGCTTGCCGCATTCGGCGCGCAATTGCCGAACCACATCAAGACTCTCGACGACAGCAACGTCGCCACCATCAAGGCGATGATCGACTCGCCGGCTGCCGGCGGTCCGACGCTTTTCGTCTATGTGCTCGTGATGACCATGAGCCGTCTGGCGGCGCCCTGGCAGTTGATCCGTCTCGCGACGCGCGCAGCCGGGACCGACAATGCGAGCCGGATCTCCGAAACGCCATACGCTGTCACCATCGACATCGTGCTGGCTGAAATCCAGCGCATGATCGGCGAACTCAAGGGCGAGTTGCGGTCGGGGCAGGGGCTCGCGGTCGGCGCGCTGCTCAAGAGCATCCACGATTCCGCGCGCGGCCTGCGCGCCGAGATCAATTTCGCCTACGAGTCGCCCTGGGCGCGCGGCCTTGCGGCGTTGCGTACGCAGGTCTCCGACCTCCTGAAAGGCGAGATCGAGACGCTGCCCGGGCGCGTCCGCAGGCTTTTGCGCGCCCGCCCGATCAAGGAGATCGCGCCGAATTCCACGCTCGACGAGAACGACGTGCGCGAGACCGAGGCCCAGATCGAGTTCGTCAATACCTGCCGGGCCTATGCCGGCGAGCTCGCGCTGAGCGAACTGACCACGCGGACCTGGGGCGATCTCGAGCATTATCTCGATCCGGCCACCGCCGCTCTCGTGGAGAATCTCCGCATCGCCGGCACGTCCGACCGGCCGTTCCGGCAATCCCAGCTCGACGCCGCCGTGCGCTTCTGCCGCAAGGTCTTCGGCGAGGATTATGCGGCCCTGATGCTGAAGGCCCGCGATGTCGCAGCCGCCGCGGAGCGCAAGGCGGCAAAGGCGTAGCTGCGATCCGCGCTGGTCGGGTTCCCGGTCGCAAAGCGCTGCAGCCCTAGCCCGGCACCCGGCTGTGCGCCAATGATCACGGATCGGTATTTTGTGCGCCGCCCGCGGGTGATGTAAACCGGCGCGCATGAGCCTGTACCTGATCCTGGCCCTGATGACCGCGGCGGCGATTTTCGCCGTTCTGTGGCCTTTGTCGCGTCATCCGAGGGATGGAGCCGCCGACCGTCAGGATGTCGAGGTTTATCGCGACCAGCTCGATGAGGTCGAACGCGACCGCAAGGCCGGCCTGATACCGGACAGCGAGGCGGAGGCCGCGCGGGTCGAAATCTCGCGCCGGCTGCTGGCCGCGGCCGATTCCGCTGAAAAGCCCGCGCGGATAGCGGGCGCCTCACCCCTCTGGCGGCGTCGCGCGGCCGCGTTGATCGCGCTGATCCTGCTGCCGATCCTGGCGGGCAGTCTCTATGTCCGGTGGGGTTCTCCGCAACTTCCCGGTGCGCCGCTGTCCGCGCGCATGGATGCGCCGCTGCAGAACCGCTCGATCGAAAGCATGGTCGCGCAGGTCGAGGCGCATCTGGAGAAAAATCCCGACGACGGGCAGGGTTGGAATGTCGTGGCGCCGGTCTACATGCGGATGGGGCGCTTCAATGATGCGGTCCGCGCGCGGGCCAACACCATTCGTATCCTCGGCAGCAACGCCGAGCGGGAGGCCGATCTCGGCGAGGCGCAGGTCGCGGCGGCAAACGGCGTCGTCACTGCCGATGCGAAGGCGACCTTCGAGCGCGCCCTGAAGGCCGACGCGGACAATGTGAAGGCGCAGTATTTCATGGGCCTTGCCGCCGAGCAGGATGGCCGGCCCGAGCAGGCGGCCCGGATCTGGCGCGCGATGCTGGCAACGGCACCGGCGAATGCGCCGTACCGGCCGCTGGTGCAGAAGTCGCTGGCGCGTGTCGAACCGAATGCGGCGCCGGTCGAACCGAAAGCCCCGCAGCCGGGACCAACACAGGAGGATATGGCGGCGGCCCAGCAACTGACGGCGGAACAGCGTCAGGACATGATCCGCGGCATGGTCGACAGGCTGGCCGAGCGGCTGAAGGCGGATTCGTCTGATTTCGAAGGCTGGTTGCGGCTGGTGCGTGCCTATGCGGTGATGGGGGACAAG
>Ga0182740_1001469_pt1 | contig 15887 bp, 8 predicted proteins | sample eDN5th37CKraftBY_FD_128872 | JGI IMG/M metagenome (GOLD analysis project Ga0182740, IMG submission 128872) | Enriched backyard soil microbial communities from Emeryville, California, USA - eDNA 5th pass 37_C Kraft BY (version 2) (version 2) | ecosystem: Environmental > Terrestrial > Soil >...
CGTCGATGACCGTCACGTGTTCACTCCTCCTCGCGGCCGCACGGTCGCGTCGATGACCGGGCACTCCTCGCCTCTCCCGCACCGGTGCGCACAGACGGATGCCCCGGACACCATAGCCAGAACACACCGCAGGGCGCCGTGACGTCTCGCACGCTGACGTCCGCCGGTGTGAGGCCACCCGCTCGTTGCGTCGTCTGACGATGCGGAGCGTGCGTCCACTCTGCTGGGCCCGATTCGTCGTCAGCTCTCCGCTGCGATCCCGCCACCCCCCACGGCTGCTCCCGGGGACGGCGAGCACCCGCGGGCCACGCCGAGGGACGGCGGCACAGGGCGGCCGGTCCCGGGACGCGGCCCGCTCGCGAGCCCTACCTCGTCGCGAAGTACTCGTACTCCCCCGTGACGGTGTCGCGGATCTTCCACGCGTCGCCCGTGCTGCTCGCCAACGCTGCCGCCGGCGGCGTCGCGCGGAGCTGCACGACGACGTTCCGCGCGTCGATCACCTGGTACTTCGTGACGGTCGCCGCGGTTCCCGTCCCGGATGCGTCGACGTACGCCGCACGAAGGTCGCTGACCCGCGCGTCCGGGTCGATCTTGTGGACCACGACGAGCACCGAGACCGCCGTAGCGGAGTGGCCGGTCTGGACGGCCGACCAGTACCACCCGCTGGTCAGCGCGCCGAACGACCCGTCCGGGGAAATCGGAAAGGGGTCCGTCCTGGTCGAGTGCACACGCAGGAGCGCCGAGTGCCCGTAGGTCGAGCCGCCCGGGTTCGTCACCTTGGGCCGGACCCTCCAGCCGTCCCGCGCTGTCAGCGCCTGGAGGGTGATGGTCCGGGTCGTCTTTCCCGCGAGCACCTTCCATGTCACGCCGCCGTCGGCGCTGTACTCCCACGAGTACGTCGGGGTGACCGAGGAGGTCGCCGAGACGGTGTAGGTGGCGATGCCACCGGACCAGACCCACTGGTCGGCGGGACGGGTGACGCCGGTCGGCTTGCCGACGGCCGTCGGCGCAACGGACGACACCGTCGTCGTCGTGCGCGCGCTCGCGGGTGCGACGGCGGTCCCGACGACGACGCCGACGATCGCGGCGAGCACCGCGCCGGTGCGGGCGATGGAGCGAAGGGTGGGCATGACGGACTCCTGCCTCGGGATCGCAGGCTCTGGACGCGCCGGTCCCCGAGGACCCCCGGCGTGCACGGCCCCTCGGGCGCGTGCGCATAGAGTACTCGCTGCAGCACGCGACACCACCCGTGGCAGGGGCGCCCTCAAGTCCTCCGCGCCGTCGGACATCGAGAGGACCCCATGACGCTCACGAGCACGGGCATCGCCACGACGCCCACCCCCCTGCGTGCGAAGACGCCGTCGGGCAGCCGCCGTGACATCCAGGGGCTGCGGGCTGTCGCCGTCGGACTCGTGGTGCTGTCGCACTTCTGGCCGTCCAGGCTGCCGGGCGGCTACATCGGCGTCGACGTCTTCTTCGTGATCTCCGGGTTCCTCATCACGTCCCACCTGCTGACCAAGCCCCCGCAGAGCTGGGGCGACCTCGCGGCGTTCTGGGGTCGCCGGGTCCGTCGCCTGCTCCCCGCGGCGAGCCTGGTCCTGCTGGTGAGTCTCGCGGCGAGCGTCGCGTTCCTGCCGGCGACGACGCTCCCGCGCATCGCGCACGAGACGACGGCCGCCGCGCTGTACGTGGAGAACTGGGCCCTCGCGTCGTCCGCGACGGACTACTTCGCCACCGACGACCTCCACACTCCGGTCCAGCACTACTGGTCGCTGTCGGTCGAGGAGCAGTTCTACATCCTCTGGCCGCTGGTGATCGGTGCCGCCCTCTGGTGCGTCCGCCGGTTCCGACGCCGGTTCCCGTGGGTCGAGGTCGCCCTCGTCGCCGTCTTCGTCGCGTCGCTCGCCTCCTCGTTCCGCGACACCACCACCGACCCCGCCCGGGCGTACTTCGTCACCCCGACCCGCATGTGGGAGCTGGCGCTGGGCGGCCTGGTCGCCCTCGTCGCGGTGCGCGGGTTCCGGCTCGTGCCGCCCGCGGCGCGAGCGTCCCTCGCGTGGCTCGGCATCGCGGCGATCATCGCCTCGGCGGTCCTGTACGACGCCGCCACGCCCTTCCCGGGCATCGCCGCCCTGCTACCGACGCTCGGTGCCGCGGCGGTGATCGCGGCGGCCGCCGACGACGCCCGCTGGGCCCCCGATCGCCTCTGGCGCCTGCGCGGCGTCCAGCTCACGGGCGACATCTCGTACTCGATCTACCTCTGGCACTGGCCGCTCATCGTCGTTGCGCCGTTCGTGCTCGGCCACGACGTCTACTGGCCGGTCAAGATCGCGCTCATGGTCGTCGCCTTCGCCCTGGCGTGGGTGACGAAGGTGGCCGTCGAGGACCCCGCGCGCCGTAGCCGCGGGCTCGCGCGGCCGCTGTGGCGCACGTTCCTCGCGGGCGCCGTCCTGATGGGCGTGACCGTCGGCGCCGCTACCGGCGTGCGGATCCACGAGGAGCGCGCGGCGCAGCGGGCCCAGGACGCCGTGGCGTCGGCGCTCCACGCCGACTCGACCTGCTTCGGCGCGGCCGCGGCCCGGACGGCCTCGTGCGACTTCGTCGGCACCGAGCTCTTGACGCCCGCCACGTTTGCCAAGACCGACAAGGCACAGGTCTACGAGGACGACTGCTGGAACGCGCAGCCGTTCACCACGCGCAAGACCTGCACGTACGGTGCCAAGAACCCCACCAAGCGGATCGCGCTCGTCGGCAACTCGCACGGCGGGTACTGGCAGCCGGCTCTGGCCGACATCGCTCGTCGAAACGGCTGGCAGGTGACGACGTACCTCGCGTCGCAGTGCTACCCGGCGGACGCCGTCCAGCTCATCGGCCCAGCGTCCGACGGCGAGAACTGCCGCAAGCTCGCGCGCTGGCAGATCAGCTCGATCGCGTCCGGCCACTACGACCTGGTGGTCGCCTCGAATCGCACCTGGCTCCAGCTCAAGGGGGTCGCCCCGGCTGAGCGCGGGGACGTCGCGCGCGGCCTGTTCGCGAAGTCGCTGAAGACGTGGACGGACGCCGGCGTGCGCGCCCTGGTGATCCGCGACGTGCCGTTCCACCGGCAGGCCGTCCCGGACTGCGTCGCCGAGCACCCGAGCGATCTCGCCGCCTGCGCGGACCCCGAGAAGACGGCGCTCGTCCGCGACCCCCTCTTCGAGGCCGCCCGAGTCGACCGTTCCGGAAAGGTGACCACGCTCGACCTCACCTCGCGGTTCTGCGACGAAGGGACCTGCTACGGCGTCGTCGGCGGCGTCATCGCCTACTTCGACCAGGGGCACATGTCGGCGACGTTCTCGCGGACGCTCGAGCCCGACGTCTCCCGTGCGCTCGCGAGCGCGTTCGGCTAAGCCGCGACCTCCTCCCGGTCGATCCGCCCGGAGGCCCAGATCGCGCTGCGGGCTCGACCGCGGATCCCGTGGCTCAGACGGTCGCCTCCAGGAGGTCGGCCAGCTGCCCTCCGTCACGCGCGAAGTCGAACCGGAAGTCCGCGTTGAAGTACTTCCGGTTCCAGCCGTCGCGTATCGGTTCGGGCCATACCGGGCAGTACAGGTAGTCGATCCGGTCCCCGAGCACGGACGCGATCTGGTACTCGTTCACTGCGTTATAGCCCTCGGAGCAGATGACGAGCCGTCGGCCGCCGCCAGAGCCGTAGATCATGTTGAGCATCCCGCTCCCCCCGTACCCGGCGACCACGCTCGCGTTGGAGAACAGGGTGGCCTGATTGGCGAGCGACAGCCTCTCCGGATACACCACCTCGTAGCCCGCAGCACGGAACCGGCCCTCGAGCTCGTCGCCGTTGACGCAACGCCGCTGGTAGCCGGCGCCGCGGGCGACAAAGGCCCTCACCCCTTCGAAACGCCGCGTCGCGGACGGGAAGAGCCCCTTCTTGATCCGTCGCCAGATGGCGACGAGATCAGGATGTGCATAACCGACGTTCGAGAACAGCGGCGTCGCGCCGACGACACGATCGACGCGCACGGGCCCGGTCTCGACGTGGATGCGTTCGTCGGGTATCCCGTAGGCACGCAGGGTCTCGCGGAACCACGGCGCCACGTCGTGCGCGCCCGGCGGCGCGAAGACGAGCGCCTTGAGGTCCGGATGATCACCGAGCGCACGGTCCCATGCCCACAGGCGGGACACCACCTCCGTGACGAGGTGGCCGTATATTTCCGGCACCTCGGTATCGAGGTAGAAGTAGGTGCCCCGGAGCCGTGTGAACGCCGAGTCCGGGTAGGTCGTGCGTGCGACTGTCGGACCGAGGTCCTCGAGCTTCTCGTTGACCACCTCCCTGAGCCTGAACAGGCGGAACGTCTCGGGAAGGGCGAGGCCGTCACGATGGAGGATCTGACCGGGCTCCGCACGGACGTCCTCGTACTCGCGCACCGCGGTGTCGGGCAGGTCGAAACCCGGACGAAGACGGTGGCCCAGGTCCTGACGGTTGACGCTCGCCTGGGCTCGGGAGCGGAAGTACCACCCCGCGGAACATCGCGTCCGCCGGACCCAGGAGAGACCGTTCGATCTCACGAACTCGTCATCGAAGGCGTCTTCTGTCACCTTCGTGACGACGGACCCACGTGCGTGGGGCGACGGGTCGGAAGCGGCTAGACCCATCTCATCCTCTTCTCCACCGACTCGACCGCTCGCACGACGCGTTCGGAACTCCTGCCGTCGGGGCGCGGGAAGGTCGACTCGACGCGCTCACGGAAAGGGCTTTCGATCACGCCGCCGCTCACCATGAGCTCGTCGAGCCTCGCGAGCGCTTCGTCAGGTGTCTCGCAGACCGGGCCGAACCCGTCCCGGGCGTAGTCGAAGTAGCCCGGTCGACGAGTGTGGTCACCGCCGAACGCTCGGCCACGGTCGAATTGGAAGTACACCACGGGCCGCCGGATGGCGGCCGCGTCGAACGCGACGGACGAGTAGTCCGTCACGAGGGCGACGGCGCGAGCCAGCGTTTCCTGCACGTCGCTGTCGTCGTAGGTCCTCACGTCCACGCCTCCGAGATCCCACCCGTCGAGGTAGGGAGCGAGGTTCGGATGCGGCATGAAGACGACCTTGAGGCCGCGCTCGCGTGCTCGCGCGTGCAGCGTCGGCGCCGTCAGCAACGACGACCAGCTACGAGCGAAGTCCGTGTCGTGGAAATCCGGCAGGAGTGCTTTGCGGTTGGTGCTCGTCACGTCCTTGCCGAAGAGATAGTGGCGCCACGTCGGCATCATGACGACAAGATCGCGCTCGTCGCGCGCCGCACGGGCGACGCGAGCGAGCCGGTCATGACGTGGCAACCCCGATCGGATCACTTCGCGCGTTCCGAAGGCATAGGGCGATCCGTCACCCGCGACGTAGTCGTACTCCTGGCGGGTGGAGGTGACAAAGAGCCGGATCGGCTTGGGGTTGAGCCAGCGTGAGATGTCGTCGTGGATCACGCCGTGCTGAAGGAAGATGAACCTCCACCCCGGGGGACGGATATGGCGCAACTCGTGCGGCGCGTAGACGTACTCATCCGCATGCGTCGACACGATGAACCGCGCGTTGAGAGCCAGCAGCTTCCAGGCGAGCGAGCCGTAGGGAACGAGTCGTTTGAAGCCCTCGGCCCGCAGGCGCTTCCAGTCGGCGGTCCCTCGCCGCACGACGAACCAGGCATTGATGTCGCGGCGGTCACGCCGGAGATAGCGGAACAGGTGCTCACCGCTGTCCCAGGCGTTGTAGTCGCGGTCCATGATGACCCAGGCGCCACCGAAGACCCGGTGCACCAGACTGCTGTCGGCGAGAAACCGGATCATGCGCGCCTCACGACGCTCGGCGCTCTTGGGGCCGAAGTGCTTGCGCCACCAACGCGATACTCCGACGAGCCTCGGCCCGCGCGTCGCCGGCGCCGCGAACCGTGGCTTGTTCTTGAAGACTCGGTCGACGTCGACGGCACGCCAGTGAAGCTGCTCCCGGCCGTGCGGGCCCCGCCGCGGGGACTGCCGCTCGCCGTCCAGGCGGATTTCGAACGCGCCTGCGGAGAGCGACAGCCAGATGATTCGTTGCCGGACCACCGGCCGCCCTGCATACGTCACCACACGTGTCTTTGCCGACCTGGGCGTGACCGCGCGTCCTCGGACCTGGATCTCCTCGACCGGCGCGTCACCGACGAACCAGTACGTGATCTTGAGGTCACGCTCGGCGGTGTCCAGGTCCTCGAAGTACACGGGCGAGTGCCAGGTCTCGCCGCGCAGTCCGTGCGCCAAGGCGACTCTGCTTGCCGGAGAGAGCCTCGTGATGCCGAACTCCTCCACACGGTCGGCCTGGAGGTGCGAGGTTATGGCCCTCATCAGGTCGAGGTACTCCTCGGCGACGTCGAACGTCGCAGCACTGACCCCGACGATCGCTTCGTCAGATCGTAGAAGCCAGACGAGCTCGTAGATGATCTCCGACTGGAGCCACGCCGGTACGTCGCCCATCTCTGCGGCGCGCTCGAGCAGGTCGAGATAGCCGTGACGCAGCACGTCGGTGTAGCGGCGGCGCGAGCGCATCGCCGTGTCGATGGCGGAGTCAGCCGCGGCTCGCTTTCGATAGAGGTACCGCGCGCCCTCGACGAACCCGACGATCGGCGGCTGCTGCCCGAGGAGGTACCGCCCGATGAGGTGCCCGTCCTCGAAGTTTGGGTACACGCGCCCGTCGAACCAGAGATCGAGCCGGGTCAGCTCGTCGCGACGAAAGGCGGCCGAGCTGGCCGACAGCTGAAAGTAGTCGGGGACGCGTGAGAGGTCGATGGAGACGTCGCCCCGCGCGAACCGGAACTTGAGCGGATGCGTGTTCTTGGTGGTACCCGTCGCCTCGTCGAAGAAGATGAGGTTCGTGACGGCCATCGTCGTTCGCGGGTGCTCGTCAAGGAACTGGCGGACGAGCGCGAGGTACTGGTCCGACAGCATGTCGTCGGGATCCGGGAAGGTGACCCACGTCCCCCGCGCTACGGCCAGGCCCGCATTTCTTGCCGCCGCAACGCCCCTGTTCTGCTGGTGAAGGACGGTCACCAGCCCGGGCTTGCGCTGCGCCCACTCGTCGGCCAGGTTCCCGGATCCGTCGGTCGAGCCGTCGTCGACCAGGATCACCTCGACCCCGTCAAGGCTGTCCCCTTGGGCCTCGATCGAGCGGATGAAGTCCGGAAGGTAGGGCTCGACCTGGTAGAGCGCGCTGACGATGCTCAGCCACGGACCGGGCTCCGGATCCCTGGCGGTCAGCGGTACCTCTGCTGTCATTCGTGTTCCTTCGCAATGGTCTGTACGCGTCCAGTCGCCGGGGCGAGGCTCGGGGGCGGGCCCGACCGCCGGCCAGGACCCACTACGCGGCGGGAACCCGAGGCAGCCGCACGGGCGTCGGGCGGACGGGAGGTGCCGCAGGCGCGGGGACGGAGAACGCGACGGCCTCGGGTGCGTCGATCCCGCGGACGGCCTCCACGACGCGCGCGCACGAGCGGTCGTCGCGTTGCGGGAACGCCGAGGCCATGCGTGCGGCGTGCTCGGGCGCGGGCGTGAAGCCGTCGGCGGCGATGCGCTCGAGCGCCTCGAGCGCCTCGTCCTCGGTCTGGACGACCGGGCCGAAGCCGTCCTCCTCGTAGGAGAAGTAGCCCTGCCGGACCGTGTGGGTGCCCCCGAAGGCCTCGTCCTGGTCGAACTGGTAGTAGACGATCGGGTGGCCCACGTAGGCGGCGTCGAAGACGACCGACGAGAAGTCGGTCACGACGACCTTCGCACTGACCAGCACCTCTTGGATGTCGTTGCCGCCGTAGGTCAGGACCTCGACGTGCGGCGGGAGGTCGAGCCGGGACAGGTAGGGCTGGATGTTGGGGTGCGGCATGAACGCGACGGTCGCGTCGTGCCGGCGCGCCAGCTCGGCGAGGCGCGGCGACCGGAGCAGCCCCGACCAGGCCCGGGCGTACCTGGTCTCCTCGAAGTCGTCGATCAGCTCGCGGTCTCCCTTGGGACCGGTCTTGCCCAGCAGGTACTCGCGCCAGCTCGGCAGGACGAGGATCCGACGCCGTCCCGCGCCGCCGGCCTCCTGGTCGAGCCGGAACAGCCGGTCGTGACGCGGGAGCCCGGTGAGCGCGACCTCGCGCGACGTGAACCGGTACATCGACTCCGTGCCCGCGATCGCCGCGTACTCGTCCGTCGTCGTGGTCAGGAAGAGGTCGAAGTTGCGCCTGTTGAGCCAGCGCGACAGGTCCGTGGCGATGACACCGTGCTGCAGGAAGACGAACCGCCAGGCCGGGACCCCGAGCGGGCGCAGCGCCACGGGGTTGTAGACGTACGGACCGGCCTGCGAGGAGATGACGTGGGTCGCGTTGAGGCACACGAGCTTCCAGCGCAGCGAGCCGTACGCCAGCAGGTGGCGGTTGCCCTCACGCCTGAGCCGCTTCCAGTCGTGGGTGCCGCGCTCGAGCGCGAACCACGCGGGGACTCCGGGCTCCTCGGCCCGCAGGTGCTTGAACAGGTGCTCGGCGTTGTCGTGCGCGCTGTCGACGCGGTCCAGGAGCACCCAGGAGCCGCGGTACCGGCGCCGGACAGGGCCGAGGCCGGCGATCGTGCGCGTCAGGCGGTGCCCCCACCAGCGCGGCGACAGCACGCGGCCGAGCAGGCCCCGGGCCGTGAGGTCCGACGACACGCCCTTGGCGCCCCCGCCGAAGGCCTCCGCCAGCGTCGGCGGTTGCCACTGGGTGCGGGACAAGGGGGTGCGCACCCGGGAGATCGGGACCGGTCGGCCGTCGAGCAGCACCTCGACCGCCGCCTGGCTGCTCACCCAGAGGATCCGTTCGCGGACCAGCGTGCGGCCGGCGTAGACCTGGCAGCGGACCTTGCCGTGGTGGGGAGCGGCCGGCCGGCCGTCGACCAGCAGCTCCTCCCGCGGTGCGGGACCCGTGTACCGGTACGAGAGCCGGACCAGGCGGCGGCGGCTGTCGTGCTGCTCGAGGACGATCGGCTCCTCGTGCCAGGTCTCCCCCCGGTAGGCGCGGCGGAAGGCGATCCGGCGGTCGAGCGGGAACGACGCCGTGTCGAGCGAGTCGAGGACGTCGACGTCGACCAGGGCGACGATCCGCGTCACCAGGTCGTGGAACGTCCCGGCGACGTGGTGCATCTCGGCGTTCATCTGCCCGGACAGCGCCTCGTCCGCGCGGAAGTACGTGCCGACGTCCTGCAGGACGAGCTTCTGCACCCAGGTCGGGATCGCGCCCGCCCCGGCGCAGTCCTGGAGGAGCCTCAGGTGCCCGGCTTCGAGCGCCGTCGTGAACTTCGCCGGGTCGCGGAAGGGCTCCCGGGCACCCGTCGCCTCTTCCTGGCGCCTGCGGAAGCGGTACTCGGCGCCCCGCGCGAGCGCGACCCGGCCGTCGCCGGCGAGCAGGGCGCGTGCCACGAGGTCGAGGTCACCGAAGCCCGACGCGAGCTCGGGCGCGAACCGCAGCCCGGCCGTCCGGAGCACGTCGAGGTCCAGCACGAGGGTCCGGAGCGCCGACGTCACCGGGTCCGGCCGCACCGCCAGGTCGATGATCGCGTCCCTCGTCGCGAACGGGCCCTCCGACCGCGGCGGCTCGACGGTGCCGCGCGCCTCGTCCCAGACCAGCTCGCGTGCCAGAACGGCCTGCGTCCGGCGCTGTGCTGCGGTCGCGAGCACCGCGGCGACGAACCCTGGGGCCCACGCGTCGCGCGCGTCGGGGAACGTGATCCAGGCGCCCGCGACAGCGTGCGTCTGCGCCCAGGCGAGCGCCGCGTTGCGCGCCGCAGGCACGTCGGTCTCGGCCTCCAGGACGGTCACCCGACCCGGGAACCGTTCGGCCCACCGCGCCAGCACGGCTGGCGTCCCGTCCTGCGAGCCGGCGTCGACCGCCACGACCTGGAGTCCGGCCCACGCGTCGCCCTGGGCCTCGAACGAGGCGAGGAGCGCGGGCACCTGGGCCTCGACGTCCCGCGCGACGACCACCGCGACCAGGCTGGGCGCCCCTGCGCTCGCGCTCATGTGTTCCTCTCCTCAGGCTCCGCCGGGACCCGGCGGCTCCGGCGGCGACGCAATTCTAGGGTGGCGATCGGTGTGCTCAGGCACGCGATCCTGGGCTCGCGGCCCGGCTCAGCGGCCCGCGAGCTCGAACGCCGACCGGACCGGGAAGTAGGTCCGGAGCATCTCCTGGATCATCTGCGAGCGGCTCTCACGCTCGGCGTCCACGAGGTTGGTGTCGTTCAGGCAGAAGACGTCGAAGTCGCGGCCGCGAGAGATGCGGTTGAGCGTGAGCACCGCCTCGTCGCTCGCCATGTCCAGGTAGTCGTAGGCGATCTGTCCCTCGACGGCCCGCCCTGTGACGTACGCGTACCAGTGGTGCAGCGCCGAGGCGACGGAGTGGTCCTCGGGGTCGCGGAAGCGCGACGCCACGAGCTGCTTGAACACCTCGGGGTAGCGTGTCTCGAGCTCCTCCAGCACCGCGCGCTGCTGGGGGTGGGGCGTGTGCTTCACCTTGCGCGTGATGGTGCGGCCCGTGAGGTTCTCGACGAGCTCCCGGTTGTGCTTGGCCGCGGACATCACCGGCAGGTCACGGACGGACGGAAGACCGAGCTCCAGCACGGACCGCGAGACGAAGAACCGCGAGAGCCCGTTGCCCTCGAAGAAGAGCTCGGGCGAGACGGGCCTGCCGAAGAACACGTCGTCGTTGAGGTAGAGGTACCTGTCCGCGAGACCGGGGATGTGGTGGAGCTGCGACTCGATCGCGTGCGAGTTGAAGACGGGCAGCGACGAGGTGTCACTGAAGATGTCGCGGTGGTCCACGACCGAGACGCGCGGGTGGGTGACGTCGAGCCACTCGGGCACCTGCCCGGCGGTCACGACGTGGACCCGCCTCACCCAGCTCGCGAACATCTCGATCGAGCGCATCGAGTAGCGCAGCTCGTCGTGCCCGAGGAACCGCGAGCTGCTCACCGCGTTCGGGTTGACGGCGCCGTCCGACAGCTCGGCCTCCGCCTTCGCCCGCGCCGCCTGCCACGCGGGGTCGGTCCCGTCCACCCACGTGTAGACGACATCGACGGGCTCTGCCACCTCCGTGAGCCCGAGGTGGGTGACCAGCCGGCGATCGACGCGCCGCTGGGCCGCCGCCCACGCCGCAGGCGTCAGGTAGGCCGCGATGCCGTTGTACCGCGGTGCCACGAGGGTGCCCCGCTCGTACGTGCCGCCGTCGGGGCACGGGGTCGTGTCGTCGGGCACGCGCGACCAGAGCTCGAGCTCGACCGCCTCGGAGGGCGTCCCGAGCACGGTTCCGTCGGCTGCCACCAGCAGCCGGTACACCGAGACCGCGGCGTCGTGGGGCCCGCGCCGCAGCCAGTCCGTGAGCGGCACGTGAGCGCCGGACCGCCGGACCGCCGTCCACTCGCGGTCCGCCAGCGGCGCGAGCGCGTCCGCGACAGCGGCCGCGTGCTCGCGCGGGACGACGACGCGGGCCGGGGCCTCACCCAGCACGGCGAAGGGCACGCCGGCGTCACGGAGGGTGTCGACGACCGCCTCGGCGGTCTCCCGTCGCGCTGCCCAGGTGTCGAAGCGGTCGACCACACGGCCGAGCAGCGGCTTGCGGAACGCGCCGGTGACCCGGTAGCCCTCGGGGACGCGTGGGACCCGCGCCGTGAGCGCGGCCGACGAGAGTGCCCGCTGCCACCCGAGCTGGCCGCGCAGGAATCGGGAGATGCGCAGGCGCGAACCGATCGAGAGGTGAGCCGCCGCAGCGGTGCGCACGCCCATCGTTCCCTCAAATCCGTCGACTTCACGGCCCCCTGCCGCCGCTCGTCGAACGCACAGGTCCTGCCCGAGCACGGAGGCGGCACACAGTGTATCCTCCGCCGCCGCTCGGCCCGGGGACCTTGCTCGCCCGGTGGACGAGCCGTCGGGTCTAGCGCCCGAGAGCGCGTCGCACGCGGCTGCGGACACCCGGTCGCACGGACCGCACGACCGGAGCCCCACCGTCGGGCTCCTCGGTGAGGTTCCAGTACGCCTCGGACTTCTTCACCGTGCTCGCGTCCGGCTTGTAGTACGGCTTGACGAGTGAGAGGTGTGGACGTTCCCACGCGATGTGCCGACGGACCACCTTCGCGGGCACGCCGGCCGCGACGCAGTTGTTCGGGATCTTGCCCTTGACGACGGAGCGGAAGCCCACCACCGAGCCGTCACCGACCTCCGCGCCGGCGAGCAGGACGACGTCGAAGGCCAACCAGACGTGGCTGCCCACGGTGATGGAGCGCGAGCGGTTGACCCTCTGTCCGGTCCGGACGTCGAAGATCGGGTGACCGTCGTCCGCCCGCAGCTGGTTCCCGGAAGCGAGCATGACGTCGTCCCCGACGACCACGCTCGTGCCCTCGACGGCCGAGATGACGACCGTCGAGGTCGTCGAGACATTCCGACCGATCCGCACCGCCGAGTCCTGTCCCACGCGGATATTGCCCATGAAGGCAGGGACGCCCTGACTCGGACCGATCTCGCACACGCCCTCGTCGCAGTCGAACACGACCGACAGACGACCGATCCGCGCGCGCTCGTGCACACGAAGCACGTTGTTCCTGCCTCGGAAGGTGATCGAGACGGGGACCTTGGCGTCGAGGGCGCTCTCGAAGACCACTTGGTTCCCGTTCTCGTCGGACCAGGTCGCAAGCTTGTCGAGCGTCGTCGGCATGACGGGTAGCCTAGCGGCCGCCCGGACGGCTCCCGGACACCTCGGGCGCCCCCACCAGGTGCTCGCCGCGTACCACGGCCGCGAGCACGGTCGTGGGGGTCACGGCACCGCGCCCGAACTTGTACGTGATCTTGTGCACGGGGTACGACGCCACCAGCTCGCCGAGCCGGTCGCCGTCGTTCTCGCTCTCCAGCTCGGCCAGGAGTGCGAGCGCCTTGCGCGGGTGCTGGTGACGCGACGCGTCCCACTCGGACCGGAACCGCGGGTCCAGGAGGTAGAGCATCTCGAGGACGTAGTGGAGCTGGAAGTAGTCCGCGAGGTAGTCCCGGCGCTCCCACCACACGAACATCGCCTCGCGCAGGAGCGTGACCGCGTACCCGCCCGGCACGGACGACATCAACCACGACCCCACCCGGGGGCCCGAGTAGTTGAAGCAGAAGAAGTCCTGGTCGACGAGCTCGCTCAGGGCGGGGAAGTCCCGCGTCACGAGGCAGGTCGCGTCGAGCCAGAGACCGCCGTACCGGGCCAGGAGGTCGACCCGAACGATGTCGGACAGGTGCGTGTAGTTGGTCCCCACGCGCTCGCGCACCACGGCGGGGATGTCCGCGTAGTACGGCAGCGACTCGCCGTCGAGCGCGTGCACCCGGTCGCCGAAGACCTCGCGCACGGTGTCGTGGCAGCGGCGGACGAGGTGGGGCGCCGTCCCGAAGCCCTGGTGCCAGTACGTGAAGACGGGCCGCCGGCCCTGGAGGGGCGACGTGAACGGGACCGGGTCCTCCGCGCGCGCCCGGATCTCGTCCAGGTGGTCGCGCACGAACCTGCCGATCTCGATGCGCGGCTCGATCCCCTTGGGGTCGATCCGCATCGCCGTCGTCATGTCGAACGGGAGCGTCTCGTCGCCGGCGGCCGCCTCGAGCGCCGCGGTCTTCGCGGCGTCGAGCTGCTTGCGGCGCGCGAGCACGCTGGAGAGCGCGTAGCCGGCCTGCCGGGAGCCGGCGCCGTAGGCCTCCCGGTAGCGCTGCTCCGCGAGGGCGAGATCGCGCCGCTCCTCCGCGACGCGCCCGAGCGTGAGCTCCGCGAGGCCGCCCGTCGGGGCGCTCGTCGCCACCTCGAGACGCGCCACGGCGCGCGCGTCGTCGCCCCGCCAGCGCGCGAACGTGCCTTGCACGAGCGGGAGACCCGGGTCGTCGGGGAACGTGTCGGCGAACCACGCCTCGAGGAGCGCGAGCTCGTCGACGGCGCGCTCGGCGCGCAGCGTCTCCGCCAGCTCGACGAGGCGGTGGCCGGGGGACGGCGCGGCGCGCAGCAGACGGGCGAGGTCCTCCGGCTCTCGCAGGCGGCGCACCGACGTCGAGACGTCCGGGGCTCCCGTCCACGCGTAGGTGTGCAGGTCGGTGTCCGGGGTGCGCCCGTCGAAGAACTCGACCGGACGGTCGGTCGCGGTGAGCACCAGCTCGTCCCAGTAGACCTCTCCCCCGCCCTCGGCCATCCCGGCGACGAACCGGATCCACGCCGCCGTGGCGTCCGACGGCACCGTGAAGGTGTGGCGCAGCGTGTGCACGCCGACCGCGTTCGTCGCAGGAAGCGAGGGCGACGGGTTCCACCGCCGCGTGCCGCCGGTGATCCACCCGGGCGAGATCCGCAGGTGCGTCGCCGCGAGCCTCCCGGTGAGGGGGTGCGGGAGTCGCAGGGTCGCGCCGACGGTGTAGGTGCGGCCGGGCTCCAGCCCGAGCCGGAACGCACCGTCGGAGTCGCGGCCGCCCGGGGCGAAGTGCGTGTCGTACTTCTCGTTCACCCCGACCACGCGCAGCGAGCGCGAGCCGGTCGCGGACCACTCGCCCGAGAGCGTCGCGTCGATGTTGCGGTGCAGGTAGTAGCCGCCTGGCGCGGGGAACACCGGAGGCCGGTCGCCCTCACCGGCGAGTCCGAACGACCCGTTGGGGAGGAGGTTGACGACGTCGGCGGACGCGAAGCGGCGCGCGGGCGCCGCCGCGGCGTCGGGGCGGCCGGGCCGTGTGCCGTTCGCCGCGCGGTCCTCGGTCGATCGGCGGAACTTGAGCTTGTTCATCATGTCGTCCCGTTCAGCCCGTGACCCGGCGGCGTGCTGCACCGGCGACGCGACGCGCGCGGCGCATGCCCGTGCGGACGAGGACCTCGCTGCGCAGCAGGAGCCGGCGTGGCGCGGGTGTCCGGTCGTTCTTCCGCTCCGTCGCGAGCTCGTAGTTCAGGCGTACCCACTCCGACGACCGCGCGAGCGTCAGGGGCATCGACCGAGTCCGGCGCTGGAAGCTGTTGCCGGACAGGTGCTCCTTGAGGTCCCGTCGCGTCATGCCCGGCGCGTACTCCTGCTCCTTCGTCCCCAGCGCGACGGCGTCGTGGAGCGGCGCGAGGTTGCGGACGAAGACCGGGGCGTCGTTCTCCCGGCGGAAGTACTCGAAGCCGAACCGGAAGACGTCCCGTGCGATGCGGTCCACGTCGAGGAAGTCGAGCGCCCCGAACCGGTGCGCGTACTCGACGAGCTCGCGCTCGAGCGCGTCGTGGAGCTCGGCGTTGTTCGCGCGGGGGCGGACGATCGGCTCGACCCGGTCGCCGCGGTCCTCGTAGCCCAGGACGGTCCCGTGCGGCAGGTTCGCGAAGATCGCCTCGACGAAGAGCATCGAGTGCGTCGCCGTGGTGAACCGGTGGCGGATCGAGTGGCCCTCGGTGGGCAGGACGGCGCGCGCGTAGTAGACGGGGTTGTCGATCGGGCGCCCGGCCGCCTCGGCGAGGATGCGGGTCATGCACGTCTGCGTGTAGCCGCGGCCCCAGTACTCGACCACCGCGAACGGCTCGTCGAGGTTCATCTCCTGACGGAAGTACCGGGCAACCAGCGCGCGCTCCTCGGCTGCGGCGCGCAGCAGGTGCGCGCGGAACTCGTCGGAGCCCTCGAAGGCCGCGACGACCGCGGTGCGCGTCTGCGCGTCGTCGAGCTCGGCGTCCGTGAGGGTCGCGAACTCCGGGAACATCGCGGCGAACTCGGCGCGCCCGAGCCGCGCGTTGGTGAGCAGTGCGTCGACCGTCCGGGCGTTGAGGAAGTCGCCGTGGGGCTCGAAGAGGTCCTCGTCGAGGCGGTCGACCTGCGACGCGATCCGCCAGGCGGTGCGCGACCCGTAGATGTAGCGCGTCTTCAGGTCGA
>Ga0182740_1001473_pt1 | contig 15865 bp, 17 predicted proteins | sample eDN5th37CKraftBY_FD_128872 | JGI IMG/M metagenome (GOLD analysis project Ga0182740, IMG submission 128872) | Enriched backyard soil microbial communities from Emeryville, California, USA - eDNA 5th pass 37_C Kraft BY (version 2) (version 2) | ecosystem: Environmental > Terrestrial > Soil >...
CACGCAACAGGTGCGCTCCCTGGAGTACGTGGCTGCGGCGCAAGCGGCGGGCGCGTCCACCTGGCGCATCGTCTGGGGCGAGGTGCTGCCCAACGTGGTGCCGCAGCTGATCGTGATCGCCACGCTGGAGGCTGCCAGCGCGATCCTGCTGGAAGCCTCTCTCTCTTTCCTGGGCCTGGGCGTGCAACCGCCGCTGCCCTCCTGGGGCCTGATGATCTCCGAGGCCAAGGCCTACATGTTCTTTTCATTCTGGTTGATCGCCATTCCCGGATCGGCGCTGGCCTTGTTGATCTTCGCGATCAACCTGGCCGGCGACGGGCTGCATCAGCTGCTGACGCCCGAAGAGAGAGCGTGACCATGATCGACAACGAAATCGTCCTGGACGTGGATGGACTCACCGTCGACATCGCCACGCCGCGCGGCACGCTGCACGCCGTGCGCGACGTCTCCTTCCAGGTCAGGCGCGGCGAAACGCTCTGCCTGGTGGGGGAATCGGGTTGCGGCAAGTCCATGACCTCGCTGGCCATCATGGACCTGTTGCCCAAAGCGGCGCGGCGCGCCACGCGCCGGCTCTCGGTGTTGGGCGAGGACCTGTCGTCCGCGCGCGGGCGGCGCGTCAATGCGTTGCGCGGCAGGAAGATGGCGATGATCTTCCAGGAACCCATGACGGCGCTCAATCCCGCCTACGCCATCGGCGAACAATTGACCGAGCACTATATCCATCACTGCAAGGCGAGCGCGCAACAGGCGCGCGACCGCGCGGTAGAGCTGCTGGAAAAGGTCGGCATTGCTTCGGCCGCGCAGCGGCTCTCGCAGTATCCGCACCAGCTGTCCGGCGGCCTGCGCCAACGGGTAATGATCGCCATGGCGCTGATGTGCGGCCCGGAACTGCTGATTGCCGATGAACCCAGCACCGCGCTGGACGTCACCATCCAGGCGCAGATCCTGCGGCTGCTGGCCGATCTGCAGGCCGAGCTCGGCATCGCCATGGTGCTGATCACACACGATCTGGGCGTGGTGGCGCGCATCGCGCGCCAGGTTGCCGTGATGTATGCCGGCCAGATCGTGGAGGAAGGGCCGGTCGCGGAGCTCTTCGCGTCGCCCCGCCATCCCTACACGCAGGGCTTGCTGGCCTGTATCCCCGTGCCAGGGCGCACGGCCCCCGGCGCAGCGCTGGGCACCATACCGGGCGTCGTGCCCGCGCTGGTCGGCCAACTGCAGGGCTGCGCCTTCTTCGACCGCTGCCCCCATGCGCAAGCGCAATGCCGCAACGAGGTGCCCGTGCATGACGCGGCCTCAGGACAGCGGTGGCGCTGCATCCTCCATCCAGAAGGAGTCCTGGCATGAGCCCCTTGCTGCAAGCCGACGCCGTCAGCAGGCAGTTCTCGATCCGCTCGGGCATGTTCCGGCCTCGCAGCACGCTGCATGCCGTCAATGGCGTGGACCTGGCGGTGGAGCGTGGCTCGGTGCTGGGTATCGTGGGCGAATCAGGCTGCGGCAAGTCCACGCTGGCCCGCATGCTGCTGGGGCTGACGCCGCCAAGCGCAGGGGCGATCCGCCTGGACGGACAGGACATCCGCACCCTGGGCCGGCGAGCCCTGGCCCGCCGCGTGCAGCCGATCTTCCAGGATCCTTATTCGTCGCTGAATCCGCGACGCTCGATCGCCTCCATCGTGTCGCTGCCGCTGGAAGTGCACGGCATCGCCAATCCGAAGCAGCAGAAAGCCATCGAGATGCTGGAACGCGTCGGGCTGCCGCCGCGGCTGGCCCACAACACGCCGGGCCAGTTGTCCGGCGGGCAGCGCCAGCGCGTGGCCATCGCGCGGGCGTTGGTGATGCATCCGGAGATCGTCATCTGCGACGAGCCCACCTCGGCGCTGGACGTATCGGTGCAGGCCCAGATCATGAATCTGCTGATGGACCTGCGCCGCGACTTCAACCTGACCTATGTATTCATCAGCCACAACCTGGCCGTGGTCGAGCACATCGCCACCCACGTGGCGGTGATGTACCTGGGGCGCGTGGTCGAGTCCGCCGCCACCGCGCAACTGTTCCATGATCCGCGCCACCCGTACACCCAAGCCCTGCTGGCGTCGGTACTGACGCCCGAACCCGGCCTGGGCATTCCCGATATGGGCCTGGGCCTGTCTTTCCCCGACCCGCTGCGTCCGCCTTCGGGCTGCCCCTTCCATCCCCGTTGCCAGCAGGCCATGGCGCTATGCAAGACTGAACGCCCGGCGCTGACGCTGCGCGCGCAAGCCGTGGTGGCCTGCCACCTCTACCCCTCTTCCTCCGACGGAGCCCAGCCATCATGACCCGTGCACAAGCCATCGCCCAGGCCGAGCAGTGTTTCGATTCCGGCGCATTCCGCGCCCTGCTTGCGCGCCGCCTGGCGCAACCCACGGAAAGCCAGAATCCGGACCGCGCCCCTGAACTCGCCGCCTATCTGGAAGCCGATATCCGGCCCGCCTTCGAAGCCCTGGGTTTCACCTGCCGCACGCTTACCCATCCCAAGGCGCTGGCGCCCTTTCTGTATGCGGAGCGCATCGAAGACCCTGCCTTGCCCACCGTGCTGGGCTATGGCCACGGAGACGTGATCCGCGGCCTGGAAAAGGAATGGAAGCAAGGGCTGTCACCCTGGAAGCTCACCGAGTCGGAAGGCCGCTGGTACGGGCGCGGCATTGCCGACAACAAGGGCCAGCACACCGTCAACATGGAAGCGTTGAGGCTGGTGCTGGAAACACGCGGAAAGCTGGGGTTCAACACCAAATACTTGATCGAGATGGGCGAGGAAACGGGCTCCATGGGACTGCGCGAACTGTGCGAGGAACATCGCGCGCTGCTGGCGGCGGACCTCTTGATCGCCTCGGACGGGCCGCGGCTGAGCGCCGAGCGGCCCACCCTCTTCCTGGGCGCGCGCGGCAGTCTGAACTTCGACCTCAGCATCGAAGCCCGCGCAGGCGGCCACCATTCCGGCAACTGGGGCGGCCTGATCTCCAACCCCGGCATCCAGCTGGCCCACGCCATCGCCACCCTGGTCTCGCCCACCGGCCAGATCCGCATTCCGGAATGGGTGCCGCGCGAGCTGCCCGATGCGGTGCGGCGCGCCCTGGCCGACTGCCAGGTGGACGGCGGCGCCGATGGCCCCGACATCGAGCCGTGGTGGGGCGAGCCCGGCCTGTCGCCGGCCGAACGCGTATTCGGCTGGTGTTCGTTCGAGGTGCTGGCCTACAAAACCGGCAACCCGGACACCCCCGTCAACGCCATCCCACCCCGAGCCTGGGCGCGCTGCCAATTGCGCTTCGTGGTGGGTGTGGACCCCGACGATCTGGTGCCCGCCCTGCGCCGCCACCTGGACCGCCAGGGGTTTCCCATGGTGAAGATCGCGCTCACGCGCGAAAACATGTTCCGCGCCACGCGCATCGACCCCGACGACGCCTGGGTGCGCTGGGCGGTGGGCTCGCTGGAGCGCACGTCCGGCGCCAAGACCGCCGTGCTGCCCAACCTGGGCGGCTCCCTGCCCAACGACATCTTCACCGACGTGCTGGGCCTGCGCACGATCTGGGTGCCGCACTCCTATCCCGGCTGCTCCCAGCACGCGCCAAACGAACACCTGCCGCCAGCGCTGCTGCGCCAGGGGCTGAGCCTGATGACCGGACTGTACTGGGACCTGGGCGCGGGCGGCACGCCGGCGCTGGAGCGTTAAGGCCGGCGGCTGTAGCGGGCAACGGCCAAAAAAAAGCCTCCGGCTAGGAGGCTTGTCGTTGTCGTTTCCGTATCCCGTCCAAGAGCAGATCGGTGATGAATTCCGCCAGCACCAAGCGCCGGCCCGCATCCGGCGTTTGCCTTGTGAAGCGTTCGATGATGCCCATCAACGATTGCGCGAACCAATCGGACGGAATGTCTTCGCGGAACAGGCCGGCCTGCTGTTCGGCGGCCACGTTGCCGGCGATCAACGCCACCAGCTCGTCCTTCAATGCCTCCGCCTCGGCGGCCTGGAAGAAGCCGATGCGGGTCAGGTTGGGATCTTCCTGCAGGATGGCGAGCAGGCCGCTCACGCCCTGGCGGATGCGCCCGGCCAGTTCAGCCCCCTGCAGGTCGTCCGGCAGGCGGGCCTGGCCGATGGCCTGGCGCAGGCGCTGGGCGAACATGCCCACCAGCTCGTCGTAGGCTGCCTGCTTGCTGGGAAAGTACTGATAGAAGACAGGTTGGGTCACGCCGGCCCGGGCGACGATGTCGCTGATCCGGGTATGCTGGAATCCGCGCTCCGCGAATTCCGCCGCCGCGACCTCCAGGAGCTGTAGCCGTGTGCGTTCACCCTTGGTGAGACGCTTGTCTTGCGGTAAAGAAGTGGGTCGTGCCGTAATCATCGCGAGAAAATACTACCCTTCGGCGCTTTTAGCCACTGCTTTCAATGACTGTTTCCAGCGCAGATACATCCATTGCAATGTCATCCCTATGGCGCTTGCCTACTGTGGCTGTCCTGATTCTTGGCAGCCTGATATCGGGCTGCGTGCCCTACCCCGTCTACAAGACCATGCAGCCGGACGCCCAGGCCACCGTGCTGGATGAAAATTCCCAGCCCCTGGCGGATGCGCGGGTCGTTCTGATCAGCAGCACTTACCCGTACGGCCGGGAACAATTCCGCAATGAAACCCGCAGCGCCGCCGATGGCAGCGCCACGTTCAAGGCCCTGAAAGAGTGGCGCGCCGAATCGATGATGATCCACGGGGCGCAGGTGTATTTCTGGAACTGGTGCGTGGAAAAAGCGGGTTACGAAACCTACCAGACCCTGGACCGCGATGCCGCGCTCTTCAACCACAAACCGCAGATCCCATTGCGCCCAGGCGAGTCGCGTTCCTGCAACAACTGGCCAGACCGTTAGAACCTGTCCGCCCAAGCTGAAATCAGTTGAAATCTCCGTAGCGCTTGAGACACTTTATGGAGGCGGCCAGGCGGTAAAGTAGGACTATCGGCCCGGACCTGGCGTTACGCCGGCTCCCGGGACGGATCAGGAGCAAGATCATGAAGCGGTTTTCTGGCCGTATGGCCATCGTCGCGGCGCTGGCGCTGGCCGTGGCAAGCGCGCCCGCCATGGCCGGCGGGCGTGGCGGCGGTTACTGGGGCGGCGGCCACGGCGGCTATCACGGCGGTGGCTATCACGGCGGATATCACAATTACCATGGCGGCAGCAGCAGTTCCGACGGCTGGTGGATAGGCGGCGCCTTCGCGCTGGCCACCATAGGCCTGCTGCTGGCGGCCGACTCCGGGCCCACTTATACCCAGGCCGGCGTCTACTCGTCGGGCGTGGGCTACACCAGCCCGCCAGTCTACACAGCCCCCGTATACAACGCCCCGGTATACGAGGCGGCTCCCGTTTACAACGCGCCGCAGCCTCAGTACGAGCCGGTGCAATATGAGTCCACGGCGCCCGTCAACAGCGCCCAGGCCAGCGCCACCCTGGACTGCCAGCGCTGGGCCATGAACCAAAGCGGTTACGACCCGGCCACCATCACGCAATGGACCACCCAAGTCATGGTGGATTCCTATAACCGCGCGCTCGATTCCTGCATGACCAGCCGCGGCTACCGCGCCCACTGAAAGCGCATACCGGGTATTCCCGCTTGCCCTGCCGCGCCGGCCTGCACACACTGCATGCCGGCGCGCCTCATTGAAGGGCCGCCGCGTCCTGGCGGATCGGCCGCCGGGCATATAAAGGGGAAAGCATGTTGAATTTCAAGCGGATCGCGGGGGTGTGCGCCATCGGCGCAGCCTGCGCATTCTCTGCCGCCAGCTACGCGCAGTCCGACGCCAAGTCCCAGGCCATGACCATCGTCGTGCCCTACGGCGCGGGTGGCATCGTCGACAACACTGCGCGGGCCTTCGCGCAGAAGCTTGCGGCGGAACTGGGCCGGCCCGTGGTGGTGGAGAACCGCGGCGGCGCCGGCGGCATGATAGGCATGAACACGGTGGCCCGGGCGCATGACGAGAACACCCTGGCCTTTACGGCCGTCAGCCCGGTCACGCTGTCGCCGCACGTGATGAAGACACTGTACGACCCCTTGAAGGACCTGGCGCCCGTGGCCGCCGTCATGTATTCGCCCGTCTATCTGGTGGGTGGCCCGAAGTTCACCGGCAAGACATTCCAGGACATGCTCTCCCAGGCCAAGGCCGACCCCGGCGGCCTGTCGCTGGCGACCGCGGGCGTGGGTTCGCTGGGGCACCTGATGCTGGAGCAGATCAATGGGCAGGCCGACGTGCGCATTACCCACGTGCCGTACAAAGGCATGGCGCAGATGGTGCCCGATGCCCTGGGCGGCCAGTTCACCCTGATGCTGGTCAATGCGTCGGGCCCGATCAATGCGCTGATCGATGAAGGCAAGCTCACCCTGCTGGCCGTGGGCTCGCCGGCCCGCCTGCCAGCGAGACCAGGCACGCCCACGCTGGCCGAATTGGGCTATCCCATGGCCAACATGACCTCTACCTTTGGGTTTTTTGCGCCCGCGACCACCAGTCCGGACTTCCGCAAGCGCATGAACGGCCTGATCAACCGCATCGCCGCCATGCCGGACATCAGCAAACCGCTGACGGACGCGCTGAATATCATGTCGCCCGGCACCGTCGAGCAGTTCAGCGCCCAGGTGCAGAAGGAGTACGCGGACAACGGTCAGATCGTAAAGCGGGCCAATATCCGCAGTGAATAGACGGCGGTGAATCGGAGGCGCCCAGTCAAACGCGCCCAGGTGGCAGGCGGCTCAGCGCCGCCAGCCACGCCAGGCGCACAGCAGGCCAAAGACCAGCAAAGCGCCGGCCGGCAGCACCCAGACGAACCCCGAATCCGTGTAGACCACTTGATCCACCGGGTCGTAATAGCGGCCCAGTTCGTTGAAATCCCACTTCAGGTACTGCGCATGCCAGATATAGAAAAAAAAGGCGGACAACGCGAGGCTCATCCCGGCAGCCAAACGCAACAGGCCCGTGCTGCGTCCGGCGCGCGCCGCAATCTTCCATGTCAGGACTGCGCATCCCGCCACGCCCAGCAGCACGAGCAGGTCGCCGGCATCAAGGCCCATCGGCGGCCTCCAGGCGGGCCAGACAGTCCTGGGCTTCCTGCCATTGCTTTTCACTGAAGACGCGCAAGCCCGACCGCGCCAGGAGCTCTGCCGTCACGCCGACTCCGGGCTGCCTGCGGCCAGCAAAATAGCCGTCGTATACATAGCCGCTGCCGCAGGATGGGCTGCCCTCCTTGAGGACCGCAATGCCGATCGCGTGCTTGCGGGCGGTTGCCAGCGCGGCTTGCGCGCCTTGCACAAAGGGTGCCGTCACGTCCTCGCCTGAAACCGCCACCACGCGGGCACGGCCGGCCAATACCGCCGCCGCGTCCGCGGCCGGCTCTATCTCCGCAGGTGGACGCGGGACGGGCATGCCGCCCGCCATTTCCGGGCAGACGACGACCACCCGGCCCTCATCCCGCCACCGGGCAAGCACGGGATTGTCATGGGAAACGCCACGGCCGTCGTAGCGCACGGGGTTGCCCAACAGGCAGGAACTGACCAGAACATATTGCATGCGTCGTCCGACATGAGGGGCCGCAAGCCCCGGATACAAGCACGCATGATAGAGCACCGGTGCCGCAATCCGGCTGCTCGCCAACCCTGCGTCAGCTGCCGGCGGCACCCATTTTTCGCATCCAGGCGCGCAGAGCGGGATCACGGACCTGCAGCACATCGAACAGGCCCAATGCGTTCAGGGCGGGCAATGCCGCCTGGATGTCCTGGCGCGCATCGGCCAAGGCCTGGGCCGATGCCTGCGGGTCGAGGCAGACGCGGGCATTTGCAAGAAATGCCCCAACGGTCCCCTTGCGTACGACCACGCCATTGAAGTCTCCTGCCTCCATGCCGTCCGGCAAGACATCGTGTGCTTTCATGCGCTGCTCCAGTTGAATCCATACAGGGTTACGATAGATCCGCCGGCCTGGCAAAACTGCGTTGTTATGGCCATTCAATACGGTATTTCTGCCAATGCCACATCCTGCTTCCCCACCGCCCCTGCTGGATCCGGCGCTCGCCCGCTCCCGCAGCGGCCCCCGCTTGATCGCCGTGCGCCTCGAGGACGGCGCGCTGCGGCACACCGCCTTGCATCGGCACGCCAGGGGGCAATTGCTGGGCGCCCAGCATGGTTTGTTGACGGTTTACGCCGGCGACCAGCAATGGGTGGTGGCGTCAAGGCAAGCCGTCTGGATTCCGCCCAATCACCCGCATGGCCTGTACTCCCATGGGCCCTATGCCGGCTACAGTGCCTATCTGAGCCCGGCGGCGTGCGCGGGCCTGCCGGCAGCCCCCTGCGTGCTGCATGCCTCCGCCCTGCTACTGGCCGCCGTCGACCGCGCCTCGTCCTGGCGCGACGACAAGACCAGTCCTGCGCGCAGCCGTCTCACAGAAGTGATCCGGGACGAGATCCGCACCTTGCCGCGTGCCGGCCAGGCCCTGCTGCTGCCCGGCGACCCGCGGCTGCAGCGGCTGGCGCTCACGCTGTCGGCCCAGCCTTCCGACCTGCGGACGCAGGACCAATGGGCTGCCTCGATCGGCATGTCGCCGCGCACGCTGGCTCGCCGCTTCCTGGCGGAAACCGGGCTGACCCTGGGTGCGTGGCGACAACGCGCCCGGCTGATGCGGGCGCAGGAAATGCTGGCTGAGGGCGCCGCCGTGACGACGGTGGCGCTGGAACTGGGTTACGACAACGTCAGCGCCTTCATTGCCATGTTCAAGCGCGAACTGGGCGCGACGCCAGGCCGCTACAGCGGCCCGGCCGACTAGGGCGTGTCAGCCCCTCGCACCCATTCGCGGACTCAGGACTCTTCGGCCTTCTTGCTGGCGCGGCGCGCGCGCGGAGCTGCTTTGGCGGCAGCCTTGCCGGCAGTCTTCGAGGCAGGCTTGGCGGGAGCCGGCGTATCGGCTGCCGCCACCGGCTCAGCCGCAACCGGAGCAGCCGTCGCGGTCTTGGCGGCAGTCTTCTTCGCAGGAGCGCGGCTGCGGCTTACGGCCCGCTTCGCAGCAGGCTTGTCCGCCGTGGACGAGTCAGCGGCCAGGCTGCTGGCCTCGTCCCGGGCGGCCGCCCGGGCCATGCCGCCCTCGAACGGATCGGATACCTTGGCAGGCGCCTTGCCGGAAGATTCGCGGCGGCTTTCTGCCGCCGGTTCGGCAAAGGTCCATTCGGCGATGTTCACCGCGGGCAAGGGCTGGCGCGCTTGCGGCAAGGGCTTGGGCATGGGCGGCAGCCGGGAAGGCTGGAAAGGCTTGGGCGCCTGCGCCCGCGCCAGCGCATCCGCCCGCATGGCGTCGACCCTGGCGGCGTCCGCTTGATCTTCCGTTTGCCTGGCAACGTCGGCGGCCGGCGCAGCGGGCGTCTGCACGGCCGCAGCCACCGCGGCCGGCGCTTCGGATGCCGCTTGGGAGGACGGACCCGGCGCAGCCGCTGCCCAAGCCTCGGCAGACGTGGCAGCGTTCTCGCCGCTTACGTCGCCAGAACCTTGCTCGGCAGCCTGGCGATTGGCCTTGGCCTCCCCGCCGGACTTGCGGCCGCCGCGCGATTTACGGCCAGACCGGGAGCCTGATTCTTCCTGGACCGCGGCGGCTTGCGTATCGCCCGTGTCGGTCACTGCCGGCTGGCGAGCCGGCGCGGTACGGGCGCCACCGTTGACCGTGGCACGATCCGCCGCCGGCGCGCCACCCGCGCTGTCGCGGTACACATAGGTGCCGGCGTTTTCCTCGCGCCCCACTTCCAGAAGGCCGCGGGACTGCGCCTCGTCCAGCAGGTTGCCGAAGGCGCGAAAGCCGTAGTAGGACTCGTTGAAATCGGGTCGGCGGCGCTTGAGCGCGTCCTTCAAGGCCGAAGCCCAGATCTTGCCGCTGTCGCCGCGTTCGGCCATGAGGTCTTCGAACGTTTCCGCGACCATCTCCACGGCCTGGGTCTTGCGGGCCTCGAGTTCTTCCTTGCGGCGGCGTTCTTCGTCGGGCGTACGGCGTTGCTGGTTGGCTGCGCCGCCGCGATTGTCGCGGCGCGCGTCCGCCGCGCGCTGGCCTTCGCGCGCCAGATCGTCATAGAAAATGAACTCGTCGCAGTTGGCGATGAGCAGGTCCGAGGTGGACTGCTTCACGCCCACGCCGATCACTTTCTTGTTGTTCTCGCGCAGCTTGGACACCAGGGGCGAAAAATCGGAATCGCCGCTGATGATCACGAAAGTATTGACGTGCGACTTGGTATAGCAGAAGTCCAGCGCGTCCACGACCAGCCGGATGTCGGCCGAATTCTTGCCGGACTGGCGCACATGTGGAATCTCGATCAGCTCGAAGTTGGCCTCGTGCATGGGGGCCTTGAATTCCTTGTAGCGCTCCCAGTCGCAATAGGCTTTCTTGACCACGATGCTGCCCTTGAGCAGCAGCCTTTCCAGCACCGGCCGGATATCGAACTTCTGGTATTTGGTGTCGCGCACGCCCAGCGCCACGTTCTCGAAATCACAGAAAAGCGCCATGCTGACGTTTTCGTTGGGGGTATTCATGGTTTGCTCCAATGCTGCGGCAGCCGGGCTGAAGCCGCCAGATGACGCCCATGATATACATATCTGCCTCCCGTCCACCGCGCGCCGGCCCGGCAACCATGCCCGACACCCCATTGTTCCCGCCTCTTTTTACCGACCGCCTTGTCCTGCAGCCCCTGCAAATCCAGGACGCCGACGCCATCCAACGCGTCTTTCCCCAATGGGAAATCGTGCGATTCCTGGCCGACCAGGTGCCCTGGCCCTATCCGGCCGACGGGGCGCGCGTCTATCTGGAGCAGGTGGCGGTGCCCGCCATGCGCCGAGGCGAGCAATGGCATTGGTCGATCCGCACCCGCGCCCAGCCCGATGTGCTGATCGGCATCGTCAGCCTGATGGACGACGACACCGGAAACAACCGCGGCTTCTGGCTGGACCCCGTCCACCATGGCCGCGGCTACATGACCGAAGCCAGCGAGGCCGCCACCGCCTACTGGTTCGAAGTGCTGGGCAAGCCCGCGCTGCGCGCGCCCAAGGCCGTCGCCAACGTGGCCTCGCGCCGGATCTCCGCGCGCGGCGGCATGCGCCTGATCGCCACGGAAGAGCGCGGCTACGTCAGCGGACGCTTGCCCACCGAAATCTGGGAGATCACCCGGGAAGAATGGATCGCCCGGCACGGCCGCGGGCCGGGCGCAAGCCCGGCATGACGCAGGTTCGGGGCGGCCGGGAATTTCAGGCCCAATCCGCCCCCATTTATTTCAGCAGGGCGCCCGCCCGCTAGATCGTCCAAGCCGTCGCTTACCGCCCTTTTCGCCCCTTTTTCCGGCCGATTGACCTGGGCCGGCGCTGGCTAGAATTCCCGAAAATCCGGCATTCCGCACACGGGATGCCCTCGTTATCGGGCAAGATCCATGAATCCGTCTACCGTCATCGGCGCCGCCGTCGGCCTGCTCACCCTGGTTATCGTCGTGGCCCTGGCCGCCACCGACCCCGGCATGTACATCAACCTGCCCGGACTGGCCATCGTATTGGGCGGCACCGCCGCCGCCGTGTTCATCGCCTATCCGTTGTCCGAAGTGCTGCGCGTCTTCAAACTGGTGCGCACTGTGTTCCGCAATGACCAGCACGATCAGCAGCGCGACATCGAAGAACTGGTGTCCATGGCCCAGCTGTGGATGAACACGGATGTCCGCAAGGTCGAACAGGAGCTCAAGAAGGTCAGCAACCCATTCCTGCGCACCGGCGTCCAACTGATCATCGACAACACGCCCGAAGACCAGATCATCGAACTGCTGCAATGGCGCGTGGCGCGGCTGCGCGCCCGCGAGCAGGCCGAGGCCCAGATGTTCCGGGTCATGGCCACCTTCGCGCCCGCCTTCGGCATGCTGGGCACCCTGGTCGGCCTGATCAACCTGATGTCGGTGCTGGGAGAAGGCAGCATGCAGACCATCGGCCAGCAACTGGCCATCGGTCTCATGACCACTTTCTACGGCATCCTGCTGGCCAACCTGGTCTGCAAACCGATCGCGCTCAAGCTGGAACGCCGCACCGCAAGGCGCGTGGAATCCATGAACATGGTGCTCCAGGGCATCGCCATGATGTGCGAAAAACGCGGACCCGCCGTGGTGCGCGAAACCCTGAATTCGTTCGTGATGCACGTCGAAGACGAAATCTACGATGGCGGCGTGGATGCCAAGCCCCAGGCTGCGCCAACCAGGGCCGAGGCCCAGGCCAAGCCGGCCACCCAGCCTGTCTCGATCGCCCGCCCTGCCGCCGCGCGCCAATGAGCCTGATTTCTCCCTCCCTGGCGCAGCGGATCGAGCAGGCCCGCCAGGCCCAGTTGCGCGCCGAGAAAGCGGCGGCCAATAGCGGCTGGCGCCCGAGCGAAAGCGACCGCAAGGATCGCTACGCCCGCTGGCACGTTGAAGAAACCGTCGAGCAAGACTCCGAAAACTGGCTGCTCAGCTACCTGGACCTGATCACCCTGCTCCTGGCCATGCTGGTCGTGTTGCTGGCGTTGACGCGCCTGCACGGCGGCGCCTTCGGCCAATCGGAACAGCCGGTGGAGCTGGTCGGCACGCTGGCTGCCAGCGGCCTGCCCACGTATGACGGCGAGTACTCCGAGTTCGACGCCGTCCACATTCCGGCAAGCTGGGCCCAAGCCGAAACGCCCCCGCCCGCGACCGCCGTTGCCGCCGTCCAGCCGGCGCATTCCCAGGAAGGTGAAGTCGTGGCCGAAGCAGCCCCGCCCCTGCGCGCTCCTTCCAAGGAATCGCTAGGCCTGGGCGACCTGGGCAAATCGGTCGATGTGATCATCAACGAACAGTCCGTCAGCTTCCGCATCAGCAATGAGTTGCTGTTCCCGTCCGGCCAGGCCACGCTCAGCCCCACCGGCCTGGACGTGATCAAGCGCCTGGCCGCCATCCTGAACAAAAATGAGTATCAGGTCTCGGTCGAAGGCCATAGCGACCCGGTGCCCATCCAGACCCGCCAGTTCGCATCCAACTGGGAACTGTCCAGCAGCCGCGCCACCAGCGTGCTGCGCGAATTGGTTCGCGACGGCGTGTCGGCGCAGCGCCTGCGCGCCGTCGGCTACGCCGAAACCCGTCCCATCGAGTCCAACGACACCCCGGCCGGCCGCGCCGCCAACCGGCGCGTCGAGCTGATCATGGACATCACGGCGCCGCAAAAAGCGGCACAGGGCGCCACCGCAGCAGCGCCCGCCCCCGCCGCCAAGTCCTGAGGCGGACGGCCCGCCCGCGGGCCGCCTCGCGGAACCGCCGCCTCAGAGCGGCACCGGCCGATTCCGCAGCACGTTCTTCATTACCAGCGTGGAGCGCAGCCGCAGCACGCTGGGCAGCGCGGACAACACCCGGTCATAGAGCGCCTGGAATGCCGGTAAATCCTGGGTGACGACATGCAGCATGTAGTCCGGATCGCCGAACAGCCGCTGCGCCTGCACCACTTCCGGAATATTGCTCAAGGCCGCTTCGAACGCCGACACCCGGTCGCTGCTGCCTTCGCGCATCGTCACGAAGACGATGGCCGAAAAGTTCAGGCCAACCGCGGCCAGATTGATGTTTGCCCCGTACCCGCTGATCACGCCAGCCTCTTCCAGCGCCCGCAGCCGCCGATGACAGGGAGACAGGCTCAAGCCGACCCTTTCCGCCAGGTCGGTGATCGAAATCCGGCCGTCTTGCTGAAGCTCGGCAAGAATCTTTCTATCCAAATCGTCCATGCGGAAGATTTTACCCAGAATGTCCAGGATTCCGGTAGATTGCGGGAGCACTTCCCCTTGCATCGCCGATAACATTCCCCGCCTGAGATTCATTTGGGGCATGCAGTTGGAAACCGGCAATCTGGTGGCGTTTTGGCTTCTTTCGCTTTCGTTGGTTGTCGTCCCTGGCGCGGACTGGGCGTACGCCATCTCCGCCGGTTTGCGGGACAAGGCGGTTCTTCCCGCCGTGCTGGGCATGTTGACCGGCTACTTGATGATCACGCTGGTGGTCGCTGCGGGGATAGGCGCTTTGGTCGCAAGCGAACCCGCCATTCTTACCGTCCTGACCCTGCTGGGCGCAGCCTATCTGCTGTGGCTCGGCGCCAACGTGCTGGCCCACCCTTCCGAACCCGCCGCCGGCGAATCGCGGGCCGCCGGACATTGGTTCGGCTGGGCGGCGCGGGGCTTCGCGGTCAGCGGCGTGAATCCCAAGGCCATCCTGCTGTTCCTGGCCTTGCTGCCGCAATTCACCAGCCGTGACGGGGCGTGGCCCATTTCCACGCAGATCACGGCACTGGGCATCCTGCAGATCATGAACTGCGCCGTGATCTACACCCTGGTGGGGCTGGGCTCGAAAGCGGTACTGCAGGCGCGCCCCCTCGCCGCGCGGCGGGTAAGCCAATTCTCAGGCCTGGCCATGGTCGTCATCGCGCTGATCCTGTTCGGTGAACAGCTTGCCGCCGTGATGGCTTGAACCTCGCAGCCTGCCTTAATCCCCCGGGTGGCCACCGCCAGCGCTCTCCAGATAGCTGTCCACCGCGCTACCCACCGTTGGATGGAAGCGGTCGTCGCCGAATATCTCGGTCAGTTCAAAACGCTTGAGCTTGTCGCGGACCGGATCCTTCATTTCCGCGAAATGGAGCGCCGCGCCCTGCTGGGCCAGGCTGCGGCTCAGTTCGCGCAACATGTCCGCCGACGTGACATCGACGCTGGTGACAGGCTCGGCCGCCACCACCACGCGGCGCACCGGCGTGGGCGAGGCCTCCACCGCTTCCATCAGGCGTTGCTGGAATAATTCGGCGTTGGCGAAGAACAGCGGCGCGTCCCAGCGGAACAGCACCAGCCCGTCGATCAGCGTAGCATGCGGATAGCGTTTCAGGTCGTGGTAACCGCGCAGGTTGGGCACGCGGCCCAGCACCGCGTAGTGCGGACGCCAACCGTCCCACAGGAACTCAATGACAGCGATGACCACCGCCAGGCAGATGCCTGGAATGGCGCCGAACACGGCAACGCCCGCAAAGCATGCCATGGACAGCCAGAACTCCCACTGCTGGATGCGGTAGATGCGGCGCAGGTCTTTGAATTCGAACAGCCCGATGGCCGCCGCAATCACCACGGCGGCCAGCGCGCTGTTTGGCAGATAACGCAGCAGGTTGGGCGCGGCCACCAGCAACCCCGCGACGGCAATGGCGCCCACCACGCCGGTGAGTTGCGTGCGCGATCCCGCAGCCTCGGCCACCGGCGTGCGCGACGCGCTGCTGCTGATCGGAAAGCCCTGGAAAAAACCGGCCGCCAGGTTCGCCACGCCCAGGCCGACCATTTCCTGATTGGGATCCACGCGCGTGTTCGTGCGCGCAGCGTAGGTGCGCGACAGCACGCTGGTGTCCGCGAAGGCAATAAGAGCCACCGCGCAACCGCCCAGCACGATTTTGACCAGGTCTGCGTGGCTGAGCCACGGTAACGCGAACGCGGGCAGCCCTTGCGGGATCTCGCCCAGTACTTTCACCCCTTGCCTGTCCAGGTCGAACAGGCTGACCGCCAGCGTGGCCAGGATGACAGCGATCAGGATGCCGGGCACGCGTTCGAAGCGCTTGAGCAGCAGGATCACCGCCAGCGTTGCCGCCCCCACGGCGAAGCTGTACCAGTTGGTCTCGCCGTTATAGACGGCCCGCCCCAACTGCGCCAGTTCCCGCAGCGGACCGGCATCGTCGATGGATACGGCGAACAGCTTTGGCAATTGGCTGACCAGCACCGTCAGCGCAATGCCGTTCATGTAGCCGTAGCGTATCGGCTTGGACAGCAGTTCGGTGATAAAGCCCAGGCGCAGCAAACCC
>Ga0182740_1001475_pt1 | contig 15844 bp, 14 predicted proteins | sample eDN5th37CKraftBY_FD_128872 | JGI IMG/M metagenome (GOLD analysis project Ga0182740, IMG submission 128872) | Enriched backyard soil microbial communities from Emeryville, California, USA - eDNA 5th pass 37_C Kraft BY (version 2) (version 2) | ecosystem: Environmental > Terrestrial > Soil >...
CCCTCGATGGCATCACACTTTTCACCCTTCGCCTCGATGCCGGTCGATTTGAACACCTTCTTCAGCGTGGCGATCTGATCCTTGGTCTCGGTCAGATGGTTCTGCAGCGCCTTCTTGAGCTCTGCGTTGCTTGCTGCCTCAATGACCTTCGGAAGGGCTTTGGCAATGGCATTCTCGGCGTAGTAGACGTCCTGCAATGTATGCGCGAACGCATCCGACAGCGTTTTCATAGGGCTTCTCCGGCGTAGACAGGCTTATCGGCCGAACAGCGGCCGTGCTGGCCAGGAACGCCAGATGGCGCATTCGGTTGCGCCAGGCGCAATTCGGATTAAGAGAATCCCTGCGCGATCGTGAGCTCTACGGCTACTGCCCGCCGCCGGCCAATACGGCTTTGTCCTTCTCCTTCACCTCGGTCGGCTCGGTGAATCCGCCTTCGGCGACGAGGCGGGCGAAGAGCCCGCCCTGCGCGACGAGCTCGCGGAACGTGCCGCGCTCGGTGATGCGGCCGTGCTCGAGCACAAGGATTTTGTCGGCATTGGCGACGGTGGAAAGGCGGTGCGCGATGATGAACGTGGTGCGCCCCTTACGCAGCGCATCGAGGGCCCGCTTGATGCGCCCCTCGGTCTCCGCATCGAGCGCGCTCGTCGCCTCGTCCAGAATGAGAATCGGCGCATCCTTGAGAATGGCGCGCGCAATGGCGAGGCGCTGGCGCTCGCCGCCCGACAGTGCCGTCCCCCGCTCACCAATCAGGAAGCTGTAGCCCCCCTGCTTGCGCATGATGAACTCGTGTGCACCCGCAAGCTCCGCCGCACGCTGGACCTCTTCGTCGCTCGCGTCCGGCTTGCCGATGCGGATGTTCTCGGCAATCGAGCGGTTGAACAGACCCGCATCCTGGAAGACCACGGCCATGGATGACCTGAGCGAGGCGAGCGTCACGTCGCGAACATCGAGACCGTCGACCGTGATCCGCCCCGCCTGTGGATCGCGCAGGCGTTGCAGCAGCGCGAGGGCGGTCGTCTTGCCGGCGCCGGTATGCCCGACGAGCGCCACGGTTTCGCCGGGGAGCGCCTCGAAATTCATGTCGCCGACGCCGATCGTGCCGTCCGGGAAACGGAACGTCAGATCCTCGTAGCGCACGTGTCCGCGCGGGGCTTCGAGCACGCGCGCGCCGGGCCGGTCGAGCACCGGGCTCGTCGCATCCACGAGATCGAAATAGGCGTCGATCGCAGGCTTCTGCTGGAAGAGGCCGAGAAAGAAATGCGAGAGCGCATCGAGCTTGGTGATGAGCAGGTTGGCGAACGCAACGAAGCTCACGACCTGGCCGACCGTCAGCTCGCCGGCCTCCACGAGAACGGCGCCGAGCGCGAAGATCGCCACCATGGTGATGGTCGAGGCGGCGCGCGTCAGGACCATGACGCCCGCCCACCATGAAAGTACGGGGTACTGCGCCGCCAGCAAATCGCTCATGAGATTACGCAGCGCCTTCGATTCCGCCTCGAAGCGCACGTAGCTCTGCACGACCGTCACATTGCCGAGCACATCGCCGACGCGGCCTGCCAGCTCGCGATGATAGCGCTCGACCTCGCCCTGCTGCTCGATCGTGCGCTTGAACACGAACATGTTGGCCGCGAGATAGACCGCGCCGAGGCCGAACAGCAGCCCCGCCATGCGGACGTCGATCGTCACCGCCGTCGGGATCAAGAGCGCGATCGAGACCAGGGCCGCCAAGTGATCGCGCATGAAGGCGAGCCAGAGACCGAACAGGCAGTCCGTCCCCTGCTGGATGGCGCGTATGACGGCGCCCGAGCCCTTGCGCGCGTGATAGCTGATCGGCAACGTGATGGCCTGATCGAAGGCCGTCGCCATGGCGATCAGGCGGCGGCGATGCGCGAGCCGATCTGCCGCGAGCGCCACCACCATGCCGGCGAGAATGCCGAAGAGACCGAGCGCCGCCCAGAACGAGATCAGCGAGAAGGCGCCTGCGCCTTTGGAGAGGGCATCGACCACGCGGCCGAACAGGATGGGCTCCGCGAGCAGGACGATACCGATCGCCACGTTGGCGATAACGAGACTGCCGGCAAGCCAGCGCTCGGGCGCAAGCAGGCCGAGCGCGCGCTTGTACGTCGTCACGATGCTCACGCGCGGCGCCGACGGGGCGTCCTCGCCACCCGGCGCGGACGATGCGCTTGCCGGCGCCTCGATGGCTTCGCTCATGCCTGTCCCTGCTTCGCGTTGGTTGCGCCGCTCTTGCGGTGCCGATGGGCGCGGCGGTCCTGCCACGTCAGCCACGCGAACACGCCAGGCATGAACCACGGCGTGCCGTTGTAGAGGGGCACGGCCGCCGGCGGGCGCATGTCGAGAGCGGACTTGCCATCGTCCTCGCCGAGCACCTGCCATGCCGCCTTCTGGCCGGCCCAGCGCGCCCATACCACGCCCGATCCGCAATAGCCCGCGGCATATCGAACGCCTTGTCGTGAAAAAATACGCGGGATCATGTCCCGGTTCATCGCGACGTGACCGAACCAACTATGGGTCAGCTCGATATCCTCGACTTCCGGGAAGATGTCGATGAGCGCCCGCCGCAAATGGTCCGTTGGCCAGGTCGGATCTCCGGCGATGGTGCCGTCGCGTCCGCCGAACAGAATGCGCCGGCCGTCGGGCGAAGGGCGGTAGTAGTAGTGGAGCTTGCGCGTCTCCGAGAGCATCATGCGCTTCGGCATGAGCTGGCGCATGAGATTGTCCGAAAGTGGCGCGGTCGCGATGATGCGACTCCGGACCGGCACGAGGCGGCGGCGCAGCCAGCGGTCGGCGCGATCCGTGTAACCGTTCGTGCCCGTGATCACATGCCGGGCAAGCACGCGGCCCCGGGCGGTCTCCACTTCGTAGTCGAGACCGTCACTGCGAATGCCGGTGACCGCGGTCTCCCCGTGCACGATCGCGCCCGCGGCGCGCGCGAGGCGGAGCATACCGGCGTGCAGTTTCGCCGGGTGCAGGCCGCCGATGTCCATGCGCACGGCACCACCATGATAGTAGTCCGTACCGAGGTAGTCGCGCTGCCTAGCACGCGGAACCGCGTAGGCCGTGATGCCCGTCGTCGCCGCCAGCATGTCAGCATCACGGGCGAGGCGGTCGTAGTCGCCAGGGGTGGAGGCCCCCGCGAACCGCCCCACCATCGAGAAATCGCAGTCGATCTCTTCACGGCCAATGAAGGCCGCGAGATCTTCGCGCGCCGCTTTTGCCTCGAGGAGCAGCGCCCGCGCGGTCGCCTCGCCGAACTTCTTCGCGAGCTCGCCGTACGACGGCCGGAGATTGCCGCTCGCAATGCCGCCGTTGCGGGTCGAGGCTCCCTCGCCCGGCCGCATCTTGTCGAACACCTGCACGCTGCGCCCGGCACGCGCGAGCGTGATGGCCGCCGAGAGCCCGGTGTAGCCGGCCCCCACGATGACCACGTCAGACTTTCCGCGTACAGGCTCGCGCGGAAGTGTTGCCGGAGGAGCGGCCTCCCACCAATACGGCTCGGATCGGATCATCGCGGGTTTCGGGCTGTTTCGGGTTGTATCCAGGCGTCGACGCTTCTGAAGCTCAGGCACTAGAACGCGCGAAAACGCAAAATGATTGACCGTTTGAAGTCAATCATTTTGCTCCTGCCGCACAGCAGACCCCGAAATCCTGCGCCAGCGTGCCTACAGGTTGAACTGGAAGCTTGCCGGCACCCAGCGGTAGCCTGTCGATGCCTTTTCGACCCAACCGACCGACGGGAACGGCATATGGAAGCCGACCACCGGGATCTTGTCTGCCGCGAGCATGTCGAATGTCTTCTTGCGCGTCTCGACGGCCATGTCCTTGTCCTGGTCGAAGGCCACGTGCCACTCGGGATGCTCGAGCGAGATGAGGTAGTGATTGGCGGTATCGGCCCAATTGTAGAGCCTCTTCCCCTCGCTCTCGATATGGAAGGCCAGCATGCCCGGCGAATGGCCGTAGGCCTGCGCCGCCCGGATGCCGGTGACGACCTCGTCATTGGGCTTGATCATGGTCGCCTTCTCGGCGAGCGGCGCTGCCTGGGTCATGAAGAGGTCGCGGGTGGGCTTGCGCGCATCCGGGATGTTCTCTCCCTTGTTCCAATAGTCGAACTCCATCGCACCGAAGACGTAGCGGGCTTTGGAATAGATGGGCTTGCCATCGACCATGAGGCCGCCGACGTGATCGGGGTGGCCGTGTGTAAGGACCACGATGTCGACCTGATCGGGGCTGTAGCCTGCAGTGACCAGCAGCTCTGAAAGATGCCCTGCAGTTTTCATGCGTCCCTTGGGATTGCCGGCGTCGAACATCACGAGCTCTTTGCCGGTGTTGACGACCGTCACCACATAGGGGTTCTCGTGCATCGTCGTCGAAAGGCCGTGCGCCTTAACCAGCTCGTGCACGACCTCAGCCGGCTGGTTGTTCCCGAACGTCGGATGCGGACCTTTGCCCTGGACGAAGCCGTCGAGAATGGTCGTGACTTCGAACGCGCCGAGCTTGAAACGATAGATGGAAGGCCGCGAAACGCCGAGCATCGGGGCCGCGGCCTCTGCAAGTTGCGGCATCGCGCTGCCGAGCGCGCCGAGTGCCGCTGCTCCACCGGCGAGCTTCAACGCGTCGCGGCGCGTCACGTGTTGATCCTTTGACATCGCGTGGCGTCCTCCCTTGTCATTCGTTGTTTGTCGGCCCGGCCAGCCCCTCCTGGCGCCAGCCAGCGAACTCTAGTCACATTCGCGCGACCATTCGATGGCTGAGCGCGCGCGACCTCTCCGCCTCAGTTGAACAATCCGTGAGGTCGGACGGCGGCGCAGTATGACCATTCCCGCGCGTGACACCTGCGCGACTAGCCATTGGTCGCGCTTAGCGCCGCAGCGGCTTGACGGCCCCGATACGACGGCGCAGGATCAATCCATTCTAGTTCGTGGTTTCAGGGGCTTGCAGAGCCGCACAGACGCCAGTTCGCAGGGGGACCCGTCCCACCAGCCGACCGCCACCCGCAAATGCACAAACAAAAATACCGAACCGGAGGACGCCGAATGACCAAACTCTCGCTCACCGTCAACGGGCGCCGCGTCACCGCGGACATAGATCCGCGCACTCTTCTCGTCGATTTCCTGCGTCACAATCAGCGCCTGACCGGCACCCATGTCGGCTGCGACACGAGCCAGTGCGGCGCCTGCACGGTCCACCTCGACGGTCGCTCGGTGAAAGCCTGCGCCGTGCTCGCCGCCTCCTGCGAGGGCGCCGAGGTCGTCACCATCGAAGGTCTCGCCAACGGCACGACGCTGCATCCCATGCAGGAGGCTTTCCGCGAGCATCACGCGCTGCAGTGCGGCTTCTGTACGCCCGGCATGATCATGGCTGGCGTCGACATCGTGAACCGCCACGGCGGCAAGGTCGACGAGGCGACGATCCGCAAAGAGCTCGAGGGCAATCTCTGTCGCTGTACCGGCTATCACAACATCGTCCGCGCGATCGAAAGCGGTGCCGCCGCCATGGCGGGTACCAAGATCGCAGCCGAGTAGCGTGACAGCCGGACAGGAGATATTCCCATGACAGATCAGGGCATTGGCGCTTCGGTCAAGCGCAAGGAAGACCTGCGTTTCATCACCGGCAAGGGCCAGTACGTCGACGACATCAACCGCCCGGGACAGGCCTACGCCGTCTTCGCGCGCTCGCCGGTTGCGCACGCGACGATCAACAACATCGACGTGAGTGAGGCTCTGGCATCGCCGGGCGTGCTCGGCATCTACACGGGCGCCGACCTCGCCGCCGACAAGATCGGCGGCCTCATCTGCGGCTGGATGATCCACTCCAAGGACGGCTCGCCCATGAAGGCGGGCGCCCACCCGGCGCTCGCACAGGGCAAGGTCCGCTACGTCGGCGATCACGTCGCCGTCGTCATTGCCGAGACGCTCGATCAGGCCAAGGACGCCGCCGGCCTCATCCAGGTCGACTACGGCGAGCTGCCGGCCGTCGTCGATGTCGCGACCGCGCAGGCCGCGGGCAAGGCCCAGCTCCACGATGAAGCACCGAACAACACCGTCTATCAGTGGCACCTCGGCGACAAGGACGCGGTCGACGCGGCCTTCTCCAAAGCCGCGCATGTGACGAAGCTCGACATCGTCAACAACCGCCTCGTGCCGAACGCCATGGAGCCGCGCGCCGCCATTGGCGACTACGATGCGGGCCAGGACCAGTTCACGCTCTACACGACGAGCCAGAACCCGCACGTCGCGCGCCTCGTGCTCTCCGCCTTCATCGGCATCGCGCCGGAAAACAAGCTGCGCGTCATCGCGCCCGATGTCGGCGGCGGCTTCGGCTCGAAGATCTTCATCTATGCCGAGGAGACCGTCTGCATCTGGGCCGCGAAGAAGGTCGGCCGGCCCGTGAAATGGGTCGCCGAGCGCACGGAGGCCTTCCTCGCCGACGCGCACGGCCGTGATCACGTCACGACGGCGGAGCTCGCCATGGACGCGAGCGGCAAGATCCTGGCGCTGCGTGCGAGCACCAAAGCGAACCTCGGCGCCTATCTCTCGACGTTCGCCTCCTCGGTGCCGACGTACCTCTACGCACCGCTCCTCTCGGGCCAGTACGACATTCCCTCCATCTATTGCGAGGTCGATGGCGTCTACACGACCACGACACCGGTCGATGCCTATCGCGGCGCCGGCCGGCCGGAAGCCACCTACGTCGTCGAGCGCCTGATCGAGGTTGCAGCCCGCGAGACCGGCCGCGATCCGGCCGAGTTCCGCCGCATGAACTTCATCAAGTCCTTCCCGCACCAAACGCCGGTCATCATGGCCTACGATGCGGGTGACTATGCCGCCTGCCTCGACAAGGCGCTCAGCATGGCTGACGTCAAAGGCCTCGCCGCGCGCAAGGCCGAGAGCGCGAAAAAGGGCAAGCTGCGCGGTCTCGGCTTCTCGGCTTACATCGAAGCCTGCGGCATTGCGCCGTCGCGCGCGGTCGGCTCGCTCGGTGCCGGCGTCGGCCTCTGGGAAAGCGCGGAGATCCGCGTGAACCCGGTCGGCACGATCGAAGTGCTGACCGGCTCGCACAGCCACGGCCAAGGCCACGAGACGACGTTCGCCCAGGTCATTGCCTCGAAACTCGGCGTACCCATCGAGCAGGTCTCGATCGTGCACGGCGACACCGACAAGGTGCAGATGGGCATGGGCACGTATGGCTCGCGCTCGGGTGCCGTCGGTGCCTCGGCCATCGTGAAGGCTTCGGAGAAGATCATTGCCAAGGGCAAGCGCGTCGCGGCCGCGTGCATGGAGCTGCCGGAGGACAGCGTCGACTTCGAGAACGGCGAGTTCCTCGGCCGCGGCACCAACAAGAAGATGACCTTCGGCGAGGTCGCGCTGCAGGCTTATGTCGCGCACAAGTTCGATCCCGAGGTGATCGAGCCCGGCCTCAAGGAAGGCTCGTTCTACGATCCGAAGAACTTCACCTTCCCCTCGGGCGTGCACATAGCCGAGGTCGAGATCGATCCCGAAACGGGCCACACGACGATCGACCGCTGGACGGCCGTCGACGACTTCGGGATCCTCATCAACCCGATGATCGTGGAGGGCCAAGTCCATGGCGGCATTGCCCAGGGCGTCGGCCAGGCCATGCTCGAGCACACGGTCTACGACGAGAACGGCCAGCTCCTCACCGGCAGCTTCATGGACTACGCCATGCCGCGCGCCGACGACCTGCCGTCCTACAACGTCGCCATGAGCAACACGCCCTGCCCGTCGAACCCGCTCGGCGTGAAGGGCTGCGGCGAGGCGGGCGCCATCGCGGCACCGGCTGCGCTCATGAACGCGATCACCGATGCGCTCGGACACGAGGACATCATCATGCCGGCGACACCGCAGGCGGTGTGGCGCGCGGCGCAGAAGTCGGCACGCAAGATGGCGGCGGAATAAGGGAGGATATCATGCAAGCTTTCGACTACCGCCGCCCGGGCACGGTCAACGAGGCGGATCTCGCGCTCAAGGCCGCGCCCGGCGCCAAGCTGCTCGCCGGCGGGCAGACGCTGCTGCCCACCATGAAGCTGCGCCTCGCGACGCCGGATACGGTCATCGACCTCTCAGGCATCGCGTCGCTCAAAGGCATTGCGCGCAAGGATGGCGGTCTCGCCATCGGCGCCATGACCACACACGCCGCAGTCGCTGAATCGGGGGAGGTGAAGGGTGCCATTCCCGGCCTCGCCAGGCTTGCCGGTGGCATCGGCGATCCGCAGGTGCGCCACCGCGGCACGATCGGCGGCTCGGTCGCCAACAACGACCCGGCAGCCGACTACCCGGCCGCCGTGCTCGCCCTCGGCGCGACGCTCAACACGTCGAAGCGCAGCATCGCGGCAGACGATTTCTTCCAGGGCCTATTCGCGACAGCGCTCGAGGAAAACGAGATCCTGACCGAGATCACTTTCCCCATCCCACAGAGCTTTGCCTACGCGAAGTTCGACCAGCCGGCGTCGCGCTTCGCCCTCGTCGGCGTCGCGGTCGCGCGGACGTCGGGCGGCGTACGCGTTGCCGTGACAGGCGCTGGACAGAACGGCGTCTTCCGCTGGACGGATGCGGAGAAGGCGCTCTCGGCGAACTTCTCGGCCTCGGCGCTCGACAGCGTGAAGCTTGATCCGTCGAATGTGCTGTCGGATGTGCACGGGAGTGCGGACTACCGCGCGCATCTCGTCGGCGTGATGGCCCGTCGCGCAGTGGCAGGCTGAAGCCATTTCCCCTTCTCCCCGTGTTTACGGGGAGAAGGCCGGGATGAGGGGCGGCATGATCGCAAACATTGGCGTGTGCCGCCGCCCCTCACCCTAACGCCCTCCCCGTGAAGGACGGGGAGAGGGGGCAATGGGGCACGCGCTACAGCCGTTGCCGTCCTAGCCGCATGACCGCCGCGGGCAGAGCACGGCTGCTGGAGTGCGATAGCGCCACCTCCCAGCAGCCCGTGGCATCAACGGATCAAGCCGCGCGATCCTCTTCGGTGCGCTGGCTCGCAGTGCCGGCCGGAAGCTGCCACGCCGGGAAACCGAACACATTCGGGAATGTCAGCGTGTCGCGCTCCGGCGCGCCGCTCTTGCCGCCTTCCGCGACTTCGCCATCGAACGCGTGCAGCGCCGTCACCATGCGCTGCGAGTACTCGGCATAGTCGCGCACCATGGCCTGCCAGAACTTCGCCTGAGCGGCGAAGAGATCCTGCGGCCCACGGCACTGGGCAAGCTCGTTGGGGATGTCGAGATAGGCCTTCGTCCGCCGCCCGGCGAGCGAAACGAACTCCATATTCGCGCACGCCGCGCACTTCATCATCGGGGCGACGGCCTTCGCCGCCTGCTCGGTCGACGCAACCAGCCTTCGGAACGGCTCGTTCTCGGACCGGACGGGCCGGTCCTGCTTCGCATTGGTCATGATGCCGCACTCCTCACGCGCCTCATGCGTCCGACGCTCTCATGGCGCCGAACCAGACACCCCCCGCGGGATGCCGTTAAGCATGATATACCAGCACCGGCGCTTGTACATTGATCTTGCGCAACGGCCGGATTCGTTTGGTCTGTGAGGGGCTTATCGGCTCAGGACGCCGATCAGGGCTTACCCACGCCCGCCATGTAGTCGGCGAGCAGCTGCTCGGAGATGCGCCCCGGCTGGTAATTGTAGGGCCCGATCTCGCGCACGGGTGTCACCTCGGCCGCCGAGCCGGTGATGAAGCATTCCGTGAAGCTGGACAGCTCATCCGGCATGATCCGGCGCTCGATGACCTCGACGCCGCGCTTCTTTGCAAGATCGATGACCGTCTCACGCGTGATCCCCGAGAGGAAGCAATCGGCGAGCGGCGTGTGCAGCTTGCCGTCCTGCACGAAGAAGATGTTAGCGCCCGTGCACTCGGCGACGCGGCCCTGCCAGTCGAACATCAGCGCGTCGGAATAGCCCTTCTTCTCCGCGCGATGCTTGGAGATGGTGCAGATCATGTAGAGCCCGGCCGCCTTCGCCATGGCCGGCGCGCAGGCCGGATCGGGCCGGCGGTAGTCGGCGATATCGAGCCGGATGCCGCGCATGCGCTCCGCCGGGTCGAACATCGAGGGCCACGTCCAGGTCGCAATGGCGACATGGATCGGGTTCTGCTGGGCCGAGACGGCCATCATCTTCTCGCCGCCGCGGAAGGCGACCGCGCGAACGTACTTGTTGCCGCTGCCGTTCAGCCGCAGGACTTCGGCCTTGGCAGCTTCCAGCTCGTCGACCGAATAGGGGATCTTGAAATCCATGAGTTCGGCGGAGCGGTGCAGGCGCTCGGTGTGCTGGCGCGACTTGAACACCACGCCGTTGTAGGCGCGCTCGCCCTCGAACACGCAGGAGCCGTAGTGCAGCCCGTGCGTCAGCACGTGGATGCGGGCGTCGGCAGAGGGCATGAACTGGCCATCGTACCAGATCTGACTGTCGCCGAAGTAGATGAACTCGGAAGCCATGCGCTTAATCCTCCCGCGAGACGAACTGGGATCGTCGGCGCTCCGGCGCCCGCCGCCGGCTCGCGGTCAGGCGAGTGTGCGTTGACCGTCTTGTGCGCAGATCAATCCTTTGGCGCCTCTTGCGGGCTTCCCTCTTCCCGAGCAGCTAAATTGCTCTTCGGCAATGGAAAAGCCCGCCCGGCACCGGTCGCCTCCGGCATCGCCCGCGTATCGACGTCACTTTCGTGGAATGAGATCTGATACGGTGGCGGGCCGGGCCAACCGGCCCAACAAAGCGCTTGCCACGGGTAGCAATCGACTTCAAATATGTCAATATGACTGACGTAAATTCAAGCCGCCCCTCCGCGCCGCGCATGACGGTCGCGGCGCCGACCGGCGCCTCGTCCCCAGACGCTGCCGATGAGCCCTCGCCGGAGGTGGTGCAGGTCATCGAGCTCCTGTTCTTCGCCTACCGCGACTTCACAGGTGACGCCGATGCCATCCTCGCCGAGTACGGCTACGGTCGCGCCCACCATCGCGTCCTCCACTTCATCACCCGCTATCCGGGCCTGCGCGTCGCCGACCTGCTCCTGATCCTCAACATCACCAAGCAAAGCCTCGCCCGTGTGCTCCGCCAGCTCGTCGAGAGCGGCCTTGTCGTGCAATCGGCAGGCGACACCGACCGCCGCGAGCGCCGTCTGCACGTGACGCCCGCCGGCCGCGCGCTCATGCGCCGTCTCGTCGGCGCACAGACGCGCCGCATCCGTCGCGCCCTCGGCCTCAGCGGCAGCGGCGCCGACGCCGCCATCCGCCGCTTTCTCACGGCCATGATCGAGCCCGAAACGCGCAAGATGATCTCCACTTTGCTGAACCTTCCCAAGCTGTCGAAGGATCTCAACGGAGAGCTTCAGCCATGACGCTCGCAGCCAGTAGCCTCGCCCGCCGGGAGCCCCTTCCCGACAATGCCCCGCACGTACTACTCGTGGACGACGACCAGCGCATCCGCGAGCTGCTCGGGCGCTACCTGCAGGACAGCGGCTTTCGCGTGACGACCGCCCGCGACGCCGAGACCGCACGCGCTGCCATGCGCGGCCTCGCCTTCGACCTCGTGATCCTGGACGTCATGATGCCGGGCGAGAGCGGCCTCGACCTCGCCCGCGACCTCAAGAACATCTCCCCGATCCCGATCTGCATGCTGACCGCGCGGGCCGAGCCCGAAAACCGGGTCGAGGGCCTCGAGGCCGGCGTCGACGACTACGTGACGAAGCCCTTCGAGCCGCGCGAGCTGGTCCTGCGCTTGAACAACATCATGCGGCGGGGCCGGATCGGGCATGAGCCGCGCGATGAGATCCGCATGGGCGACTATGCCTTCAGCGTCGAACGTGGCGAGCTCAGGCGCGGCGACGAGACGATCAAGCTCACCGAGCGCGAGCGCGATCTCCTGCGCCTCTTCGCCTCGCGGCCGGGTTCACCGATTGCCCGCCATGAGCTTGCGAGCGATGAATCGACGGGCAGCGAGCGGGCGATCGACGTGCAGATCAACCGCCTCAGGCGCAAGATCGAGCTCGATCCCTCCAATCCGGTCTATCTTCAGACCGTGCGGGGCAAGGGCTACATCCTGTACATCGACTGAAAAAGAGCCGCCGGCGCGCGCGCCGGCGCAGAGAGACGGGATCGATGGTTGCGGCGCGCGACTCTGCTGGCGAACTCGAGTTGCCGCCTCCCGTCCGCCGGAGCTGGTGGCGGCAGCTCAGGCTGTTCCGCTGGCGTGGGTTCTGGAACCGCATCGCGGGCTTCTTCGCCGAGCTCGCCCCCAAGGGCCTCTACGCCCGTACGCTCATCATTATCATCGCACCAATCGTGCTCCTCGAGAGCGTCGTCGCCTTCACCTTCATGGAACGCCACTGGCAGGCCGTGACACGCCGCCTTTCCGAGGCGACGGCGCGCGACATCGCGGCGATGATCGAGGTCTACTCGAATCTCTCGATCGCCGATGATCCCGAGAAACTGATTACCCTCGCGCGCGAGAAGGTCGGCGTCTCGATGCAGATCCTGCCGCCGGACGATCTTCCCAAGGCCCAGCCCAAGCCCTTCTTCGCCCTCCTCGACCGCACACTCTCCGATGAGATCCGCAAGTACGTATCGCTGCCCTTCTGGATCGATACGGTCGGCCAGTCCCGCCACGTCGAGATACGCGTCAAGCATCCGAAGGCTGTCCTCCGCTTCATCGCGACGCGCAACCAGACCTATGCCTCGAACTCGCACATCTTCCTTCTGTGGATGGTCGGCACGTCGGTCGTCCTGCTGACCGTCGCGATCTTGTTCATGCGCAATCAGATCCGGCCGATCCTGCGCCTCGCCGAGGCCGCCGATGCCTTCGGCAAGGGACGCACGGTCGGCGATGACTTCCGCGTGCGCGGCGCACGCGAGGTTCGCCAGGCCGCGCAGGCCTTCGTCGAGATGCGCGAGCGCATCATCCAGCACGTCGACCAGCGCACGACCATGCTCGCGGGCGTCAGCCACGACCTCAGGACCGTGCTCACCCGCTTCAAGCTGCAGCTCGCCTTTCTCGGCGACGGCCCCGAGATCACGGCGCTGCGCGCCGACGTCAACGAGATGCAGCACATGCTCGAGGACTACCTCGCCTTTGCCAAGGGCGATGGCGGCGAGCAGGCGACGCCGACCAACGTGCGCCAGCTCCTCGAGGAGATCTACGTTGACGCCCAGCACTTCGGCGTGCCGATCGACCTCAGGTTGCGTCGGCGCCCGACCGACCTCGTGCTCGAGCTCAAGCGCAACGCCTTCAAGCGCGCCGTCACAAACCTCGTCTCCAATGCCGCGCGCTTCGGCAACCGCATCGTCGTGCGCGCGGCCGCCGACCGGCAGTGGCTGCGTATCGAGGTGGACGACGATGGGCCGGGCATCCCGGCCGTCGAGCGCGAGAACGTCTTCAAGCCCTTCTACCGGCTCGACCACGCACGCAACGAGGGTGCGGGCAACTCGGGCCTCGGCCTCGCCATCGCGCGCGATATCGCGCGCAGCCACGGCGGCGACGTCGCGCTCGACACGAGCACCATGGGCGGTTTGCGCGCCATCATCCGCGTGCCGCTGTAGGCCTCTGTGGCGCCACGGCCTCAGTCGCCGCTCGAATTGGTCCGCATGGGTGTTTTTCTCCAATGAGCATCGATCCGCGAGGCGGCACTCGCTAAACTTGCCGTGCCGGAGAGGATGCTTCTATCAACGAGAAAATTGGAGAATTCGAAATGCGAAAGACGGTATTGGCATTCGCCGTATGCCTGCTTCCGTTCGTCGGTGTGGCGACCAGCGGCCCAGCATCCGCCGCCGCACCTGGCAACATGACGCTTCTCGACAGGCTCGCGACGGCCGAGACCAACATCGAGCAGGCGCGCCATCGCTGCTACCGCCGCACCGTACGCGTGTGCACGAAGCGCGTCTTCGGCAAGTGCGTGCGCCATCGCTACCGCACACACACCTACTGCCCGCGCCACCGGTAAAGCACGAGCGTACCGCTCAAATTCTCGAAGGCCGGGACACTCTCCCGGCCTTCATGTTTCAGAAAAGCCGTCCGCCATCCGGCACTTTTCGCTCCGGTCCGAGCAGCACCACCTCGCCGTCGGCATCGGGAAAGCCGAGCGTCAGAACCTCCGACATGAAGGGGCCGATCTGGCGTGGCGGGAAATTCACGACCGCCGCCACCTGCCGCCCGACGAGCGTCTCGGGCGTGTAGTACTTCGTGATCTGCGCCGAGGACTTCTTCACGCCGATCTCGCTGCCGAAATCGATGCGCAGCCTGAAGGCCGGCTTGCGCGCTTCCGGAAAGGGCTCGACCGCGACGATCGTGCCGACGCGGATATCGACCTTCAGGAAATCGTCGAACGTAATGGTGCCCGCCCGAGGGCTCTTATCTACTGCCATGCCGTCCTTGACCCTTGATGCCGCGCTCACGCGTTAGCCTTGACCTCGCTGAGCGCGCGATTGAACTCGGCGCCGAGGATCACGACGATGGCCGTGACCTGAAAGAAGATGAGCGCCGTGAAGAGTTGCGTCAGGCCCGCATAGAAGCGCGAGTAGTCACTGATGGCGAGCCAGCGGGAATAGAGCTGAGCGAGAAGGATCCAGAGCACGACGCTCAGCATCACGCCGGGCCACACATCCCAGAACGAACGTCTGCCCGCTGTCAGGAAGAGATGGTACGTGAGGAGCTGCGCCGTCGTCACGCACAGCACGACCGCATAACGCAGGACGACCGAGAAGCTGTCCTGCGCGAGCAGCCAGTGCACAGCCTCCGAGTCGATGCTTTGGGCCAGTACCGGACCCACGACGACGCCCCACGCGAGCGCCAGCATGCCGGCCGCCGTCATGAGCACCAGGAATAGGCTCTGCATCAGGCAGAACAGATATGAGCGGCCTTCCTTGACGCGATAAGCCATGTTGAGCGCGGCCCGCAGAGTCTCGACGGCACTCGTCGCGAAGAAGAGCGAGATCGCCGCGCCGACCGTGAGCAGGCCGTACTGGCTGCGCCCCATGACGCGCTCGATCTCCGGTGCGAGCGCTTTGGCGACCGGCTCCGGCACCGCCTGGAAGAGCTGCGCAACGGCGTAGGCTGCAAGCTCGCGCCCGCCGAGCGTCGCCGCAAGCGCACCGAGAAAGATGCAGAAAGGGAAGAGGGACAGCAGAAACGTGAAGGCGACGGCGCCCGACATCGAGAATCCGCTGTTCTGGAACAGATTCCACACCGCCAGCCGCAGGATGTTCAGTCGTCGAGCCATAGCCTGCCTATCACCGCACGATTCGGCGACATTGTGGACCGCATCCCGTGACCACTCCCGGGAGGAATGCGCGTCGTGATGTCGTCAGTCGGTACGCCCCTCGGCATGGAGAGCCTCGAGCCGCGCACGCTCTGCTTTGCTTGCAGCCTCGAATTCCGGCCCACTCCAGGCACGATGATTGCCTTTCGCGTAGGCTGTGGCATTGCGATGGTAGAGCCAGGCATTCAAGCGATTGGCAACGAAATTGTCGGCCGTGCGTACGACTTTCGCCGGGGTGCCCATGACGATCGAGTTCGGCGGAATGACCTGCCCCTCGCGCACGAACGAATGCCCGGCGACGATGGAGTTGGCCCCGATCACCGCGCCATCCATGACCGTCGCCCCGATGGCGATCAGGCAGTTCTCGCCGATCGTGCAGCCGTGCAGTACGACGCGGTGCGTGATGGACGCGTAGTCGCCGATCACCGTCGGTGTCGTGTAGCCGATGTGGACCATCACGTGATCCTGCAGGTTCACGAACCGCCCGACGGTCACTGACTGCAGCTCCGCGCGAATGACGACGCCCGGCCATAAGCTCGAACCTTGACCGATCGTGACG
>Ga0182740_1001476_pt1 | contig 15839 bp, 9 predicted proteins | sample eDN5th37CKraftBY_FD_128872 | JGI IMG/M metagenome (GOLD analysis project Ga0182740, IMG submission 128872) | Enriched backyard soil microbial communities from Emeryville, California, USA - eDNA 5th pass 37_C Kraft BY (version 2) (version 2) | ecosystem: Environmental > Terrestrial > Soil >...
CCACGGACAACCGCGGCGAGAGCCTGTTCGACGTCCCCACGCTGCGTCGCACCGTCGCCGACCTCACCGCCGCCGGGTTCCAGGTGCACTTCCACGCGATCGGGGACCGCGCGGTGCGCGAGTGCCTCGACGCGCTCGCCGCGGCGGGCGGGGGGCGGCCGCTCGCGACCCGGCCGATCCTCTCGCACGTGCAGGTCGTGCACCCCGACGACGTGCCCCGCTTCGCCCGGCTCGGCGCCGTCGTCTCCGCGCAGCCGCTGTGGGCCAACGGCGAGGACGTGCAGACCGAGCTCACGATCCCGTTCCTGGGCGAGCCCCGATCCTCGTGGCAGTACCCCTTCGGCGACCTCGTCCGGGCGGGTGCCACGCTCGCGGGCGGCAGCGACTGGCCGGTGTCTACCCCGGACCCGCTCCAGGGCATCCACGTGGCCGTGAACCGGGCGATCCGGGGCGAGGACCGTCCGCCCTTCTACCCGGAGCAGGCGCTCGGCCTGGCCGACGCCCTGCTCGCCTACACGCGGGGCAGCGCGGTCGCCAACCACCGGGAGCACGAGTCGGGGACGATCGAACCGGGGAAGCTCGCCGACCTGGCGGTGCTGGACCGGGACGTCTTCGCGGCGCCCGCCGACGAGATCGGCGCGGCGCGGGTCACGCAGACGTTCGTGGCGGGCCGGCGGGTGTGGGCTGCCGAGGAGTCTCGCTAGCGAGCGCCGCCCGGCGCCCGGGTGCGGCGAGCACCTGGACCGCGACCACGAGCACGACGACCACGAGCGCGATCCAGAACGCGACCGCGCCCGTCGGGTAGTGCCAGAAGACGAGGACGAGGGCACCCAGCACGACGAGCGCGATCGTCAGCACGAGCGCGTAGCGGGCGACCCAGACCTCCCAGGGCTTGGGCGCACGGGTGACGTCACCGGCATGACCGCCCGAGGCGCGCCCGACCAGCCACATGAACCCGTTGCGGACGGCCTGCGCGGCGCCGCTCGGCCCGACGAGGAAGCTCGCGAGGGCCACGACCAGCGCGACGACGAGCACGAAGCGCAGCGTGCCGCGCAGCGGCTGCACGACGGTGTCGAACACGACGGCGGCGGCGCTGGGCGGCAGCACGTCGGCCGGGACCGCACCGAGGTAGACCGCCCGGCCGATGGTGATGCCGAGCCCGAGCACGAGCATCCCGACCGCCACCGCCGACGCCACGATCACGACGGCCCGGCGCCGGCGGCCGGGGGGCGCCACCCCGACGGCGGCCGCGGCGACGAGGAGCGCGATCCAGGGCAGCCACGTGGCGAGGCGGTCGAACGCGCGGGTCCAGCGCTGGGCCTTCGCGATGTCGTTGGACTGGAAGATCGTGATCGAGGTGTCGACCTGCGGGATGTTGCTGGCGAACGTCAGCCCGCGTGCGACGAGCCGCTGCTTGACGGTGTCGACGACGGGACCGAGGTCGAGCACGACGGCGCCGTCGGCGGTGGCCGTGAGCGCCTTGCCGCTGCCGCCCGTGAGGACCGCGACGACGTTCGCGTGCGCGGCCCGGTTCGCCTGCACCCAGAGGTTCGCGAACGCGTCGGACCGGACGAACCTCGTGACCTGGTCGCCGATGAACCCGTTCGCCTGGTTGGCGAGCACCGGCGCGAGCCCCACGACGGCGTCGGGCACGCGCGGGGCGTTCTCGGTGAGCGCGGTCAGCGCGTCCCGCGTGAGGCTCTCGAGGTCGAGCTGCTGGACGATCGCGTCCGTGACCTTCGTCGCGACCGCGTCCTGCACGGCCGGGTCGTCGGCGAGCGGCGCGACCGTCGAGACGTACCGGTCGGTGTCGAGGAGCTGGCTGCGCACGTAGCGCGCGCCGACCGCGGAGATCGCGAGGAGCGCCGCGAGCACGACGAGCACCCCCGTGGCCGTCCACCGGAGCCAGCCCTTCGGCCGGGGAGGGCGCTGCGCGATCGCGCCGCCGGGCGAGCCGGGCTGCCCGCCCGACGACGCCACCTCCGCCCGCAACCGCGTCACCTCGGCGCGCAGGGACTCCAGCTCGGTCCGCTCGCCCGCGGTGAGCGGTGTGTTCTCGGTCACACGACCAGGGAACCAGAACGCCGGCGGTGCGCGCCTCATCCGCACAGGATGAAGTGCGGCCGCCGGCGTCCCGGTTCTGCGAGGCCGCGGAGCCCGTTCGGGCTCAGTAGCGGTAGTGGTCCGCCTTGTACGGGCCCTCGACGGGGACGCCGAGGTAGTCGGCCTGGTCCTTGGTGAGCTCGCTCAGCCGGACGCCGAGCGCGTCGAGGTGGAGGCGTGCGACCTTCTCGTCGAGGATCTTCGGCAGGCGGTAGACGTCGCGCTCGTAGCGGCGAGCGCCCTCGGTCTCCGACCCCGTGGCGGCGGTGGCGTCGCTGAACAGCTCGATCTGCCCGATGACCTGGTTCGAGAACGAGTTGCTCATGACGAACGAGGGGTGCCCGGTGGCGTTGCCCAGGTTGAGCAGGCGCCCCTCGGACAGGACGATGATCGACCGCCCGGCGGGCTCGCCGCCGGGGCCGGCCTCCGTGAACGTCCACTCGTGAACCTGCGGCTTGATCTCGGTCCGCACCACGCCCGGCACCTGCGCGAGCCCGGCCATGTCGATCTCGTTGTCGAAGTGGCCGATGTTCCCGACGACGGCCTTGTCCTTCATCGCGACCAGGTGCTCGGTGCGGATGACGTCCTTGTTGCCGGTCGTGGTGATGAAGAAGTCGGCCTCGCCGACGACGTCCTCGAGCCGCGCGACCTGGTAGCCGTCCATCGCGGCCTGCAGCGCGCAGATCGGGTCGATCTCGGAGACGATGACGCGCGCGCCCTGGCCACGGAAGGCCTCGGCCGCGCCCTTGCCGACGTCGCCGTAGCCCGCGACGAACGCAACCTTGCCGCCGATGAGGATGTCGGTGGCGCGGTTGATGCCGTCGGGCAGCGAGTGCCGGATGCCGTACTTGTTGTCGAACTTCGACTTGGTGACCGAGTCGTTGACGTTGATCGCCGGGAACAGGAGCTGGCCCTGCTCGGCGAGCTGGTAGAGGCGGTGGACGCCCGTCGTGGTCTCCTCGGTGACGCCCAGCAGGCCCTCCGCGATCGTCGACCAGCGCAGGGGGTCCGCCTCGAGGGCGCGGCGCAGCACCGCACGGACGACGTTCGCCTCCTCCGAGTGGTCCGGCTCGCCGGGGCGGGTGTCGGCCGGGACCGCGCCCGCACGCTCGTAGGCGACGCCCTCGTGCACGAGGAGGGTCGCGTCGCCGCCGTCGTCGAGGATCAGGTTCGGGCCGCGCACGCCCGCGCCGTCGCCGTCCCCGGGCCAGACGAGGATCTGCTCGGTGCAGTCCCAGTACTCGGTCAGCGACTCGCCCTTCCAGGCGAACACGGGCACGCCGCGCGGGTCCTCGGGGGTGCCGTCCGGCCCGACGACGATGGCCGCGGCGGCCTCGTCCTGGGTGGAGAAGATGTTGCAGCTCGCCCAGCGCACCTCGGCACCCAGCGCGGTGAGCGTCTCGATGAGGACCGCGGTCTGGACCGTCATGTGCAGCGAGCCGGCGATGCGGGCGCCGGCGAGCGGCTGCGTCGGGCCGAACTCCTCCCGGAGGGCCATGAGTCCGGGCATCTCGTGCTCGGCGAGGCGGATCTGGTGCCGGCCGGCCGGCGCGAGCGCGAGGCTGCGGACCTTGTAGCGGCCCGGCACCTCGTCGAACCCGGTGCTTCCTGCGGACGAAGCGTTCTCGGACATACGTGCTCCTTGGACTTGTGCGCTGGGGGCTCCCGTCCGCGCGGGGGTGGCCGCCCGACGGGCGGCAGATCACGTCCAGCGTAGTCGGCCCGCGGGCCGGGCCGCCGTAGGAACGGAACGCGCGGGCGCGCGGGCGCGCGCGATACCAATTCTTGACCGGGGATGCAACGTAACGATGCGATAACAACTCGGAATCCGCTGCCTGCCGCACCATTCCAAGGATCCTTCCCGTCCGATTCGCGCCTGACCGGCCCAGATCCTCCTCGATCGGTTCGAGAATCTCCCTCGATCTTGGCAAGGTGGCACGTCGGCTTGGCGCCGGATCCACCCGGGTCCCGGCCCCTGCCTGCGACCGCGACGCGTCTCCACGCCGCCGCCCGAGTCGCGGTGGGGCCGCGTCCGCGCTGCCGCGCTACTCGTGACGGAGGTGATCGGTCGGATGGGCACCACCGCGTCCGCACCGACCGGGCAGCAGGCACCTGCTGTCCGGATCGAGAACGTCTACAAGGTGTTCGGCCGGCGACCGCAGAAGGCGGTCCGCCGGCTCGAGGAGGGTGCGAGCCGCGACGAGGTCAAGGACCTCGGCACCGCGGCGGTGATCGACGTGAGCTTCGACGTCGCACCCGGGGAGATCTTCGTGGTCATGGGCCTGTCGGGCTCGGGCAAGTCGACGCTGATCCGCATGATCAACGGGCTCTGGACCCCGACCGCGGGCCACGTCCGCCTCGGCGACGACGACCTGGCCGCCGTCGGCGGCGCCCGGCTGCGCGAGCTGCGCCGCACACGCGTCTCGATGGTGTTCCAGCACTTCGCGCTGCTCCCCCACCGGACGGTCCTCGAGAACGCGGCCTACCCCTTGGAGATCCAGGGCGTCGGCAAGCAGGAGCGGGCGGAGCGCGCCGCGCGCGCCCTCGACCTCGTGGGGCTCGACGGCTGGCACGACTCGATGCCGTCGCAGCTGTCGGGCGGCATGCGCCAGCGTGTCGGCCTCGCCCGCGCGCTCGCCGCCGACACCGACGTCCTGCTCATGGACGAGGCGTTCTCGGCGCTCGACCCGCTGATCCGCCGCGAGATGCAGGAGCAGCTCATCGAGCTGCAGCGCAGCCTCGGCAAGACGATCGTCTTCATCACGCACGACCTCAACGAGGCCATGCACCTGGGCGACCGGATCGCGGTCATGCGGGACGGCCGGGTCGTCCAGATCGGCACTCCCGAGCAGATCCTGTCCGAGCCGGCCGACGACTACGTCGCCCAGTTCGTCACCGACGTCGACCGCACGCGCGTCCTGACGGCCGCGTCGGTCATGACTCCCACCGGCGAGCCCGACGCGGCCGCGCCCGGCACCTCCGCCGTCCCCACGCCCGACGGCGTCCCCGTCGTCGCGGAGGACACGCCGCTCGCCGACCTCTTCGCCCCGGCCGCCGAGAGCGAGGTCCCGCTCACCGTGCAGGACGACGCCGGCCACGTCGTCGGGCACATCGACCGCGAGGCGCTCCTCGAGGCCATGGTCCCCGAGCAGGGCACGACGCCGGACCCCGCGGTGGTCCCCGACGCCGCGCCCGCCACGACGGAAGGAGCGGTCCGATGATCGCCGCAGCGCTCTCCGCCGCCACCGTGGGCGTGGCCGTGAACGACGAGACGGGGACGATCGTGCCCCGGATCGACCTCGGCGCGTGGGTCGACACGTTCGTCGACTGGCTCACCACGAGCTTCACGGGCTTCTTCGACGCCATCAAGGACGCCCTCCAGGGCGCGTACGACGCCGTCGACTGGGTCTTCTCGACGCCCCCGTTCTGGGCGGTCGCGATCGTCCTGGCGCTGGTCGCCACCTGGGCGAAGTCCTGGCGTCTCGGGCTCACCGTGCTCGTCGGGCTCGTCGTCATCGCGGGCGTCGACCAGTGGGACCACGCGATGGACACGCTGTCCCTCGTGCTCGTCTCGGCGGTCATCGCCCTGGTCGTCGCGATACCGCTCGGCATCTGGGCGGCCCGCAACGACCACGTCTCCCGCGTCCTCCGACCGGTCCTCGACTTCCTGCAGACCATGCCGGCGTTCGTCTACCTCATCCCCACGGTCGTCATCTTCCTGACCGGCGCCGTCCCGGGGATCGTCGCGACCGTCCTGTTCGCGCTGGCACCGGGCGTCCGGTTCACCGAGCTGGGCATCCGCCAGGTGGACTCCGAGGTCGTCGAGGCCGGCCGCGCGTTCGGCGCGACCGACCGCCGCATCCTGCGCCAGATCCAAATCCCGCTCGCGCTCCCCACCATCATGGCCGGCGTCAACCAGGTGATCATGCTGTCGCTCTCGATGGTCGTCGTCGCGGGCATGGTCGGCGCCGGCGGGCTGGGCGGGGACGTCGTGTCCGCCCTGCAGCAGATCGACGTGGGCCTCGGCTTCGAGGCCGGGCTCTCCGTCGTGATCCTCGCGATCCTCCTCGACCGCGTCACCTCCGGGCTCGCCGACCGCGCCCCCGTCTCCGTGGCGCTGGCGAAGGTCCGCTCCTGACCCGGGCTGCGTCGTCGGGCGGGCGCACCGCCCCCGACGACGCAGCCTCCCTCCCCCGTCCGGTCACCACCGACCGGTCCCCGACCCAGGCGGGCGCGCCCGCCGAAGGAAGGACAACCCCCTGATGTTCACCGCACGCCGCACCCGCTACGCCGCGGCCACCGTCGCCGTCTCGGCCCTCGCCCTGAGCCTCGCCGCCTGCTCGTCCGACGACGACGCGTCGGGCTCCGGCAAGAGCGGCGGCAAGACGATCTCGATCGCGCTCCCGCCCGCCGGCTGGGACGAGGGCACGGCCGCCTCGTACGTCATCAAGAAGATCCTCACCGACCAGGGCTACGACGTGAAGACGCAGTCCGCCGACCTCGGCGTCATCTTCACCGGCCTGGCCGGCGGGAGCTACGACATCTACGCCGACACCTGGCTCCCGACCACGCACGCCGCCTACCTGAAGAGGTACGGCGACAAGCTCGAGGACCTGGGCACCTGGTACGACAACGCCAAGCTGACGATCGCCGTCAACGAGGACTCGCCGGCGAAGACCATCGAGGACCTCGGGAAGTACGCGAAGGACTACGACAACAAGCTCGTCGGCATCGAGGCGGGCGCGGGCGAGACCGGGGTCGTCAAGAACGACATGCTCCCGGGCTACGGTCTCGACGACCTCCAGTTCCAGACGTCGTCGACGTCCGCGATGCTCGCGTCGCTCAAGAGCGCCGAGCAGAGCGGCAAGAACATCGCCGTGACCCTGTGGCGTCCGCACTGGGCCTACACCCAGTTCAAGATCCGCGACCTCGAGGACCCGAAGGGCCTCATGGGCGACGCCGAGCAGATCCACGCCTACGCGCACGAGGGCTTCGCAGCCGACCACCCGGACGTCGCGAAGTGGATGAAGAACTTCACGCTCACCGACGCCCAGATCGGTGAGATCGAGAACCTCATGCGCAATGACGACCGGTACAAGAACGACCCCGAGGGCGCCGTCGACGCGTGGCTCGAGAAGAACCCCGACTTCATCCCGAGCGTGACCGGCGGCACCGCGAGCGCCGGTGCGACGGAGACGTCGGGCTCCTGACCGGAGCACCCCGGCACGACGGCGCGAGGCCGGCACCCGAAGCGGGTGCCGGCCTCGCGCGGCTTCAGCGCTGTGCGGCGTCAGCCGTTCTTGGAGGCGCGGTAGCCGGCGGCCCGCGCGGCGGCCGTCGTCGTGAAGCAGATCTCCGGCTTCGTCACGTCGTACCAGCGGCCGCCCGGGACGTGGTAGATCCCGCTGTCGGCGTTGCCCTTGATCGGGGCCCAGCTCGGGCAGTCCCACTCGTTGATGGGCGCGGTGTGGTTGGGGCGCTTGCCCTGCTTGATGACGAGCGTCTGGGTGAGGGACTTCGCCTTGAGCTTCGACCAGACCTTCGTCGTGGTCGTCTGCTTCACCTGGTAGCTCTTCATGAGGTCGTCGCCCGGGTTGAGCGTGGCACGGAACGACGTGCCCACCTTCGGCGTGGCGCTCGTCGTGAGCTCGTCGAGGTTGTCCCCGAAACCCCAGAAGGTGCCGTCGTCCTCGGTGTAGAGCGTCATCGACTCCTTGCGGGCACCGTCGAAACGCGTCGAGGTGCAGGTCGCCGTGATGTCGACCCAGTACAGCTCGCCGTCGTACGCGTAGGGCGCGGCCTTGCTGGGGACGCACGTCACCGCGACGTCGGTCCCGAACGCCACGCCGACCTTCTTCTTGGTGACCGTCCTGGTCGTCGTCTTCAGCGTGTAGGTCTTGTAGGTGGCCTTCGTCGTCACCTTGTACGTCCCGGCCTTGAGCTTCACGGACGTCTTGTTCTTCGCGACGGTCGTGGTGCCGTGCTTGACGGTGAGCCGCTTGGACTTCAGGGAGACCTTGCCGGACGCCTTCACACGCGGCTTGATCGTCACCTTGCCGCCGTAGGGCGCGGTCTTCGACGCGATCTTCGTGATCGTGACCTTGGTCGGCGTCGACGCCGCGGACGCGGTGGTCGCGACGACGGCCGAGCCGGAGAGCAGCAGGCCACCCACGACGGTCGCGGCGACGAGGGAACGGAGGAAACGCATCATGGGGCTCCTGGCAGGTCCGGCGACGTGCCGGCGTGGACGAGACGGCTGATCGTAACGTTTCCCCAGGCATCCTCCCGGCCGCGGCCAGGTCGAACCGGGGCATCGACGAGCCGACTCACCCGCGATTTCACCCTCCGGCGCACAGAGGCGACGCGAGGCCGGCACCCCGGAGGGTGCCGGCCTCGCGCGTCGGGGCGGCTCAGCCCTGCGTGAAGTACTGCGTGACGGGCTTCGTCCCGGAGGAGTCGGTGATCTTCCAGATGCCCTTCGCTGCCGCGGCGGCCGAGACCGTCGGCGACGCGACGAGGGTGAACTGGTAGAAGCCGTCGTACTGGAGCTCCTTGGGCGTGACCGTGGCCGGGTACTCGACGCCACCGACCACGAGCGCCGCCGTGAGGTCGGAGTTCTCGTCGGCGTGGAGGTCGACGGCGAAACCGACGAAGCGGGAGGTCACCGTGGCGCTGGCATCGTCACCGGTGACGGTCGTCGGGCCGCCCGCGACGTCCGTGTCCAGACCCATCGCCCAGCTGGTGAAGAACCCGCCGGCGTCCGGGCCGTAGGGGTCGGCGAGCGACGACTCGACGGTGATGAACGAGTCGTCGCTCGCAACCTTGCCGGCCTTGTTCGACACGACCACGCGCAGCTCCTGGTAGGACTTCGTCGTCGCCTTGAACGAGAAGGTCGGGCTGGTCGCACCCTTGATGGACCGGTAGACGAAGTCGTCCTCCGTCTCGACGGCGTACTGCCACTGGTACGTCAGGCCGATGCCGGTCGCCTGGACCGACAGCGTCACGGTGGTGCCGCTCGCGACGTCGACGTCCTCGGCGGGCTGCTTCGTGATCCGGGGCTTCGTGATCACCGTCAGCTTCACCGCTGCGGACGTCACGTGGCCCGCCTTGTTGTGCACGAGGACCTTGTAGCGGTAGCCGTTCTTCGCGGCGGTCGTCGTGAACGAGTAGGCCGACCTGGTCGCCCCGGAGACCTTCGCGAAGGCCTTGCCCGGCGCGGCGCCGTACCACTGGTAGCTCAGGGCGTTGCCCGTCGCCCCGACGGAGAAGGTGACCTTCTTCCCCGTGACGACGGCGGCCGACCGCGGCTGGCGCGTGATGTGCGGGGTGACGGCGACCGTCAGCCTGGCGCTCTTCGAGGTCGCCGAACCGTGGGCGTTCTTCACGACGACCCGGTAGCGGTGACCGTTGAGCGAGGCCCTCGCCGTCACCGTGTGCGACGCGTGGGTCGCCTTCGCGATCTTCTTCCACGACGTGCCGTCGGTGCTCACGTACCAGCGGTAGGTAAGGCCGGCGCCGGACGCCTTGACCCGGAACGTCGTGGTGTGGCCCGCCGCGACGACCACCGACGTCGGCGACGACGTGATGTGGGGCCCTGCCGTGGTGCTGGCTGCGAGCGTGACCGCTGACGCAAGGTGCGGCGCGGCAGACGCGGCCGCGCCGGTGGCCGTGACACCCGCCGCGACGACCGCGCCGAACGCGACGACGGCGGCGGCGCGACGGCCGCTCACGAAGAGCTGACGCATGGATCCTCCGAGGAACGAGAGCGAGTAGAGATCGGACCGTGCTGGACGTTCGTGGAGGACCCGCCAGTAGGCCGGCCGTGAACGTAGCACCCACGGCGGGGTGCCCCACCGGCGCCGACGAAATTTCACCCGGTCCAGCCCGTGCGGTGGACCGTGCCGCGCACAGGCGCACGTCAGGGGCGACGACGCTCACGCGGGACGGAGGCTCTCTGCCGCGCGACGACGGCCGGAGACCCAGGGTGGTCCCAGCAAGTCGATTGCCGGTGCTAACTTACGCATCAGCCCGTATCCATCGAGGGCGCACGTGCCACTGAGGCGGGATCCGTCCCGCCTGCAGGGGGGCAACGACGCCAGCCCCTTCCTTCTCCTGACGTGTCCCGGGCGAGAACACCGAGTGATTTCGCGATGCCCGCGCGCGGCCCGCGCGCATCCTCGTCCAGCTCCCCTGGAGGACGCGTGAAGCTCCACCGTTCCCTCGCCGTGCCCCTGGTCACGGCACTCGCCGCCGGGCTGTCGGTCCCGGCTCTCGCCACCGGGGCGTTCGCCGCCGACGGCGGCGCGGCGACCGGCACCGTCCCCGTCAAGTCCATCGAGGACTCGGGCTTCGACGAGCCGACCGCGTTCGACGCGGCGTGGCACTCGTCGTCCCCGATCCTCTACACGGGCGAGTCGCACGACGGCGGCACCGTCGCCTTCACCGACGACGGCGTGCGGTTCGCGACGGGCGACAGCACGAAGAGCCAGGCGTTCGGCCTGCTCCCGGCCCACGTCGCGCTCGCCGACGTGACGACCGAGCCCTCACTCGAGCAGACGGGCACGTCGCTCGGTATGCAGCTGCGCGGAGACGCTGACGGCGACGGCACCTACGACGCCGCCCACTACTTCACGCTCGTCCGCTACGGCCAGGACGACTGGCGGCTCTCGGGCGCATCGGGGGCCGACGTCAAGGCGATCGACGCGGACGCCGGGCTCCATTCGTTCGAGGACTGGGCCACGGCGCTCGACGCGGCCTTCCCGAAGGCCACGATCGAGAACGTCGGCGCCTCCCTGGGCTCGGGCGCCCCGAGCCAGGCGGCGACCTTGCAGTCCCTGACGTTCGCCGGCACGACCTACACGTTCCCCGGCCCGGACAAGGCGTTCGACGAGACGCCCGCGCCGACGATCGACGGCACGGCCGCCGTCGGGAAGCCGCTGACGGTCACCGACGGGACCTGGCAGCCCGACGCGACGCTGACGCACCAGTGGAACCGAGACGGTGACGCGATCTCCGGTGCCGTGGGCGCGACCTACACGCCGGTCGCCGACGACGAGGGCCACCTCCTGACCGTGACGACGACCGGCTCGGCCGAGGGCCGCACGGCGACGTCGGTCACGAGCGAGCCGACCGCCGCCGTCGCGGCAGGAACCCTCGAACCGACCGGGGCGCCCACGATCTCGGGCACGGCGAAGGTCGGCCAGACGCTGACCGTCTCGACCGGCACCTGGTCGCCGACCCCGACGTCCTACACGTACCAGTGGCTCCGAGGCTCCACGAAGGTCGGCACGGACGCGTCGTCGTACGTGCTCACGGCTGCGGACGACGGCGAGCAGATCTCCGTCAGCGTGGCGGCGCACCTCGCCGGTTACACCGACCTCGCGCAGCAGTCGGGACCGGTGACCGTCGGCGCGGGGTCGCTGACCGCGCCGATCCCCACCATCTCGGGCACCGCCAAGGTCGCCTCGACGCTGACCGCGCACCCGGGCACCTGGACGGCAGGGACCAAGCTCGCGTACCAGTGGAAGCGCAACGCAGCGGTGATCTCCGGCGCGACCAAGGCGACGTACACGCTCGGCTCCGCCGACCGGGGCACCCGGATCACGGTCACCGTGACCGGTACCCTCACCGGCTACACCACCGCGGCCAAGACCAGCACGGCGACGGCAGCGGTCGCCTACGGCACGTTCACCAGGACGGCCACCCCGTCCATCTCCGGCACGGTCCGGGTCGGTAGCAGCGTCAAGGCGTCGGTCGGCACCTGGTCGCCGTCCGCCACGCTCTCCTACCAGTGGAAGCAGAACGGGCACGCGATCAGCGGGGCGACGCACAGCACGTACACGCCGTCGGCGGCCTACCGGGGCAAGAAGCTCACGGTCACCGTGACCGCGAAGCGCGCCGGCTACACGACGGTGACCCGGACGAGCGCCGCGAAGACGATCGGCTACGGCGTCCTCGTGGCGGCGACCCCGAAGATCACGGGTACCCGCCAGACCGGCCACACGCTCCAGGCGTCGGTCGGCTCCTGGAAGCCGACGCCGTCCTTCTCCTTCCGATGGAAGCGCAACGGCTCGGCGATCAAGGGCGCGACCCACTCCTCCTACAAGACGACGTCGGCGGACCGCGGAAAGCGGATCACCGTCACCGTCACCGGCAGGAAGTCGGGCTACGCGACGAAGTCGGCGACGAGCGCCTCCGCCTACGTCACGGCACCGTTCACGCACACCTACGCCCCGACGATCACCGGGACGACGCGTGTCTCCTCGACGCTCACGGCCCACGTGAGGGCGTGGAGCCCGAAGGCGACGTTCTCCTACCGGTGGAAGCGGGACGGGAAGTCCATCTCCGGCGCCACGCACTCCACCTACAAGCTCACCGCGGCTGACCACGGCCACAAGGTCACGGTGACCGCGACTGGCACGAGGTCGACCTACACGACGACGTCGCGAACGAGTGCGAAGACGGCGAGCATCGCCTGGCCCAAGGGCATCAGCACCCCGAAGATCACGAGCCAGCCCAAGAGCCAGATCCAGGTCACCGGGAAGTCGGTGTCGTTCTCGGCGAAGGCCAGCGGGGGCTCGCTGAAGTACCAGTGGCAGTACAGCAGCGACGGCAAGAAGTGGACCAGCTACAGCGGGAAGACCTCGTCGACCCTGTCCCTGACCGCCCGGACGAGCCTGAATGCTCGCTACTACCGCGTCCTCGCGCGGAACGTCGCAGGGACCGCCACGTCGCACAGCGCCCGACTGTTCGTCCTCTCGACGCCGCTCGACCCCTTCACGCACTACGCACCTGTCAGTCTGTGGAACTGGGGGTCCGCATTCCTCGACAAGACGCAGTACCTGGAGTACGACTCGAAGCACACCCTCGTGGTGAGCACCGCGCTGGCCTGCTACAGCGGCGCAGGTAGCGCCTCGCCCTGGCTCGACCTCGAGTTCGACTACCTCGGCTCGAACGGCACCCTGTACGACAACGGCGACGTGTTCCTGGACGACGACATCTGGGACACCGGCGACGTCTACTCGGGCGGATGCACCGACGCGTTCTACACCGTCGCGGTCGTCCCCGACTCGGCCGTCGCGGGTGGCCTCTGGGCCGTCACGGACACCTCCGACTGGAGCAGCGTCGTGACCCAGTACGTCAAGCCGTAAGGCGTCAAGCCGTCAGGTCAGCGGCCCGTCGCTCGTCCCGAGCGACGGGCCGCTGACCTGCTTCGACACCCCGACCCTGTACGCTCCCACCGACCACGCCGCTCACGCGGCTCACAGCATCCTCCAGGGGGACCCATGCGCCTACGGCGCCGCACCACCGCGCTCGCCTCGACCCTCGCCGCCGGCGCCCTGACGCTGACGCTCGCGGGCCCCGCCCTGGCGGACAGCGCACCGCAGCCGTCGGCACCGTCTGCCACCGGCTTCGCCCCGTCGACGGGCGAGCACCGGGACGACACCGTGCCGTACGCCCCGAAGTCGACGCCCGCCGCGACGCCGCTCTCGGCCGACCAGCTCCGCTCGGCTGCCGGCGCCACGACGCTGTCGGCCACCGCGGCGTCAACCACGGTCCACCAGCTCGACATCGTCGTCGTGAACCCGAGCAGCACCGTGAAGAACTCGGCCACCTCGGCGGACGCGAGCTCGCTCGTCGCCGACGTCTCGGCCTACTGGTCGGGCCAGTCGAACGGCAAGGCATCATTCGTGGTCAAGAAGTTCACCACGATCACGAGCGCGGCGTCGTGCAAGACGACCAGCGGCATCACCTCGATGTGGACCGCCGCGTCGAAGGCCGTGGCCGGCAACGACTGGTGGGGCGGCGGCAACCCGACGTCCGGCCCGGCCGCCCGTGAGCACCTCGTGGTGCTCTACCCGTTCGCGTCGGGCGACCACGACGGCAGCACGACGTGCGACGGGACGCTCGGTCTCGGCACGACCCCGACCACCCCGTCGGTGACGAACAACGGCCTGACTTTCGCGCTCTTCGGCTCGACGGACGCGACGGTGGACCATGCCGCCGGCGCCGAGTACTACACCTCGCGCCAGTCGCTCGCCCACGAGCTCGGCCACAACTTCGGCCTCCAGCACGCCAGCACCTGGTGGTGCGGCAGCGGGCACACCGACGGGGCCTTCACGTCCACCGCATGCGGCATGCTGAGCTACCTCGATCCGTTCGACGTGATGGGCGCCGGGTTCGGCGACCAGGGTGTGCCAGCCCTCTCCGGTCCCCAGAAGCTGCGCCTCGGGCTGCTGACGTCGTCGCAGCACAAGACGGTCACCGACACCTCGACGGTCACCCTCCAGCCGGTGCCGCAGTCGGAGACCGGCGCGCCGGCTGGCCTCCAGGCCACGCAGGTCAAGGACCCGTCGACCGGTGAGACGTACACCGTCGAGTACCGCCCGTCGCTGCCCGGCGTCACCTTCCCGGCCGGCTCGCCGTTCGGCACGTACTCGATCGACAACGGCGCCGGCGCCTACACGATCGGCTACGGCGTGCGGGTCCTTCGCCTCGCCCCGGCGGACACCACGTACTGGAGCAAGAACGAGCAGGCGCTCGCACCCGTCGGCTCGGCATCGTCCGCCACGTCGTACCTCCCCGCCGGCCAGACGTTCACGACGCGCAGCGGCAAGGTGTCGATCAAGGTCGCCGGACAGGGCTCGACGGCGACCGTCTCGTTCGTGGTCCACCGCAAGGCGCGCCTGTCCCTGTCGCGCTCCGCGACGGCGCAGCGCTACCGTCAGACGGCCGTCCGCCTGACGGCGCGCACCGCCACGACGAACGGCGCCGTGCCGACGGGCACGGTGACGTTCAAGGACGGCTCGAAGGCGCTCAAGACGGTCACCACGTCGAGCACCGGAGTCGCGTCGTACACGCTCCCGAAGACTCTGAGCGTCAAGGCGCACACGATCACGGCCGTGTTCATCCCCAACAGCGCCACGAGGGCCCGGTTCGTGGAGACGTCCCCGGTGAGCACGACGGTCAAGGTCACCAAGGCGGCGTCGGCGGCGAGCGTGAAGCTCGCGCACACGACCGTCCGGAAGGGCGCGAAGCCGAAGGTCACGGTCAAGGTCTCGGTGAAGGGCATCACTGGACCGACGGGAACGGTCAGGCTCTACGAGAACGGTCACAAGGTCAAGACCGTGACGCTCTCCGCCTCGAGGAAGGGCACTCTCGTCGTGACGCTCCCGAAGACCACGAAGCGCGGCACGGTGAAGATCGTCGCCAAGTACTCGGGGTCGTCGACGATCCTCGCGAAGACGAGCAACACGGCGAAGCTGCGGGTCAGCTGACCGGCACCGCTGCCTGACAGAGCCGGGGCGCCCCGCACGTGCACAGCACGCGCGGGGCGCCCCGGCTCTTCGTCGTTCGACTGGTGTCAGATGACGCCGAGCGCGAGCATCGCATCAGCCACCCGCGTGAAGCCGGCGACGTTCGCGCCGAGCACGTAGTCGCCGGGGCTGCCGTACTCGTCGGCGGTCTCGAGGCAACGGTCGTGGATGCCGCGCATGATCTCCTCGAGCCGGCGCTCCGCGTACTCGAAGGTCCACGAGTCGCGTGACGCGTTCTGCTGCATCTCAAGCGCGCTCGTCGCGACGCCGCCCGCGTTCGCGGCCTTACCGGGTGCAAAGGCGATCCTGGCGTCGGCGAAGACGCGGACGGCGTCGGGCGTGGAGGGCATGTTCGCGCCCTCCGCGACGACGACGCACCCGTTCGACGCGAGCGCGCGCGCCTCCCGCTCGCCGATCTCG
>Ga0182740_1001477_pt1 | contig 15823 bp, 10 predicted proteins | sample eDN5th37CKraftBY_FD_128872 | JGI IMG/M metagenome (GOLD analysis project Ga0182740, IMG submission 128872) | Enriched backyard soil microbial communities from Emeryville, California, USA - eDNA 5th pass 37_C Kraft BY (version 2) (version 2) | ecosystem: Environmental > Terrestrial > Soil >...
CGGTTCGCGCAAGTCCACGCTGATCCGCCATTGCAATCGCCTGATCGAGCCCAGCGCGGGCCACATCCTGGTCGACGGCGTGGACGTGGTCAGCCTGAACAAGCGCGACCTCGAAGTCTTCCGCCAAAAGAAGATGAGCATGGTGTTCCAGCGCTTCGGCCTGTTCCCGCACCGGACCGTGCTGGACAACGCCGCCTACGGGCTGACTGTGCAGGGCGTGGGGCGCGCCGAACGCGAAAAGCGCGCCCGCGAATGGCTGGACCAGGTGGGCCTGTCGGGCTTCGAGAACCAGTATCCGCACCAATTGTCGGGCGGCATGCAGCAGCGTGTCGGCCTGGCCCGTGCGCTGGCCACCGATGCTGAAATCCTGCTGATGGACGAAGCCTTCTCGGCGCTGGATCCGCTGATCCGCCGCGAGATGCAGGACCAGCTGCTGCAACTGCAGGCCAAGCTCAATAAGACCATAGTCTTCATCACGCATGACCTGGACGAGGCGCTGCGCCTGGGCAATCGCATCGCCATCCTCAAGGACGGCGAACTGGTGCAGGAAGGGACGCCGGAAGACATTTTGCTGAACCCCGCCAACGACTACGTGCAGTCGTTCCTGCAGGACGTGAACCGCACCAAGGTGCTCAACGCCACGCACGCCGTGAACCCGGCGCGTCTGACGCTGACCATGCGCTCGCGTCCCGCCCACGCCATGGACCGCATGCGTGCCCTGAACTATGAATACGCGCCGGTGCTGGACGGCAAGCGGCTCGCGGGCGTGCTGACCGCCGAGGCGGCCGCCCGAGCCATCGAGGAGGGCGCGCGCGATATCTCGCGCTACGTTGAGGATCTGGCATCCGTGCCTGCCACGGCGGGCCTGGGCGAAGTGCTGGCGCAACTGGTGCACAGCGACCAGCCGGTCGCGGTGACAGGCGAAGACGACGAGTTCATCGGCATGCTGTCGCGCAAGAAGGTCGTGGAGCTGGTCACCCCGGCGCTGGCCGAAACGACGGCTCCGGTCGAAGAGGTTTCCGCCGACACGCAGGAACAGCCCGCGCCGCAGCAACGCGATCAGGCTGCCTGACAGGGAGAAACCCTAATCCGGACCTGGGCCGCGCGGCCGTTTGCGCGGGCCAAGTCCGGATATGATGGTTTGCCGGCCGCCTGGGCCGGTTTCTCCTTTTTCGGAACATCGGAATCAGTCATGCCTATTTTGAATGTCCAGATCATGGAAGGCCATTCGGCCGCCCAGAAGGCCGCTCTGTTGAAGGCCGCCTCCAACGCCGTCGTCGAGAGCATCGCGGCGCCGCTTCCCAGCGTGCGCATCGTGTTGCAGGAAGTGCCGGCGGAACACGTGATCGTGGGCGGAGAAATCGGCAAGGCCATGGCACGCGTCGACGTCGCCCTGATCTCGGGCCGCGACGAAGCCAAGAAGGCTGCCCTGATCGCTGCGCTGAACGAGGCGGTATGCGGCAGCATCGGCATCTCGGGCCAGGACGTGCGCGTGCTGCTGCGCGATGTGCCCAACACCGACATGGGCGCGGCCAACGGCATTACGGCCAAGGCCAACGGCCGCTGAGTGCCGCCTTGGCGCCGGCCGGTAGCCAGATGAATGGACGCCCGCTTTTGCGGGCGTTTTTGTTGCGAGGGATGTGAATGTTTATCCGCCAACTCAACTATCTTTTGGCGCTGGACAAGTATCGGCATTTCGGGCGGGCGGCGGAAAGCTGCCATGTATCGCAACCTGCATTGTCCAATGGGATCCGGGAGCTCGAGCGCGAACTCGGGATCACCATCATCAAGCGCAATCGGACCTTCGAAGGCGTTACGCCCGAGGGCGAACGGGTGATCCAGTGGGTGCGGCAGGTGGTCTCATCCCTGGATGGGCTGCGGCAGGAGGCCGATCTGGTTCGTAGCGTGCCGCAGGGGCATCTGGCAATAGGCGCGATTCCGACGGCCAACCATGCGGCCACGCTGCTCAGTGCGGAGTATCGCGAGATCCTGCCCCAACTGACGTTGGAGGTTACCTCGCTCAGCACGCCCGAAATATTGCGCAGGCTGAAGGCCCAGGAAATCCAGTTGGGCATTCTCTATGAACGATCCGTGCTCGACAACGCCGAATTTGACGCAATGCCGCTGTATTCGGAGCGCTACGTGCTGGTGGCGAACGAGCAGGCGTCATTGCCGCGCCAGCTCGATTGGTCGGAAGTCGGTGAGCTGCCGCTATGTTTGCTGAGCCCCGACATGCAAAACCGCCAAACCCTGAATAAATGCTTCGATGCCGTGCAGGCAAAGCCGCGAGTCGTGTTGCAAAGCAATGATATCCGCGTGCTCCTGGCGGAATGCCAGAGTGGACGGGCATTCTCGATCCTGCCTATGAGCGCCTTGCCGGCGCAGTACGAAGGGGCTGGATTGCTGGCGCACCCCATTACCCCAGAACACGCCGAGGATGTTTGTCTGGTGAGGTTGCGGCGCGACAAGCAACCCGCCCTGTCCTCGGCAGCCTGGCAGATCGCCAGTCAATCCGATCTGGAAGCCGTCCTCAACCACGCCCTGCCGCCCAAGCCTTGATAATCAGGGGTTATCAAGAGGTTCAAAGGAAAAATTGGCTGACTTTTCCCGATTGCCGCATTCTGGCGGGACAGCTTGCGCGCAATTGCGGCGCAAAAGTGCTGCCAGGAGACTTTCATGACCAAACGACGCGAAGTGCCAGGTATTCGACCCTATGACGGCCCGGCGGGCGGTTGGGGGGCATTGAAGGCGACGGCCCAGGCCGTGCGGCAGCAGATGGAGGTCATGGAAGCCCCCGTGGTCCTGCTGCGCACCAACCAGCCTGCGGGCTTCGATTGTCCTGGTTGCGCATGGCCGGACAAGGAACACAGATCCACTTTCCAGTTCTGTGAAAACGGCGCCAAGGCGGTCACGTGGGAGGCGACGAGCAAGCGCGTGACACCGGAGTTCTTCGCCGAGCGCACGGTGTCGTCATTGCTGGAACTGTCGGACTATGAGCTTGAGGATTTCGGCCGACTGACCCATCCGATGGCTTACGACGCTGCCACCGACAAGTTCGTGCCCGTGTCGTGGAATGCGGCCTTCGAACGCATCGGCCAGACGCTGCGCAGTCTGGATGCGCCAGATCAGGCCGAATTCTATACCTCGGGGCGCGCATCAAATGAGGCGGCCTACCTGTTTCAACTGTTCGCGCGCGAGTTCGGCACCAACAACTTCCCCGATTGCTCGAACATGTGTCACGAGGCGACCAGCGTGGGGTTGCCGCAGTCCATTGGCATCGGCAAGGGAACGGTGTCGCTGGAAGACTTCGACCATGCGGAACTCATTCTTTCGATCGGCCACAATCCCGGCACCAATCACCCGCGCATGATGGGCACGCTGCACGAATTGGCGCGGCGCAAGGTCCCTATCATTGTCTTTAATCCGTTGCGCGAACGCGCCCTGGAACGTTTCGCCGATCCGCAGAGCATCGTGGAAATGGCGACTTTCAGCTCGACCGATATCGCTTCCACGTACCACCAGGTAAGGGCTGGCGGCGACGCGGCCGCGCTCAAGGGCATCATGAAGGCGCTGCTTGCGCTCGAAGCGCAGCGCGGCAACGTGCTGGATCGTGGTTTCATCGCCGAGCACACCCTTGGGTTCGATGCGCTGGCCGCGGACCTGGAAGCGACTTCCTGGACCGACATCGAAACCGAAAGCGGCCTGCAGCGTGCCGACCTCGAACATGTGGCCGAAGCCTATGCCAAGTCCAACGCGACCATCGTCACCTACGGCATGGGGATCACCCAGCACAACACGGGCACGGCCAATGTGAAGCTGATCGCCGACCTCCTGCTTTTGCGCGGCAACTTCGGCAAGCCCGGCGCGGGCATCTGCCCATTGCGCGGCCATTCAAACGTGCAAGGCAACCGCAGCGTTGGCATCACGGAAAAGCCGTCCGCCGAGTTTCTCGGCAAGTTGGAGGAGGTCTTCGGCTTCAAACCGCCCCATGGCCACGGTCACGACGCGGTACAAGCCATGCAAGCCATGGTGGACGGAACGGCCAAGGCGCTCATCTGCCTGGGCGGCAATTTCGCCGTCGCCTTACCCGATCCCGAACTCTGCTTTGCGGCGATGAAGGAACTGACCCTGAGCGTGCACCTCGGAACCAAGCTCAACCGTTCGCATCTGCTGGTCGGCCGTGAAACCTTCCTGTTGCCGGTATTGGGGCGAACGGAGCTCGACGTCCAGGCCGAAGGCCCGCAGTCGGTGACCGTGGAGGATTCGATGTCCATGGTCCATGCCTCGGCAGGAAAGCTCAAACCGGCGTCCACTGAACTGAGGTCGGAGCCCGCGATCGTGGCCGCCATGGCGAAGGCGACCTTGCCGCATAGCAAGGTGGACTGGCTGGGGCTGGTGGAAAACTATGACCGCATCCGAGGCCTGATTGAACGCACGATACCGGGATTCGAAGACTACAACGCGCGTATCCGCGTGCCCGGCGGCTTTCGCATGCCTCTGCCGCCCACGGAGCGCAAATGGAACACTCCGACGGGCAAGGCGATGTTCTCGGTGTTTCCTGGCGTGCGCGAGCGCTATGAACCTTGGCCTGATGACGTGCTGCGGTTGGTGACCATCCGCAGCCACGACCAGTACAACACCACCATCTATGGCTTGGATGATCGCTACCGCGGCGTTTTTGGCCGCCGTGACGTACTTTTCATGAATCGAGAAGACCTGGCCGCGCAGGGCCTGGAACATGGCGACCTGGTGGACATCGAAACCGTGTCTTCGGTGCGGACCCTGAGGTTGACGGGTATCACCGCGATTGAATACAGCATCGCGCGAGGCTCCGTGGCGGCCTACTATCCCGAAGCCAATGTGCTGGTTCCGCTGGACTACATCGACAAGGAATGCGGCACCCCTTCCTACAAATCGATTCCGGTGCGTATCCGCAAGGCCGCGCAGGCAGACATGCAAGCTTAGGCCGCCATGATAGTCCGCCCCGCCTCCCGCTCTCCCTGGTTGCTGCTTTTCACGCTCAAAGGGTCCATCGTTTCGGTTATCTGGAAAAGGGTGGCGGCCATGATGCTCCTGGCGACGGCCGTGGTGCTGGCGGAGCATCGCCTGCCTTTGAGCGGCGTCGGACTTGGCGCGGTTCCGCTGACGCTGGTGGGTTTGACCCTGGCCATTTTCCTGGGGTTTCGCAACAGCGTCGCCTACGAACGCTGGTGGGAGGCGCGTACTCTCTGGGGCGAGCTGCTGATCGTCATTCGCAATCTGACCCGGCTGACGCTGAGCTTTCCCGACGGCCTGCCTGCCGCGCGCCAGCGTGAACTGGCGCATGGCTTGGTTGCCTACGCCCATGCCTTGCGGCACATGCTGAGGCAAAGCGACGCCAAGGAAGACCTGCAGCGATGGTTGCCCGCGGATCGAGCGGCCCGTCTCATGCAAGCCTCGAATCCGCCCAATGTGCAGTTGGGTGACTTAAGCCAGGCATACGCGCAATTGAGACGGGAAGGGCGGCTGGATAGCATTCTTCTCGCGGAGATCGATGGCCAGATTACGCGGCTGTCCTACATTGGCGGCGGCTGTGAGCGGATACGCGGTACGCCGATACCCTTTGCCTACATCCTGCTGCTGCACCGCACCGTATACATCTATTGCCTGCTATTGCCGTTCTGCCTGGTCGGCAGCATAGGCTGGGTAACGCCTTTCATGGTGGGCGTGTTGTCCTACACCTTCTTCGGCCTGGATGCCTTGGGCGAACAGATCGAGGAACCTTTCGACCGCTTGCCCAACAACCTGCCGCTGGACGCGTTGTGCCGCAGCATCGAGATCAATGTGGGAGAGCTGCTGGGCGATAAGGACCTGCCGCCGCCGCTGTCGCCGCAGGAGGGCGTGCTGTTCTAGGTGGCGCAGTGCCCCAGGGATGGGTATTCGTACGGAGGCAGTCCAATTGGGCTGCCCCGAAAAATCAGTTCGTCCCGAAGGCCTGGACCTCCACGCGACGGTCCGGGGCGGAGCACCGTATCAATTCCGCCTTGGACATGGGTCCGCATTGCGATTGCGGCGGGACGGATTTACCCATGCCGCGGGCTTGGATGATATTGGCGTCGACCCCGGCGCGGACGAGTAATGATCGTATGGAAGCCGCGCGCTTTTGTGAGAGCGCCACGTTGTAGCTGTCGCTGCCGATGCTGTCCGTATAGGCAGAGATCTCCACGCGTGTGATGCTCTTGAGGCTGGCCAGTTCGCGCGCCAGATGTTGCAGCTGCTCAAGTCCTTTGGGAGTGATGTCGGCCAGGCTGGAACCATTGAATGCAAACAGCACATCGCCCGAAAGCACCGTGCGCTTCAACAACGTCGGGGGCAAAGCATGGGCGCGTAACGGCGCTGATTCTGTTCGCTCTGCGCAATTCTCGGGCTTCCAATGATAAGAGGCCGCTTTCATGTTGGAATCGAAAAGGACTTTCAACTGGCATGTGGTCACGCCATCCTGGGGCGTGGGACCGGTACGGATCTGTAGCAGGTAGTTCCACTCCCGTACGTTGAAGAACCCTTCATTGAAATGTGGCCGTCCGAGCAGACCGTATAACTGATCCTTGGTCATTCCGGGACCAAGCAGGCGGAGATTCTCCACGTTGGGGTAGGACCCTTCCTTGGGCCAGGCTTTTTCTGGGGCCGGGAAGCGCAGCGCGGCTTCCTGTCCATCGATAGCAGAGGAAGACGCCGGGGGAGTGTTGGCGCACGCCTGCAAGAGCGCGATGACGGCGGCGGCCAGGCTACGGGCCGCCCATGTTTGGTTGATCTTCATAATCTTCAGCTTGAGGAGAGTTCTGCGGCCTCCGTGGCCGCAGGGACAGGTTGAGGAACGAGTGGATTACCAGTGGAAGCCAACCCCGACCGCGGCGCCGACATTGCCCCGGGTGTTGGTGGTCGCATTCGCCTTGAGTACCCACTTGCCGCTTTCGGACATGCCGGATACCCCGACAGCCAAGCTGCTCTGGCCGCCATAAGTGCCACCGCCGAGCGCGAACATGCCCTTGCCAGGAAGCGTCGCCTGGGGCAGCGCGGCCATGGCCATGGCCGACGCGGTGCCGGCGTTGGCATCGTTACGCAGATTGCGCAGCTTCCCGTTCGTGTAGTTCATGATGTCGTTCTTGGTGTCGTTCAACTGGGACACGTTGACGCCGTCGGTCGGGGCGGTGCCCGCGGCCATGTTCGTGATTTGCCGCTCGCCGCCGGCATAGCCGACCGAGACCGAGTTGTCGCGATTCGTCACCGAATCTGCTCCCAGCGCCACGCTGTTGGCATTCGAGGCCTTGGCGCCCGCGCCCACGGCAACGGAGTTGTTGCCGCTGGCGCTTGCGTTTTGTCCGACCGCGGAGCTCCTCTTGCCGGACGCTCGCGCGCCGCTGCCGGTGGCGGTTGCTCCGGACGCCGATGCCTTCGCATTGGCTCCGACGGCGACGGTCTCTTCCGCGGAGGCAGCCGCGCCATTTCCGATGGCCACGCCATTCTTTCCGGAAACGGCGGCATTGGAGCCGGAGGCAACGCCGTTGGTGCCCGCTTGCACGGTCGCTTTGTCGGCGTCCGTGTTCGTGCCGTCGGCCTTGAAGTAGCGCGAGCCATTGTCCAGGTCGCTGAATGCGTCGATGAACTTGTTCTCGACGTTGCTTACGCGCACATCGATATTGTCGACACGCTGGTTGGTTTCATACAGCTGGCTGCCGTTGACGGCATCTGTGCTGGTATTGGAAACCGCGCCTTGCTTGACATTGGTAATGGTCGTCCCGCCGGTCTTGCCGCCATCGGTCGACTGTGCGCCCTGCAGTGTCACCTGGTCCTTGGGGGAGCCGGCGGCACCGTCGTAGGTCACCGCGCGGTCATTGCCCGAGGGGTTGCTGGAGATCGCGCTGACCGCCGACTTCAGTTGGCTGACGTTCACCGCGTCTGTGTCAGCAGCGCCGGCAGCGACGTTGGTGATGCGGCGCTCCTTGCCGGCCGAACCCACCGACACCTCCCCGATCGGGGTCAAGCCCGCCAGCGTGTAGAGCGCGGTGGGGTTGTAGGCGCTGGCGATCAGGCTGGCGTTGGCGATGCTGTTGGCGCCAAGCGCCACGCTTTGGGAAGAATAGGCCTTTGCGTTGTAGCCGATCGCGACGCTCTCCGTGGCGCTCGCTTGTGCGGCGACGCCAGCGGCCAGCGAGTTGGTCCCGGTGGCGCCGTCGTTCGCGTGGTTGGCACCGACCACGCCACCGTCATTGACGCTGTAGTAACGGGTCTTCGCTGCTTCCAGTTGATCGACGTTGACGGCATCGCCGCCATCGACGCCTGCTGCGACGTTGGTGATCCGCGTGCCGCCGGTCTTGGTGGTCGAGTTGTACGTGTTGCCCGTCAGCGTGATGGTGTTGTGCGTGCTGTTGTCGTACTTGACCGCGTCGGCCGTGGAGTCGACGGCAACCTGCTTCAATTGCGCGACGTTGACGGCGTCCGTGTCCTCGGCGCCGGCCGACAGGCCGGTGATGCGACGGTTGCCCACGTTGACTTCACCGGTGGCGGTGCCGCCCACCAGATAGGCCTGGTTGCCCAGCGTGGCACCGGAGGCGCTGGAGCCCGCGCCCAGGGCGACGCTGCCGTCGTGGGTAGCGACCGCGCCCATGCCGATGGCGACCGAGTCCTGGCCGATGGCCTGGGAGTCGGCGCCGGTGGAGTTGGCGTGGAAGTACTTGGTGCCTTTGTTGTAGATGTTCTCGACGCGGTCACCGATGGTCGTCACATCGCCTTCCACGGTGGTGACGCGGTTGTCGATGGAGGCGACGTTGTCGTTGGTAGCCTTGAGCTGGCTGCCATTGACAGCGTCGGTGCTGGTGTCGCTGAGTTCCGCTGCGGCGACGTTGGTGATCTTGTTGGGACCGGTGCCGCCGTGCTTGGCGCTATAGGCGCCCGTGCCGGCGTTGGCGGTCGGGTCCCACAACAGGGCGTCGTTCTCCAGGCCGGTCACGCGGTTGTCCACGTTGGTGACGCGGTTGTCGACATTGGAGACCTGGGTGTTGGTCTCGTTCAGCTGCGACATGTTGACGGCATCGCTGTCGCCCACGCCGCGAGCGACGTTGGTGATCTTGGTGCCACCAGTCTTGGTGACCGAGTTGTAGGTGTCACCCGTCATCGTCACGGAGTTGTGCGTGCTGTTGTCGTACTTGACGGCGTCGGCGGTCGACGCCTTCAGTTGCGCGACGTTGACGGCATCCGTGTCTTCCGTGCCGGCGGCCAGGCCATTGATCTGCCGGGTCTTGCCGCTGGCGGCGTTGCCCAGGCTCAAGGCGCCCAGCGTGCTCTTCCAGGCGGCGCTGGCGTTGGTGGAAGCTATGCCCGTGCGAGGATCGTAGCCCGAGACGGAAGCGCCGGTCGTTGCCTGCGAGCCCGAGCCCAGCGCGATGCTGTCGCTGACCGAGGCCACCGCGCCATTACCCAGCGCAAGGGAGTTGGCTGCGGAAGTCGTCGCTCCGGTGCCGATGGCAATGGCGTTGAATGCGCCGGTCTGGGCTTTTGCCCCTTGACCTATCGCCGTCGAGCCGGTCGCCGAAGTCGCAGCCTGATAGCCGATTGCTGTGGAATTGTCGCCAGCAGCATTGGCGGCGTTGCCCAAGGCTACCGCGCTGCCCTTGGACGCGTTGGCATTCAAACCCAAAGCCGTGCTCGAGGGTCCGCTTGCCGTCGCCTTGTGGCCGAACGCAGAAGCTGCGTCGCCGCTTGCCGTGGCGTTAGCGCCTACCGCCGTGGAGTTCGCGTTCTTCGCTACGGAAGAAAAGCCGATGGCGACAGCATGGTCGTTGGAGGCGTTGGCATTCAATCCGATGGCGATCATGTCGGTATGGGCGGCATTGGCGCTCGCCGCAGTCGCGTTATGACCGATGGCTACTGCGTCATTGTTCGAGGCCTTCGACAACTCACCCATTGCAAGGGCGCTCCGTCCGCTCGCGGTTGCGCCGACTCCGCCGGCCAGCGCGTTGATGCCGGTTGCTCCATCGTTGTTGTAGTTTCCGCCGGCAACGCCCGCATCGTTCACACTGTAGTAGTGCGTTTGAGAGTTGGAGACAGCGCCCTTCAACTGGGCGACGTTTACCGCATCGCTGTCGGCCGTGCCCCCGGCCACGCCGGTGATCTGGCGATACAGGCCGTTCGTGGAGTCTCCTACCGAAACAGCGCCGCTTGTGCTCGTCGTCGCAGTGATGGAACTGGCTTGAGTCGCAGATGCACTGGGCGGAACAAACGGCGCGGCAGCGGCGGCCGTACTCGACACCGAATCGATACCCAGGGCGACGCCGCCGGGCACTGTAACGCTGGCTCCAGGACCGGCCGCCAGGGACTTGTAGCCTGAGGCAGAAGCGCTGGTGCCAATGGCGATGGCGTATGTGTCGGTGGCGCTGGCGTCCTTGCCCATGGCCACCGAACCTTCGGCGCTTGCATTGGCGTGGGGACCGACGGCGGTGGCAGAGTAAGCTCCTGCCGAGGAAAAGTAGCCCACTGCGGAAGAGGAAGTGCCGGTCGCCTGGGCGCCTTCGCCTACGGCCGTGGCGTTACTGTCCGCCACGGCTACCGCACCTAAGGCTGTGCCATAGTAGGCGGCACGCGCACCAAGTCCGATGGCGGTCGATCCTTCTCCATTGGCGTTGGTGCCCCGTCCGACGGCGGTGCTCCAGAATCCGGATCCTAAAGAGCCGTCGCCTATGGCGACGGCGGATACATTGGTGGCTTGCGCCGCCGATCCCAAGGCAATTGAATTGATGCCGGACGCATACGCGCTTTCGCCAAATGCGGAAGATTGGCCACCGACGGCCCGCGCTCCCGTTCCTACGGCCACGTCATAGGCGAGCTCGGCAACGCTTTGGAATCCCAACGCGGTGCTGCCATAGCCGGATGACCGGGCCTGCGTGCCGATGGCGATGCTGAACTCTCCAGATGCCATGGGAGACGCGGTAGGGTCACCGCTATTCGAGAACGACAGAGATCCAATCGCAATGCTGCTTCCACCGGAAGCAGTGGCGCCGTGGCCGACCGCGACGTCTTCATCGCCAGATGCGGTGGCGGCGATGCCTGCGGCCAACGCGTTGGTGCCAGTGGCGCCGTCGTTCGCGTAGTTCGCCGCCGGCGTGCCGCCGTCATTGACGCCGTAGTAATGTGTTTGGGCGGACGCTGCCGATGCGACGAGCGCGCCCGCGATGGCGATGAGTGCACGTGACGAGCGCTTCTTCTTGCCCTTCGCCAGTTCGGACGCCACGACCCATTTTCCGGTGGCCTCGTTAAATATGCACTTATAGACCTTGTTCATGATCAACTCTCAGTACAGTGGACAAGCAAAATAAAAATGCGTGCTCTCGTCTTTGCATCGGGCGCTAATGCACGGTCTTTCGCGCCTTGATACAAGGATGAAGCGGTCCAGGAATCCTGAGGTTGGGAAATGGGCGAATGCGGATACGGAAAATTCCGAACGTGCCCAGTAACACTATGACGGTGGTACCTGTGCGCCCAGGTTCGCCGGCGCGTCAGCCCCGCGTGCAGGGGCGGCGTTTGGGGCGGCGGCTGAGCTTTCCAAGACGGCGTGGCTATTTGTCTTCACGGCGATAGGCGGCCGCAAGCATTTCTGCCTTCAGCAGCAGGTCTGGCCCCACGCGCAGCGCTTTTGCCAAAGGGCCGACGGTCCATTCGCACAAGGCCACCTCTCCACTGTCCAATGCCAGCAAGGTGGGAAGGCGCAGATTGGTGCGCGCCTGTGTCGATGCCATGGATAGCCCGCGATGGGTACGCCAGGCGCGCATCGCGCTGACGCGGTGCGTGTCTATCAAGGCCTGCACCGGCTCCGGAAGGTATATCTCGTGCCTGGGTAAGGGGTGAGGCGACTCCGACGTCAGAACATTGAGTCGACGTGTGGGCTGCGGCGGGATGTAAGTACTTTGGGCGCGTCTGATCGGCCGGGCAGGCGTGAATAGCATCATGGTCTCGGAAGAGGCATCCATCGGGCACGGCCACGAGGATTTGCAGGCAGGGGGAGCCGCCGCCGGTCATCGTCGGTGTGTCTCCATGTGCGTAAAAGAATGCATGGGCTGCATCAATCCGAAAACGGGAAAATTCCGCAAGTCGCCCAGGAAATTTCCGAACGTGAGTGTCGACGCGCGAGGGAAAGCCTCGGGCGACTAAGAACTTTCCACAAAACATGAGGAAATTTCCACAGCAGGATGCGACGCGAGTTGTTGCAGACTTCAACGAGGCCGGATGCGGTGTCTGGCAGTCTGCCAAGGCGGCGATGGAAGGAGCTGATCAGATGATGGCGCGCGCATTGATAATCTCGGACAGGCTGTCCACCTACGACTGCTTTCGGCGGACGCTGAACCAGTATCCGGAGCTCTCGATATGGGTGCTGGATGCGTCCGACCTGCGCTTTTTTGAGCTGGAAAAGCATGCTGACGCGCCAGAGCTTGTCATCCTGGACGTATTGGCCAGTCCAACCAAATGCCTGGCCGCGACGGCGAGAGTGCGGGCCTTGTTTCCCGGGGCAAAAATCGCGGTCAGGGCGCTTGCCTTATGGGAGCGATTCCTGCCGCTGATTCTGCAGGCGGGCGCCCATGGCATTATCGATGGATACACCTATCACAGCAGGCATGCGATGTCGATGTTGATAGATTCGATGATGGCGGGGAACATCATCTACCGAGCCCGCGGTTCAGACTGAACTTGCCGCGGCGCCCAATCCGTTGCTTTCGCCAGGAAGGTGGCCGCGTTGGCCGCGCCGATCCCGCGGAAGCGTCAGGAGCGCTTCCAGGGACATGGGGCGGCCGAGGTAGTAGCCCTGCCCGTGGCGGCAGCCTAGCTGGTATAGCGCGCGCAGTTCGGTTTCCGTGGAAATGCCTTCCGCCACGACGCGCCAACCCATTTCCTTGGCCAGGCACAACGCGAAGCGTACCGACTGGCGGGCAATGGGGTTGTCCCCGATTTGAGCGGCGAATACGCGATCCAGCTTCAGCTCGTCTATGTCCAGATCGAGAAGCAGGTCCAGATTGGCATAACCCACCCCGAAATCGTCAATGCTGACTTTGAAGCCGCATTGCCTCAAGCGGCTCACTGCGGCCTTGAGTGCCTTGATGTCCGTGACGGGCGCATCTTCGGTCAGTTCGACCTTGACCAGCGCTGGGGCGACGCGTCTGCGCAATGCCGTTGATCTCAGGAATTCGATGTTTTCCTGCGTCGACAGGGTCGCGGCGCAGGCATTGATGGCCAGCGGCAATGGTTTGCCCGCGAGAGTCAGCGCGGCACTGGCCGCCAGCGCAAGTTCCGCCACGCGCCTGAACAGGGGGCCTTGCAGGCCCAGGCCCAGAATCCCGCCAATGAAGCGGCCCGCGGGCAGTACGCCCCAGACGGGATGATTCCAGCGAGCAAGCGCTTCCGCGGACTCGATACGGCCTGTCTTCAGATTCACTTGCGGCTGGAACACGAGCTGGAGCTGCGAAGGATCCCGCAGCATTTCAACGACTTCGTGCTCATGGAACTGAATGAGCTGAGCCGAATTTTCCTGGCACCTCATGGCGCGAGCTTCCTGGTTATGGTCCAGACAACATGCTTGCAAGGCTAGCAACTCCGGTACGCGCGAAGCGTAGGAAATTTCACATTTGGAAGTTGCCTCGACCGTAGGAAATTTCCGCGGAAGGTTCCGAATTTTCGACAGTCCGGGGTGCTGAAGAACCCTTAGATTGCGTCCGTGCGCAAGCCATTCTCTGGTGTCCCGTCATGGATCCGGCCTCACTTGTTCGTTCCTGTCGTCCTACTTCCAGCATACGGTTGCGATTGGGCCGCAACACGACGTCGTGCGCCACAGCCGCATTCGGGGTCGCGGTGGCTGGGTTTCCCGGTTTCTCCGAGCCCATTGCCGACCTGTGGGCGAAGCTCGCATCCCTGGCCTGTGTCATGGGGGTTGTCGCGGCGTTGCTGGCCTTGATCCTGCTGGCCCGCAAGAGCCGGCAGCATCTGCGCTCCGAAGAGCGCTTGAAGGACTTGCTGGCGTTTCAGACGGGGGTGCTCGATGCCATTCCGCAGCCTATCGTGCTGCGGGACAAGGACCTTAACCTGCTTGCGTGCAATAGCGCATATGAGAAGCTCCTGAAGCGGTCGCGGGCATCGCTGAGAAATACCTCGGTCAGTCGGGCTGCGCAGATGTTGGTCTGCGATCTGGAATTGGCTCAGATAGAAAAGGATTACCGCGAAGTCATGGCGACGGGCATCGCATTGAGCACGGACCGCGAGTTCCACGTGCACGGCCGGGAAATGACGGTGCAGCACTGGATGGAGCCCCTGCGCAATGCTCGTGGCGCGGTGACTGGCGTGGTGGCTGGGTGGATGGACATTACCCACCGCCAGCGCGTCCTGAAGGAATTGGCAATCGCCAAAGACCGGGCGGAGGGAGCCGACAGGGCCAAGACCACTTTTCTCGCTTCCGTCAGCCATGAGATTCGCACGCCCATGAATGCGATCATGGGCGTGCTGGAACTGACGCTGTCTCACCCGGACTTGCCGAGCCAGGACCGGACGCAGTTGAGCACGGCCTACAACGCATCCAAATCTCTGCTTACCCTGATAGACGACCTGCTCGACCTGTCCAAGATGGAGGCTGGCAAGTTCCAGTTGTCTCCCAGGCCCACCGAGCTTGTCGAGCTGGTTGAAGAGGTAGTGAACGTATTCCGACCCATCGCGGAAGGTAAGGGCCTGGACCTTGTCCTGACCGTCGATATGCCAGAGGGCAGCACAGGCGCCTACTATGTGGACCCCTTGCGGCTCAAGCAGGTCATGAATAACTTCGTGTCGAATGCGATCCGGTTCACGAGCCATGGCGTGGTCCGGGTGCACGTGCAGGCCGATGCGCGGGAAGAAGACCTCCAGTGGGTTTCGTTGAAGGTCGTCGACACCGGCGTGGGCATTCCTGCCCAGGCGCTGGGCACGTTGCTGCAACCTTTCGTCCAGGTCGCCGAAACCCTGCCGAGGTTGGACCGTGGGACGGGACTTGGACTTTCCATATGCGACAGGCTGGTCCGGAAGATGGGCGGCCAGATTGTCATAGAAAGCGAACTTGGCATGGGTACGAGCATCACCGCACGCGTGCCGCTGCGTATCGCTCCACCACTTGCGGAGCTGCCTGCGCGCCCTGAAGTGTTCGAACTGACGGCACCCGCGGGCGTGGCGCTGAATGTGCTGGTGGTGGATGATCAGCCTTCCAATGTGCTGCTGTTGCAGCGTCAGTTGCAGAAACTGGGGCATCGGGTTGCCTGCGCCTGCAACGGTGCCGAGGCGCTCAAGCTGGTGGAGGAGCAGCGTTTCGACGTTGTGGTGTGCGACTGCGCCATGCCCGTGATGGACGGCTATGCCTTTGCTCGCACGCTGCGGCAACGTGGCGATGCGAGCGCTACATTGCCGATCCTGGGTTACACCGCAGGCGCCCACGAGGCGGAGATCGAGCGGGCCAAGGCGGCGGGCATGGACCAGATTCTGATCAAGCCAGTGAGCTTGGGCTCGTTGGGGCGCGCGATCGATGAGGTTGTGCGCCTGACTCCGAATAGCCGGGACGACGGCCCGGGAGCAGGCGTCAGCGCCGAGGTTTGAGATTGCCAGCCAAGCGCGGCAGAGCGGCAAGCTGGAGATCAGCGCGCCTGCTGCAGGCGATGCAGCTGGTTGCAGAGCCGTTGCAGCGAAGGTTCAAACAGGGTGTTAAGCCGCTCTACCTGCGCGCCGTGGCCATTCCGGGTGACGGCCTCGACATGTTCACATAGCTGGGTCAGCGACGCGCACCCGGCCAGCC
>Ga0182740_1001482_pt1 | contig 15779 bp, 17 predicted proteins | sample eDN5th37CKraftBY_FD_128872 | JGI IMG/M metagenome (GOLD analysis project Ga0182740, IMG submission 128872) | Enriched backyard soil microbial communities from Emeryville, California, USA - eDNA 5th pass 37_C Kraft BY (version 2) (version 2) | ecosystem: Environmental > Terrestrial > Soil >...
AGCGCGAGGGCCGCACCCTCAAGGGCCTCGGCGTCCGGGCGACGTCGATGGAAGCGGTGCTGGAAGGCTATCTGTGGCGCTTCCGAAAGGCCGGCCAGTTCACACGGCTTGTGGCTTAATTGAACCAGCCGAACATCACACCGATGATCAGCACCACGCCCATGAAGGCGCGGTAGAAGACGAACGGCCACGCCGAAAACTTTTCCAGGATTCGCAACAGGCCCCAGATCGCGACGAAGGCCGAGAGCGAAGCGACGATCAGGCCGACAGCGAGCACCGACCAGCCATGCGCCGAGAGCTGCACCTTGTGCAGCTCGTACAATTCTTTCAATCCCGCGCCGGTGATCGCCGGAACGCCGAGCAGAAACGAAAAGCGCGCCGCTTCCTGCCGGTTCATGTTGAGGAAAAGCGCGGCCGTCAGCGTCGAGCCGGAGCGCGACACGCCGGGGATCAGCGCGCCGACCTGGGCGATGCCGACCAGGAGCGCGTCCTTCAGCGTCGCGTCTTCCATCGTGCGAGTGTGCTTGGCGTAAAGCTCCGAGAACGCGAGCAGCGCCGCCATGAAGATCGACGCAAAGCCGATCACCCATAGGCTGCGAAGCGGCGTGCCGCAGGCGTTGAGAACCGGCGAGAGCAGAATGCCGGCGAAAACGATCGGCAAGGTGCCGAGCACAATCCAGAGCGAGAAGCGCAAATTCCAGTCGCGAAAATCGCGGTGGCGAAGGGCGTCGATCGAGCCGAAGAACAGCGTGCGCACATCGCTCCAGAAATAACTCACCACCGCCGCGAGAGCCGCGAGCTGCATCGCCGCCGAGAAGGCCGAACCCGGATCGCGCCAGCCGAGGAAAGCGGGAACGATCCGCATATGCGCGGTCGAGGAAATCGGCAGGAGCTCCGTGATGCCCTGAACGACGCCAAGCACGGCAACCTTGGCGTAGCCCAGCTCGACGAAGCCGGTATCGAAGCCCTGCGTGCAGATACCAGCCGCCATGCGATGCTCCTTGGAGGGAAATCCGGTGGGGAATTGCCTTGAAACGTGCTCGGGCACGACCCGCTGCCCGAATCGCGCCTTCCTGATTCTGATCGTCGTTTTCTCAAAGGGCTTTGGGGCGATCAAGCGGCGATCCGGCCGGGAACACTGCAAGGCTCTGGTAACGCCCTTATCGTATGGAATGGGCGCACAAGGTTCGGGCCGCCGGATCGGCCCTAGGATTGCCCTGATCTGCGTCTTTTTGTCCGTATCGCTGTCATATTTCCGGAACTCATGAAACTTCTGCACCACGCCTTTTGCCCGCATTCGCGTTTTGCTCGGCTTGTCCTTGCCGAATACCGCGCGTCCTTCGAGCTTGCCGACGAAGATGTGCGCAAACGGCGTCCCGAATTTCTCGAGCTGAACCCCGCCGGTACGACGCCGGTGCTGATCGAGGGCAAGTTTCCCGTTTCGGGTGCGAGTGTGATCGCCGAATATATCGACGAGACGCATGGCGCCAGTCTCGGCGAGCACCGGCTGCTTCCCGCCGATCCGCGGGCACGCGCCGAAGTGCGGCGCATCGCCAACTGGTTCCACGACAAGTTCTTCTTCGAAGTCAGCGAGCCTTTGGCGCGCGAAATGATCTTCAAACTCCGGCTTTCCTCCGCCGAAGGCGGCGGCCCGCCGGATTCCTCGGCGCTGCAGGCGGCGAAGAAGAATATCCGCTATCATCTGCAATATATCGGCTGGCTGCTTTCGACACGGAGCTGGCTTGCGACCGACAAGCTCTCCTTCGCCGACCTTGCGGCGGCAGCGCATCTTTCGGTCGCCGATTACTTGGGTGACGTGCCGTGGGACGAGAACGAGAACGCGAAGAACTGGTACGCGAAGATGAAGTCGCGGCCGGGCTTCCGGCCGCTCCTCGCCGATCTCGTGCCAGGACTGCCGCCGTCGAAGGTTTACGCGGACCTCGACTTCTAGCGGCGCTGAAAGAGCGCGCGCACCGCGAAGGCTTCAACGCCTTCGGCGTCACAAAACCTCTCGCCGCCCCCTTCCGCCGCTACTTCGACGACTGGCTCGCGCACGGCGCGCATGGCGACATGGAATGGCTCGCCACGACGCAAGATCGCCGCGCCGATCCCGCCGCGCTGTGGCCGGAAGCCAAAAGCGTCATCCTGCTCGGCATGAATTACGGCCCCGACGAAAATCCGCTCGCGCTCATCGAACAACCAAGCCGCGGCGCGATTTCGGTTTATGCGCGTGGCGAGGATTATCACGAGCTCATCAAGGGCCGGCTGAAGCAGATCGGCGGCTGGCTGGTCGCCAAAGCGGGCGGCGACATAAAAGTCTTCGTCGATACGGCGCCGGTAATGGAAAAGCCGCTCGCGGCCGCGGCCGGTTTAGGCTGGCAGGGCAAGCATACCAATCTCGTGTCGCGCCAATTCGGCTCCTGGCTGTTTCTCGGCGCGATCTTCACGACGCTGGAATTGCCGGCTGACGAGCCCGAAACCGACCGCTGCGGCTCTTGCCACGCCTGCCTCGATGCCTGCCCGACGGCGGCGTTCACCGCGCCCTATCAGTTGGACGCGCGGCGCTGCATTTCGTATCTCACCATCGAGCACAAGGGCCCGATCCCGTTAGAGCTGCGCGCGATGATGGGCAATCGCATTTTCGGTTGCGACGATTGTCTTGCCGTTTGTCCGTGGAACAAGTTCGCGCGGGAAGGCCATGAAGCGCGGCTTGCGGCGCGCCATGAAAATCGCGCGCCGGATCTTGCCGAGCTGGTGAAGCTCGATGACGCGGCGTTTCGCGCGCGCTTTCAGAAAAGTCCGGTGCGGCGCGCGGGGCGCGACCGTTTCATTCGCAATGTGCTGATCGCGATCGGCAATTCGCGCGATGCTTCGCTTGCAGCCGATGCGGAGCGGCTGCTTGCGGACGCCTCGCCGCTGGTGCGCGGTGCCGCGGTGTGGGCGCTTTCGCGGCTTGCGCCGGAACGCCTTGACCGCTCGCTCATAGAGCACGAGCAGGATGAAACGGTGCTCGCGGAATGGCGCGTCGCGCGCTAGATTTGATCTGGCATGATCTTTTCCGAAACCCGTTCCCGCTTTTCGGGATCATGCCTCCGCCAATTCATCCACCGCCTGCATTAGCCGCTCCAAATCTTCCGGCCGCGACAAACGATGATCGCCGTCCTTGATCAGCGTCAGCACGACATCGTCCTGTGCGAAACAGGTCACCAATTTCAGCGCATGGCGATAGGGCACGTCGGGGTCCGCGGCGCCCTGCAGAACGCGCACCGGACAGCCGGTCTGGAGCGGCTTGTCCATCAGAAGATTGTTCCGGCCATCCTCGAACAGCGCGCGCGTCAGCGGATAAGGCCCGTCGCCATATTCGGAAGGCCGCAGCCAGAAACCCTTTTCCATCACGTCGCGTTTGGCGTCTTCCGAAAGCTGCGGCCACATCAAGGCTTCGGTGAAATCGGGCGCCGGCGCGATCAGCACCATGCCCTTCAGGCTTGCCTTCCCTGAGGGTTCCGCCTGTAGCGCGCGCGCGAGCAAAAGCGCGATCCAGCCGCCCATCGAGGAACCGACGAGGATCTGCGGCCCCGAGACGCGCGCGAAGACGGCGCGCGCTTCCTCGGCCCAGCGCGAGATGGTGCCGTCCCTGAAATCGCCGCCCGATTCGCCGTGACCCGAATAATCGAAGCGCGTATAGGCCCGCCCGGTTTTGCGCGCGTGCTCGGCGAGCGCCTCGGCTTTGGTGCCCTTCATGTCGGATTTGAAGCCGCCGAGCCAGAAGATCCCGGGCGTCTTGCCCGGAAACGAGCGGATGGCGATCTCGCGTGCCGCGGAGCCCTTGCCCACATCGAGCCGGTCTAACGTTTCCTCAACCATGCCTTATATCCATTGACTTCAAGCGCGTTTCTTTCAATCCTCCGCATGCTTCGCGGGATTCCGCTCCCGGCGCAAGCGCAGGATCAACGGCAAGAGGAGAAGACGACCATTCGCCGCCCCATGAGAGCTGCCCCTGCGGTCCAGAAGGACGGACCGCGCACGAACGATGAAATCCGTGTCCGCGAAGTTCAGCTGATCGATCACACCGGCGTAAACCGCGGCGCCGTTCCCACATCAGACGCCATCGCCCTTGCTCGCGAAAACGGCCTCGACCTCGTCGAGATTTCGCCGAACAATAATCCGCCGGTCGCGAAGATCATGGATTACGGCAAGTACCGTTTCCAGGAACAGAAGAAGGCCGCCGAGGCGCGCAAAAAGCAGAAGACCGTCGAGGTCAAGGAGATCAAGCTCCGGCCCGGCATCGACAAGCACGATTACGAAGTAAAGATGCGCGCCATGCAGCGCTTCTTCGAGGAAGGCGACAAGGTCAAGGTCACGCTGCGTTTCCGCGGCCGCGAGATGGCGCACCAGGAACTCGGCTACAATCTCCTGAAGCGCGTCAAGGAAGACAACGTCAAGGTCGCCAAGGTCGAATCCGAACCGCTGTCGGAAGGCCGCCAGATCGTGATGATTCTCGCGCCGCGATAACCGGCGCGAGAACTTTTTTCATTCGCAAACAGAGCGCCGGGTTCAAGCCGCGACGGTCGGCTTGTCCCGGCGGATCGCGCCTGCGGCACGCAATGCATGCGTGCCGAGCCGCCACGGCTTGTTGGCGCCGCTGACGACACTCACCATTTGCTGCAACGGCAAGCGCTCGATTTCGGCGCGCGGCCGCGACACGAACAGCCCGGCGTGGAACAGCCCGTCGCCCTCAAGGCCGCGGGTATCGAAACCGCGCTGCTCGACGGCGCGCACCGTCGCTTCCATCTCGGCGACGCTGGCAAAGCGGCGCTGGACGAAGGTCGCGCCGTCGAAATGCTCGGTTTCCAGTTGCTGGCGTGCGAGCGTCGCGGCGATCTCGTCGTAGGGAAACATCCGCAGCACGAAGGATGCGACCCAGGCCGGGCGGCCCCTCCTCGCATAACGCGCGATTCGATCGAAGCTGCGGCTCGTCACATAGCCGACGCAGCCGGTCGAAACGATGATGTCGACATCGGCGAGGAGCGCGGCTTCTTCCGCAGTCGGCTCTTCGCTTTCGAGATTGCGGGCGATCGCATGATCGACGGCGCCGCTCTCGGCCGCATAGCGCGTCGCGGGCTTCGAGACATCGAGGCCGATGACGCGAACATGCTCGTTCTTCGGCCAGGCGCGGTAAAAAGACCGGTCGAGGGCAATCAGCTCGTCGCTGGCGATCTTCTGCAAGGCGGGTGCCGTATAGCGCTCGCGCAACGCGTCGTAACCGATCCGGTACTTCATCAGCGCGCCGTTGACGCCGTAGGAGCAGCCAAGATCGAGAACGGTGACGGGTTCGCTCTGCTGTTCCGCCCGGGAGCGGATCAGTTGCTCGAAAATCGGCTGCGCGAGATGCGGAATGATGTAATCGAGCTGGCCGAGAACCCGAAAATACTGGCGCGGGTCCTTTTCGGTATAAATTTCGTCGAAATTGGCCTTGTCGTCGTTGATGACGGAAAACTTGAGTGATCGTTGCATAATCAACCTCTGAATTGTTCGGCTTGCGTGCCGAGGTGAACCTCCAAAAATGCGGGTTTGGATAGGCGGTCGTGTTTGCCCATCCGGGGCTCAAGCTATCTCCTTGAAGCGCTTAATAAAAGCGTTTGGAGGTTGAAATTTGCGGGCAATCCCTTTATCAACCCGCCCTGCAAGGATCGCCCGGCTCAAAAAAGGGCTGCCGTGGCGATCCGCAACGCTCAATCCGAGCAATTCGAAACACTAGCGGGTGCCCGCGCGCGTGCGCACGGCCATCCACGGAGAGCCAAATGCCCAAACTGAAGACCAAGTCCGGCGCGAAGAAACGCTTCAAGATCTCCGCCACCGGGAAAGTGATCGCTCCGCAGGCAGGCAAGCGCCACGGCATGATCAAGCGGACCAAAAAGCAGATCCGCCAGCTGCGCGGCACCACCGTGATGAGCGAGGCCGACGCGCGGCACGTCCGCAAGATCTTCATGCCTTACGGCTGAACGCTTCCGGCTGAACCCGACCCGATTTTGGAGAGATCATCATGGCACGCGTCAAACGGGGCGTAACGTCCCACGCCAAGCACAAAAAAGTTTTCAAGGCCGCCAAGGGCTATTACGGCCGGCGCAAGAATACCATCCGCGCCGCCAAGCAGGCGGTCGAGAAGGGCATGCAATATGCCTATCGCGACCGCAAAAACAAAAAGCGCACCTTCCGCGCGCTCTGGATCCAGCGCATTAACGCCGCCGTGCGCGAGCACGGCCTCACCTATGGCCGATTTATCGACGGCCTCGGCAAGGCCGGGGTCGTGGTGGATCGCAAGGTGCTCGCCGACCTCGCGGTGCGCGAGCCGGCAGCCTTCAAGGCGATCGTCGATACGGCCCGCGCCGCGCTTCCTGCTGCTTAAGCACCAAGCAACGGCATTACGCCTTTCCGAGGCCTGAAATCGCGGGGCACCCCATAGGGTGCCGCGCGGTTTTCGTTCGTGTACGCTATCCTCTCCTCATCTCCGGGTCGTCCGATGCCTGATCTCCAGCAACTCGAAAGCGAACTTCTCAAAGCCGTCGATGCGGCCAAGGACGAGACCGCAATCGAGGCGGTGCGCGTCGCGGCGCTCGGCAAGAAGGGCTCGGTGTCGGAGCTTTTGAAAACGCTCGGCGCCATGACGCCGGAGGAGCGCAAGACGCGAGGACCGCTGATCAACGGCCTGCGCGACAAGGTGAGCAACGCGATCAGCGCCAAGAAAGATTCGCTCAAACAAGCGGCGCTCTCGGCGCAGCTCGCCGCCGACAGGGCCGATGTGACGCTGCCGGTGCGCGAGAACGCGCTCGAGCGCGGCCGCATTCACCCGGTGAGCCAGGTGATCGACGAAGTGACGGCGATCTTCGCCGACATGGGTTTTTCGGTCGCCGAAGGCCCGGACATCGAAACCGACTTCTACAATTTCACCGCGCTCAACTTTCCCGAAGGCCATCCGGCGCGCGAGATGCACGACACGTTCTTCTTCAACCGCGCCGGGGACGGCACGCGCAAGCTTCTGCGCACGCACACTTCGCCGGTGCAGATCCGCACGATGGAGAACGTGAAGCCGCCGATCCGCGTCATCACGCCGGGCCGTACCTATCGTTGCGATTCCGACCAGACGCACACGCCAATGTTCCATCAGGTCGAGGGCCTCGTCATCGACCGCGGCTCGCATCTTGGGCACCTCAAATGGATCCTCGAGGAATTCTGTAAGGCGTTCTTCGAGGTGCCGTCGGTCAAGATGCGCTTCCGCCCGTCGTTCTTCCCGTTCACCGAGCCGTCGATGGAAGTCGATATCCAGTGCGACCGGCGCGGCAACGAATTGCGCCTCGGCGAGGGCAGCGACTGGCTGGAAATTCTCGGCTGCGGCATGGTCCACGCCAACGTGCTCAAAAACTGCAAGCTCGACCCCAACGAGTATCAGGGCTTTGCCTGGGGCATGGGGATCGACCGCATCGCCATGCTCAAATACGGCATGCCGGATCTGCGCGCTTTCTTCGAGGCGGATGTGCGCTGGCTCAATCACTACGGCTTCCGGCCGCTCGACTTCCCGACGCTCGCGGGAGGTCTCAGCGGATGAGCAAGGGCACCGAGCACCGCTCGCCGCTCGATCGCGCCTTTTTCGCGCTGGTGACGCGCGGCTGGGACAACCGCCGCATCACGAGCTACCGCAGCCAGTTGCAGCGCCATAACGCGGCGCTCACCGCCGATGTGCTGAACGATTTTTCGCTGCTCGACGTCAAGGCGACGGGCCTGCTCACCCATGTCTCGCTGATGATCGCGGGCCTCGGCCTGATCGCGCCGCTCGTCGCCCAGAGCGATATCGAAAAGGGCATTCTCGTCGCCGAGATCGCCGTTTACCTGATGATCGCGGTCGGATGCCTGCGTTGCCTTTCGGTATTCACGCCGCACCAGTTTCGCGAAGCCACCCTCGGCGTTCCAAAACTCGCCGAGCGCGAATTGATCCTGCGCCGCGAGCTTTATCGCCTGTGCAATCGCATGGCGATCGTCTTCACCATTTTGGTGTTTCTCATCCTGCCCGCCCTTTATCTCTACACGCCGAACTGACCTCAGAACCGATCATGAAATTCACGCTGTCCTGGCTGAAAGACCACCTCGAAACCGACGCGACGCTGAGCGAGATCGCCGACAAGCTGACGATGGTCGGCCTCGAGGTCGAACGCGTCGAGGACAAGGCGGCGCAGCTTGCGCCCTTCACCACCGCGCGCGTCGTCTCCGCCGAGAAGCATCCCGATGCCGACCGCCTGCGCGTGCTCAAGGTCGATGCCGGCGACGGCAAGCCGGTGCAGGTCGTCTGCGGCGCGCCGAACGCGCGCGCCGGCCTTGTCGGCGTCTTCGCAAAGCCCGGCACGCATATTCCGGGCACGGGCATCGACCTCAAGGTCGGCAAGATTCGCGGCCAGGAAAGCCACGGCATGATGGTTTCGGCCCGCGAGATGGGCATTTCCGACGACCACGAGGGCATTATCGAGCTGCCGGCCGACACCCGGCTCGGCCAGCCCTTCGCGCCGCTGATGGGCCTTGACGATCCGATGATCGAGATTGCCGTAACACCGAACCGCGCCGATTGCCTCGGCGTGCGCGGCATCGCGCGCGACCTTGCGGCGGCGCTCATCGGCAAGCTCAAGGAGGACCGCTTGCAGCCGGTGAAGGGCGAATTCCCCTGCCCGGTTTCGGTGAAGATCGAGGACGCCTCGCTCTGCCCGGCGTTTGCGCTTCGTCTCGTGCGCGGCGTGAAAAACGGCCCGTCGCCCGAATGGCTGCAGCGGCGGCTGCGTGCGATCGGGCTGCGGCCAATCAATGCGCTCGTCGACATCACGAATTTGCTGACCTTCGATCGCGCGCGCCCCTTGCATGTGTTCGATGCCGCCAGGGTGAAGGGCAATCTCGTCGTGCGCCGCGCCCATAAAGGCGAGAAGCTTCTCGCACTCGACGGCAAGACCTATGAATTCGATTCCGAAGCCTGCGTGATCGCCGACGATGCCGGCGTCGAATCGCTCGCCGGCATCATGGGCGGCGAAGCGAGCGGCTGCTCGAACGAGACCACCGATGTGCTGATCGAATCGGCGCTGTGGAATCCGATCAACATCGCCCAGACCGGCCGCAAGCTCGGCATCAATTCCGACGCGCGCTTTCGCTTCGAGCGCGGCGTCGATCCCGCCTTCACGCTGCCGGGGCTGGAGCTCGCGACCAAGCTCGTGCTCGAGCTCTGCGGCGGCAAGGCTTCGGACGTCGTGCTCGCGGGCGCGATTCCGGAAGCCAATCGCGTCATCGACTTTCCGCTTTCCGAGCCCCGCCGGCTGGCGGGCTTCGAGGCGAAGCCCGGCGAAGCAAAGCGCATTCTCACCGCGCTCGGTTTCATCGTCTCGGGCAACACCGACACGGTGAAGGTCGCGGTGCCGTCGTGGCGCGGCGACGTCGAGGGCAAAGCCGATCTCGTCGAGGAAGTCGTGCGCATCGCGGGCGTCGATCGCGTGCCGCTGACGCCCTTCCCGCGCGGCGAATTCGCGCGCAAGCCGGTGCTGACGGTGCTGCAAAAGCGCACGCGCGCGGCAAAGCGCGCGCTCGCCGGTTGCGGCCTTGTCGAAGCCGTCACCTGGTCGTTCATCTCGAAAAAGCAGGCCGAGACGTTCGGCGGCGGCGCGCCTTCGCTCGCGCTCGCCAATCCGATCGCGGCCGAACTTTCCGACATGCGGCCAAGCCTCATTCCGGGCCTCGCGCTCGCGGCGCAAAGGAACGCCGACCGCGGCTATGCGGATGCCGCGCTCTTTGAAGTCGGCCAGATTTTCCTCGGCGACAAGCCGGAAGATCAGTTGATGGCGGCAACGAGTTTGCGCAAAGGCACCGCCAGGCTTTCGGGCGGCGGACGTTTCTGGTCGGGCAGCGCAGGCAATGTCGATGTGTTCGACGCCAAGGCCGACGCGCTGGAAACCCTCGCCGCCGGCGGCGCGGCGGTCGATAAATTGCAGATCGTCACGGGCGGGCCTTCGTATCTTCATCCAGGCCGTTCGGGCACCATCCAGCTCGGGCCGAAAAATATTCTCGCTTACTTTGGCGAATTGCATCCGGCAGCACTCGAAGCGCTCGGCATCGAAGGACCGGTTGCCGTTTCCGAAGTGATCCTCGACCGCATTCCGGCGCCGAAGGTGAGGCCGACGCGCGCCAGGCCGCCGCTCGTGCTGTCGCCGTTCCAGCCGGTCGCGCGCGATTTTGCCTTCATCGTCGATCGCAATGTCGCGGCGGCGGACGTCGTTCGCGCGGCGCAAGGCGCCGATAAAAATCTCGTCAGCGCCGTCGATGTTTTCGATCTTTACGAAGGCAAGGGCATCGAGGCCGGCAAGAAATCGCTCGCGATTTCCGTCACCATCCAGCCGGTCGAAAAGACGCTGACCGATGCCGAGATCGAGGCGATTGCGGGGAAGATCGTCGCGGAAGTCTCGAAAAAAACCGGCGCGACGTTGCGCTCTTAAGCGAGCGTGAGGTCGGCGAACACGAAGCCGTCGCGCCCGGTGACTTCGCCGGGCGTCGCCTCGATCCTGCGGCTGAACATCGGGCCTGCGAGCACGCAGGTGTGAAACTCGCCGCGCTCGCCGCAGGGATCGACGCCTTGCGGCAGTTCGTTCAGCAACGCCGCATCGAAGGCGCGCCCCGCAAAATCTTTCGGCACTGCTTTCGGATCGACGCAGACAAGGCGCGCCTCAAGGCCGCCCGCGATCATTTCATGCGCGAGCCTGTCCGTCGGGCGGCCCCATAACGGAAATACCGGCGTGATGCCGCTTCCCGCCATCTTCTCCTCGCGGTAGCGGCGGATGTCTTCGAGGAACAGATCGCCGAAAACGATGTGCGTGACGCCCTCCCGCTTCGCCTCGCCGAGCATCGCGCTCATCTTCGCTTCATAGATTTCATTCGGGCACGGGAACGGAATGCGCACGATCTTCTGCGCGAGGCCCGCGGCCATGCATTGCGCGTTCAATATCGCTTCGCGCACGCCATGCATGGAGACGCGGCCGAAATCCCCGGTGACCGTCGTCAGCGCGGCGGTGATCTCATATTCGCCGCTTTGCCGGATTTCATGCAGCGCCCAGGCGGCGTCCTTGCCGCTCGACCAGGAAAGCCATGCCCGCTTCACGGTTTTGTCTTCACGGGCGGCGGCGCTTGCGGACGGGCTCGCGCGAGGCCGTTGGCGCCGGCTTGTCGGCGTTCGCAAGATAAGCGATCGCCTGCGCGGCGGCGCGCTCGCCGGAAAGGGCAGCGCCCGCGATCGTGCCCCACATCGTCTCGTGCGCCGCCTCGCCGGCGAGAAACAACCGCTCATGCACCGGCTGAAGCAGCAGGCGGCGGCTCGCGCCCGCACCGGGGGCCGCCGCCGAAGCACCGCCCAGCACGAAGGGCTCGGCGCTCCAGCGCGTGACCTCCACGCGGCCGATTTCCGGCTGCGTGCCGCCGCCGAAATGCGCGGCAAGCGCCTTCGCGATGTGATCGGCAATCGCGCCGCCGCCCGCCTTCCACAACTCACGCGCAAGCTCGCCGCCGAAATCGGCGTAAGCGACATCGCTGCCGCCGAGGCGCATGGTGAACATCGCGGCGCGCGCATCTTTCGTTTTGAAGACAACGCGCTCGTCGGCGTTGAAGCGATAGGGATTGCCGGGGAGCTCGAAAATCGCCCGCTCGTGGGTGCCGAGCGAGAGCTTGCCGATGGCGTCTGCAACCGGCTGCGGCAGGCCGGGCGTGAAGCGAATGCGGCCCGCGCCGAGCACGCCGGTCGAGGCGGTGACGATCACGGCGCGCGCCGTGACTGCGCCGCGATCGGTCGCAAGCTCAACGCGGCCACGGCCGCCAAGATTGACGGCCTGCACGGCGGTGTTGAATTCAATCGCGAGCGGTTTTGCGGCCGCTTCCATGAGCGCGGCGGTGCCCTCGCGGATCATTACATCGTCGTGGCGCTCCTCAAGGCGCGAGAGATCGAGCGCCGAGATGGCGTCGAGTTCCTTGCCGTGCGGCTGCGGCCCGAGCAGGAACGAAACGGTGCCCTGCCAGTCACCAAGCTCGGGCAGCGCGCGGCTTGCGGCGACGTCACGGCCGAGTTCGGCGACCGCCGCGATGGTGCGGTTGGCACGGCCGAGCGCGGCGATGAAATCGTCATACTCATTGTCGCGCGCTTCGCGATCGCCGACGTAAAGCCGCTTGCCGACCGGCGGATCGTAGACCGTGAGTTTCGCTTCGCGCGCAATGGCGATGAACGGATTGTGGCGCGGCGCCGAAAAGCGATTGGCGCCCTTGTCGTAAATCGCGCCCGAGGGCCGCGCCGCGCTGGCAATCCGCCCGCCCGGACGGCTTGCCGCCTCGATGACGAGGACACGGCGGCCACTGGCGTTGAGCTTGCGCGCGGCGGCGAGCCCCGCCGCGCCGGCGCCGACCACCGCGACGTCATAATCGCCGCTTGCGGCGCGCGAGATCGCGGGCGCCGCCAGCCATGCGGCGCTTCCGGCAAGCAGCGTTCGTCGGGTGAGGCGTGCCATCCAGCGATTCCGTCGGGGTCTCATAGCACGATTTCTCCGGAGATAACCCTTCCGCTCCGGCGCGGCCTTGCGCGGCCACGGTTGCCTGCTTATGTGCGGTCGCCCGGAAACAGCCGGGCCGAGACGCGCCAGGAGCCTTCATGTTCGAAGCTGCCATTCAAGCCTTCGCCGAGACCTTCTCGCCGCCGCTGCGCAAGATTCTGCTGAAGTCGCTCGGGCTCGCGCTGCTCCTGCTCGTCGTGCTCGGCGCCGTGCTGCAAGGCGCCGTCACGCATCTCGTCACGCTGCCCTATCCATTCGATACGGCGCTTGCGATCGTCGCGGCGCTCGGGCTGATCGCGGGCGCGGTCTATCTCGTGCCGCCGATCACGTCACTGGTCGCGTCCCTGTTCTTCGATGACATCGCCGATCAGGTCGAGCGGCGGAATTTCCCGAATGACGCGCCGGGAACGGCGCTGCCGATCGCGACCTCGATGATGCTGTCAGTCCGTTTTTTCGGGCTGGTGCTGCTCGTCAACTTGCTGGCGCTGCTGCTCCTCATCGTTCCCGGCGTCAACCTCATCGCTTTCTTCGCCGCCAACGCCTATCTCCTCGGCCGCGAATATTTCGAGCTTGCGGCGATGCGTTTTCGTCCGATTGCCGAAGCGCGCGCGCTGCGCAAGGAAAACGCCGTGCGCGTCTTTCTCTACGGCATGGTGATCGCGTGTCTCGTATTCGTGCCGATCCTGAACCTCATCACGCCGGTCTTCGCGACCGCCTTCATGGTGCGGATGCACAAACGGATTGCCGCCGAGCGCGCGCCGCGGCCGGCTCTGGCGGATGCCGAGCCGGTCAGACCCGTTTCTCCGGCCAGTGACAGAGATCGTTGATCAGGCAGTTCGGGCAATCCGGCAGCCGCGCCTTGCAGACATAGCGGCCGTGCAGGATCAGCCAATGATGGGCGTGCAGCTTGAATTCGCCGGGCACGCGCTTCAGCAAAGCCAGCTCGACTTCGAGCACATTCTTGCCCGGCGCAAGCCCGGTACGGTTCGAGACGCGGAAGATGTGCGTATCGACGGCGATCGACGGCTCGCCGAAGGCGATGTTCATGACGACATTCGCCGTCTTCCGCCCGACGCCGGGCAGGCTTTCGAGTTCTTCACGGGTGCGCGGCACCTTGCCGCCGAAATCGGATAGCAGCCGCCGCGACAGCTCGGCGACGTTCTTCGCCTTCATGCGATAGAGGCCGATGGTTTTGATGTAGTCGCGGATCTTCGCCTCGCCGAGCGCGGCCATCTTGTGCGGCGTATCGGCGGCCGCGAACAGCGCCGGGGTTGCCTTGTTGACGCCGGCGTCGGTCGCCTGCGCGGAAAGCACGACGGCGACGAGCAGCGTGAAGGCATCCTTGTGCAGGAGTTCGCCCTTCGGCGCGGGCTCGGCCTTTTGAAAACGCCGGAAGGCCTCGTGGATTTCCTTTTCGTTCCAAGGCTTTACCGGGCGCGGCGTGGCCGGAACGGGCTTGTGACGTTTGGTGTTTTTTCGCGCGGGCATTCCTCCCTATAATGAGCCGTCATGGCTGATAGCAACCTTGCCGATCCGGTGCTGTTCGAGGCGCGGCTTTCGCCCTATCGCTCGCTCTCGCTCAAGGGCTTCAACGTCCTGATGATCCTGCTCGGCATCATGAGCTTCGTGGTCGGGGTCGTTTTCCTGTCGCTCGGCGCCTGGCCGGTATTCGGCTTCTTCGGGCTCGATGTGCTGCTGCTCTGGTTCGCGCTGCGAGTGAACTATCGCGACGCCGACGCCTATGAGGACATCCGCATGACGCCGGTCGAGCTGCATGTGCGGCAGGTCTCGAAACACGGCGAGCGGCGCGACACCGAATTCAATCCGCGCTGGACGCGGCTCGAGAAGGACGAGGACGAGGTCGCCGGCGTCACGAAAGTCGCGCTGGTTTCGCGCGGCTCGCCGCTCGTCGTCGGTTCGTTCCTGCCGCCGTTCTACAAAAAGGAACTCGCGGCGGGGCTCTCGAAGGCGCTGGCGATTGCCAAACGCTAGTATTTGCAGGATCGCGAAATCGGGTGGGCGCGGAAATCCCGCGCGCCTATATCGGCGGAAAGGAGATTTGCCATGCCCGCCGCCGCCAGGCCGATGCCGCCGATAGACGATGCGGCGCTGAGCGATTACGAGATCGTCCAGCGCGCCATCGCCTATACCACCGAGAATTATCGCGCGCAGCCGCAGGTCGAAGCGATCGCGCATGCCGCCGGCACCGACCCGCGGCATCTCAACGATCTGTTCCGCCGCTGGTGCGGCCTTTCGCCGAACGTCTTTTTGCAATCGGTGACGCTCGACCACGCGCGCAGGATTTTGCGCGACAGCCCGAACATTCTCGATGCGTCCTATGAGCTTGGGCTTTCGGGGCCCGGGCGGCTGCACGATCTCTTTGTCACGCATGAAGCGATGTCGCCCGGCGAGTGGAAAAGCGGCGGCGAGGGCCTCGAGATTCATTACGGCTTTCATCCTTCGCCGTTCGGCTCGGCGCTGATCATGGCGACGGCGCGCGGATTGTGCGGGCTTGCTTTCGCCGATCAAGGCGGCGAACGCGCGGCGCTCGACGACATGAAGCAGCGCTGGCCGAACGCGCGCTATCTCGAGGACAGCGCGCGCACCGTGCCCTATGCGCAGCGCATTTTCGATTCGGGCAAATGGCAGCCGGATACGCCGCTGCGCGTGGTGCTGATCGGCACAGATTTCGAGGTGCGTGTGTGGGAGACGCTGTTGAAGATTCCGATGGGCCGCGCCACGACCTATTCGGATATCGCGAAAAAACTGGCGCGGCCGAAGGCGGCGCGGGCCGTCGGCGCGGCGGTCGGCAAGAATCCGATTTCGTTCGTGGTGCCGTGTCATCGGGTGGTGGGGAAAAGCGGCGCGCTCACCGGCTATCACTGGGGATTGACGCGCAAGCGCGCGATGCTGGGATGGGAAGCCGCGAAGATCGTTTGAGGCAGCCGTTCGCGTTACCGCGCGAGGGCTCCACAGGGTGAGGTTTGATTTCGGGCATGGGTTGTCGTTCTCGCGATCGCTTATTCAGCGCCGAGGTATCGTCAGCTTCCGCTCGCTCATTGAAAATCATGAGGGCGGCGCGGGACGCCGGAGACTTGCCGGTCTCCACGGCTCGGTGTGAAAGATGAAGAACACACCGAAATATGTACTCACCGCAGTCGCCGGCTCGTAACC
>Ga0182740_1001483_pt1 | contig 15779 bp, 12 predicted proteins | sample eDN5th37CKraftBY_FD_128872 | JGI IMG/M metagenome (GOLD analysis project Ga0182740, IMG submission 128872) | Enriched backyard soil microbial communities from Emeryville, California, USA - eDNA 5th pass 37_C Kraft BY (version 2) (version 2) | ecosystem: Environmental > Terrestrial > Soil >...
ATCCGGACTTTGAAACCAGCCTCGCCATCACGCGGGCGCTGCCGGTGGCCGGCGCCGATGTCATCGAACTCGGCGTTCCCTTCACCGATCCGATGGCGGACGGCCCCGCGATCCAGGCGGCCGGGCAGCGCGCGCTCCGGTCGGGGCAGACCCTGCGCCGCACGCTCGATCTCGTCCGCGCCTTTCGCGCCGGCGATGACGAGACGCCGATCGTGCTGATGGGCTATTACAATCCGATCTATATCTACGGCGTCGCCGATTTCCTGACCGACGCCAAGGCCGCCGGCGTGGACGGTCTCATCGTGGTCGATCTGCCCCCGGAAGAGGACGACGAACTCTGCAAGCCGGCCCTTGCCGCCGGGCTCAACTTCATTCGTCTCGCCACGCCCACGACCGACGACAAGCGCCTGCCCGCCGTGCTCGCGAATACCTCGGGCTTTGTCTATTACGTGTCTATTGCCGGCATCACCGGGGCGGCCGCGCCGGATATGGCCAGCGTTGCTTCGGCCGTGGCGCGCATCAAGCGCCACTCGCCGCTGCCGGTCGCTGTCGGCTTCGGCATCCGCACCGCCGAGAACGCCGCCGCCATCGCCCGGAATGCGGATGCCGCCGTGGTCGGCACCGCGCTGGTGGATGTGCTGCGCGCGAGCCTCGACGATCAGAGCCGCGCGACCGGCGCGACCGTCAAGGCCGTGACGGACCTTGTCGCGTCGCTCGCCGCCGGCGTGCGCGCCGCGCGCCGGGAGGCGGCGGAATAGCGCAGAGACCCGTTCCCGCCGGCATTCGGACACGATCCTTCGGCAGAACGGCAGGGCCGGGCAGGCAGGATGTGAAGTATCGGACACCGCCTTGCGCGGCGTCCGCAAAGTAAGCGAAGCAGGTGACATGAACTGGATCACCAATGTCGTTCGGCCGAAGATCCGCGGTCTGCTGAACCGCCGGGAGACGCCGGAGAATCTCTGGATCAAGTGTCCGGACACGGGCCAGCTCGTCTATTTCAAGGATGTCGAGAGCAACCAGTTCGTCATCCCCGGCTCCGATTTCCACATGCGCGTCTCCGCGCCGATGCGCCTCAAGCTGCTGTTCGATGGCGGCACGTTCGAGGACATCGCCATTCCCGAAGTGCCGCTCGATCCGCTGAAATTCCGTGACGAGAAGCGCTATGCCGACCGCCTGAAGGACGCCCGCACCAAGACCGGATTGCAGGATGCCGTGAAGGTCGGCGTCGGTGCGCTGGAGGGGCTGCCGGTCACGGTGGCCGTGCAGGATTTCGACTTCATGGGCGGCTCGCTCGGCATGGCGGCGGGCGAGGCGGTGGTCGTCGGCTTGCAGACCGCCGTGGCGCGGAACACGCCTTTCGTGATGTTCGCGGCTTCCGGCGGGGCGCGGATGCAGGAGGGCATCCTCTCGCTGATGCAGCTCCCCCGCACCACGGTGGGGGTGCAGATGCTGCGCGAGGCGAAGCTGCCCTATATCGTCGTGCTGACCAATCCCACGACCGGCGGCGTCACGGCCTCCTACGCCATGCTGGGCGACGTGCATATCGCCGAGCCCGGTGCGCTGATCGGCTTTGCCGGTCCGCGCGTTATCGAGCAGACCATCCGGGAGAAGCTGCCCGAAGGCTTCCAGCGCGCGGAATATCTGCGCGCCCACGGCATGGTGGACATGGTGGTGCATCGCCACGAATTGCGCGCCACGCTGGCGCGGCTCTGCCGGCTGCTGACCAAAGCCCCCGCGCCGGTCGCGCCGGTCCCCGCGACGCCGTTGCCGGACGTGCCGGCGCTGCCAGCGCCAGCCTGATGACGATGACCGTCATCGACTCGCTGATCGACCGGCTCACGGCGCTCCATCCGAAGCTGATCGACCTTTCCCTCGACCGGATGCATCGCATCCTGGCGGCGCTGGACCATCCGGAACGGCGGCTGCCGCCGGTGGTCCATGTCGCCGGCACCAACGGCAAGGGCTCCACGGTGGCGTTCCTGCGCGCCTGCCTCGAGGCGGCCGGCCAGCGCGTGCATGTTTATACCTCGCCGCATCTGGTGCGCTTCAACGAGCGGTTCCGGCTCGGCGCAGCGGGCGGCGGGCGACTGGTCACGGACGAGGTGCTGGCGCGGGCCATCGAGACCTGCGAACGTGCCAACGGCGGACAGCCCATCACGGTGTTCGAGATCACCACGGCGGTCGGTTTCCTGCTGTTCGCGGAGCATCCGGCGGATGTGCTGCTGCTGGAGGTCGGCCTCGGCGGGCGGCTTGACGCCACCAATGTCGTCGACGCGCCGCGCGTCAGCGTCATTTCGCCGATCTCCCACGACCATGCGGATTTTCTCGGCGATACGCTGACCAGTATCGCGACGGAAAAGGCCGGCATCCTCAAGGCCGGCGTGCCGGCCGCCGTCGGGGCGCAGCCGCGCGAGGCGCTGGCGGTGATCGAGCGGCAGGCGGCGCGGCTGAAGGCGCCGCTGCGCATCCGCGGCGAGCATTGGCATGTCGGCGAGGAGCATGGCCGCCTCGTCTATCAGGACGACGATGGCCTGCTGGACCTGCCGCTGCCGCGCCTGTTCGGCCGGCATCAGGTGGAAAATGCCGGCCTTGCCATCGCGGCTTTGCGCGCCGGCGGCTTCCGGCTGGGCAGCGGCTCCTTCGAAGCGGGCATGACGGCGGCCTGCTGGCCGGCGCGAATGCAGCGGCTCTCGCAGGGCCGGCTGCCGGGCCTGCTTCCCGCCGGCAGCGAACTCTGGCTCGACGGCGGCCATAATGCCGATGGCGGCCGGGCCATCGCGGCGGCGCTCGGCGATCTGGAGGAGCGGGTCGCGAAGCCGCTGGTGATGGTCGTCGGCATGCTGGCGACCAAGGATCACGGCGCGTTTCTGCGCAACTTCACCGGGCTTGCCCGGCGCATCATCGCGGTGCCGGTGCCGGGGCAGGCCAAGGCGCTGCCTCCCGAGGCCATCGTCGCCGCAGCGGCCGAGGCGGGCATTCCGGCCCATGTGGCGGCCAGCGTGCCCCAGGCGCTGGGCACCATTCCGGGCTTCGGCTTCGAACCGCCGCCCCGCGTGCTGGTCTGCGGGTCGCTCTATCTCGCCGGCGAAGTGTTGGGCGAGAATGGAACGCTGCCGGAATAAATTGTTCGGATGTTCTTACAATGTGGCGATTGCCTCGAAGCGAAATCGACACCCCGCTCCGGACTTCCAAAGTTATAACGCGCCATGCTTCTTCGGGCCGCGATGGCGCCCGGCGCCGGCGACCCGGATTCTGTCAGCGATGCCGGAGGACGTCGGCCTGAATTAAAAAGGCCGCCGAAGCGGCGGCCTTGAGAAGAACGGGCTGTTCCGCCCCCGTCAGTGATGCGCCGTTCCGCTGCCGGACAGGGCGGCTTCCAGCGCCGCGAGCTGCTCGGCGCGATGGTTGAGGCGGTCGCGGGCATTGCCCTCGGCTGCGGCGGCCTGCTTGCGGGCATCCGCGATCTGGGCGGCAAGGGTGCCGCGGTCGAAATCTTCGACTGCGGTGGCGCTGTCCGCCAGCACAGTGAGGCCGGCCGGGTTCACCTCGGCGAAGCCGCCGCCGATCACGACGCGGCGGTGCTCGGCACCGGTGCGGATGTCGAGAATTCCCGGCCGCAGCATGACGATGAGCGGCGCGTGGTGGGCCAGCACGCCGAAATCGCCCTCGGAGCCGGGAACGTCGACCTGTTCGACCTCGCCGGAGAACACCAGCTTTTCGGGCGAGACGAGATCGAAATGGAAGGTGGCCATCGCGTCAGAACCTTTTCCGGGCTGTCACACCGCGAGGCGACCCTCGCGGATTTGTCTGTCTGGTCGGTCAATCGTCATGGCCGACACGTTCGGGCCATGACGATTTTTCCTGTCTCCGGGCTTACGCGGCCTCGGCCGCGAGGCGCTTGCCCTTCTCGACCGCCTCTTCGATGGTGCCGACCATGTAGAAGGCGGCTTCCGGCAGGTGGTCATACTTGCCTTCGGCGAGGCCCTTGAAGCCCTTGATGGTGTCGGCGAGGTCCACCAGCTTGCCCGGCGCGCCGGTGAAGACTTCGGCGACGTGGAACGGCTGGGAGAGGAAGCGCTCGATCTTGCGGGCGCGGGACACGGCGGTCTTGTCCTCTTCGGACAGCTCGTCCATGCCGAGAATGGCGATGATGTCCTGGAGCGCCTTGTAGCGCTGGAGGATCTGCTGGACCATGCGGGCCACCGCATAATGCTCTTCGCCGACCACCGCCGGGGACAGCATGCGCGAGGTGGAGTCCAGCGGGTCCACCGCCGGGTAGATGCCCTTGGCGGCGATGTCGCGGTTCAGCGTCGTGGTCGCGTCAAGATGGGCGAAGGACGTGGCCGGCGCCGGGTCGGTGAGGTCGTCCGCCGGCACGTAGATCGCCTGGATCGAGGTGATCGAGCCCTTGGTCGTGGTGGTGATGCGCTCCTGGAGCGCGCCCATGTCGGTGGCGAGCGTCGGCTGATAGCCCACCGCGGAGGGGATGCGGCCGAGCAGCGCGGACACTTCAGAGCCGGCCTGGGTGAAGCGGAAGATGTTGTCCACGAAGAACAGCACGTCCTGGCCCTGATCGCGGAAATGCTCGGCGACGGTCAGGCCGGACAGCGCGACGCGGGCGCGGGCGCCGGGCGGCTCGTTCATCTGGCCATAGACGAGGGCGCATTTGGAGCCTTCGCCGCCGCCCTTCTTGTTCACGCCGGACTCGATGAACTCATGATAGAGGTCGTTACCCTCGCGGGTCCGCTCGCCGACGCCGGCGAACACGGAGTAGCCGCCGTGCGCCTTGGCGACGTTGTTGATCAGTTCCTGGATCAGCACGGTCTTGCCGACGCCGGCGCCGCCGAACAGGCCGATCTTGCCGCCCTTGGCGTAAGGCGCGAGCAGGTCGATGACCTTGATGCCGGTGACGAGGATTTCCGCCTCGGTGGACTGTTCGGTATAGGCCGGCGCCTCGGCATGGATCGGACGGATGCTCTCGGACTTCACCGGGCCGGCCTCGTCGATCGGCTCGCCGATGACGTTGATGATGCGGCCGAGCAGGCCTTCGCCGACGGGGACCGAGATCGGCGCGCCGAGGTTCTTCACCTCCTGGCCGCGGACCAGACCCTCGGACGTGTCCATGGCGATGGTGCGCACGGTCGATTCGCCGAGATGCTGGGCGACTTCGAGCACCAGGCGGTTGCCCTGGTTGGTGGTTTCCAGCGCGTTCAGAATCGCCGGCAGTTCGCCGTCGAACTCGACGTCGACGACGGCGCCGATGACCTGGGTGATGCGTCCGACCTGATTGGCGGCAGTGGCCATAGAGACTCTCCTTCGGAACTTCTAGAGCACGATCCCGAAAAGTGGATACCGGTTTTCGGAAAAGATCGTGCTCCAACAAAAAGATAAGCGGCGGGGCGAATTCAACGAAGTCGGATCGGCCCCTAGACGACGGTCAGCGTGACGGGGATGTTCCCGCGCGTCGCCTTGGAATAGGGGCAGACCTGATGGGCTTCTTCGGCAAGGGCCTGGACCTTGGCCCTGTCCTCGCCGGGAATGGAAATTGTCAGATCGACCGCGAGCGAGAAGCCGCCCTCGGTGTTCAGCGTCACGTCGCAGGTGACGCGGGCCGCCTGGCCGTCCACGCCGTGCTTCTTGGCGAGCGCCAGAATGGCCTGGCCGTAGCAGGCGGAATAGCCGAGCGCGAAGAGCTGCTCCGGATTGTGGCCGTCGCCCGCGCCGCCGACTTCCTTGGGCATCGCCATCGCGAGCGCGAGCGTGCCACCGTCCAGCATCGCGCGGCCGTTGCGGCCGCCCTTGGTCGTCGCCGAGGTCTTGTAGGCCATGATGTCCTCCTTAGAGCGCTTCCGCGCCGGAGATGATCTCGATCAGCTCCTTGGTGATCATCGCCTGACGGGTCCGGTTATAGGTCAGTGTCTGCTTGCGGATCATTTCGCCGGCGTTGCGCGTGGCGTTGTCCATCGCGGTCATCTGCGCGCCGTAGAAGGACGCGGAATTCTCCAGCAGCGCGCGGAACACCTGCGTGGCGAGATAGCGCGGCAGCAGTTCCGCCAGCATCTCTTCTTCGCCGGGCTCGAATTCGTAGAGCGCGTTGCCGGCGGCGGGTGCGTCCGCCGGCGGCACGGCCGGGATGATCTGCTGGGCGGTCGGCACCTGCGAGATCACCGACTTGAAATTGGAATAGAACAGGGTCGCGACATCGAACTCGCCGCGTTCGAACATCGTGGTGATCTTCTCGGCGATGGCGTGAGCGCTGTCGAAGCCGATGTTGCGCACGCCGCGCAGTTCGACCGTATCGACGATGTTCTTCTCGTATTGCCGCCGAAGCTGGTCGTAGCCCTTGCGGCCGACAGTGAGGATCTTGACCTGCTTGCCCTGGGCGATCAGCCGGTTGGCATGTTCGCGGGCGAGACGGACGATGGCGGAGTTGAACGCGCCGGCAAGGCCGCGCTCGCCGGTCGCCACCACCAGAAGATGGACCTGGTCGCTGCCGGTGCCGGCCAGCAGCGGCGGCGCGCCGTCACTGCCGGCGACCGCGCCGACGAGGTTGCCCAGCAGGCGCTCCATACGCTCCGCATAGGGGCGCGCGACTTCCGCCGCAGCCTGCGCGCGGCGCAGCTTGGAGGCTGCGACCATCTGCATGGCCTTGGTGATCTTCTGCGTCGCCTTGGTGGAGGCGATGCGGTTGCGCATGTCCTTGAGGCTGGCCATCGCGTCCTGAATTCCCTGTGCGGCACGCGCCGCAAATCCATCACAATGCGGCGGAGCCGCGGATCATTCCCGTGCGGCAAAGCCGCGGATCGTTCCGTTACGGACCCGGCCGCAGGCCGGGCGCCGTTCGTCTCGCGGAAATGGCCGGGCCGGGCCCGGCCATTTCAAGCCGTCACGCAAAAGTCTTGGCGAAAGCGTCCACGACATCCTTGAGCTTGGCGGCGTTGGCGTCGCTCAGGTCGCTGCTGGTGCGGATGTCGTCGAGGATTTCCGGATGCTGGCCGCGCACCGTGCCGAGCAGGCCGTGTTCGAAGGCGCCGACGCGGGCGACCGGAACGGCGTCGAGATAGCCGTTGACGCCGGCATAGATCACGACGACCTGCTCTTCCATCTTCAGCGGCGAGAATTGCGGCTGCTTCAGCAGTTCGGTCAGCCGCGCGCCGCGGGCCAGCAGACGCTGGGTGGTGGCGTCGAGATCGGAACCGAACTGGGCGAAAGCGGCCATCTCGCGATACTGGGCCAGCTCGCCCTTGATCTTGCCGGCGACCTTCTTCATCGCCTTGGTCTGGGCGGCGGAGCCGACGCGCGACACCGAGAGGCCGACGTTCACGGCCGGCCGGATGCCCTGATAGAACAGGTCGGTCTCAAGGAAGATCTGGCCGTCGGTGATGGAGATGACGTTGGTCGGGATATAGGCCGACACGTCGTTGGCCTGCGTCTCGATGACGGGAAGCGCGGTCAGCGAGCCGGCGCCCTTGTCGTCGTTCATCTTGGCGGCGCGCTCCAGCAGGCGGGAGTGCAGGTAAAACACGTCGCCGGGATAGGCTTCGCGGCCCGGCGGGCGGCGCAGCAGCAGCGACATCTGGCGGTAGGCGACGGCCTGCTTGGACAGGTCGTCATAGATGATGACCGCATGCATGCCGTTGTCGCGGAAATACTCGCCCATGGCGCAGCCGGTGAACGGCGCGAGGAACTGCATCGGCGCGGGGTCGGAGGCGGTGGCGGCGATGACGATGGAATATTCGAGAGCGCCCTGTTCCTCCAGCACCTTCACGAACTGGGCGACGGTGGAGCGCTTCTGGCCGACGGCGACATAGACGCAATAGAGCTTCTGGCTCTCAGGGCTGCCGGCGGCGTTCAGCGGCTTCTGGTTGAGGATGGTGTCGAGGGCGATGGCGGTCTTGCCGGTCTGACGGTCGCCGATGATCAGCTCGCGCTGGCCGCGGCCGATCGGAATCAGCGCGTCGATGGCCTTCAGGCCGGTCGCCATCGGCTCGTGCACCGACTTGCGTGGGATGATGCCGGGGGCCTTCACGTCCACCTGCCGGCGCTCGGCGGCGTCGATCGGACCCTTGCCGTCGATCGGGTTGCCGAGGGCGTCCACGACGCGGCCCAGCAGACCCTTGCCGACCGGCGTATCGACGATGGCGCGGGTGCGCTTGACGGTCTCGCCTTCCTTGATCTCCCGGTCGGAGCCGAAGATCACGATGCCGACGTTGTCGGTTTCGAGGTTCAGCGCCATGCCGCGCGTGCCGTTCTCGAACTCGACCATTTCGCCGGCCTGGACATTGTCGAGGCCGTAGACGCGGGCGATGCCGTCACCGACCGACAGCACCTGGCCAACTTCCGTGACCTCGGCTTCCTGGCCGAAATTCTTGATCTGGTCCTTCAGGATCGCGGAGATCTCTGCGGCGCGGATATCCATCAGCGGGCCTCTTTCATGGCAAACTTGATCGAGTTGAGCTTGGTGCGAAGCGATGAGTCGAGCATCCGGCTGCCGATCTTGACGACCAGCCCGCCGATGATCGCGGGATCGACGGTGAGGGCGATCTGCACGTCCTTGCCGGTGACGCCCTTGAGGGCGGATGTGATTTCGGCGAGCTGCTGCTCGCTCGGCTTCTCGGCCACGGTGACCTGGGCCGTCACCTCGCCCTTGTGGCGGGCGACCATCGCGCGGAAGGCGCGCAGGATGGCCCGCACGGCAAACAGGCGCCGGTTGGCCGTGATGACCTGGAGGAATTTCGCGGCTATGCCGGCGATCCCGGCCTTGTCCAGAATCGCGGCCAGGGCCCGGCTCCGATCCTCGGTGGAGAACACCGGGCTGCGGACCAGCCGCGTCAGGTCCGGGCTCTCGTCGAGCAGGGCCTCGAAGCGGTCGAGGTCGCCCTTCACGGCGTCGAGGGCGCGCTCCTCAAGCGCATAGTCGAACAGAGCGGTCGCGTAGCGTCCGGCCATGCCGGAGACGATGGGTTCTTCGCTGGCCATTCCAAACTCGCTGGCGAACCCGTCGGACATGTCGGACCCGCAAGCTTCGCGCTGCCGCACCGGGCCGCGCGAAGGATGTGAAGATTGTCGAGGAATTCGAGAGGGAATTCCGACCTCCGCCGCGGACGTGACGCCAGCGCAGCCGGAAATCGGCCGTTTGCTATCACGGTGAAAACACATGCGCAACACGGCGCGCGGCCGCGCGTCGCCGTTTGGAATGGACCAAAGCGGGGACGAGATTGCGACCCGGGGCGCGATGTCCTACTTAAAGCGGTGCGAGGACGGCCTCGCCTCTCTCAGAGCCTTCATCCGGGGACGGCCCCGCAGCCCTGCGGAGGCACGATTATGATGTTCCCGGCTTCTGTCCTCGCCAATCCGGCGATGGCGTGGACCTTTCTCCTGATCGCCGGTCTGTTCGAGATCGGCTGGGCCATCGGCCTGAAATATACCTACGGGTTTACCCGGTTGTGGCCTTCCGTCGCAACCATCGCGGCAATGGCGCTGAGCGTCGCCTTTCTGGGTCTTGCCCTGAAGCATCTGCCTGTGGGCACTGCCTATGCGATCTGGACCGGGATCGGCGCGGCCGGAACCGTGCTGCTGGGCATGATGCTGTTCGCGGAACCGGCGACGATCGCGCGGCTCGGCTGTATCGGGCTCATTCTGGCCGGAATCGCCGGTTTGAAGCTTGCGAGCTGAAACCGGCGGTAGCCCTGCCGGCGGAACTCAGCGGAACTCACAGGCCCCGTGCCGGGCTTTGGGATTAACAATTGTTGTTCCCGGCCGGGTCGCGTAATTCCCTCAGCCGGCCTGTGTCCCGCGGCGAATCAGCGGGCCGGCTCTCGGGGAAACAGCTTGGGGACCATTGGCATGCGCGTATCGCCGGCCGCGCCCGAGCGTCCGTCCTGGACTCTCGATTCCTATGACCGCATCGATCCGCTGCGGCGCTTCGCCTGGTGGCAGCGCGGGATCGTCTATCAGGTCTATCCGCGCTCGTTTCAGGATTCCAACGGTGACGGCGTCGGCGATCTCGACGGCATCGTGGCGCGGCTCGACCATCTCGTGGAAATGGGCGTCGATGCGGTCTGGGTCTCGCCGATCTATCCGTCGCCCATGGCGGATTTCGGCTATGACGTGTCGGACTATACCGGCATCGACCCGCTGTTCGGCGACCTTGCCGCCTTCGACCGGCTGGTCGCCGCCGCCCATGGGCGCGGCCTGCGGGTGATCCTCGATTACGTGCCGAACCACACCTCGGACCGGCATCCGTGGTTCGTGGAAAGTCGCTCCTGCCGCGACAACCCGAAACGCGACTGGTACGTCTGGCGCGACCCGAAACCGGACGGCGCGCCCCCCAGCAACTGGACCAGCGAATTCGGCGGCAGCGCCTGGGAATTCGATCCGGCCACGGGGCAGTATTACTACCATGCCTTCCTCAAGGAGCAGCCGGACCTGAACTGGCGCAATCCGGCCGTTCAGGCCGCGATGCTCGAAGTGCTGCGGTTCTGGCTCGACCGCGGCGTGGACGGGTTCCGGGTCGATGCCATCCATCATCTGATCGAGGACGAGCACCTGCGCGACAATCCGCTCAATCCGGACTGGCGGGAGGGCGACTCGCCTGCGCGGCGGCAGGCGCGGATCTTCAACCTCGACCGTGAGGAGGTGCACGGGCATATCGCCGCGATGCGGGCGCTGGCGGACAGCTATCCCGGCGAGCGGGTGCTGATCGGCGAGGCGTCGCTGCCGATCCGGCAGCTCATGGCCTATTACGGCACCGAGAAACCCGGCTTCCACCTGCCGTTCAATTTCCACCTGATCAAGTCGCGCTGGGACCCGCAGGTGATCGCGGCGCTGATCGAGGAATACGAATCCCACCTCTCGCCGGACCAGTGGCCGAACTGGGTGCTGGGCAATCACGACCGCTCCCGCGTGGCGTCGCGGATCGGGCCGGCGCAGGCGCGTGTCGCCGCCATGCTGCTGCTGACGCTGCGCGGTACGCCGACGATCTATCAGGGCGAGGAGATCGGCATGACCGACGTGCCGATCCCGCCGGAGCGGGTGCAGGACCCATGGGAAAAGAACGTGCCGGGCCTCGGCCTTGGCCGCGACCCCGAACGGACGCCGATGCAGTGGGACGCGGGTCCCGCGGCGGGCTTCACGGAGGGCGAGCCCTGGCTGCCGCTGGCTGCGGACCACGCCCGCTGCAATGTCGCGACCCAGGCGCGCGAGCCGCGCTCCATGTATGCGCTCTATCGCGCGCTGATCGACCTGCGGCGGCGGGAGCCGGCGCTCGCCGTGGGCACCCATGTCAAGGCGATGGCGATCGGGCAGGTGCTGACCTTCCAGCGCTGGTTCCAGGACCGCTGGCTGACCGTGGCGCTGAATTTCAGCGACGTGCCCCAGAGCATCGAGCCGGGCCGGCTCGATTGCCGGCGGGTGCTGCTCTCGACCCATCTCGACCGGACCGGCGAGGACATCACCGCGACGCTGGACCTGCGCCCCGACGAAGGCGTGGTGCTGGGGCCGCATCGCTGAGCGGCGCGAAAGCCGTCCCGTTCTCGCATGCTCCCCCCGTTGCGATAAGCGGTGGCGGCGGCGCGGGTCCGGACGCCGGACGGCGTCGTTGAATTAGCCCTGCCTGTGCCTATGCTGGCGGCCGCGCCCGGATAAGACTTCGCGCCTTCCGGGCCCGTCGCGATTTGCGTCCGCCGCAACCAGCCTGCCGGTGTCCTGGTGTCCGATTCCCCAACGCTTTCGCCGCCTTCCCCCGCCGCCACCGCCGCCGGGCCGGATCTCACCGCCCGGCTGCTGCTGGTGCTGCTGACTTTCGCCTGGGGGCTGACCTGGCCGGCGATGCGGATCGCGCTGACGGAAGTTCCGCCGGTCAGCCTGCGGGTCGCGGCCGCTTTTCTCGCCGGCCTGAGCCTCACCGTCGTCGCGCTGGTGCGCCGGCAGAGCCTGTATGTGCCGTTCGGCCGGCAGTGGCTGCATCTGTTCGTGGCCAGCTTTTTCAACGTCACGGCCTTCGGCCTGCTCAGCGCCTTCGCCCAGCTCAGCGCGGCGACGTCCCGCGTCACCATCCTCGCCTATACGATGCCGATCTGGGCGGCGCTGCTCGGCTGGTTCGTGCTCGGCGAGCGCCTCACCGCGATCCGCGCGCTGGCGCAGGCCCTGTGCATCGCCGGCGTCGTGGTGCTGGTCGCGCCGCTCTGGGATGCCGGCGTGCCGCTCGGGCTCGTGCTGGCGCTGCTCTCTGGCGTGAGCTGGGCGGTGGCGACGGTCTATGTCAAATGGGCGGATATGAAGATCGCGCCCATCGTCTCGGCGGTGTGGCAGTTCGCGGGGGCGCTGGTGGTGACGCTGGCGGTGGTGCCTGTCGTGGAAGGTGGGCTGCATGTCTGGCCGAGCCGCTGGCTCGTGCTCGGCGCGGTCGTCTGGACGGGCCTGATCGGCGGCGGCCTCGCCTATTATCTGTGGTTCAGCATCGTCGGCCGCATTTCGGCCTCGACCGCTTCGCTTGGTGTGCTCAGCGTGCCGCTGGTGGGCGTGGCCGGCTCGGCCGTCGTGCTGGGCGAGCGGCCGACGCTCTACGACCTCAGCGGCTTCGTGCTGATTTTCCTCGCCGCCGCCTGCGTGCTGTTCGCGCCGGCGCGGCGGGTGGGATAGTAGGCGGCCTTCAAAAGAAGCTTTGCGGATCGACGTCGATGTCCGTGCGCAGGTTGCCGGTGAGCTTGGGCGCGGCGGCGCGCCAGTCCCGCAGATAGGCCGAAAGGTCGAAGCCGCGCGGCGCCTTGGCGAGCAGGCGAAAGCGATACCGTCCCCGCACCAGCGCCAGCGGCGCTTCCGCAGGCCCCAGCACGCGCACCTCCGGCTCGCGCGGCGCGGCCTGCGCCAGCGCCCGGGCGTAACCTTCCGCCGCGTGGCGGTCGCTCCCCGACACGACGAGGCTCGCCAGCCGCCCGAACGGCGGATAGCCGGTCACCTCCCGCGCCGCGATCTCCTGATCGTAGAAGGCGGCGCGATCGCCGGATATCAGCGCCTGCATCACCGGATGGTCGGGATAATGGGTCTGGAGGAAGCCGACGCCGTGGCCCGCCTCGCGGCCGGCGCGGCCGACCACCTGATGCAGAAGCTGGAAGGTCCGTTCGGTCGCGCGCGGGTCGCCGTTGCCGAGGCCAAGATCGGCATCGACGATGCCGACGAGATTGAGCTTGGGAAAATGGTGCCCCTTGGCGACGAGCTGGGTGCCGATGACGATGTCGAAGCGGCCCTGCGCGACATCGTCCAGCTCTTCCCGCAGGCGCTCGACCGAATCGACGAGATCGCTCGACAGCGCCAGCAGCCGCGCCTGCGGAAACAATGCGGCTGCTTCCTCCGCCAGCCGCTCGATGCCGGGGCCCACCGGCGTCAGACTGTCGGTCGCCTCGCAGTTGGGGCATTGCGGCGGCGTCGGCCGTGAATAGCCGCAATGGTGGCAGGCGAGGCGGCGGCGAAAGCGGTGCTCCACCAGCCAGGCGTCGCAATTCGGGCATTGCATGCGGTGGCCGCAGGCCCGGCACAGCGTCAGCGGCGCATAGCCGCGCCGGTTCAGGAACAGCAGCGCCTGCTCGCCCTTCTCCAGCGTCTCGTGAACCGCCCGCACGAGCCGCGGGGCAATGAAGCGGCCGCGCTCCGGCCCCTCCTGCGTCAGGTCGATGGCGGTGATCTTGGGCATCGCGTGGCCGCCGAAGCGCACCGGCAGCGGCAGGCGGCGGTAGCGGCCGCGCCGGGCATTCACTTCGGTTTCGACCGAAGGCGTCGCGGAGGCCAGCACGATGGGAATGTCGCAGAATCGGGCCCGGACCACGGCCATGTCGCGGGCGTGATAGCGCGCGCCGTCCTCCTGCTTGTAGGCCTGGTCGTGCTCCTCATCGATGATGATGAGGCCGAGATCCGCATAGGGCAGGAACAGTGCCGAGCGCGCGCCGACCACGACCCGCGCCTCGCCGGAGGTGATGGCGGCGAGGGTGCGGGCGCGTTTGCGCGCGGTGATCTGCGAATGCCATTCGGCCGGCCGGACGCCGAAGCGGCCGGTGAAGCGGTCGAGAAACTGCGCGGTCAGCGCGATCTCCGGCATCAGGATCAGCACCTGCCGGCCGGCTTTCACCGCCTCCGCGACGCCCTCGAAATAGACCTCCGTCTTGCCCGAACCGGTGACGCCGTCCACCAGCGCCACGGCAAAGCGCCGCGCCGCCACCGCCTCGCGCAGGAAGCGGGCAGCATCGGCTTGCGGTCCCGCAAAGGACGGCGGCGCGAAATCCGGGTTTGGGATTTCGGCGACCGGGGCAGGCGGCAGCACGACCACTTCCAGCGTGCCTTCGTCCACCAGCCCGTCGATGACGCCGGCGCTGACGCCCGCTTCATGGGCCGCGTCGGTCTTGGGCCGCGCCAGGCCATCCGCCAGCAGCGCCATGACACGTTGGCGGGCCGGCGTCATCCGCGTCGGGGCCGGACCCGCGAGCCGCACCGCGACGCGCTGGCGCTCGGGGCCGAGATCGTCCGGCCTGCGCAGGCACATCCGCAGGGCCGTGCCGCGCGGGGTCAGGGTGTAATCCGCCATCCAGTCCACGAACCGACGAAGCTCCGGCTTCAGCGGCGGGGTGTCGAGCTTCTCGGTGATATCCTTGAGGCGGTTGTCGAGGCCGGGCCGCGCGGAGCCGTCGCCCCAGACCACGCCGGCATAGACGCGCTGGCCGAGCGGCACGGCGACGACATCGCCAGGGGCGATCTCCATGCCCGCCGGCACGCGGTAGGAATAAGCCTGGTCGATGCCGAGCGGCGTCAGCACATCGACGATGCGGCGGGCAGATATTCCTGTCTTGGCGCCTGTCATGGCCAAGCTCTGGCTGATTCCCAAGGAAAGATCATGCGCAAACATCGGCTGCCGGCCCGGCCCGGCCGGGTCGCGGATTAAGGGGACGGAAGGATGCGGCCGGCATAATGTCGGCAGGGCCTTGGCCGTCCAAGCCCTGCCGCGAATCATAGCGCAGGTGTCAAGCGCGAGCGGCCAGCGTCTGCCCGCTCAAGAGGACCCGCATGGCCCGCTCGCCCGCCGCCACGGCAGACACGCTTCCGACGCTGACGCCGCTCGCCCCGGACACCGCCGCGGAGCTGGCCCGCTGGCTCGGCTTCCTCGCGTCGGAAAAACGCATGTCGCCCAAGACGGTCGAGGCGTATCGGCGCGACGCCCTGCAATTCCTGAGCTTCCTTGCCGGCCATCTCGGCGGCGCGCCGACGCTGGCGCAATTCGAAAGTCTCGCCCCGCGCGACGTGCGCGCCTTCATGGCGGCGCGGCGCATGGCGGGCGCCAGCGGCCGCTCGCTGATGCGCAACCTTGCCGGCATCCGCTCCTTCGCGCGGTTCCTTGAGCGCGAGGGCAAGGGCCGGGTCGGCGCGCTGATGGCGGTGCGCCCGCCCAAGACGCCCAAGACCCTGCCGAAGCCGCTGCCGGCGGCCGCCGCCAAGCGGCTCGCGGACGTGGATCTGCGCGCCGGCGAGGATCGCGCGCCGTGGATTCTGGCGCGCGACGCCGCCGTACTGGCGTTGCTGTATGGCTCCGGCCTGCGCATCTCCGAGGCTCTGGGCCTCGTGCGGCGGGACATTCCCGCGCCGGGCGCGGGCGACACGCTGACCGTGACCGGCAAGGGCGGCAAGACCCGCATGGTGCCGGTGCTGCCGCAGGTGCTGGACCTGATCGCGGGGTATCTCGCGCTATGCCCCTATGACATTCCGGCAGACAGCCCGGCCTTCCGCGGTGCGAAAGG
>Ga0182740_1001484_pt1 | contig 15779 bp, 15 predicted proteins | sample eDN5th37CKraftBY_FD_128872 | JGI IMG/M metagenome (GOLD analysis project Ga0182740, IMG submission 128872) | Enriched backyard soil microbial communities from Emeryville, California, USA - eDNA 5th pass 37_C Kraft BY (version 2) (version 2) | ecosystem: Environmental > Terrestrial > Soil >...
CGGCCTTCCTGAAGATCGGCGGCCGTGTGGTCTACCGGCTCGAGGACGTGCTGGCCTATGAGCAGGCCCGCCAGCGGCGCAGCACTGCGGATCGGGGAGCGGCATGATGGCCCGACATTCCATCCTCCGCGCCACAGGCGTCGTGTCGATCTTCGGCGCGGCCGGACCGGCGCTCGACGAGGTCGGGCTTTCGGCCGCAGGCAGCACCCGGCGAGACGCTGGTCTACCATCGCGGCTTTCTCGCGGTCGACGCGACCTCCGTCATCTCGAAGCTGCCCGCCGAACAGCAGCGCGCCCTTCGCCTGGTGGCCTCGGCCGCGCTGCGCGCCGCCGAGCAGGGTCTTGTCCACCTCGTGCAGGCCCGGATCGGCCCCGACCAGTTCGCCTACATCGCCATCGCCCGGGCCAGATCCCGCCAGGCCGGTCCCGCCCTTTCCATGCGCCTTCTCGAGGCCGCCTGACCCTATCCCCCATCACGGAGACCCCCATGACGTTCCCGCAGAACACCCCCAGCATTGATCAGTTGATCAATCTGCCCGCAGGCGAGATTGCCCAGCTTCCCGTCGAGCTTCTGGCCGCGCTGCAGCGCGAGATCGACGCCGCGGCCAAGCAGATGAAGGCCGTCACCGCGCGCTTTTCCACTGCGCTCGAGGTCCGCTATGCCGCCCGCGCCGCCGAGGCACGCCGCGCCTGCGGCAAGGACACCGGCACCGTCCGCATCGCCGATGGCGATTTCACGGTGGTCGCCGACCTGCCGAAGCGCGTCGAATGGGACCAGGCTAAGCTCGCGGCGATGGTCGAGCGCATCCGCGCCGCAGGTGAGGATCCGGCCGAATATGTCGAGATCAGCTTCAAGGTGCCCGAACGTGCCTATGTCGCCTGGCCCGAGGCGATCCGCCAGGGCTTCGAGCCCGCCCGCACCGTCAAGACCGGCACGCTGAAGATCGACCTGCTGCCCCAGGAGGATCGCGCGTGAGCCTGCCGATCATCACCGCCGATCAGCGGTTGGCCGAGCCGCGCGGCATCAAGGGCTGCATCTTCGGAAAGTCCGGCATCGGCAAGACCAGCCTCCTCTGGACGCTCGCCCCGGCTCGCACGTTGTTCATCGACCTCGAGGCGGGCGATCTGGCCATCGAGGGCTGGCCGAGTGACAGCATCCGGCCGCGCACATGGGCGGAGTGCCGGGATTTCGCGGTGTTCATCGGCGGGCCCAATCCGTCCCTGCGCGACGAACAGCCTACAGCCCCGCGCATCATGCCGCCGTCTGCCAGAAGTTCGGCGATCCGGCCGCGCTCGACCGCTACGACACCATCTTCGTAGACTCGATCACCGTGGCGGGGCGGCTCTGCTTCCAATGGTGCAAGGGCCAGCCCGAGGCGGTGTCGGAGAAAACCGGCAAGCCTGACGTGCGCGGGGCCTACGGGTTGCACGGGCACGAGATGATCGCCTGGCTGACCCACCTCCAGCACACCCGGGGCCGCAACGTCTGGTTCGTGGGGATCCTCGACGAGAAGTTCGACGACTTCAACCGTCGCATTTTCCAGCCGCAGATCGACGGCTCGAAGACCGGCCTCGAACTGCCGGGGATCGTCGACGAAGTGATCACCATGGCCGAGTTGAAGGCCGACGGCGGTGATCCCTACCGCGCCTTCGTTTGCCACACCATCAACCCCTGGGGCTTCCCTGCCAAGGACCGTTCCGGACGCCTTGGCCCGGTGGAAGAGCCGCATCTTGGCCGCCTGATGGAGAAGATCCGCGCCCCCGGCACGCCCGCGCCCCGCCGCCTGACCTTCACGCCGCTCGCTGATGGCGCGGCCGATCACCCCCATCCGCAATCCTGATCCGCAGAGGAGACACCCCATGGGTTCCTGGAACGACTTCAACGACGCGCAGTCCACCACCAACCTCATCCCCAAGGGCACGCTGGCCAAGGTGCGGCTGACGATCCGCCCTGGCGGCTTCGACGACGCATCGCAGGGCTGGACCGGGGGCTATGCCACCCGCGGCTCGACCGGCGCTGTGTACCTGAACGGCGAGTTTACGGTGACCGAAGGCCAGTATGCCCGGCGCAAGATCTTCACCCTGATCGGTCTCTACAGCCCGAAGGGACCGGACTGGGCCAACATGGGCCGCAGCATGATCCGCGGCATGCTGAACTCGGCGCGCGGGATTTCCGACAAGGACCAGTCTCCGCAGGCGCAGGCGGCGCGGCGGATCAACGGGCTCGGGGATCTGGATGGGATCGAGTTCCTCGCCCGGATCGATGTCGGCACCGATGCCACCGGCGACGACAAGAACGAAATCCGCAGCGCGGTGACGCCGGACCATCGTGACTATGCCCAGCACATGGGGCTGGCGGCGCAACCGGGCTATCACCCGCCCGCACAACCCGCGGCGCAGCAGCCGGTCCAGCAGCAACCTGCGTCGCCGGTGCCCGGTCGTCCCTCCTGGGCACAGTGAGGGCCTGATCCATGCGCCTTCGCCCCCGTCAGAGCCTGTTCGTGGAGCGCAGCCTCGCTGCGCTCTGCGATCACGGCAACACCCTCAGCATCGCCTCGACGGGCTTCGGCAAGACCATCGCCCTGTCGGCGGTTGTCGCGAAGTCCCTCGAGGGCGGTGATGCCAAGGCCTGCATCCTGGCCCATCGCGACGAGTTGACCGCGCAGAACCGGGCGAAGTTCGGCCGGGTCGCGCCTGGCATCCCCACGTCCGTCGTCGATGCCGAGGCCAAGAGCTGGGCCGGACGTGCGACCTTCGCCATGGTGCCGACCCTCTCGCGACCCACCAATCTGGCCGCGATGCCCGCGCTCGACCTGCTGGTCATCGACGAGGCGCATCACGCGGTGGCTGACAGCTACCGCCGGATCATCGATCATGTCCGGGGTGCCAACCCCGCCTGCCGGATCTTCGGCGTCACCGCCACGCCGAACCGGGGTGACCGCAAGGGTCTGCGCGAGATCTTCGACAATGTCGGCGACCAGGTGCGGCTGGGCGAGCTGATCGCCTCGGGCCACCTCGTCCCACCCCGCACCTACGTCATCGACGTCGGCGTGCAGGACCAACTGCGCGCGGTGCGCAAGAGCGCCGCGGATTACGACATGACCGAGGTCGCGCAGATCATGAACCGCGCGCCGGTGACGGACGAGGTGGTCCGGCACTGGCAGGAAAAGGCGAGCGAGCGGCCGACCGTGGTCTTCTGCTCCACCGTCGCCCATGCCGCAAACGTCGCGGCGGCCTTCAAAGGCGCAGGTGTTTCGGCGGCCGTCATCCATGGCGATCTCGATGCCAGCACGCGTCGCCGGATCCTCGCCGCCTATGCCTCAGGCGAAATCCGCGTCATCGTCAACGTGGCCGTGCTGACCGAGGGCTGGGACCATCCGCCCACCTCCTGCGTCGTGCTGCTGCGGCCGAGTTCCTACAAGTCCACCATGATCCAGATGGTCGGGCGCGGCCTGCGCACAGTGGATCCCGAGGAACACCCCGGTGTCGTCAAAACCGACTGCATCGTGCTGGATTTCGGGACATCGAGCCTGATCCACGGCACGCTGGAACAGGATGTCGATCTCGACGGCAAGCTTGATCCCGGTGAGGCGCCGACGAAGACCTGTCCGGCCTGTGAAGCGGAAATCCCTCTCGCGGCCACCGAATGCCCGCTGTGCGGTGAGGCTTTCCCGCGTGAGATCCCGGAGACCGGCGAAGGCGCGGATGCCATCCCGCTCTCGGGTTTCATCATGTCCGAGATCGACCTCTTGAAACGATCGAGCTTCGCATGGGTCGATCTCTTCGGCGATGACGCCGCGCTGATGGCCAACGGCTTCAATGCCTGGGGCGGGATCTTCTTTCTCGAAGGCCGTTGGCACGCGGTGGGCGGTGCGAAGGGTCGCGCGCCCCGATTGCTCGGTGTGGGGGAGCGGACGGTCTGCCTCGCGCAGGCCGATGACTGGCTGAACGAATACGAGACCGACGAAAGCGCCTTCAAATCGAAGGGCTGGTTGAATCAAGCTGCGACCGAAAGACAGCTGCAGTACCTGCCGCCTGAGTTCCGACAGGACTATGGCCTGACCCGCTATCGCGCCTCGGCGCTGATGACCTTCGGCTTCAACAAGCGCGAAATCCGCCAGCTCGTCGGCCGTGCCAGCCCGGGTATCGGGAGGGCGGCGTGACCCATGCCGGGCAAATTGCACCCCTTCCTGAACCGGCCCGCCATTGGCACCCGCGCCTGCAACCTTGCGCCGTCTGCCTGCGCCCGGCGCAAGGCTTCGGCTTCTTCAACCCCGCCAAACCACGCCCTCGCAAGCATCGCTGGTTCTGCTCGATGCCCTGCCAGGGATGGTTCGCGGCCCGCCATCGCAAAGGACTGACCATGCAGGGAATGACCGAGGAAGAGCGCGCGGCCATCGCGTTGGTGATGAAGCGTTTAGGCCAGACGATGGAGCAGATCGGCTGGGACAAGCGGCTTCGCGATCTCACGGCGGCTGAGGTTACCGCCCTGATCGAGGAAGTGCTGGAGGGCTATGGCGCCGAGATGTCGCGCATCGCCGCCACGGCGGAGGTGCCGTTCTGATGCTGGACTACAATCACCGCCCCGGCATTGCCGAACGCGTCAACACTGCCGTCGACGCCGCGCTCATCGCCGAGCGCGCGGCCACGCCATCCCGAACCTATCTCGGCGCATCCCGGCTGGGCCATGCCTGCGAGCGCGCCCTGCAGTTCGAATTCGCGGGTGCGCCCAAGGACGACGGTACGGATTTCGGCGGTCAGACGCTGAGGATCTTCGAGATCGGCCACCAGCTCGAGGGTCTGGCTATCCGCTGGCTGCGCGCGGCCGGGCTCGACCTTTACACCCGCAAGGGCAACCGCCCCGAGGGCGAGCAGTTCGGCTTTTCCGTCGCGGGTGGGCGCATCCGGGGCCACGTCGACGGGATCATCGCTGCGGCACCTGCGCCGCTAGGCATCGGCGTTCCAGCGCTTTGGGAATGCAAGACCATGAATGCCAAGAACTGGCGGGCCTGCGTCAAGGACGGGGTCGCTGTCGCCAAGCCCGTCTATGCCGCGCAGATGGCACTCTACCAGGCCTACATGGAAGGGACCGTCCCCGGCATCTCGGCCAATCCGGCGCTGTTTACGGCGATCAACAAGGACACCGCCGAACTGCACCACGAGCTTGTGCCCTTCGACGCAGGGCTCGCGCAGCGCATGTCGGACCGGGGCGTCCGGATCCTGCAGGCGACCGATGCGGGCGAGCTGCTTCCCCGCATCGCTACCAATCGTGACTTCCTCGAATGCCGCTTCTGCCCATGGGCCGCGCGCTGCTGGGGGCTGCCCGGATGAGTGACGACAAGATCATCCACTTCAGCCCCTGGCAGGATTTCAACGACGCCCCTTCGGCCGAAGATCCGTTTGGCGTTGAGCCCGACCCGGTCCAGATCGCGACGTTCCTTGATGTCGTGTTCGGCTGGTGTGAGGGCCAGATCCCGGTCCGTGGCTTTGTCGACATGGGGCAGGGCAAGGAGGGCCGGCCGCACAACGTCTGGATCGACGCTGACGCCACAGCACCGGGCAAGCTTGCGACCTTCGCCAACTGGGCCTGGCGCGAAGGGGCCGCCGTCTACGTGATCCCCGGCACGGTCGCCGGGGCAGGGCAGGCCAAAGCCGCCGAAGTCCTGCAAATGCAGGCACTGGTCGTCGATCTCGACGCGGGCGACATCCCTGCCAAGCTCGCCCACCTGCTGCGCCATCTGGGTCAACCCACCCTGATCATCGAGAGCGGCGGGCGGACGCCCGAAGGTGCCAGCAAGCTCCATGTCTGGTGGAAGATGACCGAACCCGCCGAGGGGGCGGCGCTGGCCAGTCTTTGCCGCCTGCGGGGCGAGATTGCCCTGAAGGTTGGCGGCGACACGCATTTTCGGTCGGCGCACCAGCCGATCAGAGTGGCAGGCACAGTCTATCACAAGCATGGCAATCAGCGCCTGGTGCAAATCCGCGAGCACCACTCCGTCGAGGTCGATCTCGATGAGTTCGCAGAGCGCGTCGCCGAAATGCCGCCGTTGCCGGGTGCCGGGATGGTCGACAGGGGCAGTGTCACCCCGGACAAGCCCCGCCTCGACGATGTCTTGGTGACCCCGGTGCGCGAGGGCGGGCAGGACGACTGGTCCCGTTTTGAGGGGGCATCGGCCGCGATCGGCCATTTCATCCGCCTGGTCCACGAAGGCCGGATGTCGAAGGACGAGGGCTGGCAGGCGATCTGCGGCTACAATGCCGCCATGTTGCGGCCCTCCTGGCCGATCGAGCGCCTACAGCGCGAGTCCGAGCGGCTCTGGGATCTGCATGTGCAGAAGAACGGGCCGCCGCTGGTCCGCCTCGATAGCGCAGCCCCCACACCCAGTGAAATGCCCACCTACACGCTCGGCGCGCTGCTGGATGATACCAGCCCGATGCCCGAGGACATCATCGCGCCCCGCGTGCTGACGCCGGGCGGCCTGCTGGTGCTGGGCGGTGCGCCGAAGGTCGGCAAGAGCGATCTGACGATCAGCTGGCTCGTGCACATGGCCGCCGGTCAGCCCTTCCTCGGCTTCACCCCGCCGCGCCCGCTGCGGGTGTTCTACCTGCAGGCCGAGATCCAGTATCACTACCTGCGCGAGCGGCTGAGCCAGATCGCGCTGCCCGCCAGGGTTCTGGCCGCCGCACGCGACACCTTCGTGGCAACGCCGAAGCTGAAGATGCTGCTCGATACCGAGGGCAGCATGCGGGTGGCGCGCGCCATCCAGGCGGCCTTCCCGGATGTGGGCCCGGACATCATCTGCATCGACCCGATCCGCAACCTCTTCGACGGCGGGCCGGCCAATTCATATGGGGGCAGCGGCGGCGAAAACGACAACACCGCCATGATGTTCTTCCTCAAGGACCGGGTCGAGGTGCTGCGGGATTACATTAACCCCGCCTGCGGGGTGATCCTGGTCCATCACACGCGAAAGCTGTCGAAGCAGCAGCTGAAGGATGATCCTTTCCTCGCCCTGTCGGGGGCCAGCGCGCTCCGGGGCTTCTACACCTCCGGCCTGATCCTGCACCGGCCAGACGAGGACGCACCGGAGCGCAAGCTCGAGATCGAGCTCAGGAATGGGCCCGCGCTGCCCTCGAAGCTGATCGACAAGGTTGGCGGCCAGTGGGTCGAGATCAACCCGATGAACGAGCGCCTGGTGCGCGCCGAAGTTGGCGCGAAATACGACGCCGAGCGCATTCGCAAGCAGGAGGTAATCCTCTCCATTTTGCTCGAGGAGGCGGCCGAGGGGCGGCTCTACACCGTCAACCAGTTCGCCGAGGTCTTCGAGAACAAGGGCGGTCTGGGCGGCAAGGATGCTATCCGCGACCGGATTGCCGTGCAGGCCACCAAGGGCGCGGTCAAGTTCGTCCGCAACGCGGCCCCCTATGGCCTTGGGCCCTCACGCTCGCGCTTTGGCTACCTCTGCGTCGAGGGAATGGTCATGCCCACGGGCGGCGAGGAGGTCGATCCGGAGACCGGCGAAGTGTGCCCCGTCCGCGTTGCGGTGCTGCCGACCCATTACAAGTCGCCGCAGACCGGCGCGCTTCTCGAGGTCGAAAACCCGCATGTCTGGGTCTATCCCGAGGGGGAACGGCCATGATCACCCCCGATACCTGCTTTGCGTTGAATTGCGCAAAGGCCAGTTTGAACCAGATTGGCCGTGCTGCCGAAACTGCCTTGCTATTCTCACGCAGAACCACGCAGGCGCCAGTTGTAACCAGTTTCGGCCCGCTTCCGAAACTGCCCCTGCAGGATTGCGCGGATGCCGCAACGGCTACGCTGCAGCCAGTTTCGGCAGGATCGACCGAAACCCACCTCCCTAAACTGGAATTCCTGTTTCCTGTCAGTGTCTTGGTGCGTGTTCCAAGTTTCGGGGGTGAAACCACCCCCTACGGGGGTGGGGGAGAACGCCGCAGGCGGGTTCTCCCTCGCCCACCCCCAGGGGTTTCGCGCGCGTGGCCTGTCGCTGGTCTGACCACCCGCCCTGACAACCGCAGTCCCGACCTTCCGCAACATTCACCCGATGTCGCTTTCCACCGAGCAGCCAACCAGAAGAGGAGACCACCCATGGCTGACCTGACCTTTGCCCATCGGCGCAAGGTCTTCCTCGTGTCGACGCCCACCATCCGGGGGCTGAGCCGGATCGAACGGGAATACGAGGCCAGCGACCAGCGGCGGTACTTCGTGCCGTGCCCGCATTGCGGCCACGCGCAATGGCTGAAGTTCGACCGGCTGCGCTGGGAGAAGGGCCGCCCGGAGACGGCGGAATATCACTGCGAGGGCTGCGAGAGGCCCATCGCGGAGCACCACAAGACGGCGATGCTGGAGAGCGGCGAATGGCGGGCGACCGCCACCGCCGCCGATCCGACCACGGTCGGGTATCACCTCTCGGCGCTCTATTCGCCGATCGGCTGGCTGAGCTGGGAGCGGATCGTGCGGGCATGGGACGCGGCCCAAGGGTCGGACGAGGCGATCAAGGCGTTCCGCAACACGATCCTTGGCGAGACATGGGTCGAGACCGGGGAAGCGCCGGACTGGCAGCGGCTCTACGACCGCCGCGAGGCTTGGAAACCGGGCACGGTGCCGGCCGGCGGGCTGTTCCTGACCGCCGGGGCCGACGTGCAGAAGGACCGGATCGAGGTCGATGTCTGGGCCTGGGGCCGCGGGCTGGAAAGCTGGCTCGTCGATCACGTCGTGATCGAGGGTGGGCCGGATCGGCACGACGCGTGGTCGGAGCTGACCGCGCTGCTGGATCGATCCTGGCTCCACGAGCGCGGCGCGCATCTGCGCATCGCGCGGCTCGCCATCGACACCGGCTACGAGGCCCCGGCGGTCTATTCCTGGTCGCGGGCGCAAGGCTTCGCGCAGGTGTCGCCGGTCAAGGGCGTCGAGGGGTTCAACCGCTCGAGCCCGGTCTCGGGGCCGACCTTCGTCGACGCGACAGAGGGCGGCAAACGCCTGCGGCGCGGGGCGCGGCTCTGGACCGTGGCGGTGTCGACCTTCAAGGCCGAGACCTACCGCTTCCTGCGGCTGGAGAGGCCGACGACCGAGGAACGTGCCGAGGGCGCGGCCTTTCCGTCCGGCACGATCCACCTGCCGACATGGGTGGAGAGCGAATGGCTGAAGCAGGTCGTGGCCGAACAGCTGGTGACGGTGCGCACCAAGCGCGGCTTCGCCCGGCTGGAATGGCAGAAGCTGCGCGAGCGCAACGAGGCGCTGGACTGCCGGGTCTACGCCCGCGCCGCCGCCTGGATCGCGGGCGCGGACCGCTGGCCCGACGAGAAATGGCGCGACCTCGAGGATCAACTCGGGGCCGCCCCCACCGACACCGATCCCGCCGGGCAGATCAACCGGCCGGGACAGGCCCCACAGGGCAAACGTCGCTCCGACTGGATCGGGCGGCGCGGAGGATGGTTCTGAACATGACCGACTGGACGGAAACCGAGCTCTCGGCGCTGCGCCGGGCCTATGCCAGCGGCACGACCCGGGTCAGCTACGACGGCAAGTCGGTGGACTACGGCTCGGCCGAGGATCTGCTCGTCCGCATCCGCACCATCGAACGCGCGATTGCGAGTGTGGGGCGGCCGCTTCCGATCGCCGGACTCGCTGGCTTCTCGCGCGGGGACCGCTGATGTCGGCGAACTGGTTCGATAGGGCCATTGCCTCTGTCGCCCCTCGGGCCGCCGCGCGGCGTGTCCTGGCACGGCAGGCCTTCGAGACCCTGACGCGTGGCTATGACGGTGCTGCGAAAGGCCGACGGACGGACGGGTGGCGCGCGCCGGGATCTTCGGCCGACACCGAGATCGGCGTCGCCGGGGCGCTCTTGCGCGACCGGATGCGCGATCTGGTGCGCAACAATCCGCATGCGGCCAAGGCCGTGGCGGTGCTGGTGAACAACATTGTCGGTTCGGGCATCATGCCGCGCGCCGCGAGTGGTAACGAGGCTCTGGACCGCAAGGTCGACGCGCTCTTCGAACGCTGGACGGCGGAGTGCGATGCCGATGGGCAGCTCGACTTCTACGGCCTGCAGACGCTGATCTGCCGCGAGATGGTCGAAGCGGGCGAGGTGCTGGTGCGCCGTCGCCTGCGGCGGTCGTTGGATGGCCTGCCGGTGCCGCTTCAATTGCAGGTTCTGGAAGCCGACTTCCTCGACGCCACGAAATCCGGCGTCCTCGGCACGGGGCGGCTGGTGCAGGGGATCGAGTTCGACCCGGTCGGCAAGCGCCGGGCCTACTGGCTCCACGCCGAGCATCCGGGCGACGCCTACGGCGCCTTGCAGAACGGTCTGCAGAGCCGCCCGGTCCCGGCGAGCGAGATTGCGCACATCTACGAGAAGCAGCGCACGCAGGCGCGCGGCGTGCCTTGGGGCGCGCCGGTGATCCGCAGTTTGCGCGACCTCGACGATTACGAGGTGGCCGAACTGGTCCGCAAGAAGACCGAGGCCTGCGTTACCGCCATCGTCTTCGGCGACGACGAGGCGCAGCAGGGCATCGCGCCCTCGGTGGTCGATGCTGATGGCAATCGGGTTGAACAGTTCGAACCGGGGCTGATCGCCTATGCGCGGGGTGGCAAGGACATCCGCTTCAACCAGCCCGCCGCCACGGGTTGTTATGGCGAATACAAGCGGGCGAGCCTGCACACCATCTCGGCCGGGTTCCGGGTGCCCTACGAGCTGCTGACCGGCGACCTCAGTCAGGTCAATTATTCCTCGATCCGGGCGGGGCTCGTGGAGTTCCGCCGCATGATCGATGCGGTGCAGTGGCAGCTCTTCATCCCGATGCTCTGCGCACCGGTCTGGCGCTGGTTCACGGAAGCCGCATGGGCGGCGGGCCAGATCCCGACACCGGACGTGCCGGTGGAATGGTCGCCGCCGAAGTTCGATGCCGTCGATCCTTACAAGGATGCGATGGCCGATCTTCTGGCGATCCGGACAGGCACGATGACGCTGGCGCAGGCCATCGCCCGGCAGGGCCACAACCCGGACGCGGTCCTCGCGGAAATCGCCGCGACCAACGCCAAGCTCGACGGTCTCGGCCTCGTGCTCGACAGCGACCCCCGCCGCGTCACGAAAACCGGCAGCGCGCAGGCGGGCGAACCGACCAGTGGCCCGGCCACCCCTACATCCGAACCAGAGAAGGAATAGGGCCATGCCCGATACGATCATGGCGGCCCCGGTCGCCCTGCCGATGCAGCTGCGGCGCGCGCCCATCCTGCCCGCGACTGTCAACACCGAGGCGCGCTCCGTCGACGTCGTCTTCACCACCGGCGCGGCCGTGCGCCGCCGGCGCTGGACTGGCTGGGACACCTCCGTCCCCTTCGACGAGATCCTCGAGGTCAGCGAGAGGGCGGTGGACTTGACCCGCCTCAATGCCGGGGCCCCGGCGCTCGACAGCCATTCGGTCTGGTCCTCGCATTCGCAGGTGGGCGTGGTCGAACGCGCCTGGATCGAGGGTAAGGAGGGCAAGGCCACCATCCGTTTCCCTCGCGAGGGGCTCGACCAGGCCGCCGACCGCATGTTCGGCCTGATCAGCGACGGCATCATCCGCAACGTCTCGGTCGGCTATTCCATCGAGCGGGTGAAGGTGGTCGAGCCCGCCGCGAAGGGTGAGGTCGAGCAGCGCATCGTCGAACGCTGGACCCCGCTCGAGGTCAGCTTCGTGACCGTTCCCGCCGATCCCCGCGCGCAGGTCCGCGCCGCGGATCAGGCCAGCTATCCCGTCGAGATCGTCGACACCCGCATGCAAAAGGAGGCATCCATGCCTGAGAGCACGACCCATGTGGCCGGGGATGTCCCCGCCAGCCATGAGACCCGCCAGCAGCCCGTCGGGGCCCCGGCAAACCCCGAACCGCCCGCCGCACGCATGCCGGAACCGGCGCCTGCACCCGACAGCGAGGCCATCGCCACCCGCGCCCGCGAGGCCGAGCGCGACCGCGTCTCTACCATCTACGATCTGACCGGCCGCCTGAACCTCGAGCGCAGCTTCGCCGAGGATCTGGTCAAGCGCGGGGTCAGCGTGGACGAGTCCCGCCGCCTGATCCTCGATCAGGTCGCGGCGAAGTCGGACAAGACCCGCACCTTCCCACATGTCTCTGTGCCCCTCGGCGGCCGAGATGAACGCGTGACCCGCCGCGACGCGGTGGCGAACGCGCTCTTGCACCGCTACAGCCCGACGCTCTTCCCGCTGGAAGACGCTGCGCGCCAGTATCGCGGCATGACGCTGCTGGAACTTGCCCGCGAAAGCCTCGGCAATGCCGGGGTGAACACGCGGGGGCTCTCCCGCGACGAGGTGGCAACGCGCGCGCTGCACTCGACCTCGGACTTCCCCGAGATCCTGTCGGCGGTGACCAACAAAACCCTGCGGCAGGCCTATGACGCCTATCCCCGCACCTTCGCGCTCTTCTGCCGCCAGGTGCTGGCGACCGACTTCAAGTCCATGCACCGCGTCCAGCTGGGCGAGGCGCCGCAGCTGCTCGAGGTGGGCGAGAGCGGCGAGTTCAAGCGCGGCACGCTGGGCGAGAGCAAGGAGAGCTACAAGGTCAAGACCTATGGCCGGGTCGTCGCCATCACCCGGCAGGTGCTGATCAACGACGATCTCGATGCCTTCACCCGGATCCCGGCGATGTACGGCAACTCCATCGCCCAGCTGGAAAGCGACGTCGTCTGGGGCATCATCACCTCGAACCCAGCGATGGCGGATGGCAATGCGCTGTTCCACACCACGCACAAGAACCTCGCGGGCACCGGTGCGGCGCTTGATGTCAGCAGCGTCGGTGCCGCTCGAGCTGCGATGGCGCTGCAGACTGGCCTCGACAAGAAGACGGTGCTGAACATCCGCCCGGCCTTCCTGATCGTGCCCGCGGCCCTCGAACTGAAGGCCGAGCAGTTGGTCGCCCAGAACCTCGTCCCCGCCGACAGCGTCAAGGTGGTGCCGCAGTCGATCCGGACCCTCTCGCCCATCAGCGAGCCCCGTCTCGATGCCGCCAGCGCCACCTCCTGGTATCTGGCGGGCTCGCCCAACCAGATCGACACCATCGAATACGCATATCTCGAGGGCCAGCAGGGCGCCTACATCGAGACCCGCAACGGCTTCGACGTCGATGGCGTCGAGATCAAGTGCCGCCTCGACTTCGGCGCCAAGGCCATCGACTGGCGCGGTCTCTACAAGAACCCGGGCGCGTAACCCGCACCCCGACATGCTGAACCCTGACACACGGGCGGTCCTCACGGGCCGCCCTTCGTCTGTCCACAAGGATCATCCCCATGAAAACCTACGTCCAGCCCGGCAACACCATCACCCTGACCGCGCCCTATGCCGTCGCATCGGGCGATGGCCTGCTCGTCGGCTCCATCTTCGGCGTCGCTTCCGGCACCGCCACCCTCGGCGAAACCGTCGAAGCCGCGCTCGTCGGCGTCTACGAGCTGAAGAAGCTCGGCTCGCAGGCGTGGGCCGTCGGCGACCGCATCTACTGGGACAACACCGCCCGCCAGACCACCAAGGTCACCACCTCGAACACGCTGATCGGCGTGGCGACCGAGGTCGCGGCGGGCGAACGCGCGGTCTCGGCCGCGATCCGCGAGGCCGGGACCGGGCTGAAGGCCGCCTGGCGGCTGCAGATCACCGGCGCAGGCCTTGGGGCCCGGCTTGCCCGCACCATCCGGTCGGAGCAGTTCCCCAAGGTCACGCCCAGCCTCAACGCGGCAGCCGTGGTCTGGTCCAACGCCCCGGTCATCGTTGGCGCGCACGACACCGGCCCGCTGATCCGCTCGAAGAACGGCTTCTGGCTGGCAATCCCCACACCCGCTGCAGGCAAATCCCTGCGCGGCGGCCGGATCACCCCCGGCGAATGGGAACGCCGCACTGGCCTGCGCCTGCGCTTCATCTATCGGCGCAGGGGTCCGAGCCTGCTCGTGGCCGAGGGCCGGTTGAATACGAAGGGTCGCGCCGTGGCATCGCGGTCGAAGACCGGCCGAGGCCTCGTGACCGCGCCGATCTTCCTGCTGGTGCCACAGGTGAAGCTGCCGAAACGGCTGGACCTAGCGCGGGATGCAGAGCGGGCGGTTGACGGTGTGCAGGGACTGATCGTGGCGAACTGGGTAGGTTAACGTTTGCGCTAGAAACAGCTATTTGGGACGTTACGGGCATTGATTGGATGTCTCGGAGCGCATTCAGGTTGACTTCGGAACACGCTTGGCGGGCACCACCACTCTCTTTGGCATCCCGCCCTTTGTCGGCGTATAGAATGCCACCGTCTCGTCGACCATGGCAGCACACCGTGCTATGGTCTGCATAATCGCATCGCGCTTCATTGCGCTATCGTTGGTTTTGAACATCAAGTGATAAAAAGATGTCCACATAATCACGCTATCGTCGAAGTTGATCTTGTTGACTGGGCCGATCAGCGAATAGCAGCCGCTATGCGTGAATACAGCCTTCGCCATCTCCGTCGTCGAGGCTTGGCACGTGGACAGGAATAGGCGTCTCTTTTCTAGCGTCGGCCCGACGATAGCAGCAAACTCATCAGTGGTCAGATCGTCGAGCGTGGTACTCACTCCGGATTTGCTGCCGTGGCAGGAAATATGGAGGTAGCGATAGTTGCTGTCTTCGAACTCGTCGACGAAGTGCTGAAGCTCCCGTGCTGTGCGAACGTAGCGGTATTGGGGCGTCTTCAGCGACATCCGAAGTGACCGGGCGATCGCTTCACCCTCACGATAATGCTCCTCCTCGTCGAGCTTGAGAGACTCGATGATAAACACCTCGGGCTTGGTGCTGTTCTTCTCAGACATGATTTGTCACCACGCTCATGCGCCAAACGTGAAACCATCCCGGCTCGTCAAGCTGTCGAACATGTGATTCATGATTGCGTGCGCGGTATGAAAGTTGGGAGAGCGTTTGGCGACCTTTTCGATAATGCCCTCGACCTCCTGCCGTGTTGCCAGAGGAATAAAGAGCTCGCCCAGCTGGCGAACTCCCTGCCGCAAGGCCTGTCCAACTGCGTCGACATTCCACCGTTTCAGCAGGTCGTCGAGTGTTGGCTGCGACCCGCCGTCGAAGGTGTACTCTGTGCCGAGGTCCGTCTCATCAATGATGACTTCATGCTTGTGGTCCTCTACGGCCTTCATGATCTTTACAAGCGCCGCGATAATCTTCTCGTCCTGCCCTGCCATGAGCATACCGGTTCCCCTAAGTCTAAAGTTCGCCGAGCTCTGTACTGCACAGCGGCGTCGAGTAGATGCTGACACCTATCCGACAATGACGATAGCCGGGCTTGGAGTTGTTCGCTAGACAGATATCGACCCTTGGTTTGTGGTAACCTATTGGCAAAATGTTGCAGATTCCCATATGCCCACCCCTCGCGAAACCATCCTCGCCGCGCTGCACGCGCGGCTATCGGCGCTGTCCGCCACCGCCCTGCGCGGCGACGTCCTGCCCGAACGCGTGCCCGCTGCGGGCCTCCTGATCCTGCGCGACGGCGAGCCGGGGGAACCTGAGGTCACGTTGTCACCCCTGCGCTATCACTACCAGCACCGCGCCGAAATCGAGGCGGTCGTCCAGGGGGCCACCCGGGACACCGCCTTCGACACGCTCTGCTCCAGCATCGGCGCGGCGGTTGCCGCCGACCGGACACTGGGCGGTCTCTGCGACTGGGTCGAAGCGGAGGCACCGCGCCCGGTCGATCTGGCCGTGGAGGGTGCCGCCAGCCTGAAGGCGGCAGTGATCCCGGTCATCCTGCACTATTC